>Ga0126379_10000116_pt1 | contig 37238 bp, 55 predicted proteins | sample PanSoiMetPlot_24_FD_92640 | JGI IMG/M metagenome (GOLD analysis project Ga0126379, IMG submission 92640) | Tropical forest soil microbial communities from Panama - MetaG Plot_24 | ecosystem: Environmental > Terrestrial > Soil > Tropical forest > Bulk soil | place: Panama | collected 2016-02-17
CCGCCGGCACCGAGTAACGCGCCTAATCCGCCTTCAATACCCATGGCATCACCTATGCAAAGACGGTTCCCGGCGCGAGCGGATCAGTAATCCCGGCCCGCTGATACATGCCGAGCCTCGAGTTGATGAAGGCGAGATACTGCTGCGCCTGTTCCGGCGTCAGACCCTGCTGCTGCAGAAACATCATGAGCCTGCTCTGATCCATCGGCGACGACGTCTGCAGCCCGAGCAGGTCCGCCCCGCTCATCATCGGCGGCGCCGTCGCCGGGACCGGATTGCCGGCCGCATCAAAACTGACACCCACCGGCGCAACAGCCGGCGCGGCAGCACCGCCGCCGCCGCCTCCACCGGCGAGCGCCGCGGCGGCGAGCCCGCCCCCGGCGAGGCCTGCGACCGGCAATGCCGTGCCGAGCCCGGTGCCGATGCCGGCGAGCGTATTGAGCCCGGTGCCGATACCGCCACCGCCGGGCACCGGGGCCGGCGTGAAAAAGCTTGCCGGCGGCGGCAAGGTCGGTTCCGGCGCAATGGGATTGATGGCGGGAATTTCGGCAGCGATTTCCTCCGGCACGCTGCCGCCGCCTGCCAGAGCGGGACTGCCAAATTCAGCCGGATTGAGTCCGAGCTCGGTCGCGATGTCGGTTGCTCCTCCGGCGAATGGCGTGGTGGTGCCGGCGATATCCAGCTGCGGCGCCACCAGGTCGAGGAAACTCGGCGTGCCGATCGAGCCCGCCGGCACCGCCGTCGAGGGCAGCGCGCCTCCAAGGTCCACGCCGAAGCCGCCGGTTGCGACGTCCGCGGTGTTGCCGGCGAACAGTTCCGGATTGAAAGGCCCGAACGTCGCGTTGGCGGCGTCGAGACTGGCCGGCGCGCCCAGCGCAGTAAAATCACCGGCAATCGGCGATGCCCCGCCGGTCAGTCCCCCGCCCACCTCCGCAGGTGACACGCCGCCGAACGGATTGAACGGCACACCCGCCGCCGTTAACTCTTCCGTCGCTGAACCGAACGCCAGGGGATCACCCCCCGTTCCGAGGATATCACCAAGACTGCCGCCGACGCCGCTGAACAGATTTTCAAACCCGCCGGCAACAGTCGAGCCGACAGTCTGCAGACCGCTCGCCAGGCCAGTGCCGAGCTCGCCCAGCCCCGTGCCGATGCCGGTGCCGATTTCACCGACGCCCGTTGCGATCCCGGTACCGAGCTCGCCCAGCCCGGCACCGACAGCGCCGGCAGTCTCGGCCAGGCCGGTACCGACAGCGCCGGCTGTTTCGGCGAGGCCGGTACCTATTCCTGCGGCTGCTTCACCGACACCTGCGGCGAGACCTTCCGCTCCCGCTGCAACACCGGCGCCGACGTCCACCAGCCCGCCGAACAGCGCCGCACCCAATGCCTCGATGCCCATGATTACAGATCCTTGCGGTGGACGATTTCATAGGGACGATAGCCGAGCGCAATCATGACGCGGTCGTGCGGCGCGTCGGTTTTGGTGCGCGCCAGCGCGATTTTCACGCCGATCGCCGCGAGCTCCTCGAGCGCCTTTTCGCGCAGCCTGCGGCCGATGCCGAGGCGCCGGTAATTCGGCAGCACATACCAGGCGTCGTCGGTCGCTAATCGAATCTGAAAATGCAGGTCGTCGTACCAGAGGTGCGACGAGTAGCCGACGAGCTCGCCGGTATCGCGCCTTCTCGCCGAGACGATGACGAGTCTGTGCTTGTCCTGCAGGTTCTTGTAGGTCGCCAGATCCAGACTCGCGTCCATGCCGCGGAGCTCGCGGGCGTGCCGGTTGATGAGCTCGAGGTGGCGCTGCCATTCCGGATGGTCCGGGTCAATCGGCTCGCGCGCATAGACGATGTCGTCCGCCGTGATGGCCGGCGATTTGCCCGCCAGTGCGGCCGCGCTGTGAAAATCCATAATGCCCTCCTAATCCACCCGGATATCAACGATCAGATGCACCCGGTCATCGTCGGAATTGTTGATGCACGAATGCTGCTGCTTGTTTTCGAACCACCACACCTCGCCGGTCAGCATCTGCACCGTTTCGTCACCTGACGTGAACATATTGCCGGGCCGGCCGTGCAGAACGAGGTGCGTGCGGGTGTAGAATTCCGCATTGAGCCCGCCGTCGATATGCGGCGTGATCCTGCCGCCCGGCGGCAGCCTGGTGACGATCACCCGGCCCAGCTGCACGCCCTTGAGCGTCTGCATGATGGCGACCGCGGTTTCCTTGAAGGCCGGCATCGCCTTCATCGGCTCGCGGTCCCAGGCGGGGATCGCGTCCAGCGAATTCTCACCCCACCGCAGCAGGATATCCGACGCCTCGATATGGGCGCTGCCGGGGAAACTGCGGCGCACCGGGTCGGCATCCCACCACCGCGGATTGACGAGCAGCAGATTTAACAGCCTCGCCGTTTCGACGCCTTCGCGCAGCCGCTGGAAGTATTTCATGTGGCACCTAATGCAACGTCGATGATGGCGTGCTCCGCATTGTGGTAGTCGAGCCACTCGTAAAAATACGCTTTGTTGTGCCAGTCGAAATCGGCGAGATTGGCGCCGGTAAAATTGATTACCTGGCGCAGCTGCTCGTGCCAGTGCTCGTGCGAATCGAGCCAGAACCGCGAGGCACGGTCATCCTTGCCGAACAGCGGACATTCCTGAATCGGAAACACCGGCAGCACCGTCGGCGGATTAAAGCCGGCAAGGATGTCGTTATAGTTCAGGTGCTGGAGGTAGTGGCTCAACGCCCAGATGCCGAGCCCGATCGTATCGCCGAACACCACCAGATTCGCCTGGAACTGGTTTCTCATGCGGCGGCCTCCGGCATGATGCCCCACAGGTCGGCATCCTGGAATTCGATGGCCACCGCGTTGAGATTGTAGTGGCTCGCCGGGAATTGCAGCGTCGCACCGATGAATTTCCCGTAGCCGTCGACGCTGGTGTACGGAAATCCGAAATGCCCGGCGCGCGTCGTCAGATCGTAGCTGACATGGCCGTGCTCGGTGTCGATGGTAAACGTCTGGTCCTGCTTCGTCTGCGAATAGGCCGCAATGCCCGCCCTTATCGCCTGCTTGGCAATCAGCGGCTCCGACGCCGCCGACAGCGACGTCTGCAACTTGATCGGCATGACGGCATTCTGATCCTCGAGCAGCCAGGTGATATCGGTGCCGCTCGAGCCGAAAGTCTCGATCAGCAGCGTCGAGAGCAGCGGCGCCCAGCAGATAGCGGTGAGATTGTCACCCTGCGAGACCACGAACCACGTCGCACTCTGGCTCTGCTGAAATACGCAGATAATCGAGCGCGGACCGCGCTGCGGGTCCTTGTAGCGCAGCATGACCATGTAGGTGTGGATATTGTTCATATCGTTGAGCGCCGCCGACGGCTCCAGCGAGAAATCCGCATTGATGAAAATGCCGTCCAGGTCATCCGAGACCTTCTGCACGGTTGACCCGAAAATCCCGTAAACACCGTGCTTGTTGGCGAAAAACAACAGCCGGTTATAACTTACGATCGTCATCAGGAACGATGTGCCGATATCGCTCGCCAGCGTCACCGGCTTGAACAGCGTCACACTGTTCTGAACGGTGATATCACCGATAATCCTCACCGACTGATCACCGAAAATAAACAGCAGATTATTGCGGTTGCGCAGCGCCGTGATCGAGTGGACCAGATCATAATCGGTGATGGTGGTGGCGCCGGCCGCATTGGCCGGGTCGAGGTCGTCAAAGCCCTCGGTGCCGGTCCAGTTGAGCACGCGGCCGCTGGCCCACCACAGCCGGCCGCCGAACACGTCGAGCGTGGTCCCGAAAATCTGCGGCAGGACGTTAACGGTCGCCACCGCATTCTGATCAAGCCCGCCGGGGCCAGGCGGCACCGAGGGAATGAACGTAATATTGACCTGCTCGCCCTGCACATAACCGTGGCCGGGAAACTGCGGATTGAGCGTCACCGACGACACCTGGCCGCCCGCGACGGTCGCGGTAGCGCGCGCGCCGCTGCCGTGACCGCCCGAGAAAACGACCTGCGGCGGCAGAATGTAGCCGGTGCCGGGATTGGTGATGTGCAGCTGCTCGAGCGAACCGGCGGCACTGCCGAGGGCGACGCCTGTGCCGCCGCCGCCCGGCGCATCATTGCCGTGCGGGGTGATCACCACCTGCACCTGATCGGTCGGCCCGAACCCGGTGCCGGGATTGGTCAGCGTAATGCCGACCACGGAACCGTCGGCCACCTGTGCGGTCGCGGTGGCGCCGGAGCCGCTGCCGCCGACGAAACTGATATCCGGCGGCAATGTGAACCCGCTGCCGCCGTTGGTAACAACGATATTCGGCGACAGCCCGCCGCTGCGGCTGAATACCGTGCCGTCCCAGGAGAAAAACCCGCCGACGGGATCGATAATCAGTATCCGCTCGGAGGCCCACACGGTGAGGTCCGGCTGCGGCGAGAATGTTCCCTCCGGCGCGAACTGCACGACGGCGCCGGTGTTCGCTTCGATCGTATAGCCGCCGCCGCCGAACGTGAACGCAACGATAAAATCCTGCTGCCCGACATTGGCGAAAAACAGCCGGCTGACCGTCGAGTGCGTGATATTGGCGAGCCTCGGTGCCGGCCCCGGCACAACTTTCAAATCGTTGGGCGCAATCGGCTGCAGATTTTCGATCCACGCCGCCTCGCGCTCCAGCAAATTCTGCCGCATCACCTTGGTGTTCATCTTTTCAAAACGATCGAACACAAGAAGGCGGTTCGGCACTAATCCCTGCGAACGAGGCGCGGCACCGGCACTCATCGGACGGGAACGCACCGCCATCAGATTTCTCTCTGGTCGGGACTGCGCTCCATCCTATGTCCTCCGCATTTTCTGGATGGCGGCGCGGTTATAAGGATTGACGACGCGCACACCGCCGGCACCCGCGATAATGCGCGGTACGTAGCTGTCATAACGCTGCGCGTAGTAGAGCGTCTGTCCGAAATTCTGATGTTTCATCAACAGAAGCTCGGCGGCGCGGAACTGCACCGCCTGCCCCCACGGCGCCGGAATATCGGTATCGAGATCGGTGAGGTTTTCAAGCGGCGACGCGACGCGCACCACATCCCATTCCGAGCGGTAGAACTGATCGGGCGGCGGATCGATATAGACGAGCCTGTCCTGCTGATGGATCGTCCAGATAGCGGGCTGCGCGGTCCATCCCTGCGCCTGCAGCATCCTGGCCCACGCCTGAAACACGCCGAAGCCGCGAAACGACAACATATAGCGCCGCGTATTCCAGATGACCGAAATCGAGATGATATTGATCAGATCATCGAACATAATCGCTCTGCAGAGCGCGCCGTGGCGGTTGTAGAACGTCTGCCGGCCGCCATCGACCGGCACCAGGCGCGGCCGCAAAAACTGCACCTCCTCGCCGGGCAGCGGCACCGGCGCTGGCGGCAGCGGAAATGTCACCTCCCCGGTTTTCGCGTGGCGGCCCATGAACGTCACCCGGCCCCACGTCACCGCCTGGTCGCGCCGGTTGCGCCACTGCACGGCCTGCTCAGTGAAGAACCACACGGTTCCGTGCCGCCCGCTCCAGCGCACATGCCGGTTACGGTTATTGAGCCACCAGGCCGGCGGCAGCGCGAAGCTGTTGAACCACCGCACAGGCCTGCGCCAGCGGTTCAGCCACTCGCCCGGCTCATCACCGGGGCGGAACCGGCCATTGATCCACTGCACGCATTTGCGCCGCCGGTTGAGCCAGCAGGGCGGCTCGTCGCACGGGTCGGTAACAAATTTGACGGCGGTCCAGCACACCTCGTGCCGGAAGCAATTGACCCACCACACCGACGCCGGCCGGACATGAATAAACGGCGGTTCGGTGTAGCCGCGGCCCCAGCGAGTAAGCATGATCGCGGTGAGGATGCCGCCCTCGATAATGCCAAAACCCTCGGCAGTAATACCGCCAGGCGGTGCCGGCGAGAACGTTATCGGGATCTTCGAACCGGGAAAGGTGGTCGAGCTCCAGATAATGCGCGCACCGGCGACGATGCCGTCCTCGTTGTACGGGTAGATTTCCTGCATCGGCTGCAGCGACACCGGCAGCAGCGAGCGCACACAGTTCATGTCGACCGAGACATCCCTGCGCGCGTCGTTGATACGGTCGATAATTTCCTGCTGCGTCCACGCCGAAAACGACACGTCATGGATCAGCGACTGCACCTGATCCATGTAATCCTGCAGCGTGAACGTGGTCACTGGAATCCATACTCCCAGACAACACAATAACCACTGCCGCCAGTACCGCCTTGCGCAGTCGCAATCACATTGTGAATGACACCGCCGCCACCGCCGCCGCCCACTGTTCCCGGACCACCATTGCCGGGGCTGTTCGCGCCCGCGGCACCGACACCGGCACCGCTGCCGATGGGGCTGACGGCACCGTTGCCGCCGTAAGCGATCAGCGGCAACCCCTCGGGCACGGTCCACACCGTACCGGGAAATCCAGGATTACCGCCAAAAAACTCTCCGGGATAACTGGTCGGATTGGCGGACTGCGGCAGTCCCGGTTGCCCGCTATTTGGTCCGCCGCCTGCGTTCGGAGCACCGTTACCGCCGCCAATGGCGACGCAAAATGCGCCGAATGAAGTCGGCGTCCCGCTGCTCACACCGATGACACCGCCGGCACCTACGGTCACCTGTTGCTGCACACCGATCTGCGCAGCGGTGAGCAATACGCGGCTGAGACCTCCGGATGCGCCGCCGCCGCCGCCGAGCGCAAATCCGCCGGCAGCCGCACTTGCCGACCCGCCGGCGCCGCCGCCGCCGACACATTCGACGATCGCCCACTGCAGGCCTGCAGGCGGCATATAGATGCCGCTCGAGGTAAATCTCTGAATGCTGAGCTTGATCTGCGGCGTGCCGCTAACCGGCGGCACGGCCCAGCTGCCGTCGGCGCGCATAAAATTCGCCGTGCCGCCACCGCTGGCCGGCACCACACCCTGGGTAGTTGGGGTAAACAGCAACAGGTGCGATGTCATACTTTGAATCGGGAACGGCCCGGGCGTGTTCAGCAAGCCGGTAATATTGCCCAGCACGTAGCCATCAGGCATTTGCTGGTCCGCAACGGACTGGACCCAAAGGCCTACAGCGCGGAGACTCGCATTGCCCGGCGTGCTAACGGGCGGCGCCGGCACCGCACCCGAGGCACCGCCATAGGCATACACATCGACCAGCGAAGTAAGCTGCGCGCGGCTGAGCGGTGCCGGCATTTGAGCCGCGCCGGAGACATTACCGAGCACCGTCTGATCCGGCACCGATTCAAAGCCGGGACCGGGGGGACCTTGCGGACCGGTCGCACCGACAGGCCCGGTGGGCCCCGTTGCACCGGGCGTTCCCTGCGGCCCGGTATCTCCGGGCGGCCCGGTGGGCCCCTGTTCGCCGGGCGGCCCCTGCTGGCCTGGTGGTCCGGCGTCGATCCACTGGGTGCCGTCCCAGATAAACAGCCTGTCGACGTCCGCGACCAGGTAGGCGTCGCCGTTGGCATTGCCGGTCTGCGGCAGCGCGGATTCCGTCGCCACCTCGCCAAGGAAATTGATGCCGGCGCCGGGCGGTCCCTGCGGTCCGGGCGGTCCCTGCGGTCCCGGCTCGCCGCGCGGCACATGGGTGAGAAACTGCACCACCTCGTGCCGGCGATTGCGCCACCGCACCGCCTGGCCGCGGATGTTAAGCCAGCCGGTGAGCGGCGGCCCCGGCTCGCCCGGTTCGCCGGGCTTGCCCTGCGTCGCCTCGCGCACCGCCCGGGCGACGAATTCGGTGCTGGCGATCGCGTGGCTGCGGTCGCCGCGCGGCCGCGTCGGCACCAGCGGATCGTGCAGCGCGACGGCGCCGTCTTTGATGTCGCCGATCGCTCTCATGTGAGCTCTATGACGGTGAGCGGATGGTCGCCGCCTTCGACCGCGAAGGCCTGCCACGCCATCGTGACGTTGCCGGAAATCGGCAGATCACCGCCGTTGCCGTACACCAGCAGACAGCCGCCGCGCCGGTGCGGTCCGGGGTGGAGAGGTCTGTTACCCACCGGCACCGGCGGCCGCTGCAGGGGGATCTCGCGGTGGTGCTCGCGCCACTGGTCCGGCAGCTGCTCGCCCCAATGCGGGCGGTCATGGTCAGGCCGGCAATCGTCGCGCTCGTGCGGATCATGCACGACGATCACCGGCGCCACCAGGATGTCGACACAGCCCGGATTGTGAAAAACGATCTGGGTTCTGCTTGCGTTTGCCGGCGCGACGATGCGCGGATGCCGGCCGATATTATTCCAGGCCCGGACAGTCGAGATTGCCAGATTGAGACCCGGCCGCATCGCACATCCTCATGAGTGCTACTCTTTCGCCCCGGGCGGCACCGGCAAGGTGGCGTATTTTCTCGAGGTCTTGCCGAGTCTGGTGGAGGCGGCGGCGAGCTCGTCCGGCGACAGGTCCGGCGGCACCTGCGGATCATCGATCGGCTGCGCCCGCGTCGGATCGCTCACCCGGCGGATCTCGAAGGTCTCCACCGAAATCTCGATATTGCCGGCGAGCTCCTGAAACCGCATTTTCCGGGTATCGGGATCAATCTGCACATGCTCAGGTCGGTTCCAGCCCCAGCGTTTCGCCATGTGCAGCGCGCGGTAGTCCGGCTCGCCGGGATAGCCGAGGATGTGCTGCGCGGCGTCGAGCGGCAGGTCGACAAACTCGTTGGGGCGGAATTCATAGGGCACGCCGTCGTAACGGTCCCTGATCGTGAACAGATTGCGGTTGATAACGCGTATCCGGTGGATCTGCGGATCAGCCGGAAAATCCATGTCGCCGGGCGAGGGATGGAAGACGTCGCTCATGCCTGCACCACGGCCTGGACGGTGGACGTATCGACGGCGGCGGCCGCGGTGGAGAGCACCGCCGTTGCGGTGGCGCCGGCAAGGCCGGTCGCGGCGAAGGTGATGGCCGGCGCAGCCGAGTAATTGCCGCCGCCGTAGATGACGACGACGCCGGTGAGCGTGCCGGACCCGGTCAGCGCGTTACCCTGCAGCAGCGCCCCGCGGACGGCGTCGATACGCGGCTGATAGAGCGTACCGGGCCAGACGTTCTGCGGTGCCACCAGGCCGGGCGCCGGCCACGGCCAGTGCGGCGGCCACACCAGCGCCGGCTGATAGGGCGGATGGTCGAACGGCCACCGCGGCGCACCCTGGTAAAATTTCGCCTGCGGAATGATGTAAAACTGCGGCACCGATTTATAGCCGGCGCCGGGATTGACCACCGTTACCGAGGCAATGCCGCCGGCCGCATTGGTGGCGCAAACGAACGTCGCCTGCACGCCGCCGTCGGGCGGCGGATCGCAGCAGATGACCGGCGGCACCTCGAAATCCTGTCCGGGCTGCACCACGGTCGGCGCCGGCACTGTGCCGCCGACGATCGCGTAGCCCTGCGCCGTGATGCCCGGCAATGTCGCGGCCGCAAACGACAGCGTGGCTGACGTTTCCACCGGCCCGATGCCGTTGGTGCCGCCGGACCCGGCCGCACCGATCGTTACGTTAGTGACGGAACCGGAGGCGTTGTACAAACGATAATTGCCGCCGTCGCAGCTGATCGGGATCACCATCGAAGGCGAGGGCAGCAGCACCGGCACCCAGCAGCGTTTCAGCGGATGAAAATACTGCAGCAGCGTATTCGGCCCGACGGTGACCAGGTAATCGCCGGACGGAAACAGCCAGATACCGCCCGACTGCAGCGCCACTTCGCCGGGGATGCCGCAGATCTGCGGTGACGTCCGCGGCAAGATAAACGGACCACGAATTTGCGCCATAGGTCACCCGATCGGCAGGAAGTTGAGACCGTCAAATTTGCCATGAACCTTCGGCTTGACGTTTACGAGCTCAAGCAAACTGAGAATTGCGCCGATATAACCGAACTGATTATTCGGCAATGTCGATTCAAACCCGGTAAATGAAAACGCAGCGCGATCATGTAAAAACAAACTCAGGAAATTCGTGTTTATTATATACAATAAACCTTCCGGACAATAAGGGTCCGCATAGAATGGAATACCAGCAATATCCAGCGCCTGAAACCCCGAATGCCCGACGAAATCCGCGGAGGCCTCGAGCCGCGACGCGGGATTGATCATATAGCGCTCAAGCGGCAGGAAATCCTGCGCCAGCAATGTCCAGGTACCGAAGCCGAGGATGCCGATCTGGGGCATCTCGCCGGTGGTCTTCGTCACCTGGGCGATATACTGCATCATCAAATTGCGGGTCGGGGCGGTCGGCGCGGTATTGTGGACATACGTGCTCTGCCAGAACGTCTGCACATTGCGGGCAATACCGCCGTAGACGTTGGCGAACGATCCGTCATCGATTGCCGCCGGCAACCCGATCAGCTGCTGCGTATTGGCGATATTATTGAACAGAGATAATGCGAATGTATCGATCGTCACCGATGTCGCGTCGTTCATTCTCGCGTCGATCAGCGGCACGATCGAATAATCGACCTGCACCAGCCCTTCCATTCCCAGAAACGGAATCGGCGTGCAGAATGCTTTTAAATTGTATTCGGCGTTCTGTATCCCGGGCATAATACCCGGCTGATTGAATGAACCGGAGTAATCGACCCACTGCCCGGAAACCATCGGCGCACCCTGCACCGGCGCCGTAATCGGCGAGAGGCCTCCGCTCGCCACCTGCGCGGCGGACAGCAGGCACGCGGTTAACGGCGCCGCTTTCCAGATCTGGACATACAGCCTCGGCATAAAGGCTCTGCGGACAACGCTCGAGAGCTCGGTGGCTACGGCGCCCGGCGCCGGGATAATGCCTTGACCGAAAATAGGCACGACGCAGCCTCCTTATTTGTCAGCGCTGGAATGCCGGCGACAGAGTGCGGTTTTTGAAGTTCTGGATTTCGTCGATGGCGCGGTAGGCCGCATTCAGCGACGAGCCGCGCAGGTCGCTGGCGAACGCCTTGAAATCGAGCGGCTTGCCGTCGCGCCCTTCGACGGTCGGGAATTCCCAGGTCGCGTCGCGCACCGGGTCGGGACGCGGCGGCCGCAGGGTGGGATCACCGGCGCCGGTCTCAGCCGCATAGAGGGTCGCGGCGGCGTTCCAGTCCTTCAACCCGTAGCGCGTGCGCACCGCATCGATGCCGGCGATCTGCTCCTCGCCGTAGCGCTCAGCGAGCTTCGCCTTCTGCGCATCGTGGGCGGCCGCCGCGGCACGCATGCCGGAAACGTCAAGCCGCTCCTCGAGGTCGCGCCGATAGGCGTCGAATTTCTCCTGCTCGGCGACGTCGCGGAACGATGTCGAGTAGCGTCGCGGGTCGATCTCCTTGACCAGTCCGGCGAGGCCTGCGCGGGTTTTCGGATGGTGACCGAGAATGAAGGCGAGGTGCGCGAGGTCCGCCTGCTGCTGCGCATTAAGCTGCAGCGGCTGCTGCAGCGGCTGCTGCTCGGCCATTTTAGTCCTCCCATTTCTTAGCGAATTCGCCGACCTGCGTGCCGAGCATCTTTTCGTAGGCCCGGTTGCGGTCAGCCGGCAGCTGCGGCTCGCGGCCGCGCATGATGTACTCGTTGCCGGCGGGATTGCGGAATTCGAAGTTTTCCGCGCGCGCTCTGAACAGCCAGTCGAGATTGCGCTGGCCGGGAATCGGAATCACGCGGCGGCGCGCCATCTAGCGACGTCCGCGGCGCGGCCGAGGGAATGTCTTGCGTCCGCCTCTGCGGACCATACGTCTGCCGCGGCGTGCCATTAGATCGGTCTCCCGCTGACCGCCTTCGGCCCGCCGCGCTCGAGGGTCATTTTATTGCGGTCGAATTTGCCCCGCGCAGCATTTTCAAAGCCGCCCCATGGCGTGTACATCGGCGCCTGCCGGAACTGTCCCTCCTCCATCTGCCGCTTGTCGAGGTTGCGGGTGTTCACACCGTTGGGTCTCAGAAATCCTTCGGCCATGACGAGCTCCTCTATGCTCCGAGGTCCGGTGGTGCGCCCGGGATGCCGGGCGGTGCGCCCATGCCGGGCGGCGGTGTCATCGGCGGCGGCCCGCCTGGCATTGCGGGCGGGCCCATGCCCGGCGGTGCCGCCCCGCCGAGCGGCGGCTGCGGCAGCGCGGCCAGCTGGCGGCGGCCCGCTGCCGTAGTTTCACCGGCCGTCGTATGACCGATGACCGGATTGAGTTTCGTGATTGCGCTCTGGATCGCGTTGAACTCTTTCGAGCCCACCCCGAAATCCGGCGACAGCTCGAGCAGCTTTTCGACCAGGTTTCTGATCGTCTCGACGGCGGCCGCCCGCTTTCCCAGGTTGTTGCCCGGCGACACCATCGGCGAGCCGCCCGGACCTCCGGGGGCCCCGACCGGCGACCGGGGACGCATGAAGGGAGGCGGCGGGCGCACCGGAGACGGAGGCGCACCCGCACCCGGGGGCCCGGGGGCCCGGGGCGGAAACGGGAGCGGGGGCATAGCCATGGAGTGAATAGGAATTCACCGGCTGTCCGGTTGTCAACTTAGAGGCGTTCTACTTTGCCCCTGCGGGGCATCAGTAACGGCGGCCCCTGCGGCGGGCGCGCCGGGCGCGGCGTGAGGCCGGCACCAGGACCATACGTCTAGCCATTTGACTCCCCATTGGAAAAAACCCCGGGCCGAAGTCTGCAAGGGGCATTCGATGATGCTGGCCCGGGGGGGTGCATGAATCTCCAGGGATGAAGGAAAGGGGGGGGTGTTGCTAACGACGGCCGCGACGGCCGCGGCGGTGTCTTCGACGCGCCATATGCTCCTCCTGCTTTAAGTGCTCTTGCGCTGCAACGCGCGGGTGTTGGAAGATGCGAACCGAGGTTCACTTATTGCCGGCAGCCTGACAACTGCGTCAATCCGTCACTGCCCTGAACTGCACTGCCGGGCAGAAGTTCAGGGCAGGGTGAGGCAAGCAATGAATCTGGTGTCACGCGACTGGCGCTGCCTGAACGTCCGCTGCGGCCGGCAATTCCACAGCTTTGAAAAGGAGAATCCCGAATGCCCGCGCTGCGGCTGCGCCCGGGTCTCGTGGGTACCGGGCGGCGGCCATATCGGCACCACCGGCCGCATCGATCGTACGGTGCGCAGCCTCGCCGACAGCTACGGCATGACCGACGTCAACACGCCGTCGCCCAGCAGATTGAATCGCGCTATGCCGAAGCACTACATGCCGCCGGCCGACGGCGCAGTAGTCAATTTCGCGCCGGGGTTCTCGGCACCGGTGAACAGCCAGGGCCTGGCGACGAGCGGCTGGTCGACCTCGCGCGTGAACTTCAAGACCACCGTCGCGGCCGAACGCCCGCTGCCGCGCGCCACCACCTATCCGCAGATCGGCCAGGCACATCTGGGGTTACCAGGTAACCAGTACCGCCACGGCTACAACACACCGATGACGCCGCGCTCGACGCTGGCCCGGCCGATGCGGGGCGGGTCATGATCCTGCCCGACCGCGACGAGGACCTCGAGCGCCGCGTCAAGTGGCTGATCGACCGCTGCCGCGACACCCAGCGCGACCGCGTCCAGCTGTACGACATGCGCGAGCGTTATTTCCTGTTCGGCACCGGCGCGCTGTCCTCACAGGTCCGCTACAACCGCATTGAATCGCACCTCGACCTGGTAGCCAGTTTCCTCTACGCACCCGACCACGCCTTCTACAGTTTAACGGCCGCACGCAACGCAGACGACGCGGTGATGCGCCAGGCAACGGCGCTGCAGGACGAGGTCAACGACGATTTTCTGGAGTCGGGCATCAGCGACGCCTTCGGCGAATCGATCCCGTGGGCGCTGTGCTACGACACGATGCTGATGAAACTCGGGTGGAACGACATTGCCGGCGAGCACAGCGTGCGGGTCATCCAGCCGCATCAGTTCGGCGTATTTCGCGAAGACCTGCGCGAGCTCGATGAGCAGGAGGCCTTCTGCCACACTTATGCGCTCGAATACCACGATGCGGTGATGCGGCTGATCCGCGCCGGCCGCGAAAGCGAAATCCCGCGGCTCGCCGTGATAAACCAGCCGTTTACCTCACCATTTCCCGAAATGCTGACGCGAATGATTATCGCCGGCACCGGCGGACATAATCTGCAGGGCAATATATTCGGCCAGATTAACCCCGAATATACACCATCAGCGACTTACCAGCCGAAAACCGCACATCCGATGTGCATGATGGACGAGCTGTGGGTGTGGGACACCGAATGCGAGGATTACCGGATTTTCCACGTTGCGGACCCGGATATCCTGATCGGCGACAGCCGCAAGACGGTGGAGGCGATGATGTCGTCACCATCGATCAAATCGAAGCTGGAGAAACGCGCCAGCCGCGTGCGCAGCCGGCGCCGGCGGTTCCGCGACAATGCACTGATCGCACCGGACCCGGAGGAACCCGAGGCGCCCGGCCGCGTTTCACCGTGCAATCTGTTTCTGCCCAGCGAATACCCTTTCCGTAAAATACAGCCCTATAAAAAATATAATTATTTCTGGGGAAAGGCCCATATCGACAGTTTAATGTCCCTGCAAGACTGGATGAATGAACGATTTGAACAAATAGACGATTTGCTGGAACGCCAGGCCTATCCGCCGCGGGTTGGTATCGGCATGACCGGGCTGGCGGACGAAAAATTCGAGGCCTCGAGCTCGGCGGACGCCTGGATGACCGAACAGATGCCCAACGCCAAAATCGAGGAGCTCGCACCGAAGCTCCCCCCCGACATGTTCCTCGAGCTCCGCGAGATGGGCACATTTTTCCTCGAGGCCTCCGGGCTGACCGAGATTATCTCCGGCCGCGGCGAGCAGGGGGTACGTTCGCGCGGCCACGCCCAGCAGCTGCAGCAGACCGGCAGCGGCAGAATCAAACGCGCGGCGCTGCAGCTGGAAAATACGCTGGTGGGCATAGGCGACATCCTCGTGAAATTAAAAATGGCAAACGACACCGAGACGATTATTCCGGAGCCCATCGAGGAGCACGGCAAGGAGGTCACCGAACCGTTTTTGCCGTATCAGCTGGCGACACCGTACAAGCTGCGGATTTCCGGCCACGCCTTCTCGCCGCTGTTCGTCAATGAATCGCGCGAGCTCGCCCTGCTGCTCAAGCGCAGTGGAGCCATCGACAACGAAATGCTGACCCGCATGCTGCAGCCGCCGAACCTCGACGCGATCATCCACGCACAGAAGGCGGCACAGCGCAAAGAGCGGCAGCTGATCATGTCGCTGCCGCCCGAGCAGCGGCTGCAGCTGCTGTCCGGCGGCAAAGGCGGTGCCGGAGGAGGCGGCCGGCGCAAATGAAACCATTGCGCAACAAACGCCGTGACGATCCCGACCGGCGCGACTTCCGCGAAGGGTTTTATTTCAACGGCGAATGGTGGACCTGCGAACAGGTTCACGCCGTCTCGAAGGCGCGGATGGCCGCCTTCGACAAGCTGCCGAAAGAACACCGCGACCGCATCAACAAGGAGGGACGCTGATGGCCGCCGGGACGTTGAATTCACGATCGGTACTGCAACATGGTTTCGGCAATGTGACCGGGACGACAGTGCCGCTGGTGCCGGTTGCTTCGGTGCCGGCCGGACAGCGGATCGGGGTTTACGCGCTGCTGGTGACGGTGAGCGCCGCGGTGACGGTGACGGTGCAGGACTCGGGCGGCGGAGCACTGAGCCAGGCGTTCCAGCTGGCCGCCAACGGCAGCATCGCACTCGATGTCAATGCCAACGGCGATCCGTGGTTTCAGGCGGGACCGGGCATGGGACTGCAGCTGGCGCTGAGCGCAAGCGCCACCGTCGGCTTCGACGTCTACTGGCTGCCGACGATATGACCGGCATCGGCGCATCAGCAGGCGTGCGGCTGCCGAGCACCATCGGCGGGCCCGGAGGACCACCACCGCCACCACCGCCGCCGCCGTGGGAACTGCTGGCAATGACGGCATTGATGAATACGACGGCCGGCCCGCAACCGACGGCTCCGATCGATACCACAGGCGCGGACCTGATCGTCATCTGCCGGTTCTGTATCGGGGTCGCGACGGTGGGGCCGGGCCCGGCACAGTGGAACGACAGTGCCGGCAATACGTGGCAGAGCGCGGTGAACACCACGAATTACGGCCTGCTGGCCGTCAACTACATCACTAATCCGGTAACCAGTGCCGCGCATACCTTCAACGTCGCGGAAGCAACGAGCTCGATAGCCGTGCTCGCATATTCTGGATCGCGCGCCAACCCGTTCGACACCGCGACGCAATGGACACTGCGCAACAGTTCATTGCAGCCGGGATGGGCGAATATCGTTCCCACTGCGAACAACATGCTGCTTCTCAATGTGCTTGCTACGCAATCGGCCTGGACAGACCTGGCGTTCGACAGCGGATTTACGCTGCAGGAACTGGCAGTGGCCGCAGGACAGTTCGGCATCGGTGTCGGAACGCTGATTCAAGGACCGGCTGTGCCGATCAATCCGACCATGACCTCAACGCCTGCCGACACCGCAGTGATCAATGCCCTGGCGGGCTTCTTTGCAGGGTGACGAAATGAGTGACCAGCGCATTCTGAAAATGATGGCCGGGCTGTCCTCGACGCCGGCAGAGCGCAAGCAGCGCCGCGTGCAGCGGCAGGAGGCGAAAGCCCTGCGCGCCTCCGAGCAGCGCGTCAAGCTGATCGAGCAGATCATGCAGCGCGAACAGGGCACGCCGGGATTCAGAGCGATGCCCTTCGCCAACCTGCACAAAAAATAAATGGCCGACCCGCTCGCCGACGAGGTGTCGACCGACGCCCTGCTGCGCACGGCAGTGCCGCCGAGCAGGACAGTGCCGCCGCTGACGCCGGAGGAGAGCGAGGCGCAGCGCCTCGGCACGCGCAGCCCCGGCCTGGAATTCCTGCGCAGCTTTTTCATGCCCGCCCAAAGCATGAAATATCCGGACACGGCGGAAGCAAACCGCGTCTACGCGGAGGCGCTCGCCCAGGCGCACGCGGCCGGCGGCGGCAAGGTGCCGCCGATGCCCGGCAGCCAGATGTTTACCGAAGGGCAGGGCACCATCATCGACCTTTTACAGGACGTCGGACCGAAGGGGCTGGCGGCACTCAAGGTGCTCGGCCCGGCCGCGAAGGCGATCGGCGGCGCAGCGCTGCACACCGGCGACCCGCTGAGCCTCGGCCTGATCGGCGGCGCGCTGCATCCGTCATGGATCTCGCAGCGGCTGCCGGTCGCCGCGGCCGCGGTCGAGGACCCGCTCGCCGAGCAGCTATCGATCGACGTCGCAGCAATGAAGGCGACACCAAAGGCGAAAGGCCAGCAGGAAGGCCTGTTTGAGAAGACCGTCAATGCCACGCGCGACTATCCGAACATGGCCGGGTCGCGCGCGAATTCGACCGAGGCACACGCCGCCAACTTCCTGAACCACGTCAGCGACAATCTGAAATGGCTGTACAACCAGGTACCCCAGCAAATCCGCGACCGCTCGAAACTCTGGTATGAGGGCGCCAACCGGATGGCCCAGGGAGCCGCCAAGCATTTCGATATCCCGCTGCAATCGGCGGCCGGCGTCTATGCCGCGCTGTCGCCGCGCAAAGAGTGGTTCATGAACGTGAGCCTCGGCGACCGGCTGATGTATATCTGGAAGAACCACCAGAACACGCCGTGGTCCGAGCTCATGACCGCAAAAGCGGTCGGCACGCCGGAGGCGCCCGGCATTTACGCCGATGCGGAATTTGCCCCGCAGATGCAGAACATCATGGGCAAGACATATGCGCAGCTGCAGGACCCGTTTGAAAAGGCGATGTGGGTGAGGATTTACGACGAGGCCAACCACGACCCGAATTTTCTCGTCATCACGCCGGAGGGCGACCGCCTCGGCGCCAGCTTAAGAAAAGACCAGCAGCCGAAATCGATCGTCTGGGCCGGCCGCGACGCGATGGCGAAAGCAATCCAGGTGCTCGAGAGCCACGGCGACCGCGCCGTCATCAGCCAGCTGATGGGTGAAAAGCACAAGGTGCGCAATTTCTATATGAACATTCTCGACCCGCACTCACCGACCCTCGACGTGACGATTGACACGCACGCCATTGCCGCCGCGCTGCTGCGGCCGCTCGGTCTGGGGAACAAGGAAGTCAAGCTCGGTCTGGGCGCCGGGCCCGGTTCTGACATCACCGGCGCCCGCGGCGCTTACGGCCTGTATGCGGAGGCGTATAGACGCACCGCAAAGGAACTTGGTATATCTCCGCGTGAGCTCCAGTCGATCGTCTGGGAGGCGGTGCGAGGCCTGTACCCGGACACGTTCAAGACCGAAGCCAATCAGAATGCCATCAACGCAATGTGGCAAAGCCAGGCGCAAGGGGTAACAGCAGATGCCATCCGACAACAGATCCTCAAATATGCCGGCGGCATCAACTCGCCCGAATGGCATGGCATCCCTCCCGGAGGCCTCGACCCCGCAGGGTGGTACGCTACCCTACCCTAAAGAAGACGACAGCCCGGTGCTGCGCGGCATGCTCCGCTACAATATTCCGATTACCCGCGAGAATTACATCAAACAGAACTGGCAGCCGGTGCCGGAGCCCTGGGACGTCGAGCTCGAGGCGGAACTGCCGCGGTTCCTGCAGGACTGGACGCAATTTGGATTCCCAACCTGATCCGCACCGCTTCCGCCTCGAGAGCACCGCCAAGGTCGCACCGTTCCCGCGCGCCAAATACCTCACCTACAGCAGCAAGCTGAAAGTCCAGTCGAAAGACTATGGATTAATACCCTTCCGTTTATTGGGGTCTCAACAGTACATGCTCGACGAGCTCTGCATCGGTCTCGACGCCGGCATCACCGATTTCCTGTTCCTGAAAAACCGCCAGACCGGAGCGACAACGTTTTTCATCAGCCTGGATATGTTCTGGGCTTTCGAGCACAGAGGATTATTGGGCACCTTCGTATTGCACAAAGAGGAAGCCAGAGACGACTGGCGCAGCAACATCGAAGTGTTCTATCAGGAAATCCCGCGCAGCGTCGTCATCGCCGGCAAGAAAGTCCGCTTCAAGCCGGCCATCCTCCACCACAACCGCAACATCCTGTCGTTCAACAACGGCAGCCGCTTCCGCTATCTCATTGCCGGCACCGCCGAGAACCGGCGCGGCGGTCTCGGCCGCTCCGGCGCATCAAACTTTACCCACATGACCGAGACCGCCTTCTACGGCAGTCCCGACGACGTCGACGCCTTCGAGAGCTCCACGAGCTCTATCTATCCGCACCGCCTGCACATCGAGGAAACGACGGCCAATGGATTCAACTGGTGGCAGGCGCGCTGGGAGGAGGCGCAGAGCTCGCCCACCAAACGCTGCGTCTTCGTGGGCTGGTGGCGCGACGAGCGCAACCAGTTCCCGCCCGATCATCCGTTTTACGGCTATTTCATGGGCGGCAAGGAACACAGCCTGTCCCGCCTCGAGCGCGAGCGCATCAGGAACGTGCGCGACGAATACGACGTGGAAATCACCCGCGCGCAGCTGGCGTGGTACCGCTGGCACCTGTCAGAAAAAAAGAGCTCCGACCAGGCGCTGATGGATCAGGAAAACCCCTGGACGGCCGCGGACGCCTTCGTGGCCACCGGCAGCAAGTATTTCAGTTCGGCGTCGCTGACCGCAGGCATCCGCGACGCGCGGCGCATTCCGTTCATGGCCTACAAATACCGCTGGACTTCCCGCTTCGATGAAATTTCTGTGGTCGGCATCACCGACAAGCGCAGCGCCGAGCTCCGCATCTGGCAGCAGGCCTCGCGTTACGGCTATTACGCGATCGGCTGCGACCCGGCCTACGGCTCGTCCGACGAGGCGGACCGCAACGTCATCTCGGTATGGCGCGTATATGCAGACGGCATGGACCAGGTCGCAGAATTCGCCACCAGTTCCACCTCGATGTATCAGACGGCCTGGAGCTTGGCACATCTCGCCGGTTTCTACGGCGCCAACGAATGCCGCGTGCTGATCGAGCTCAACGGGCCGGGCAAGGCAGTATTTGCCGAGCTCAAGCGCATCCGCGAGGAGCTCCGCATGCTGCGCCCGGCCGCTGACAATTACGAACTGCGCAACTGCCTCAACCGCATGCACGATTTCTTTTACAAGCGGATCGATAATCCCGGCGGCTCGGAATTCGCCTACCACTGGACGATGACCGAAGACCTTAAGCGCATGCTGATGGCGCGATTCAAAGACGCGTTTGAACTGGATAGATTACGCGTGCGCTCGGTGCCGCTGCTCGACGAGATGCGCCGCATCGTCAACGACGAGGGGCACATCGCGGCCGAAGGCGGCGGCAACGACGACCGCGTCATCGCAGCCGCCCTCGCATACGAAGCTTACGACAAGTGGATGCGGCGGCGGATGACCGGCATGCAGATGACCCGCGCGCACTCCGCGGTGATCGAGGCCAACGGCGGCGAATCCCAGGTATTCCGCATGGTCAATTCGTTCCTGCGCCGGGCAAACATCAGTGTCACAGAAAAGCGTCCCTGACCTCGTCCGCCGGCTGCGCCTCGCCCAGAAACGCCTGGGCTGGATGAAGGCGATCGCCGGCATGGCCGAGCTCGACTATGAATGGCTGCGCGAATGCATCATCAAAGGGCAGATCAGCGAACGCCTGCAGACCGTGCTGCCGCCCATCCTCGAGCGCCTCGAATCCGGCGAGCTCATCCTGCGCCGGCACACCACCAACTCGGCGGACTGGCTGATCAGCCAGTATACGCTGCGCGAACGCCCCGCCGGCGCCCCGACTGTGCAGCACCGCATCGTGCGGGCGCAGGACTACTCGCCATGGGCGCGCTGCAGCGCCTGCGGCAATACACGGTTTTCAAGCTTCCAGTGCGGGCCGAAGACTACCACAGCAGGCGCCGGGCACATCAGGCAGACCAACCGCGGCCGCAGGCCCGGCTATTTCGCCTGTGACAACTGCGTCGATATCCCGGACCGGCAGATGATGGGAATGGTGCGCTAAAGCGTGCGGTCCGGGCGCACTCATTTCGCAGTCCCCTTGCCCTGCAGCCACGGCACTTGCGGCAGCAGCCAGACCAGAATCGGCGTAATGGCCGCCAGGAAAATCTCTATCGACGCCTGATAATCATGCCAGGCAATCCCCCACAGCTGGTCGAGGATCTCTAGCACGCTGGTCACTAGGGTCACAATTACCGCAATCATCGCTCTGCCTCCTCACCCCAGCACAACATGATACGACCAGATCACAACAGCAGCCGCTATCAGCAACGGAATACCGATAACCAGCACCATCATGAGACTCGCCAGCATGCCTAAGAAAAATCCGCTGATCAGCCGCCCCGTATAATCCAGCCCAACCCCGATCCACCGCAAGACACACACCTCTCAGCAAGAACCGCCCCGCTCCCTTGCCCGGCCAGGAGCAGGGACACCGTAGCACAGCCCATATCGCAGATTACCGCAGCGAATACCGCAGGGCATTTTTTGTCCGGGGGTGGACTGGGTGGGGGGGACCAGATCCGGCTCGCCCCGGCCCCGCCTCGGCTCGCCGCGCCTCGGAGGCGCTCGCGCCCCGGCCCGGGGGTGTTCGCAGCCCGGTCGTTGTGTGCTGGCCGTGTGCAGCTGGAAATTCGTTAATGATTTCAACGTCGTTCACTCCCTTGGTGAGGGAGAGGCACGCTCGTGTGCCCCGACGTCCCGGGGTAGTCCCGGCCGGCCCCGGTCCGCTGCGGGCCGAAGGCGAAACCACCGCCTCTACCGTGTCTCAGCCCTGCGCTGCCGCCGCGGTGTCTGCTGCTGCTTGCGTTCGCTGGGGCTGTGCTGGGCTGGCATGTACGGAACGGAGAGGAGATAGGAGCATCCGTCCGTGATGGTTGTCAATTCCGCACGTTGCCGCTAACGATAGAAAAGGTTGATAATGCTTGTGTGTGACATCTGCGCACGCATCGTGACGATGGTAACCCGTAGTGCCCAAGCGCACGTTGTCGACGATGACGGCCGGGCAGTTCCGGCAATGGCGGGCGAAGCGCCGGCTGACCATGCTGGACGCCGCCAAGGAGCTCGGCTGCGGCGAGCAGTCGATGGCGGACTATACGCACGGTAGGAGGCGGATTCCGCTGAGCGTGGCGCGGCTGTGCTGGGCATTGCGCTGCATCGATATCCTGCAGTGGCGGCTGCAGTGCAGCGAGGCCATTGTGCGCCGGCTGCAGGCCGAGATTCATCGCATGATCCGGCTGCAGGACCTCACCGCTCTGGAGCGGCTCGGCGCCGAACTCGACCGTTACCGGGAGCGGCGGGACGGGAACGGTACGGAGCAGCGGCCGTAACGCTGCAGCGCTGCGGCGGCCCGGTATAGGTCTCATCCTGCCGGCAGAGGCAGGCGCCGGTGGTGAGCATGACACAACGGACTGCGGAGATTCGATACAGTTTCTCCGCCGTGCCTGGTCGCAGCATCAGCACCAGCAGCATGGATAATAGCAGGACGCGCCCAGCGCCGCTGAAATGCCCGCCATGCCGTGCCTGGTGCATATTTCTCCTGCGATGATGTTTCCGGCCGCCACAACATAGCCATTGGCGTAAAACCGATCGAACACATCTGCTCGAGGCGGTGCTCGGCCGCCGCAATGGTATCCTTGGGATATCCGATCAGCACATAAACGCGCATGCGGTGCGACGCAGCCGTAAAGCCTGCAGCGATAAGTCGCCGGGCGGCGTGGCGCAACGTCTCGAATTCGTCGCCGGGGTCATAAGCAAAGAACATATTCGGCCGCGGCGTCAGGCAAGCAAGCAGGTCGACCTGGTAATCCTGCAATGCCAGCGCCTCGAGGCCTCCGGTGAATTCCACCCGGCGAATTTGCCGGCGCAGCATGGCAAACACCGCCTCGACATGCGGCCGCGGACAAGCCAGCAGATTATCGTCCAGGATATTCCAGCCGTCGGTGATCGGCAGCAGCCGCGGCACCGGATCTCGTTTCCACACACTGCAAAACCAGCAGCGACGCGGACAGCCACGGCTGGTGAAAACATATCCGGGCTTGATATAGCGGCCTGGAATGAATTCAGCGCCCGCATCACCGTAGGCAACGCCGCCGATCTTCACCGGCGCAACGTACCGCCATTGTTCGGCGAGGCATTCGGCATCTGATTTATCATAAGTAAACGTCACCGAGATGTGGACCTCGTCACCTTCCGCAAACAGATCGGGCGAACCGGTATAAACGAGCGCATCGTCGGGTGTTGCCTTGGTCCGGCGCGGAAATACGCGAATGAGCTTCATAGTCCTAATGTCCGCCCCCCTCACCTTGGTTGCCAAACTTCTCAGTTTTTCGGATAAGGTTGCATTAGCAGCCCTACATTATCCTGCCACCATTACGACATACCTCATGCATGGCCCGTCGTATTGTGGATGAACTCCACGACACCGCCGAGGAGCTCGGCCGCGGCGGCAACGAGCGCATCATCGGACTTGCGCTCGCAGGCCTCGCAGACGCCGGTGATCGAACATGCGGACGGCTCGGCAACGAAGGCGTGGGTGAACACGAACGTGTAGGGAAATTCCTTGAATTCGTGATCGCAGGCGATGCACATGAATCGTTCCGGCGTATTGCAGCGCTTGTCGAATTCCTTCAGCCAGTTGATCAGCGGCGGCACCCACGCGTCGTGTACGGTGGGATTACCGAGCGCCCGGCTCAGCAGGAATTCCGACACGTACCGGTTGGTCCGGCGAATGACGTAGATCGCAATCCTGCCGTTGCCGGCGGTGACCATCTCATCGAATTCCGCGCGTGCTTCCTCAGCTGTGTATGCCATCGGATGACCCCTCGTCCGGCAGGTCCGGAAGGACCAGTCCCAGCGTCACAAAATTGTAGATACTGCCGGCCAGCTGCATCATAGCGACGGTCATGCCGGCCTGGCAGGCCTGCCTCGCCTCCTCGATGCACCACTTGCGCAGCGCCACATCGTTGGCGGCTGCCGCGTACCGCTCGCGCCATTTCTGGTCGACCGCCGCAACGGTCCGCTCGAGGGCAACATTCGATCTATCCAGCGACATCGATCGAGCTCCGTATCTGGTCGAGCATGAAAACATCGATGCGGCGCTGCAATCCGCGCACCGTAACAATCACATCGGTTATCTGCCTGTTGAGACTATCGACCCGCTGTTTGAGGATTTCGATATCAGACAATGTCGGCACATCATATTCGTGCAATGCGAGCCCGCGAGCAGCCAGTGCATCCTCGAGCTCTGCAAGCGACCTGACCCCGAAATTCCACACCCTTCGCCAATCACAACGGGATATCTTCACCACGTCTTCGAAGCTGCAGCAATTCATTGCAGCCAGTGCACCGCGAACCCTGACCGATAAACCATCGAAGTCATCCACCGCCATCGTGCTGCACCTCCGGATGCGGAGCCGATTTCCGTTCGAGTAACGGGACCTGCCCGATCGGATGCCACTTGCTGCAGCGATCGCCCTCGAGGGTCGGCGGGCGGATACCCTGCCACGCCGGGCGCACCATCGGCCCCTGCGGACCGATACCCCCGGACATCATCGTCTGCGCCGCCACCGGCGGATTGACCATGCACCGCCCGACACGCTGACCGTTGGCCTGCGAGTTGTCGTAATTCCACCAGTGGCAGCTGCCGCAAAAGCCGCGTCCGGGCTTGCTCATGGTTCGTCCCGTTCTTTCTGCATCACCGGATGCTCACCGCACCAGTCGTGATCGGGTCTGACCAGCGGCCACGTCACATGCGGGCCCGATTCCGGGTCCGGCACTGGCGCATGCCGCCGGCATATTTTCTCGTCGTCTATGTTTTCGCCGAGATAACAGCAACTGCTGCAGCGTATTGTGTTATCGACCATCATTGTCTACCTCCTGAAAAATCCCCAGAAGCGCACCAGCAGCGCGTCATTGACCAGCGCCACGATGCTCGCATAATCGCCGCTCACCATCAGCGGTTCCTGCTCAATGACGCGCACGATGGTGTGTCCGGATTTCTGCTTGTGCGGCATGATCCACACGATGCGGGCGGGATTGACCGCAATCACGATGCCGTCGTCCGCGGTGAGCTCGACGAGTTTCATAACGTCTCCTCTTTGAGCGCCTCCATATACAGCCCGGAGAGGCGTTCATTATCGGCGCGCAGCCGCTCGATCTCCTCAGCGGCATCACCAAACAGCGGCAGCCCATGACGCAGGCGAGCCTCACGCAGCCGCGCGACAATGTCCCTGTTGACCTGGGGCGCTCGGTAGACACGCACGCTGAATTTGCGCTGTGTGCGATAGATGCCGCGTTTGGTCATCGCCGCGATATCCTCTTTTCAAACGCCAGCCCGGCGCGCAGGAGGTCCACATCATTGCGCAACTGCTCGATCTCGGCGGCGGCCTCAAGCAACAAACTCGGCGCATCAGCGGGAATGCTCGTAATCTCGCGCCGCAAGCCTGCATCTGCCGTGCGCAGCCGCGCAACAATGTCCTCAATCACCGCCAGCCTCCCTGGCATCCATCTAGAGGCGGGACAGGCGTTCGTTATCAGCACGCAGCCGCTCGATCTCGTCGGCAGCATCCTCCACTAACATCCAATGGATGACATGGTCCTGATCCTTGGCTCTAATCGCAGCGCCGCGCAGCCGCTCAACGATATCCTCGCTCATTGAGGAAGCTCCGGATCAAAATCGGCAAATGACTTGTGATGAATATCGAAGCTTTCCTTCAACTTTTCTTCAATGCCCTCACAGAATGCAAACGTCTGCGCAGCAATATCGCGCATCTGCAAAATGATATGAACGGAAGATTCAACAGCCTGCTGCTGTGCCTCAACACTTGGATAATCCTCGCGCTTGGCCTTGAAACGGATCTCCGTCTCGGTCGCCTTGATACAACTCCAACTAGGAAATATGTAGTTGAACATGGCGCGTTCTTTGCTCACCACCGTAACGGCTCCGGCCATATCGTACTTGCGCAGTGCTGCGGTGATCTCAGCCATACATTCCCGATAGCGTTTGTCCTCGCTCATACCGCCGCCCCTCCGAGCCCGCTGGTGATTTCCGCCGGCACCTTGCCGCCGCCGAATATCCACTCGTTCAGAAAATTCATCACGTCGTCGAGACGCACCGGAAGTTCCGAGATAATCCCGATATCCTTCGCGGTGAGGATCGCGCCGTGGCAGATCCTCAGCGCGGTGTCGCGGTCGTACCGCCCCGCCTCGGCGAGGTCGCGGGTGTAGCCGCGCCGCTGCGGCCGCCACCATCCTCGATGCTCGTTCGACCAGATCAGATACACATCATCGGCCATGCGCAGCCCTCTCTGCTTGATCCGCACCAGTTCGTAGGTCCCGCGCGCACGGTAGCGCCGCCGCGAACGCACCGCCCAGCCGTCCGCCTCGAGCAGCCGGTTAAGGCGCCAGACGTTCTGGCGCAGATTGGCGTCCGCCCATTCCGGTCCGCCGTCTGCCCACAGCAGCCGCGCCAGCTCCAGCGACTCCACCGGACCCCGCCGCAACGCGCGCAGGATGGTGTCGATGTGGGTCACGCGAACCTGTGACTCGCGCCGAGCGCACCCATGCCGCGGCCGAGCTCGCGCAGTTCCGCCCAGCTGTGCAGCTCGACATACTCCGGATGCGCAATCAGCAGCGCGTTGATATCGCCGGTCACCGCCTCGAGCTCCTCGGCGGGCACTTCGCGCGCCAGCCAGGTATTGAATCTCTCCCAGGTCTCCCGGTCATCGAACGGATGCATGGCAGTCCCCCTGCAGTGGTCCTGATCTTCATGGTCCCTGAGCCAGTCAAGGGCGTATTGCGGCGGCTCCAACGCAATCCGGAAAACGCAACCGGGATGCGCAGCATCGAAAGCGCGCAGATGCTCGAGCCAGATGTCCCGCAGGCCCGGCGGCAGATGTGCCACGACAATGATGTTCCGGATCCCGTCCATAGACACACCTCCCTAATCCATCCGCGCAATCTCATAGCTGCCGTCTTTCTGCACGATCGCAACCATCCCGTAATCAAAGATCAGAATGGTTTCGTCGCGCAGCCTGGTTCTTGCAATTGCGGTCTGCGGCGGATCACCCGGATACGTGTAGGTGAGCGTGTCGAGGTCGAACCGGTACTTATCCTGGTTGACCGGAAACCAGCCGCCGCCATGGCGATAGTTGTTATTGACCTGCTCGCGTGCAGGACGCGGGTCATCATCGGAAAACATGTCCGGCATAAACCCGAGCGTTGCCCAGCTCACCTGCGGATGCAGAAATTCCCAGCGCATAGGCATAGACACACCTCCATCTCTCTCCGCGCCCTGCGGCCCTAAGGCAATATGTGCTGCCGCTTAGCGGCAGCGCCTGCGACGGTCACGCACTTCACTCGGTCGCTACGGCGCTACTTAATGGCGCGCTCCCTCGCTTGTGCGGACGTCGCCTGCGTATCCGTATCTCATCCCCGCCCCGCCCGGCTGCCGCTACCGGTCATGTGATTTGGTCGGCAGCCCTGATGCCGGGCCTTGCATCATGGCGGTGCCGGTCCCGCGGGGCGTGGCCCGGGCGCACCTCGCCCTGCCGGGGCGGGATGCGCGGGGACCGGAGGTCCTTACCGGACCTCCACGAAATCCCAGAAAGGGCGAAGACGCCCGGCGCACTGTCTCAACAGCTGATTACTGAGCGGGGCAGGTCGGCCGGTCTCCCCACAGCTGCGCTCTCACCGACGGCGGCGACGTACAGCCGAGACAGCAGCTGCGGTCGCGTCCCGGTCGCGGATCTGGACGTGGGGTGAACGTTGTGTGTCGTTCACCGCATGCGAAGCATCGCATGCCGGCAGCCCACGCCCCGTCATCCTCTGCCTGGATTCAAATCCGATCAGGCGCCGGGGTCACTTGGTGCTACGTGCCTGCTGCCCTGCAGGTCCTGTTTCGTCCTAGCCCGGTCATGTTCCCAGGCGTCGGGCTGGCTATGGCTTGTCGTTGGATTGGATTGTCCCTTTGTCTTTTCGCGTTTGAGCGGCGATTGCGCGCCGCTCTTTTCTGTTGGTTGGGTGGTCAGTCGATTGCAGCTTTTCAAACCGCTCATACGGCTGACGAAGAATCTTGAGTTGTTTGGTTTGTGTACGCCCACGTCTCGCCTTCGCGCCCATCTTTACCTCCTTGGCTCCCGGAGCTCATCGGTAAACCATCCTGCAATGACCGAGACACCAGCTGAGACCCGGCACCCGCGGATTGTTGCAGCAGCGCAGGTCCGCCAGCGTCCGGCCCGCGGCGTGGTGATCGGGCGTGATGACGTAGCGGCAGCCGCGCACCGAGAGGATGTCCGCCGGGCATTCGCAGCACACCAGGAGAGCGGCAGCGGAGCCCGCCGATAAGCTTCGCCAGCTGCGGCGCACCGTTCGGGCGGGACGTGCGGAACCGCCGTCGGCGGGCTTGCGCGGGACGTAGGGGCGTGGCTTGCGTATGCGCGGCTTGGGGTCGCGGGGCGGCAGCGTAATGCCGGGCGGCAGCACGCCGCGGCGGCGCAGCCGCCAGATCTTGCCGGCCACCGCGTTGCGGGTAATGCCGAAGGCGCTGGCGATCGCCGAGAAGGGTGCATTGCCGCCGCGCACGTAGCGGCATAATGCGTCCGTATCCTCGTCGTGCCAGCGCGGTGTCGGCATTATTATAACGCTCCCGGGAAAACTGGGTTTTCCAAATAGTATTGTGATTTTTACCACCTGTTTATCGGGGGTGTTCCGATAATGTTCAGCTGGACATCGCATTAACTCCTTGCACTATGTGCGACATGACAACGGAGCATTACAAAACCGTAAGCCGCGACGGCGGCAACACGATTGTCACAATGCAACGCAGGTTGCGGCAGGTTGCAATTTTGTTGACTGCGTGAAAGAGGCGCGCGACCATGAGGACGGCTGGAGTTGGGGCGGCACCTGGATGTGGGAGGTCTTGGGGTGGTCGCACGCGTCCTCGAACAATTTCATCATCGTTCCTTTTCCAGTGCATCGAACAACGACAACGGAATGAGGCCGCCGGATTTGCGCACCAGCGGAATACGCCAGCGGTACGGCACCGTCCTGCGTTCGCGCCATTTGTCGATCGCTTTGGTGGCAATCCCGAGCTCGAGCGCATACCGACGTACCACTTTCCAGCCGGGGGAACGGGGTGCGAATATGTCATCGGACCGCATGACCGCAACTCTATACCCCGATCCGTCGGAATTGCAACCGCTGAATTACGAATCGACGGACGCCTTTATTTGGCGACATACCGTCATCATGTCCAGAAACGACAACAACGACCCGACAATGACTAAGGCGCACGCCATCAAGGGCCGCATCAAGGATGCGATGCGCAAGTGGCGGGCCGCAAAACAGTACAGCCAGGCGGAAGCAGCCGGCATTCTCGGCATTTCTCGTCGCACCTACGAAAAATACGAAGGCGACCCGGGACGCGGCATTCCCTATCACGTGCTCGCCCAGTTCTGCCTGGTCGCGGAGGTCGACACCGACTGGCTGCTGCTCGGCAAGAAGCGCCGCAAGACGGCGCCGCCGGCCATGCCGGTCCTCGTCAAAGCCGCACAAAAAATAAAAATCATTGCCTGATTCACATTAGATCCACGAAAGGTAGAACAGTGCCGGAACGCGATTTGATCGCGTATCCGACGCCGCGGCGTTGACAGCCTACCCTGTTCTGTCGGAGTGTAGAGGTGCCGAACGCAACTGGCGGCGCGTACTGGCCATACCCCTCAGCCACGTCGCCATGGCCGGTCCGGATCACGGGATAACCGGGCCGGCCGCTTCGCGCACCGCCGCACAGGAGCTCGCCTATGAAACCGCTCGTCACCGCCGACACCGCACGCTCGCAGATCAGGCAATTACTCGCCGCCTGTCCCGAGCTCGCCGAGGATGAAGAGTCACTGGTGCTGTCACTGGAAAGCGAAACCGACGCGCTCGATATCATCGACCGTATGATCCGCAGAATCCCCGAGCTCGAGGACGACGCCGAAACCGCCGCCAAGCACGCAAGGGAATACGGCTACATCAAAGAGCGCCTCGAATTCAGAGCCCGCAAGCTGCGTGAAACGGTTTTAATGATGCTCCAGGCCGCAGGCCTGCAGAAGCTGCAGCTGCCGAACCACCGCCTTGCGGTCCGCCACAACGTACACGTCATCATCAATGACATGGAGCTCGTTCCGGAACAGTACCGGAAATACCGGTCGCACTGGGACCCGATGAAAACCGTCATCAAGGACGACATCAGACAGGGCGTGGACGTGCCCGGCTGCGTACTCAGCAATCCCGAACCGTCACTGACGATATACCCGCGATAACCAGAACCGGAACAGGAGAGGCGTGAAATGGTGAAACTCACTGATGTGTTCCCGTCGAGATATCTGCAGGCCGCCGACCTGCAGGGCAGAGAGGTCCGCGTCACCATCGACCGGATCGGCATGGAGGAAATGAACGACGGCAAAGACAAACCGGTGCTGTCGTTCAAAGGCAAAGAGAAGACCCTGGTGCTCAATAAGGTCAACGCGTCGACCATCGCGGACATGTACGGCGACGAGCTCGATGAATGGATCGGCAAGGGTATCCTGCTGTATCCGACCAGGGTCGATTTTCAGGGCAAGCGTGTCGATGCCATCCGCGTCAAGTTCGTGCAGCCGCCGCCACGTTCCGCCGGCCGCGGAGCCCCGCCGCAGCAGGACCGGCAACAGCACCCGTCCGCAGAGCAGCAGCAGCGCCCCGGCATGCAGGAGTTCGCCCGCGGACCGTCCGGCCCGAAATACGACGAGCGCAATCCGCCACCGGCCGACCACTATCCGGCCAATGCCGAATTTGACGACGAGATCCCGTTTTGACGACACCCCGCGGTCCCGACCTCATGACCGAGCAGCAGGTTGCCGACACGTTGCACAAGACCCGGAGATGGCTGCGCACCTTCCTGCGCCGCCACCCGGTCGATCGCAACGGTCAGCCGCACTGCAGCTATCGGGCCGGCCGCACGCTACTCTTTCTCGCATCTGACCTGACCCGCATCCTCACCTCACTGGAAACCCCGCCATGCCCCTCTACCTTCAGAAGCCCCGCGACGCCAAAAACCCGAACTACCAGATCCGCGGCTCATACCTCCACGTCACCGGCGTATACGAGAGCGCTCGCACTGCTGAACTCAAATTCGCAAAAATCGCCCTCAAACGAAAAGAGCGGGAAATCGAGGAAGCCTACCGAAAATCTGCTGAGCTTCCCGGCAAGGCCAGTGGGCTGACCTTCGCCGAGGCGCTCTGCGCCTACCTCGAGGCGGGCAAAAGCGCCCGCTTCACCAAACGCCTGCTCGAGCATTTCCGGGATACGCCCTGCGCCGATATCGACCAGCAGGCTATCCAGGCGGCCGCCAGGACGCTCTATCCGGACGGTGACCCCGCCACCCGCAACCGCCAGTGCTATACGCCGGTAATCGCGATTCTGAATTTCAGTAACGTCCTGATCCGGGTCAGCCGGCCGGAAGGCGCCGACGGCAAGCGCCGCCTCGCCTGGCTGCAGCCCGACGAGCTCCACCGCCTGTTCGACGCGGCTTACGAAATCGACGTGCGGCTCGGCGCGCTGTGCGTCTTCATGTTCTATACCGGCTGCCGGCTCAGCGAGGCGCTGCGGCTGGAATGGAAGCACCTGGTGCTGGGCGAGAATTTCGGATTCATCGGCAAGACGAAAAACGGCGACCCGCGCCCGGTGTTCCTCCCGGAAACGATAGTCGACGTCCTGCAGGGACTGCGCCGCGGCCCGCAGGAAAAGAGCGGCTCGGTGTTCGGCTATAACCTGCGCACCCTTTACAAACGGTTCCACCGGGCCTGCAAGGCGGCAGGCATCGATCTGCAGCCGCGCACCGCCACACACATCCTGCGCCACTCCTACGGCGCTCTGATGCGCCGCCACGCCGGCATGGACACCTCCGGGCTGGTCGCCACCGGCGCGTGGAGGTCCCGCAGCAGCGCGATGATCTACGAACACACCGACGTCACCGAGGAGGCCAGGAAAGCCTCGCTGCTGCCGGGCTGGAAGCCGAAGCTGCGCGTTATTCCCGGCGACAAGGTCGCGTGATGTTCATCGCGTTCCTGATCGTGACGGCGGTGCTGCTATTCACTCACAGCGCCGCCGAGCTCGAGGGCGACCCGCACGCCGACCGGCGCCTGGTTCGCAATGTGATCGTTGCCGCTGCGCTGCTGCGGCTCGCGGGCTGGTTCCTGGGGATCTCCTGATATATTTCAGTTAACGACAGAGTTTATTTGAGTGCGTGTTATGAATACCAAGCTTCACTATGGCCCGTGGTCGTCGCTCGACGTTGCCGAGCGGCGGCTGCAGCTGCGCACGCTGGCGGGAATCGCCGCGTGCCATGTCGGCAGCAACACCAATCTGGTCCGGCTGCTGCGCGCCGCCGAGCATGACGATATCGCCCTGACGCAGGCGCAGGATGTCTTTGAGGCGCTGCCGTCCCTGACCCGGCGGCGCATGCTGGCGACGCACGCCGCCGTGACGTTCCCGGCTAAGGGGGGGGGTTAACCGGCATGACCCTGTCCGCACAGGTCCTCATAAAGGTCGGCAAGCTGGTGCGCCTGCTCGGCAGCGATCAGCCCGGCGAGCTCGTCGCCGCCGTACAGGCACTGCGCCGCACGCTGGAAAGCGCCGGCAGCGACCTGCATAATCTGGCCGCCAGCATCGAAAGAGGACTGGACGGCCACGGCTACGGCTCGCAGGACCTCGAGGAAGCGTTCCTCGCCGGGCTGGAGGAAGGGCGCAAGCAGGGGCAGGCGTCCAGGCCTGCGCCGCAGGTGCGCACCTGGCACGCGGTGGCGATGTGGCTCAGCCGGCGGCTCGACCGTCTCGATTCCAAGCACCATGATTTCATCCGGCACATGGTCGACTTGATGGAACACCGCGAGCCAACCATGAAACAGGCCGGCTACCTGAAAGGCCTGTTCGTGCGGCTCGGCGGTGATCCGCACTCGGCGCCGGAGACCTGGGACGACGTCGCGGCATGAGCTAGGCTCTGCCGGCCATGCAGGCGTAGAAATCCAATGCGCAAAAGCGAAAGAGCCCGCCACATAAGCGGGCCCCACATAACCACGCGAATTCATATCACTCGCACTAACTCGCACTAATTCGATCTAACTTTCTTGCTCGCGGTCCTTTCGCAACAAACAACCGCCTAATGGGAGCCGCGCCGTGTGTGCGGCCCTTTTTTATTCTCCGCCGGCAAACGTGCCGGATACTTTCCCACAAGACAGCTGTGTGCAGGACGTGTGCAAATCTGATTTCCCAATGAAATCAATGGCCGCCGCTCCCGTGATCAGGGCACACCTGCAACCACCGGATAGCACCGCCCGGGCCACGGAAATCCGGTAAATTCATCGGTTAATCAATGCATTGCTACCCACGGTCCGGTGCCGCCCAAAACGACCCGGCAGGACCAAAAACAGCACGAAAACCCACCTCCGCGCGCATGCTTCTGTGTGCAATCGGTGTGCAAACCGGAGCTCACGGAGCGACGAAATACCAGCCGTTGACGATGAAGACCGACCCGTCGATAGCGGGATAGCTGCCGTCATAGGCGAACAGACGGGTCACCGGCAGCACCGGCGTGCCGGGATCGTTGGTGATCAGCCCGACCACCGATTTACCGGCGGCGCTGATCCCGGTCGCGGCGAACTGGGCATTGGGCGCGATCGGCAGCGAGAAGATGAGATAGCCGGCGCCGGTGCCGTTGGCGACCACCTGGATGGTGACGGTGTATTCGATATTATCGCCGATGTGCCGGTAGACACCGGTCGCAGTGGCCGAGCCGAGCGCGCCGGTAAACGCCCTCACTGTCGGAGTCCAGGTCAGCCAGGTGGTGAGACCCTGCACGTCGCTGAAGGTCGTCACTACAAAGCCGCCGTTGCCGCTGCTGAAGGACTGCACGAAGGTACAGAGATAAACGCCGCCCTGCTGGATATCGCCGGACAGCAAAGGCGAAAACCCGTTGTCCTTAAATGCAGGCCTCGCCCCGAGCGGCACCAGCACCGGCGGCCGCGGCCAGCCGGAGCCCGGCGGCTGCCCGCCCGGACCGTGGTGCTGCGGATCGAAACGCCCGTCCCAGTCGTCATCGTCGTCGCGGTGGTGGTGCTGGTACTGCACGCCGGCCACGTTGATGGTCACCGGGCCGGTATTGGTGGCGGTCGCAACAAAGATGAAAGACGGCGCCAGATCGGTGTAGCGGTGAATGGTCGGCGTATCATCGCGCGGCGTCAGCATGATCGCGTTGCCGTCCGCAGTCGACGCGCTGCAGGGAATCGTGGTCAGACCACCGACCGCAGCAAACTGACGATCAAACAGACTGAGCGGCTGGTTGCCGCCATGCAGCGTCGAAAAATGGACCGGGAGTGACATGGTACCTCCACTGATTTTTGCTTTGGGGGGAAAACCCGTTTTCAAAGCATAGCGATTTTCAGCCCCGGCGCGCACGCCTGCGGCTGCGCCGCGAACGCCGGGCGGTGTTGAGCGCGGCCGCAACGGCCTGCCGCTGCGGATAGCCGGACGCTTTCATCTCGCGGATATTGCTCGCGACGGTCGCCCTGCTGCGGCCCTTACGAAGCGGCATCGTTCAGCCCCTCTTGAGATACAGGAACACCAGGGGCCACAGCCCGACCACCGAATAGGTGCCCGCCGCGATAATGCCGAGCTCGCTCGGCCGCGCCACCGTCCAGCCCCACACCAGCGACGCGGTGACAACAGCAATCAGCAGCAGGATGCGCGTGGCGAGGATGCGGGCGAGCGCCTGCGCGGTCTCGAGCAGCGCCGGATTGACATGCTCGATGCGCGCCGGCCCGGGCGGCGGGTCGGGCAGCGGGCGAGGAGGCACCGGGTGGGGAAGCGGCTGCGGCCGCGGCGGGGACCGGAGCTCCTCGACGTTGTGCAGCATTTCGAACTGCGTGGGGTTAGGCGGCACCTGGTGCTGCAGAGGGTCCATTGCGCTCTCCTGTCATCCAAAGAAATCCTCGGTCTCGCCGGGGCTGATCTTGTGCTGGATCGCCAGCAGCTTCGCGACGTTGGCAACCGCAGTGTTGCGGTCCCGCGCCGCCTTGCCAGCGTCCTCGGCGATATCCAGCGACACCGCCATGGCCCGCTCGAGGTCGCCTCTCCTGGCTGGTTTCTTGCGGGTCATCGCGCCAGCACATCGTTTGCGGCGCGATCGTTCAGCGCATCGCCGGTGCGCTGCCGGCCGGTGATCAGCGAGGTGGCGCCGGCCATCAGTGCATCGGTTCCTTTCCTGAACGCCTGGAACAGCTGCGGATTGCCGGCAATCAGCTGCCGGCCGCGCTGCACGATTCCCATGTCGTTAGACACCAGCATCTCACCGATATGCCGGGACACCTCCTGGCTGATGCGCTGGTTGCCGTAGCGCAGTGCGAACGCCACCGCGGCGCCCGCCGATATATGCGGAATACTGACGTCGCCCTCGGCCAGATAATCGCCGCCGGCCAGCAGCCCCAGCCCGGCCAGGTAGCGTGCGGTCTTTGAATTGCCGCTAACCGCTTTGCGCAGCAGGTCGACCATGCCTTCACCGCGCAGCAGGGTCTCGAGCTCGTTGGCGCGCTGCGGTCCGAGCGCCTGGTGCAGTCGTTCCCTGGCCGGCGTGTTGTTGATGAAGTTGGCGTTCAGCACATCGCGGTTCCAGCCGCGGCTGCGGATCTGATCCGCAAGATTGCTGGCATAGCCGCGGGCGAACAGGTCGCGTTCCGGCCGCGACATCGCCGCGAAGGCCTGCCGCTGCGCCAGCTGCTCGGCCGGCGTCCCGGCCCGCGCATTGACGAAATTGTGCCCCGCCTCCAGCGCATCCTCAGCGCCGAAGGCACCGGCTGCGCCACGCCTGGCAACCCGGAATTCCGGTACCAGCCGGTCGAGCTCGGCGAGCAGCTGCTTGTGCAGCGAGCCGATTGCCGACGCCGCATCCTTACTGCCGCCCTTGGCCGCCTCGGCCGCCATATCGCGCAGCTGCCGCTGCACGTAATCCCAGTACTGCATGTTAGGATAAACGGGCGAGCCGCCGCGGCGCTCGAAACGGAGCATGCCGTTCTCAAAACGCACAGTCGGATTGAACGCTCCGAACCCTTCCGCCGCTGCCCGGTCGCGGCCGCTGGTAACGGCGCGTTCCATGGCGCGCAGGAAGGCCGGCGATTCCGAGCTCAGCCTTTCGAGGGTCGGCGACCAGATGCCGTGCTCGCCGGCCGCATAGGCCGCCTGATAGGCCGGATGATTGGCCGCCCTCGCGGCTGTCTGCAGCTGCTCGAGGTCATCCACAGCCCTTGCGCCGCCGCCGATATCGCGGACCCGGGCGGCAATACGGTTGCCCTGACCGAGCCACCGCGGCTGTATCAGGCCCTCAAGAGAAGCCCGCGCCTCCGGCGAGGCATCGGCAACCGCCCGCGCCAGAGACCTGGTGCGCTCACCGCCGAGGTCCGCCAGGCTCGTCTGCGTGCCCGCCTGTTGCAGCGCCGCCTGCTCGTCCGGCGTCAGCCCCGGTCCCCCGCGTGACCAGTCCCGCGACAGCGCATCCGCAAGCCTCCGCTCGCCTTCTGCGCGCGGCTGCGTAAGCCCGCGCCAGGTGTTCACGACCTTGGTGCCGAGCGGCGATAAGGCATCAAGCGCCAACGACCCGGCAGGACCGAGCACCGCACCGGTGCCGCCGCCGATCAGCCCCTGCGTCAGCGTATCCTGCGGACCCTCGCCGGCGCCGGCACCGGACGCCGCGCCGTAGAGCCCGGTACTCAGCGCCGCCTGCCCGGCCCGGCCGAGCACCGTTGCGGCGCGCGCCTCCGGCAATGCCAGCGTACCGACCGCGGCACCGCCAAACTCACCGGTGCCGAACCAGTAGGGATGCTCGCGCTGCGCCGTTGCCTGCCGCGCACGCACCTCATCGCGCGCCTGCTCATATGTCTTCTGACGTTTTTCCGGATCGGCCTCGAGCGGCTTGGTGCCGCCGAATACAGTGCCGCCAAACCCCAGCCGCCCGCGGTTTACCTCGGCAGCTCCGGCGAGCTCGTCATACCAGTTGGCCGTCAGGCCTGCAGCACCGCCGCGCAGGAAAGCTTCAAACTCACTGGTTGCCGGTTTGCCGCTCGCCATCGGCATGTTCCGGAAGTTCGGCGACTTGGCGATTTCATCAACCGTCTTGTTCTGCTCCTCCGGCGACAACGAGAAAAACTTGTCTTCGACCGGAACGGCGCGCCCTTCGATGGTGATCGTCTGCGCCATTTATTGGCCCCACCTGATGCCGCCCGGCGTGACGTTC
>Ga0126379_10000118_pt1 | contig 37001 bp, 33 predicted proteins | sample PanSoiMetPlot_24_FD_92640 | JGI IMG/M metagenome (GOLD analysis project Ga0126379, IMG submission 92640) | Tropical forest soil microbial communities from Panama - MetaG Plot_24 | ecosystem: Environmental > Terrestrial > Soil > Tropical forest > Bulk soil | place: Panama | collected 2016-02-17
AATGTGCTGCTTCAATCTTCCGGTGCGGATTTTCGGGCCTTGCAGGTCCTGGAGGATGCAGATGGTTCGCCCGGCGTCTTTGGCGACGCTGCGCAGCCGCTTGATGACGCGCGCATGCTCCTCATGTGTGCCGTGCGAGAAGTTCAGACGAGCAACGTCCATGCCCAGCCGCATGAGGTCGCGGAGGACGGCTTCCGAGGAGCTGGCTGGCCCCAGCGTGCAGACGATTTTGGCTTTTCGGAACTGCGGGGTGAGATCTCGATCCCGGCCCCTGGGTTGGGTCATTTGATACTCATACCTGTTTTCTTTGGAATGCCGTTGCCGGCGGTCCTGGGATAGGCTTGGGCGTTCACCTCGGCGCCCAGCAGGACAATGGCGGAAACGATGTAGAGCCAGACCAGCAGCGCGATAGCCGCACTGAGCGAACCGTAGACCACGTTGTAGGTCGCGTAATGCGTGACGTACCACCCGAAGAACATGGTGGCCGGAAACCATAGAAACGTTGCCAGGGCCGCGCCCGGCAGCACGCGCCGCCATGACTGCATCTTGGGAAGGCCGTTGTGGTAGATGAGAGCCATGACGGCGATGCTGGTCAGGATCGCGATGGCCCAGCGCACGCCGTCCCACACCAGCAAGATGAGGGGCTTGAAAAGATGCATGGTCTGGTCTGATACCCAGTTTTCAATCTGGTCGCCGAAAGCCACCAGGATCGTGGCAAAACCCAGCGGCACCAGCGCCAAGAACACCAGATAGACGGCAACCGCCCGCTCTTTCCAGAAACCCCAGCTGTTAGGTACCTCGTAGGCACGGCGAAAGCCGTCCATCCAGGAGATCATCACGCCGGTGGCCGCCATCAGCGTGACCACGGAAGCGGAAATGATGATGCGAGTGGCGTGGTGCTGCTTGGTCTGAAGAAAAGAAACCGCCATCGTGCGCGTCCCAGGAGGCAAGACCCAGCGCACTGCCATTGAAATCTGCTGCAGGAAGCCTTCTGTGTTGTGCGAAGCCTCGAGCACCGACGTAACCACTAAGAAAGCCGGAAAAAGCGTCAGGATTGACGAATAGGCCGCAGCTTTGGCCACCGAGTACTGCCCGTGTATGAAGGCCTGCCAGAAGGCGCGGCGCAACCGGGTGAAGTGCATGTGGTGACTAGGGTAAAGGCACTCGACAACATCTGCAACCTAAACAACCGGAGCCTCTGATAGACTGATTTTCCTTCGTTATTTCAGAGTTTCTGGATGAAAACCAAGGGAATTGCCATGCGGAATCGCGTTCTCAGAGTCGCCGGGGCTGTCGGCCTGCTTTTCTTAGCCACTACCATGCCGGCTCAACCTGCCTCATCGCCACAGCAAGGAGCAGGGTCTCATGCGATCTCTGCGCCTGCCGCGGCTCCACTGACAAACGTCAAGGTTTACCTGATCGGCGACTCAACCATGTCCATCAAGGAGACCCGCGCCTATCCGGAGACCGGCTGGGGGATGCCCTTCGCTTATTTCTTTGATTCGAGCGTGACCGTAGACAACCGGGCCAAGAACGGACGCAGCACCAAGACATTCTTGAGCGAAGGCCTGTGGCAATCGGTGACCCAAGAATTGAAGGAAGGCGATTACGTATTCATTCAGTTTGGCCACAACGACGAAGCGAAAGAGAAGACTGAACGCTACACGACGCCGGAGGAGTACAAGACCAATCTCGCCCGATTTGTCTCTGAGACCCGGGCAAAGAAAGCGATCCCGGTCCTGCTCACGCCGGTCGCACGCAGAAAATTTGACGCTTCAGGCCATATCGTCGAGACCCATGAGATCTATTCGAATTTGGTGCGCTCTGTCGCGAAAGAACAGAATGTCGTGCTCATCGATCTTGATAAGAAGAGCCAGGCATTGCTCGAGCAGTACGGTGAGACAAATTCGAAACTGCTCTTTGACTGGCTGGAGCCGGGCGAGCATCCCAATTATCCCGAAGGCAAGCAGGACAACACACACTTCAACGAACTCGGCGCCCGGAAGATTGCGGAGCTCGTACTGGTGGAGATGAAGGCACTGCATCTGGACCTTGCGGATAAGGTCGTGAAGAGACAGGTGATTGAACCACCGGCAGCGGTTCCCGCAACAGACAAAAAAATCGCGGGCCCGAAAACTCCGGCCCGCGATTGATTGCTGATCGTTAGATAGATGTTTACTCGGCCGCCATCTCCTCGGCTTCGCCTTCCTGGCGCAGCAATTCCAGAGCGCGTTCGGCTTCGGCGTAGGCCTGGGAGACTTCTTCCTGGACCTTGGCCGCGGCCTGCTCGAGTTCCGGAGCCAGGCGGACGTTGCGGTAGAACTCCATGCCCGTCCCGGCGGGAATGAGCCGGCCGACGATCACGTTCTCCTTGAGGCCGCGCAGGTGGTCCACCGCACCCTGGATCGAGGCTTCGGTGAGCACGCGCGTGGTCTCCTGGAACGATGCCGCGGAGATGAAGGATTCCGTCGAGAGCGAGGCCTTGGTGATGCCCAGAAGCAGCGGGCGTCCCGTGGCCGGGCGGCCGCCATCCTTGATCACCCGCTCGTTCTCTTCGCGGAAGCGGAATTTATCGACCTGCTGCTCGAGCAGGAATGTGGTGTCACCCACGTCTTCCACCTTCACCCAGCGCATCATCTGCCGGACGATGACTTCAATGTGCTTATCGCTGATGGTCACGCCCTGGAGCCGGTAGACTTCCTGGATTTCGTTGACCAGGTAAGCCTGCAGCTCCTTCTCGCCGAGCACGGCCAGAATGTCGTGCGGGTTGAGCGGGCCGTCCATGAGCGGTTCGCCGGCGCGCACGCGCTCGCCTTCCTGCACGTTGATGTGGACGCCGCGGGGCACGGAGTATTCCTTCTCCGCGCCGTTATCGGCCACCACATAGACTTTGCGCTGGCCTTTGGAGACTTCGCCGAACTTCACCACGCCATCGATCTCGCTGATGATGGCGGTTTCGCGCGGCTTGCGGGCCTCAAACAGTTCGACCACGCGCGGCAGACCGCCCGTGATGTCCTTGGTCTTGGTCGTTTCACGCGGGATCTTGGCCAGCACGTCGCCGGGATGGACTTCGTCTCCGTCTTGCACCATCAGGTGCGCGCGTGACGGCATCAGGTAACGCCGCGCAGTCTTGCCTTTGACGATCAACGCCGGCTGGCGCTTCTCGTCCGGCGACTCGCCGACCACGTGGCGCGAGAGTCCGGTGACTTCGTCCACTTCCTCATGCAGCGTGACACCCTCCTGCAGGTCCTTGAACTGCACTGGGCCGCCGACTTCCGTGAGGATGGCGAACGTGTAAGGATCCCATTCCACCAGCACCTGGCCCAGGTTGACCTGTTGGCCGTCCTGGACTTTGAGCTTGGCGCCGTAAACGACTGCATAGCGTTCCTTCTCGCGGCCTTTCTCGTCCACCACGGCAATCGAGCCGGCGCGGTTCATTACCACCAGATCGCCGGTTTTGGACTTGACGGTCTGCAGGTTGATGAAGCGTGCCGCACCGTTGCTGCGGGCCTCGAGCCGCGATTGTTCGGAGACGCGTGAAGCCGTGCCGCCGATGTGGAAGGTACGCATCGTAAGCTGCGTGCCCGGCTCGCCGATGGACTGCGCCGCGATCACGCCCGTGGCTTCGCCCAGCTCCACCACGCGCCCTGACGCCAGGTTGCGGCCGTAGCACATGATGCATACGCCGCGCTTGGATTCGCAGGTGAGCACGGAGCGGATCTTCACCCGTTCGATGCCCGCCGCTTGAATGGCGCTGGCCAGCTCTTCTGTGACTTCCTGGTTCACGTCCACAATGACGTTGCCTTCGTAGTCCTTGATCTTTTCGAGCGAGACACGGCCGACGATGCGGTCGCGCAACGGCTCGATGATGTCGCCGGCTTCCACGATCGAGCCGACGTAGATCCCGTCCACGGTGCCGCAGTCCTGTTCGCTGACGATCACGTCCTGGGCCACATCCACCAGGCGGCGGGTCAGGTAGCCGGAGTCGGCCGTCTTGAGCGCCGTATCCGCCAGGCCTTTGCGCGCGCCGTGCGTGGAAATGAAGTATTCGAGCACCGTCAGCCCTTCGCGGAAGTTGGCCGTGATGGGCGTCTCGATGATTTCGCCTGAAGGCTTGGCCATCAAGCCGCGCATGCCGGAGAGCTGGCGGATCTGCTGTTTCGATCCGCGAGCGCCGGAATCAGCCATGACGTAAATGGGGTTCAGTTGTCCGGCTTTATCCAGCTCCTGCATGTTGTTGAACATTTCATCGGCGACCTTCTCCGTCACGTTCGACCAGATTTCGATCACCTTGTTGTAACGCTCACCGTTGGTGATGGCGCCGTCCAGGTACTGCTGCTGAACGCTGCTCTGCTGTTTTTCCGCTTCCTTCACCAGGCCCTTCTTGTCTTCGGGGATGACCATGTCATCGATGCCGATGGACAGTCCGGCGCGCGTGGCGTAACGGAAGCCGAGTTCCTTAACCTGGTCGAGCATGCGCACTGTGGTCTCAAGCCCGAACTTCAGGTACGTGAAGTTCACCAGCTGGCCGATGCCCTTCTTCTTGAGCAAGCCGTTAATGTACGGCATCCCTTCCGGCAGCTGGTCGTTGAGGATGGTGCGGCCGACCGTGGTGTTGATGAACTGGCGGTCGTACTTCACCGCTTCGGTGTGCACGATGTCCTGATCGTCGTAGGCCTGGGTAAGGTCCATGACCTCACCGCTGTAGCGGAGCCGGATCGGCGTCAGGGTTTCTACTTCACCCGCCTCGAGCGCCAACAGCACTTCATCGATGTTGGCAAAGGCGCGGCCTTCGCCCCTGGCGCCGGGCTTGCTCTTGGTCAGGTAATAGAGACCCAGAACCATGTCCTGCGTCGGCACGGTGATAGGCTGGCCCGATGCCGGCGAAAGAATATTGTGCGAGGCCAGCATCAAGACGCTGGCTTCAACCTGGGCCTCGGGTGAAAGCGGAATGTGCACCGCCATCTGGTCGCCGTCAAAGTCTGCGTTGAAAGCCGTGCACACCAGCGGGTGAATCTTGATGGCTTTACCTTCCACCAGCACGGGTTCAAAAGCCTGGATGCCCAGCCGGTGCAAGGTAGGTGCGCGGTTCAGCAGCACGGGATGGTCCTTGATGACTTCTTCAAGGATGTCCCACACGATGGATTCCTGCTGCTCCACCATTTCCTTGGCTTGCTTGATGGTGGTGCAGTGGCCGGTCTGCTCCAGCCGGTGATAGATGAAGGGCTTGAACAGCTCCAGCGCCATCTTCTTGGGCAGGCCACACTGATGCAGCTTAAGCTCCGGACCAACGACGATCACCGAACGGCCGGAGTAGTCCACGCGCTTGCCCAGCAGGTTCTGGCGGAAGCGGCCCTGCTTGCCCTTCAGAGTGTCGGAAAGCGATTTCAGCGGGCGGTTGTTGGCGCCGCGCAGCACGCGCCCGCGGCGGCCGTTATCAAACAGCGCGTCCACGGATTCCTGCAGCATGCGCTTTTCGTTGCGCACGATCACTTCCGGAGCATGCAGGTCCATCAACTTCTTCAGGCGGTTATTGCGGTTGATCACGCGCCGGTAAAGATCGTTGAGGTCCGAGGTGGCAAAACGCCCGCCGTCTAGCGGGACCAAAGGACGCAGCTCCGGCGGAATGACCGGCAGCACGTCCAGGATCATCCATTGCGGTTTGTTGCCGCTCTTACGAAAAGCTTCGACAACCTTCAGCCGCTTGGCGTACTTGAGCCTCTTCTGCAGAGAAGTTTCATGTTTCATCTTCTCGCGCAGTTCGGTGGAAAGCTCTTCAACGTCCACTCGCTTCAGCAGTTCTTTGATAGCTTCTGCGCCCATCATGGCTTTGAAGCCGGTGGCGCGGAACTGCTGGTCGAGCTCGCGGAAACGGTTTTCTTCCTTGATGACTTCACGCTCTTTGACCGGGGCTTCGCCGGTCTCGATGACGACGTAGGATTCAAAGTACAGCACCGACTCCAGGTCGCGCAGCGAGATATCCAGCAAATGGCCGATGCGTGAAGGCAGTCCTTTGAAGAACCAGACGTGCGAGCAGGGCGACGCCAGCTCGATGTGTCCCAGGCGTTCGCGCCGCACCTTGGAGAGCGTGACTTCCACTCCACACTTGTCGCAAATCACGCCGCGGTGCTTCATTCTCTTGTACTTGCCGCACAGGCACTCCCAGTCCGTGACCGGACCAAAAATGCGCGCGCAGAACAAGCCGTCGCGTTCCGGCTTGAAGGTGCGGTAGTTGATGGTCTCGGGCTTGGTCACTTCGCCGTGCGACCAGCTACGGATTTTTTCCGGCGATGCCAGGCTGATGCGAATGGAATCGAACTCGGCAATCGCGCTGTTCAGATCAAATGGACTTGAACGGTACAAGGTGTCCTCCTGCGGCTTTTACGCCGCCGCGGCGGCTCCCGGTTCTCCATATTCCTTGTCGGTCTCAACCCCAGCCGGGATGCATTCCGGAGTTGAGACGGGCGGTTTCGCTAACGCTCACGCAGGGCTCAAGCCCTGCACGACCCTCGTTAGTCGGCCGCTGCGGCAGCCGGCTTGCGGCTGCCCTCGAGAGTTTTGATCAGCTCCACGTCCAGGCACAGTGACTGCAGTTCGCGAATCAACACGTTGAACGATTCCGGCACACCGGGTTCAATGGCGGCCTCGCCCTTCACAATGGCCTCGTAGATCTTGGTACGGCCAAAGACGTCGTCGGACTTCGCGGTGAGCAGTTCCTGCAGGATGTATGCCGCGCCGTAAGCCTCAAGCGCCCAGACTTCCATTTCTCCGAAACGCTGGCCGCCGAACTGAGCCTTACCGCCCAGCGGCTGCTGGGTGATGAGCGAATACGGCCCAATCGACCGGGCGTGGATCTTGTCGTCCACCAGGTGCGAGAGCTTCAGCATGTAGATGTAACCCACAGTGACCGGCTGTTCGAACTTCTCCCCAGTCATGCCGTCGTAGAGCTCGGTCTTGCCTGATTCCGGCAAGCCGGCTTCGCGCAGCATGGATTTGATCTCCGCTTCGCGCGAGCCGTCAAAAACCGGCGATGAAAAATACACGCCGTTGCTCAGCGATTTGGCCACGCTGACCAACTCGCTGTCGTCCAGTCCCGCGATCTTCTCAGCGAACGGGGTGTCCTTGAAAATGGTCTTTAATTCGCGGCGGATCACCTCTTCGCGCGAGTTCTCTTTCAAGAACGCGGAGATACGCTCGCCCAGCTGATAACCGGCCCAGCCCAGGTGCGTCTCCAGAATCTGTCCGACGTTCATGCGGCTGGGGACGCCCAGAGGATTGAGCACGATTTCCACCGGCGTGCCGTCCGTCAGGTAGGGCATGTCTTCTTCCGGCAAAATGCGAGCGATCACGCCCTTGTTGCCGTGGCGGCCGGCCATCTTGTCGCCCACGCTGAGCTTGCGCTTCATGGCGATGTACACCTTCACCAGCTTGATCACGCCGGGAGGCAGTTCGTCGCCCTTCTGCAGCTTGCCGATGCGCTCGTTGGTGATCTTGCGCAGCACGTCAATCTGGCGCGAGGTCATCTCTTCGATCTCGTCAATCTGCTCGTTCACGCGCGGATCCTTGTCGGCATACTTGATGCGCTTGAGGTTGCGCGTGGAAATGCGTTCGATGGTCTCGCGGTCCAGCACAGCGCCCTTGGTGAGCAGGCGCTTATTGGTGCGTTCGTCGTGGAGGTCAGCCTGGGCTTCCTTGCCGCCCAGAATGGCTTCCAGACGCTTCAGGCGCTCGTCCGTCAGGATTCGGATCTCGTCCGCCAGGTTCTTTTCCAGGCGCTCGATCTGCGAAGCCTCAATGGCCTTGGCGCGCTCGTCCTTCTCCTGGCCTTTGCGGGAGAAGATCTTCACGTCCACCACAGTGCCTTCGATTCCCGGCGGGCAAGTCAGCGATGCGTCGCGCACGTCGCCGGCCTTTTCGCCGAAGATCGCGCGCAACAGCTTCTCTTCCGGAGTGAGCTGCGTCTCGCCTTTGGGCGTGACTTTGCCCACCATGATGTCGCCCTGCTTCACCGTGGCGCCAATGCGGATCACGCCGCTTTCATCCAGGTCGCGGAGCGCGGATTCGCTCACGTTGGGGATATCGCGGGTGATTTCCTCGGGTCCCAGCTTGGTATCGCGGGCCTCGATCTCGAATTCCTCGATGTGCACCGAGGTGTAGTAGTCCTCTTTCACCAGCTTTTCGGAGACCAGGATGGCGTCCTCAAAGTTGTAGCCGCGCCAGGGCATGAACGCGACAAGCACGTTGCGGCCCAGGGCCAGCTCGCCTTTATCGGTGCAGGGGCCATCGGCGATGACCTGCCCCTTCACCACACGGTCGCCTTTCTTGACCACCGGCTTCTGGTTGATGCAAGTGTTCTGGTTCGAACGCTTGAACTTGGTGAGCTGGTAGATGTCACTGCCGACTTCGCGGGAGAGCTGGGTCGGATGGTGTTCACCTTCCACACGCACGATGATGCGCTCGGAATCGACGGAATCAATGATGCCGTTGCGGCGGGCCAGAACCACTGCCCCCGAGTCGCGGGCGGTGACGCCTTCCATGCCGGTGCCGACGATCGGCGCCGCGGCGCGGAGCAGCGGCACAGACTGGCGTTGCATGTTGGCACCCATGAGTGCACGGTTGGCGTCGTCGTGCTCCAGGAACGGCACAAGTGAAGCCGCGACCGAGACCAGCTGCTTGGGGCTGACGTCGATGTAGTCCACTTCATCGCGCGGCACCAGCACGAAGTTGCCGGCCTTGCGGGCGTTCACCAGTTCCGCCGTGATGCGGCCCTTATCGTCCAGTTCCACGTTGGCCTGGGCGATGACGTGGCGGTCTTCTTCCCATGCCGAGAGGTAGAACGAAAACGGCTCCATGTCGATCAGCTTTTTGCGACGCTCACGCAGATCGGCGTTGCCTTTTTCGGCTTCCTTCAGCTCGATGTGGTCGCCGACGCGGTAATCGCTGTCACCGGCGTTGACCACCGTGACAAAATCCACCACACGCGCTTCGCGGACTCGGCGGTAGGGCGACTCGATGAAGCCGTAGTCATTGATGCGGGCGTAGCAGCTCAGCGAGCTGATCAAGCCGATGTTCGGACCTTCCGGCGTCTCGATGGGGCAGATGCGGCCGTAGTGCGTGGGATGCACGTCGCGGACTTCAAATCCCGCGCGCTCGCGCGAGAGTCCGCCCGGTCCCAGTGCGGAAAGGCGCCGCTTGTGCGTGATCTCCGAGAGCGGGTTGGTCTGGTCCATGAACTGGGAGAGCTGTGACGATCCGAAGAATTCGCGGATCGCCGCCATGACTGGCTTGGCGTTGACCAGGTCATGAGGCATGGCCGTGGACATCTCCTGGTACACGCTCATCTTTTCCTTGATAGCGCGTTCCATGCGGACCAGGCCGATGCGGAACTGGTTTTCCATCAGCTCGCCTACCGCGCGTACGCGGCGGTTGCCCAGGTGATCGATGTCGTCTACCGTGCCCAGGTTCTTGCGCAGCTTGAGTAGGTAGCGAATGGTGGCGTAAAAGTCGTCCGGATCGAGCGTGCGCTTTTCAAGGTCGGTGGCATCACCCTTTTCATGCAGCTTGATATTGAACTTCAAACGGCCCACACGGCTGAAGTCATACTTGCGCTGATCGAAAAACATGCCGTGGAACAAAGCGGTGGCCGTATCCAGCGTCGGCGGGTCGCCGGGGCGCAGCTTGCGGTAGATCTCGATCAGCGCTTCCTGCGGAGCCTTGACGGAATCGCGACGCAGCGTGGCGCTGATCACGTTGCCCACGTCGTCGCGCTCAGGGAAGAAGACGTGCAATTCGCTGACGCCGGCGTCCATGAACTTCGACAGTTTTTCCGCGGTAATCTCGGTGTTGGCTTCCAGCAGCACCTCGCCGCTCGCGGTGTCCACGATGTCAGCTGCCGTAAAGGCGCCTTCCAGATCCGTGGTATCCACGTCAATCTCGGTGATCTTGGCCTTCTGGATTTCCTTCAAAATGGCCGCAGAAATCTTGCGCCCGGAATGGGCGATCTCATGCCCGCTCTTGTCCTTGATGCTGTGCGCCAGCTTCAGGCCGATCAGGTTGGTGGGCCGGTCAATGCCGCTCTCCAGCGTCCAGCTCAGCTTGTTGTTCTTCAGGCTGATACGGTCCACGGTGTAAAAGGTGCGGAGAATATCCTCATCTCTGCGCAGGCCGAGCGCGCGGAGGAAGATGGTGCCCAGGAACTTGCGCTTGCGGTCAATGCGGACATAGAGGATGTTCTTCTGGTCGTACTCGAACTCCACCCAGGAACCGCGATAGGGAATGATCTTGCCCAGGAAGTAGGTGCGATTGTTGGCACTCTCAAAAAACACGCCGGGCGAACGGTGCAACTGGCTGACGATCACGCGCTCCGTGCCGTTGATGATGAACGTTCCATTTTGCGTCATCAGCGGGATGTCGCCGAAGAACACTTCCTGTTCCTTGATGTCGCGAATGCTCTTGTTGCCGGTCTCTGGATCCTTGTCGTAGATCGTCAGGCGGATCGTGACCTTGAGCGGCGCCGAGTAGGTCATGCCGCGTTCTTCGCACTCCGCCACGTCGTACTTCAGCTGCAGGCCCACAGGGTCGCCGCACTTGTTGCAGAAGTCCGGAGTGTTGGCGTTGTATGTGCCGCACTTGCCGCAGAGCACTTCACCGGGGTGGAACGGATCTGTGATGACGGTATTACCGCAATTCCGGCACGTGGTCCGAAGGTGGTGCAGTCCTTTGAGGTGGCCGCATTTGCACTCCCAATTGCCGATGGAGAAGTCCACGAAGGCCAACTCGGAGACGTTGCGGAAATCGGTGATGGGGAAGACAGACTGGAAGACCGCCTGCAAGCCGCTGTCGTCTCGTTCGCTGGGCAGTTTGTCCATCTGCAAGAAGCGATCGTACGAGCGCTTCTGCACCTCGATCAGGTTCGGGATCTGCAGCGTTGCCGGGATTTTCGAAAAATCGAGACGTGTACGGGAGGCGCCATTTTTGTTCGGCATGTATAACTCCTAGAGCTGTTCGTTTCCGTTCGCTCTCGTGCCGCGAACTGGGTGGCCGTGCTCAGAAAATTCTTGCTTTTCCAGAGCGAAACCTGTTAACTATCGAACTTCAAAATCGGTCCGGACGGGTCATTTTTTGGGCACAACACAACGCGCCAGCGGAGACGAGAATCCCCGTTGACGCCGTGAGAGCGAAATGAAACCGCTGAATTGTGTTTGTCCGCGCCCGTCTGATTCGAACCGTTCTTGGTCCGTTCTCACGGACCTGTTGATACTTCCAAAGACAAAACGGCAGGTCAGGCCGAAGCCCGCCAGCTAAACGGTTTTGGTCGAAAAACTCCGCGTCCTGCCCTGCACCATGAAAAACATCGGTTTTGGAAGAGAACCGGCCTTAACTATTTGATAAGAAAGGTGCTCTTCCGGATTCAAAATTCACTTGCCGGGCCCAGCCTCTCTGGCCCGGCGAGGACCGCAGCGGGCTCCGCGTCCACCCCGCCGCAGGCAAAGTTACTTCACTTCGACCGTCGCACCCGCCTCGGTGAACTTCTTCTTGATGGTCTCCGCTTCTTCCTTGGAGACGTTTTCCTTCACATTCTTGGGAGCTCCGTCCACCAGGTCCTTGGCTTCTTTCAAGCCCAGGCTGGTAACTTCCCGGACGGCTTTGATCACGTTGATCTTGTTGGCCCCGGCGCTGGTCAGCACCACGGTGAATTCGGTCTTCTCTTCGGCCGCCGCCGCTCCCGCTGCCGCTGCGCCGCCACCAGCCACCATCACCGGAGCTGCCGCCGCTGCGGACACGCCCAAACGCTCTTCGAGCTTTTTCACCAACTGGGCCGCGTCCAGAAGGCTAAGGCCTACAATTTGATCTTCTAACTGTTGCAAGTCTGCCATTGTGTTCTCCACGTTTCGATTCGATTTGTGCTATCCGCCGCATCACCTCATCGCGTTCCAATGCGCCCAGACTAGCGCCACGTGAGTCGTTGACAGCGAGAACCTCTTCCGGAAACAGCCGCACATCCGCCGTTTCCGGTTTCGAGACCGGCTCAGCCTCCTGCGGCTTCGCCTGCCTCTTTGAACTTTTTCTTCTCCACCCCCTGGCTGACAACAACTGCCAGATTGCGGCCCACGGCATTCATCGCCGTGACCAAGCGCTGTGCCGGAGCATTGATCAGGAACAGCAGCTTGGAGTAAATCTCTTCCTTCGAAGGCATCGTGGCCAGAGCCTTGATCTCTTTGGTCGAAATCAGCCGGCCTTCCAGAATGCCTGCCTTGAAGGAAAACTCCGGATTGTCTTCCACATACTTGTTCAGCGCTTTGGCCAGGGCTATGGGATCGCCCTCGGTGTACGCGATCGAAGTAACGCCTTTCAGTCCCTTGAGCGCCTCGTGGACCTCGGTGCCGTCTCCCGCGCGCGAAGCCAGCGTGTTTTTCACCACGCGATATCTGCCGCCCGCCGACCGGATGGTCTTGCGCAATTCGAAATCTTTGGCCACAGTGAGCTTGGAAAACGTGCCCACGATCATGCTGCTGGCCTTCTTGAGGTCGGTGTTCAGCTTCTGAATCTGTTCCGCTTTTTTTGCCTTTGTGACCGCCATTTGTTCAATCCTTTTCGTTTACGCTTTGGCCGCAGCTTCAACGGCGCTGGTGTCGACCGAGATCCCCGGTCCCATCGTGGACGAGATATACGCGCCCTTGATGTATTTGCCCTTCGCGGCCGCGGGCTTAGCCTTGACCACGCTCGAGATCACGGCCGTGGCGTTCTCCACCAACTTGTCCGGTGTGAACGAAATCTTGCCCACGGGTACGTGCACCAAGGCTGTCTTGTCGGTGCGAAACTCGACTTTGCCGGCCTTGATTTCCTTCACCGCGTTGGCGATGTCAAACGTGACCGTGCCGGTCTTGGGATTCGGCATCAGGCCCTTCGGTCCGAGCACCTTACCCAGCTTGCCCACCGATTTCATCATGTCCGGCGTGGAGATCACGGCGTCAAAGTCCGTCCAGCTTTCCTTCTGGATCTTCTCCACCATGTCTTCGCCGCCGACCAGGTCGGCGCCGGCGCCTTCGGCTTCGCGCACTTTCTCGCCGCTGGCAATCACCAGAACCTTCTTCGACTTCCCAAGGCCGTGTGGCAGTACCACCGTCCCGCGGACCATCTGGTCAGCGTGTTTGGGATCAACACCCAGGCGTAACGTGACTTCCACGGTCTCGTCGAACTTGGCGTACTTGACTTTCTGCAACAGCGGAACCGCCTCGCTCAAGACGTAGGCCCGCTTTTCCACCGCCGCCCGCGCTTTGCTGATGTTCTTTCCTGCTTTGCGACTCATTCGTTTGTCCTTATCTCCCACCGCTCCGGAGAAATCGTTCCGAAGCCGTAGTACATGCGATTTAAAAAACAGCCATTAGCAGTTAGCCGTTAGCAATTAGCTTTGTCTCGTTGTATCTGCAGTGCCGCTTTTAATCCACGCTTTGCCCAGGCAACCGCTATTGCTAATTGCCAATTGCTATTTGCTAACTGCTAATCTCAATGCCCATGCTGCGGGCCGTGCCTTTCACGCTCTTGATGGCCGCGTCCAGTGATGCGGCATTCAAATCCGGCATCTTCTGCTTGGCGATGTCAGCAACCTGCTTCTCCGTCACCTTGCCGACTTTGTCTTTGTTCGGCGCGCCCGAACCCTTGGCGATGCCTGCCGCCCGTTTCAGCAGCACCGACGCCGGGGGCGTCTTGGTGATAAACGTGAACGAACGGTCGTTGTACACGGTAATCACTACGGGAATGATCAGGCCAGCCATCTCTTTGTTCTGCGTGCGCGCGTTGAACTGCTTGCAGAATTCCATGATGTTGATCTGCGCCTGGCCCAGCGCGGGCCCGACCGGGGGCGCCGGCGTAGCTTTGCCGGCTTCAATCTGCAGCTTCACTTGCCCTTGTACTTTTTTCGGTGCCATATCTCTCTATTCTTTCGAAATCCTCTTGAGGAGGCGGTTTTACGCCACTTTCTCCACTTGTCCAAACTCCAGTTCCACCGGAGTCGCTCTGCCGAAAATCGTTACCATGACTTTCAGAGTCTCGCGGTCTTCGTTCACCTCGTCCACCGTGCCATTGAAGTTGGCGAAAGGCCCGTCCGTGATGCGGACCGTCTCGTTTTTCTCGAACTTCACCTTGATCCGCGGCTTGTCCTTGCCGACGTTGACGCGGTACACGATCTGGTTGACTTCATCTTCCGAAAGCGGCGTAGGATCATTGGCGGTTCCGACAAACCCGGTCACGCGCGGCGTGGATTTCACCACATGCCAGACATGATCGCCTTCGCCACCCGTGCGAAAGCCGGCGAGGTCCATCTGCACCAGCACGTAGCCGGGATAAAACATTCTTTCCACGGTGTATTTCTTGCCGCCGCGAATTTCCGTTACGGGCTCGGTGGGGATCACCACCTTCCCGATCTTCTCCTGCAGGCCGAACGCCGCAATGCGTGATTCCAGCGACTCTTTTACCTTCCGCTCAAAACCCGAGTACGTGTGGATGATGTACCACTTCATATTCGGATTGGCGTTTTCCGCCGGGACGGGCTGGCCCGTCGCGCCATTTTCAGGCTGGCTTCCGGCTCCCGCTGTGTTCTGCTCTTCCATACTTCCCATCAACCTTCCGGTGTCTCACTTGGTGTGACGCAACACCCACTGAATTCCGCTTCCGATAGCCTGGTCAATCACAAAAAAGTAAACTCCAAAAATGATGACCGTGATGATGACCACGACGGTGGTCGCCTGGACTTCCTTCCGGCTCGGAAATGTCACCTTCCGCATTTCGTTGCGAACGTCAGAGAGAAAGCCCCCGATGCGCCCAGGGAGTTGTTTCAGCCGGCCCGCCGGGCTCTGCTCGTCTGTCATGATTGCTACCTTTGCCATGATGTTTCCTGTTCCTTCTCTTTTATTCAAGGGCTCCGCAACGGCTCTGCCTGCTTCGCCCTCGCGCTTCGCTCGCGCTTGCCCGGCGCTCGTTCCGCGCTCACCCGAGGCTCCCAAAATCTGGCAGGGGCGGAGGGATTCGAACCCCCAAGTCCGGTTTTGGAGACCGGCAGTTTAGCCGTTGAGCTTACGCCCCTGAAAAACAGCCCTTAGCAATTAGCCATTAGCACTTAGCCTTGCCTCGTTGTTCTTTCGCGCTTTGGGCTAAAGGCCATCCCTCTCGTAGCAATTGCTCACTGCCAACTGCCATTTGCTAATTGCTTTACTTCACTTCTTTGTGCGGCGTGTGCTTCCGGCAACGCTTGCAAAACTTGCTGAACTCCAGCCGTCCTGTCGTCGTCTTCTTGTTCTTGGTGGTGGAGTAGTTCCGCTCTTTGCACTCACCGCACTGTAACGTGACAATCTCTCGCATAAAACCAGCCCTTAGCCTTTTAGCTTTTGGCCTTTACCTCGTGCCATCAAGGCCAATGCAGTTTGCTCTGCCTTTAAAATTTCAAATTTGAAATTTCAAATTTGAAATCTATTGAATGATCTCGCTGATCGTGCCCGCGCCTACCGTCCGTCCGCCTTCGCGGATCGCGAACCGCAATCCCTTCTCCATCGCCACCGGCGTGATCAGCTCGATCGTCAACGCCACGTTGTCGCCCGGCATCACCATCTCCGTGCCCGCCGGCAGCTCCGCCACTCCCGTCACGTCTGTCGTGCGGAAGTAGAACTGTGGCCGGTATCCCTTGAAGAACGGCGTGTGCCGCCCGCCTTCTTCCTTCGTCAGCACGTAAATCTCAGCCTTGAACTTGGTGTGCGGCGTGATCGAGCCTCCCTTGGCCAGCACCATCCCGCGCTCCACGTCCTCTTTCCCGGTGCCGCGCAACAGCAGCCCGGCGTTGTCTCCGGCCAAACCTTCGTCCAGCTGCTTCTTGAACATCTCCACGCCCGTTACCACCGTCTTTCTCGTCTCCCGGAAGCCTACGATCTCCACTTCCTCGCCTACCTTGACCTTCCCGCGCTCGATACGCCCGGTCACCACCGTGCCGCGCCCCGAGATCGAGAAAATATCTTCAATCGGCATCAGGAACGGCTTGTCCACATCGCGCGCCGGCAACGGCACGCTCTTGTCCACCGCTGCCATCAGCTCGTCGATCTGCTTCTCCCACTTGGCTTCCCCGTTCAGCGCTCCCAGCGCACTCAACCGCACTACCGGCACATCGTCGCCGGGGAACTTGTAGCTCTTCAAGAGCTCCCGCACTTCCAGCTCTACCAGGTCCAGAAGCTCCGGATCGTCCACCGCGTCACACTTGTTCAGCGCCACCACGATGTAGGGCACTCCCACCTGCCGCGCCAAAAGCACGTGCTCCCGCGTCTGCGGCATCGGCCCGTCGGTCGCCGCCACCACCAGGATCGCTCCGTCCATCTGCGCCGCCCCGGTGATCATGTTCTTGATGTAGTCCGCGTGCCCCGGGCAATCCACGTGCGCGTAATGCCGGTTCGGCGTCTCGTACTCCACGTGCGCCGTGGCGATCGTGATCCCGCGTTCCCGCTCTTCCGGCGCGTTGTCGATCGAATCAAACGACCGGAACTTGATCTTCGGGTTGTTCTTCGACAACACCTTCGTGATCGCCGCCGTCAACGTCGTCTTCCCGTGATCGATGTGCCCGATCGTCCCTACGTTTACGTGCGGCTTACTGCGATCAAATTTTTCCTTTGCCATTGCCTCTCCTCGAGCGCCCCGAAAATCATCGCGGGGCCAGCGTGCTCAGTAATAGCGATAAACCTTCTGGTACTTCAGGCGAATCTTGGGATCTACCGTTTCGATCCGCTCCAGATAAAACTCCCGCATCAAAGCCTGGTCGGAAACCGCGAGCGCTCCGTAGAGCTGTTTCGCGGTTTTCCCAGAAGCGGCCAGCTTGGCATCAGCTTCCTCGATCAGCCCCAAGCCCGCGATCTTTTCGAACTCACGGGCGTTCACGCCTCTGCTTTCCAGGCGACGGTAAAACTTCTCCACGGCGGCCGAGGAAAAAATGCGCTCCAGCGCAGATTTCAGCTGCTCGAACGCCTCGGTCTTCTCTACCGGAATCTGCGCCTGTTCGTAAGCCATTTCCCCGATCGAATCCTGATTCAATCTCTTTCAATCTCTGGAGCGGGAGACGGGAATCGAACCCGCGACCAACAGCTTGGAAGGCTGTGACTCTACCACTGAGTTACTCCCGCCAATCCCATTTGGTAACTTGGTAACTTCGTAAGCTGGTGAATCTCAAATTACCAAGTTACCAACTTACTCAATTACCAACTCCCGAAAACTCTGGAGCTGATGACCAGGATTGAACTGGTGACCTCTCCCTTACCAAGGGAGTGCTCTACCAACTGAGCTACATCAGCTCGACGCTTCTTCTTTCTTATCGCGCTCAGCTCTGATGCGCATCGCATTCCAATGCAGCACCGTGCGGAGCACAAACAACCCTAAAATCGCGAGCGCCAACTGCCGCAAGGTAATGTGCAATGCAATCGGCATCTCCTGCGGAGTCGGGATCGGGATGTTATCGATCGTCATCCAGATCGCCAGGCCCAGTACCGCGTAAATCGCGAGCGCCACGTAAAATCTCTTGCGCAGGTCCATCGGCTACTCGCGCAATCTAAAAAATCTGGTGCACAGGGGAGGATTCGAACCTCCGTAGCTCCGAAGAGCGGCAGATTTACAGTCTGCTACCATTAACCACTCGGTCACCTGTGCAATTTCCGAGCCGCTTCGATTTACCGTACCGCTCGTCGGGGGCCCCGGCTGGTTACTGACAACGGGACGCTTCCGCCGCAAAATGCGGAAAGCGTGGTTAGGGGACGCGCAAAAACAAACTTCCGCTCAGCACGTCATCACGACGTTTCGCGGAATGTCTTCATGATTTGCGTTTCCGGCAGAAATACTCGGTGCGCAGTGCCTTCCAAATCCGAAACGCGCCAGCCCGACACGTTTCGAAAACCCGTTTGTTTCAACTGGAGCTGGCGAAGGGACTTGAACCCCCGACCCTCTGATTACAAATCAGATGCTCTACCAGCTGAGCTACGCCAGCAGTTTCCCCTTAACTGGGGCAAAGTAAATAAGTTAGCACAACGGCAATCCACGTGCAACAGGAGCGCCGCAATCATCCTGATATTTACCCCTTGCGCAGCGCGCCGCAAAAAATATTGTATCAATTTTTCCTCGTCCGCTGGGGCCCTCCCGGAATTTTATGCAAACCCTGTAATCTATACTGTAAGCTCCCATGAGTAGAAACCGTAAATTGCTGATTTTATTCCTGTTACTGGTCGCGATGGGGGTCGGGGCGCTTCTCATTTACCACCGCGCCGGCCAGCCGCCGGAAGCGGTCCGCCTCTTGCCCGAAGGCGACCGCCTGGTTTACGTGAATTTGCGGCCCGTCCGATTGTGGGGCTTAAACCAGCCCAAGCCGGTGGAACTCGAGAGTGACTACCGGGCGTTCGTGGAGCAAACCGGAATCCAGTTCGAGCGCGACCTTGACGAGGTTGCCATGTCGCGCACCGACACCCCGGATGGACGCGACGTGGAATCCGCTGAAGTTTTCTCCGGGCGTTTCGACGCCGCCAGGCTGCGATACTACTTGCAGAAGATTTCTTCCACGCCGGAAACGTACCGCAATCACGTCATTTACTCCGTCGCCAACGAGGGCCACACGGTTCGCGTGTGCATTCTCGATTCGACCCGCGTTGCCGTCACCAACATGAATGCGTCCGGTCCCATGCGCGGGATCCTTGACGGCCTCTATCAATCTCCCCGCGGCCCGGGGTTGCTGGAAGCCCATTATCGCGACGTCCCCCTCACCAGCCTGGCGTGGATGATCGACCGCATCCCGGCCAACTCCGGCGGACCGCAGCTGCCCGGTGGGCTGACCTTCCGCTTTCTTGAAAACACCGTTGTCGTGGCTTCGCTGCGTTACAGCAGCAACGCGCTTTTTCAGGCGGATGTTTTCACCGCCAGCGAAGCGGATGCCAAGCAGGTGGCCGAGTCCGCCGGCGGTTTCTTGGGGATGTACCGCACCGTGGCCAAATCCGTAGGCGCCAAAGGCACGGATCCTGACGTGAAGGCCGCGCTCGACAGCATTCGCGTCGAACAGAAAGGAAACGTCGCCACATTTACGGCAACGTTCTCGCAGAGTTTCCTGAAGAAAATTGTGTCTGGCATGCAGCCGGAAGGCTTAACAGGCGCCGCTTCTGCCACGCCTCCGCCGGTGGCCACGCCGGGTCCAGCGGCCTCCCCTTTGCCGACATCCCGGCACAAGCAACTGTCCCCGCCGTTCGCAACCTGCTCGGCCACGCCTGCCGAGGTTTCCGCCGGCGACGCTGTCAGCGCGTCGGCTGTCGCGCGGAACTTTGATCCTCATCATGACCTCATTTATGAATGGACCACCAACGGCGGGAAAATCCAAGGCCAAGGTAAGAACGTAACGATTGATACCACCGGCATCGCGGAGAGTCAGATCTATATCATCAGCGTCCACATTAGAGATTCCAAGGACGAAAAAGCGGCGGCGAGCTGTGTAGCGGGGTTCGAGGCCAAGAAGCGCTGAGATTACATCGCGCCGGAAGCAACCTGCTGGGTAAACGTGAAGCGGAGATACTTGTACGGGTTGACCGGGGTGTTGAGGATACGCACTTCGTAGTGGAGGTGGGGTCCGGTGCTGCGGCCGGTTTGTCCAACGTAGCCCAGCGTATCGCCACGGTGGATCAACTGACCCGGGCTGACGGCGAATCCTGAGAGATGGCCGTACAACGTGCTGATGCCGTTGCCGTGATCGATGACCACCGTGCGGCCGTAGCCGTTCATCTCGTCAGAGAACTCGACGATGCCGTCCGCGGGAGCGATCACCCGTGTGCCGATCTCGCTCGAAATGTCCACGCCGCGGTGAAATGCGCCCTCACCGTTGAACGGGTCAATGCGCTCACCGAAGGAGCCGGTAATGCGTCCCTGCACCGGCCACAACGTCGGCGCTGCGGCAAGGCGCAACCAGTCGCGGACGGTCGCGTCATGCAGCTCACCCATACTGCTGATGCCCACCGAGGCCGCGCCGTTCATGGCTGTCATGCGCAAAGCGTAAAACTGTTGGATGGAAGCGGAAGCTGGGTCGTCGTTGTCAAGGGCGGGATCCGGCTTGAGGCCGTATAGGGAAGAAACTTCTCCAGCCAGAGAGCTGAGTGCCTGAGTTTCCAGCTGGTTTTCCTGCGCGATCTGCTTGAGTTGCCGGTAATCTTCTTTCAGCGCATTCTTTTCGGCTTGCAGTTGGTTGACGCGACGCGCCTTCACCAGCATGCGCGTGTAAGATCCCGCCATGCCGGTGATGATGAGCATGCCAATCAGAGCCCCGGCAATGAAAACGTACATGTAGTGGAGCGGAATGGGGATTTTCAGCAACTCTCCCTCGGCGTTCCTCGCCACCAGCATGATGTAGAAACGTTTTCTCAAATGAACTCCGTTTAGTTCAAGAAGCCCCAGCTCAAATGCCGTTCCTTTTTCTTTCCGGCACTCTCTCGATTCGTTAATGTCTGGGCTGCCAGTGCAGCAGGTCAACCATTTGCATCCTCACCGCAGATCAGCAGGGGATCCCGATGCGGCCAGGGAATCAAAGTGAAAATGGTTGCACCAACCTTAACAAGCAGCTTCTTACCCTGTCAATGACCGAACGACTACCCATTGGTAACGAAGGTTGGCGGCAAAACACAGGGAAAAGTCCTAGCTTGACCCTGTCCTTCGGTTTTCACCTGAGCATGCACTTTCGGACTAAGGTCCGCGAGCCGTTACGTCCAGGCCGCATTCCAGCCCATCGCCGGTATCCGGCAACTCGTTTTTTTCGCTATAGTTAAGCTGCTTTGCCGCAGCCGGAACGAAAACTGATTGAACGCGTTCAGCGGATCACACGTGGTCGCGCGGCTAAGGTTATCCTTCGCGGCATTGGCGACGATTGCGCCATCCTGCGTGTGACTCCGGGCCACCACCTTCTGGTAACCACGGACCTCTCGATCGAAGACGTGCACTTCCGCCGCAAGTGGCATCCGGCCGCCAGCGTTGGCCATCGCTGCCTGGCTCGCGGCCTCAGCGATATTGCCGCCATGGGTGGAGAGCCGCTGGTTTGTTTTCTCTCTCTCGGTCTGCCAGCCCGACTGCCACAGAAGTGGGTGGATGAATTCTTTCGCGGCTTCGCGCGTCTAGCCCGCCGCTTTCGGGTTCCTTTGACAGGAGGAGATATCTCAGCGGCCCCTAAGATCGCCGCTGATATCGTGGTTGCCGGACAAGTGCCTGCCGGTAAAGCCGTTCTCCGTTCCGGTGCGCGCTCGGGCGACCGCATTTATGTCACCGGCGAGTTGGGCGCGTCCGCAGCGATCCTCAAAAGGCTTGCCGAAGGGCAGCGCATCCCGCCGGCGGCAGCACGCTCTCACTTTTACCCGGAGCCGCGACTGGCGGCAGCGCGGTGGCTGCGTGAGAGGAAGCTGGCTACAGCAATGATCGACTTGAGCGACGGCCTCTCGGTCGATCTGGGCCACATTTGCGACGAGAGCAGGGTCACCGCCAGCGTCAGCGCCGGCTCAATTCCAGTTGCGAGCGGCGCAACCTTAGACCTGGCCGTCCATGGCGGTGAAGACTACGAACTCTTGTTCACCGCCGGCCCGCGGGCACGCATCCCGGCTCGCGCGGCTGGGGTCAAAATTACCGAGATCGGGCGGATTCAGGCGCGAAAAGATTACCCAGCAGTAATAAGGATTCTCGATGAAAATGGCAAAGCGCGGATATTAAGGCCCCAGGGCTGGGAACATTTCCGTCAGCGTATCCGTTAAGGAGATGACATCTCTGGGGCCCCGCGTTAAAATCCCGTGACCCCCAGGAATCCCTTTTCAAGGATGGTTTATGAGCACTCCTCCTCCGATGACCGCTCCGGTTCCACCCGCTTCTCAGCCCTTGCAGCCCGGGCTTTCCGAGCCGGCGCGGCTCATTAATACGTTCATTGCGCCGCGCAAGACTTTTGAAGACTTGAAAGTAAACTCGCGCTGGTGGGTGCCATTTGTTTTGTCGGCGGTGATTACTCTGGGTTTTGGCGTCATCGCAGGCCAAAAGATCGACTTCGTGCGTTTTGTTGAGCAGCAGATTGAACGGTCACCAAAAGCACAAAAGCGTTTGGAACAGGCGACACCGGAGCAGCGAGAACAAGGAATCGCCATTCAAGCCAAGATCACAAAGATTAGTTTTTATGCATACTTCGTTGTGATCTTCATTGGCGGGCTCATTTTCGCCGCGATTCTGATGGCGATCTTCAATTTCATGCTCGGCGCCGAGGTACCATTTGGGCGTTCCTTAGCGGTTGTCTTTTACTCCTTTTTCCCATGGAATCTAGCCACGATCTTGCTTGGTGTGAGCTTGCTCGTGAGTGCCGATCCCAACACCATCGATTTCAACAACCCAATGCCCACGAATCCCGCCTTCTTCCTGGACCCGACGGGAAACAAATTAATTTACGGTCTCCTACAGGGAGTAGAAATCTTCCGTATCTGGGCGGTCGTGCTGTTGGGCCTTGGCTTTGCGGCAGCGTCATCAAACCGAAAACCGAGTACCAAGACCGCTATTACAACGACGTTCGTTATCTACGGAATCCTGGTGCTCATCGGAATAGGCTTCAAGGTCGTATTTTCGTAGGGTACCTCTTATCCAGTCAGGCTTTGAAATCAGCCGTTTAGGTTCACAATTCCGCCACTTACGTGTTGCCACTTAGGCCCGTAAGTGGCGGGTGTGTTTTAATAACCTCTTAATCCCATGGCCATCGGGGGTACAAGGATCCGGCGCCAGTTCAAAGCCGCACGACGTACTTTTCGCGAACTGAAGATGATCGCGAAGGGACTCTTTTCGACCGACCATCCCATTCAGGTCCACATCATCCCCATGCGGCGCTGCAATCTCTCCTGCGCCTACTGCAACGAATACGACGACCACTCCGATCCCGTGCCGATCGAAGAGATGTACCGGCGGATCGACAAGCTGGCCGAACTCGGAACTACGCTGGTAACCATCAGCGGCGGCGAGACGCTGCTGCACCCGCAACTCGATGACATCATCCGCCGGGTTCGTTCGCATGGCATGCTCTCCGGGTTGATCACCAACGGTTACCTGCTCACGCCGCAGCGCATCCAGCAGCTCAATGACGCGGGTCTCGATCACCTGCAGATCTCCATCGACAACGTGCAGCCGGACGATGTCTCCATGAAGTCGCTGAAGGTGCTCGACAAGAAGCTGCAGTGGCTCAAGGAGCACGCCGAGTTTCACGTCAACATCAATTCCGTGATCGGCGCCGGTGTCCGCAACCAATGCGATGCGGTAACGATCGGGAAGCGGGCTGTAGAGCTGGGCTTTACCTCCACGGTGGGCATCATCCATGACGGCTCCGGACAGCTGCGGCCGCTGACGCCGGAAGCCCAGGAAGTCTTCCGCGAGATGAAGAAGCTCGGCAAACACAGCTACGCGCGCTTTAACGACTTTCAGAACAACATCGCGCTGGGCAAGCCGAACCGCTGGCGCTGCCGCGCCGGCTCGCGCTACCTCTACGTCTGCGAGGACGGCCTGGTGCACTACTGCTCGCAGCAGCGCGGGTACCCGGCGATCCCGCTAGCCGAATACACAGTGGCCGACATCCGCCGCGAATTCCGTACCGAAAAATCCTGCGCGCCCAACTGCACCATCTCCTGCGTGCACCAGACTTCGCTCGTAGACTTCTGGCGCGCCCCGCAAGGCCTGGAATCCCACACCGTTTTCCGTCCGGCTCCGTCCGTCAGCGAACTGGTCCAGATCCAGCCGCAGAGCGAAGAATCGCTGATGGCGGACTAGCGCTGATCGCGGGCTCTCTGGGTTACACCACTCTGGGGGCGACCCAATAATCTCTACCTCAGCGGCTAAAAGCCGAGATAATTTGAGGCATTGAAAACGCAGGCATAAATGCTTTGCTCCACCCCCTGCTGAACACAGCGACAACGGAACAGACTTAGCCCTCAGCCAGGGCGTGTCTTAAAGCAGCCCGAGCTAGGATTCGCGTGGAGTCGAGGGTGGGCAATGGGGACATCTCGTCGTTGATCAGCAGCGGAATTTCTGTGCAGCCGAGAACTACACCATCACAGCCCTTGGCCTTGAAGTCATGAATCACCTGCTGGAGGTAGCGCAAGGCTTGCGGCGTCTGCTGACCACGCACCAGCTCTTCAAAGATGATGGTATTAATCTTCTCCATATGCTCTGGGCTGGGCCGCAGAAAGCCGATCCCGAGCCCGGCCAGTTTCTCGGGGTAGACTTCGCTGTTCACCAAAAACCGGGTCCCGGTCAACCCCAACTTTTTGAAGCCCCGGCGCCCGGCTTCTTTGCCGACTTCTTCCGCAATATGAAGCCAGGGCAGCGGCGAGCGCGGTAGAACGTGCGGAAGAGCAGCGTGGATGGTGTTGTCAGGGCAAATGACGAAATCAGCTCCCGCGCGCTCTAACGCCGCTACCGACCGCAACATGATTTCGGCGACGCCTTTCCAGTCCTCTCGCCCCGAAAGATGCTGCATGTACTCGGCGAGGGCGATGGTGTGCAGCGTGACTTCCGGATGCGTGTGCTTGCCCATCAACTCTTCCGCTTCCAAGCAGATCGTCCGGTAGCAAAGCGCCGCTCCCTCCGCGCTGCAACCCAGAATGCCGATGTGGGCTACCCGGCTCATACCAGCGCATCGATCTGCTGCAGGTAGCGCAGTTTCTTTTCCACCGGCAGAAACGAGGCCTCGAAGGAATTACGGGCCAGCTCACGCAGGTGGTCGGGGGAAAGGCCGAATTCCTGAGCAGCGAGCTCGTACTCGCGGCACAACGTGGTCTGGAACATGGCCGGATCGTCGGTGTTCAATGTCAGCATTAGGCCGGCATCGAAAAGCTGGCGCAGGGGATGCTGGCTTACATGCGCGCATACTCCGGTGCGCAAGTTGCTGGAGACGCACATTTCCACGGCCACTTGCTTGTGGGCCATCACTTCTTCAAGCTCGGGATCGCGAGCGATGGAAAGGCCGTGGCCAATCCGCTCCGCACCGATGTTCAACGCACCCCACACCGATTCCGGCCCGGCCGTCTCGCCGGCGTGGGCAGTCAGGTGCAGGCCCTGGGCGGCGGCCTTTTTGTAGAGCTCCAAAAACCATTCTGCCGGGCCACGGCGCTCGTCGCCGCCGATACCGACTCCGGCGACGTTGCGCTCGCGCAGCTCCGCCGCGAGCTTGAAAACTCCCGCAGCCGGCTGCGAGCCGAAGTGGCGGACGGCGTCGAAGATCCACAGCAGGGACACACCGAAGTCGCGGTGCCCGCGTTCGCGGCCGCGCTCCATGCCTTCAAAGAGCGGCAGAAAGTCCTGGCCGCGCCACAGGATCACACCCACGCTGACGTAAACTTCGGCGTGGCCAACGTTCTGCTGGCGCAGCTTCTGCATCAGGCGGTACGTTACCAGCTCTTAGTCTTGCGGCGTGCGCAGGCGCTCGGTGACCGATTTGAAGGCCATCAGGAAGCCGTTGAAATCGCGGTAGGAATAGAGCTCACGCGCGGCCTCTTCGCTGAGAACGGTGCCGCTGCCCGTGACATCGTAACGATTGTTTTCGGTGGGTAGCGGGGTGGCGTGGATCCGGCTCAACTCGGCCAGCGTTTGCGGTTCAACGCTTCCTTCCAGATGGAGATGCAGCTCCGCTTTGGGCAGGGCCTGGATGAAGGACCTCAGATCCATCCCGTCATCCCTGGCTGGCGGAAGCCGCCCTGTTGACCGCGAACTCGCTGCGCTTGCGGCTGTAGAGGAAGTAAACCAGTAAGCCGGCGCCCAGCCAAACGAAAAAGCGAATCCATGTGATCACCAGTAGTCCCGCCATCAGCGCAACGCACAGTAAAACGGAGATGATCGGGAAGAGTGGCACAAAGGGCACTCTGAAACCGCGCTGGCGGTCGGGTTGGGAGCGGCGAAGGAAAAGGACGCCCAAGGACACCAAAACGAACGCGAACAGAGTGCCGATGTTCGACAAATCGGCTGCCTCGCTGATGTTCAAGAACCCCGCTGGAATGCCAACTACTGCACCCGCGATCCAGCTGGACCAGTGCGGCGTCTTGAACTTGGGATGCACGGCGGAAAACAACTTTGGGAAAAGGCCGTCGCGCGACATGGCAAACCAGATACGCGTCTGTCCGTATTGAAAGACCAGGAGCGAGGAGATCATCCCCATCATCGCGCCGATGATGATGACTGCCTGGAACCAGCGGTTCGCCCCCATATGGGAGAGAGCATAAGCCACCGGAGCATTTGCTGCCTCGCCGCCCGCAAATGTCGAATACTTCATCATGCCCAGAAGCACGAGCGCGACCCCGATGTAGAGAACGGTACATGCAATCAGAGAAGCGATGATCCCGAAGGGGATGTCTTTCTGCGGATTACGGGATTCTTCAGCCGCGGTCGAGACCGAATCGAAGCCAATATAGGTAAAGAAGATGATGGCGCCGCCGGATAGAATGCCTCCGAAGCCGGACGGGGCGAAGGGATGCAAGTTGCCGCGGTTCGCAAGCATCCCGCCGACGACCAGAAACGTTACGATGGCCCCGATCTTCACCACCACCATGACGTTGTTGGCCTCAGCCGATTCCTTAATCCCCCAGACCAACAGAACGGTGAGCACAAAAACCACGAAGAAGGCCGGAAAATTAAAGTACGATCCGGTCCAGCCGTTGTCGATCACCGGCGTGGACCACTTGTCGGGAAGCGTCACTCCAAAGGAAGCCAGCTGGGCTTTCAAATAGCCGCCGAATCCGATGGCGACGGCGATGTTGCTTACGGCGTATTCGAGGATCAGGTCCCAGCCGATAATCCAAGCAAACAGTTCACCTAGGGTCGCGTAGCTATACGTGTAAGCGCTGCCGGCAATTGGGATCATCGATGCGAGCTCGGCATAACAGAGGCCCGCGAAGGCGCATGCTACAGCCACAAGTAGAAAAGAAATCGCGATCGCAGGGCCGGCCGGCGGCCGGCCGTGCATCAGCACGCCGGAGAGGTTACCGTGAGCAATGAGGTTCTGGAAGACGTCAAGCACTTGCGCGTGCAGCAGAGACGGCGTGGAGTACTCGCCTGCGGCCGCGGTGCCGGTCAGTACAAAGATTCCCGATCCAATAATGGCGCCGATCCCCAGCGCGGTCAGCGACCAGGGCCCCAGCGTCTTCTTGAGCCGGTGTTCCGGCTGCTCGGATTCCGCGATGAGCTTGTCGATGGACTTCTTAGCAAAAAGTTGGCTGGCCAGAAAGGCCTCCTTGTAAAAAGCAGCCATTGGCTCTTAGCCGTTGGCTATTAGCTCGTGCATCGAAGGGACGACCTTCCTACTTTGCCGTGAAATCCCTTCATCCGGTAAAAGACCCGAACCTGCTCCAGCAGGTTCGGAATCTGTCTTACCGCTTCGCCTGGCCGCGGACCATCTTCTTGACTTTGGGCTTCTTCGATCCGCGAGGGTACTCGCGGGGCTTCTTCGGCGCCTGCTTCTTGCGCGCCGTTCGCTTGGCTTTCTTCCGTTCTTCCCTGCTCAGTGCTTTGGTGTTTGCCATGAACCCTTCCCTGAAGTGGATTAGAACCTACCACGGAGACACGGAGGCACGGACAATGAGTGAGTTGCGCCTCTAGCTTTCTCCGTGTCTCAGTGCCTCCGTGGTAGGTGTTTGATCTGTTTGCGAGCGCCGCGTCCCTGCTTACGCACGCTCCAATTGGGCGTACTTTTCCACTAGTTTCTTCAACCCGAATCTTGGAAATTGTACCGTAATCTTGGCGCTTTCTCCTTCGCCTTCGCGGCGGTACACCACACCTTCGCCGTACTTGGGATGGCGCACACGCTGGCCGGGACGAAGCACTGCCCGGGTGGCTTTGGCTTCCGGCGGCTCGGCGGGGCCCTTTGCCAACGAGAACTTTTTGCCGCGCGAGGCGAAGAACTCAGCGATGTTGTCGATGGAATTGTACTTGGGACCGGAATATCCGCCGGCGCGGCGCTCAGGTCTTGCTCGCGACGCCCCGTGACTTGCAGATTCCATGTCCGCGCTCTGGTCTTCGTCTTCGTAGTTGTAGTGCGCAGCGGCGTAACCGGAGTCAGTCCGCACGCTGCCACGCCTCGCGCCAGGAGAGCCCAAATCGCCGAGCAACTGGGGCGGAACTTCTTCGAGAAAACGTGAGGGCACGCCGGCATCGGGCAGGTCGGTGCCGTAGCGGCGGCGGAAGCGTGCCTGGCTCAACACCAAATGGTCCATAGCGCGGGTCATGCCCACGTAGCAGAGGCGGCGCTCTTCTTCCATCTGATCAGGATCGTTGAAGGCGCGCGAATGCGGGAACAGGCCCTCTTCCATCCCGATCAGGAACACCAGGTTGAACTCCAGGCCCTTGGCGGAATGCAGCGTCATCAGCGTGATCTGCCCGCGCGGATCGTAGGTATCAACGTCGCTGACCAGCGCGGCGTGATCCAGAAACTCCGCCAGCGTCTCGCCGCGGTCGCGCGAATCCATTCCGGCGTTCACCAGTTCGCGCAGGTTCTCAATGCGGGCGAAGGCGTCCGGCGTGGCTTCTTCTTCAAGCTGCTTGATGTAACCGGTACGGTCAATCAGGAACTTGAGAATCTCCGGAACCGTAGACCGGCCGCCTGGCGAACGGAAGCCCTCGACAGGATCTAGTCTTGATTGTGTCGCTTCTGCGGCGTTTTCGCCGAAGTCGAAGGAAATGTTGCCTTCTTCCACCGCAGCCGAGGGCGGCTGCGCTCCCGATTCTCTTTCCTCTTTTCTCCGTGCCTCCGTGTCTCCGTGGTAGGTTTGCGTTTCTTCGCTCACGCGCTCCACGAAGGTTCCTGCCAGCATGGCTCGTGCGTCTTCGATCAGATCGTGGAAACTTTTGATGGCAGCCAACGCTCGCGGCGGCAACAGCTTTCTCTCCAAGGCTTCGCTCACAGCCGACCACAAGGACACACCGGTCTCCAGCGCCAGTCGTTCCAATGTCTCGACAGTGTTTTTGCCGATGCCGCGCGCCGGTGTGTTGATCACTCGCAGCAACGCCACCGAATCCTGGGGATTGTTGATCAGCTTCAAGTAGCTGATCATGTCTTTGATCTCGGCACGCTCATAGAATGAGAATCCGCCGACGACCTGGTACTTGAGCTGGTAGCGACGCATGGCTTCTTCCATCAGCCGCGACTGAGAATTGAGGCGGTAGAGCACGGCCACACGCACGTTCTCCGTGCCTGCTTCGGCTGCCTGCTTCATATAACGAGAAACGTAGTCAGCCGCGAAAAGGGCTTCGTTTTCGCCGTCGGGAGCTTCGTAGTAGCCGATGCGTGTTCCTCCCTGGCGCGCGGTCCACAAGGTCTTGCCTTTGCGTTTAACGTTGTTGGCTACCACGGCCGAAGCCGCTTCCAGGATGGACTGCGTGGAGCGGTAGTTCTGTTCCAGGCGGATGACGCGGGCTTCCGGGAAGTCCTGCTCAAACTCCAGGATGTTGCGGATATCGGCCCCGCGCCAGGAATAGATGGACTGGTCCTCATCGCCCACCACGCACACGTTGTGGCGCGCCCCTACCAGGAGCTTGATGAGCTCGTATTGTGGCCGATTGGTGTCCTGGTATTCGTCAATCAACAGATACTCGAAGCGCTGCTGGTACCGTTCGCGGACCTGGGAGGAAGACTTCAGCAGCCGCACCGTCTCCAGCAGAAGGTCGTCGAAGTCCAGCGCGTTGGCTTTGCGCAGCTCTTGCCGGTAGGCCTCAAAAATGTGAGCGACTTTTTCGGTGGTTGGATCGGCCGATTGCAGGTACAACTCCTGGGGATCGAGCATGTGGTTCTTGGCCCAGGAGATTCGCGCCAACGCGGCGGAGGGCTTGAACTGCTTGTCGTCCATGCCCAGGCGGCGCATAACCGCCTTGACGACCGACTGCTGGTCGGCTTCGTCATAAATGGCAAAATCTTTTTTGAAACCGGTGTCGCCGACCCGCAGAGCTTCAATGTCGCGGCGCAGCACGCGCACGCAAAAGGAATGAAACGTGGAGATCAGCGGTTTGCGCAGCGAACGCCCGCCGAGCAGTTGGTCTACGCGCTCCGCCATTTCCGCCGCGGCCTTATTGGTGAACGTGACGGCCAGAATCGAATCCGGCTCGACTCCCTTGTTCTCAATCAAGTGAACGATGCGATAGGTGATGACTCGGGTCTTGCCGCTGCCCGCGCCGGCCAGAATCAACACCGGCCCGTCGACGGCTTCCACCGCTTCAAGCTGCCGGGGATTGAGCTGGTCGAGAAGATTCATCGGGTGATCGCCGTGATCGGGTGATCTGGTGATCGGAAGGCAACATCATCGTTTCCGATACTTTGCGAATCGCCTTCAGCGACGAATTCGGGCAGGGTAGGGACTCGCTTTACGCGGAGCCGCCATGAAGTATTTGCGGTCCAATCTTGCGCCTTTTCCGATCTCCCGATCACCCGATCACCCGATCACCCGATTTCTTGCACTCTTCGCACTGGCACATTTCGCGCAAATAATCCCAGGAGTAGATGCCGCTGGAGTGACCGTCGTTCCAGCTGATGTTCAACGCGTAACGGCCCACCGGCTTGACCTCCTTGGGTTTGGCCGGTTCCTTGTACATCGGCAGCAGCGCCGGCGCGGCCTTCGCCGGCTCGCCCGGCTTGCGGTTGTGGCTGTTGCGCTCCTCCGTGCAGGTGGCGCAAGGGCAGGCATCGCGCAGCCACTGGAAGTTGTAGTGCGTCCGGTGGCCGTCATCCCATTCGATATCCACACCAGTCCCGGTGGAGATGTTGACTTTGACAGATTTGGGGTTGGCGATGGCCATATGTTCCAGTATAAAGCCCCCCTCACGCGACCTAATTTGCGCTTATTCGCGTCAATCCGCGGTAGGGTTTCTCAGGCTCCCAGTTTCCCTGCCAACTCCTCAAAGTCCTTGGCCACAAATTCCCATTCTCCTTCCGCCTTGAAGTCGCGCGACTGGCGCGGTCCGTATTCCGTGGGCCGGGCCACGAACGCAGTTTTGTATCCATGGCGGCGCGCGGCGGCCAGGTCATAGTTGTGTGCGGCCACCAGCATGATGTTCTCGGGCGCGGTGTCGAGCAATTCGGCGGCGCCCAGATAGACCTCAGGGGCCGGCTTGTAATGGCGGAAGTTGTCGGACGAGAAAATCACATCCCAAGGCAGTCCCGCGAAGCGTGCCATGTCGGTGAGAAGGCGAACGCCGCCGTTAGACAGCGTGCCGATAATGTATTTCTTCTTGACCCGGGTGAGGCCAGCCAAAGTATCCGGCCAGGGATCAAGAAAATGCCATCCGAGAACGAGTTGCTGGCGTTGTGCTTCACCCAGCGAGCTCAAGCCGTGGCGCGGCAGCAGTCGATCGAGCGACTCACGATGCAGCTCTTCCAGGCCGGTCCACGGGCGTTGGCCGTCGCGGACGGCCTTCATCGCCGGCTCGTATTCGCTGCGCCAGTCGTCGGCCATCGTAGCCCAATCGGCCTTCAGGCTGTTCTCGCTGGCATAACGCTCGAACCGCCGTACTAGACTGGTGCGCCAATCCACCACGGTACCGAATACGTCGAATAGCAGTGCTTGGAGCATGAAAAACAGCCGTTAGCTATTAGCCTTTAGCTCAAGTCTCGAAGAATTGAAAATCCACTTTCGATGATACCAGCGGGACTGTTAGACTTTTTGAGTGATCGCAAGAGTGCTATCCATCGTCGTAATGCTAGGAGCGGCTATCCATACTAGTGCGCAAGGGATGTCAGGTTCCGATGTGCCGGACAAGATCAAACCCCCCGCCGGCGAAGAACTCGTATTGACGGTGCATGCCTCGGGCTCGCAGATTTATGTTTGCCAGGCAGGAGCCGACGGAAAGTACAGCTGGACGCTGAAAGCTCCGGATGCCGAGCTTCGTGATCAGCAAGGCGCGATTATCGGCCACCACTTTGCCGGACCCTCGTGGAAGCACAACGACGGCAGCGAGATCAAGGGCAAAGCCGTGGCACGAGTCGACTCGCCGAGTTCCGATTCAATCCCCTGGCTTCTTGTGACGGTCACCGACCGGTCCGGCAACGGCGTGCTGAGCCGTGTCACGAGCATTCAGCGTGTTCACACCAAGGGTGGACAGCCGCCACCAGCCGGGAACTGCGGCCAATCCAGGCAGAACGACGAAGTCAAAATCGCCTACACCGCCGACTACTACTTTTACGCTCCAGCGAAATGATCGGAAGCCAGGGATCAAACTATCATTGCTCCGAGAGAATAACGGACGAAGACTTAGGGCCCGGGCTGATTTGCTAGAGGCCGCTAAATTCCTGTAAAATCTATCTTTAAACCAACACTCTGAAAGCTTTCCAAGCCCTTCCGAGTCGAGAATCTGGAGTCAAGCGAGATGGCACGAGTTTGCGAAATCTGCGGCAGAGGGCCGCGCTTTGGGAACAAGATCAGCCACGCCCACAACGTGAGCAGACGGCGCTGGGACGTGAACTTGCGCCCCGTACATGCCGTGGTGAAGGGCACCCGCAAGCGCGTGCGCGTCTGCGCCAATTGTCTGAAGTCGGGTAAAGTGCAGAAAGCTTCCTAAGTTTTTCACGTGCCACCGCGCAGCGGCCGAGCCCGAGGAAGAAATCCGAAACATTCCCCCAAGAGCTGCGTAACCTGTTAGCACCTTTACCTGCTGGTAACTTAGGTCACCTTGTGAGGGCCTCCGCAGGGTGCAACAATGCCTGCTTGCCGTCATGCCAGGCCTTGCTGCAACAAACCGCAATAACGAACATCGCCGAATACCGTTGGCATTCATTATGGCCGCAGTCCTTTGCTCAGGAGTGGCTGCTCAGTCGCTAGGCGACGCGGCGCGCGATGAGCGGCAGCGGAACAAGACCACCCCTACCAAGACTTACAGCGACGACGATTCCGGCAAGGCGCCGGCCACACAGCCTTCCGCCAATGTTGTTTCGAAACCTGTTGGTCCGTCACCCGGAATTCCGTCCAAGGGCCAAGCAGGGTATCAACCTCTGCCCTCGACAGCAGAAATCCGTCAAGCATGCCGGACAGAACTGGCATCGAGAGTTGAGGCAGCGAAGCGCGGGAATCTAGATACGGCCGCCGAAGTGTGCGTGCTCTATGAACAGCCAATGGATTCCGCATATGAAGCGCTCGTGGACCGGAGTGTAGCCCTGCAGAACGAACTTTGCCCAAAAATATACCCGCTGGGTCTAGACTCGCCGAAGGTTGCTGCTGACCCGGTGCTGGGTCCGAAAGCGCACGAGCTTAACGAAATCGCAAAGCAGTTCGCGCAACGCATGGAAGCCAACTTAAAGGAATTGACCAGCTTAATGATCGACAAGGGCCAGGCTGTGGATTCTGACCCGCAGTACACCCGGTGCAAAATCCGGGGATTGCGCATGCAAGCCGATATAGCCCGCGTGGCCGGAAACTGCGGTCGCGGCTTCTAGGCGCTTGCTGTTACCGCCGAGGAAAACAAGCGGCCGCAGCCAGGAGGCGGTTATCTCCACGATCCCTCAACTTCAAAAGGCCAGTACAACTCCGCCCCCGGTCAGAAGACTGTGGTGATGCAACCGGCCCTGAGGATGGACAAGGAAGAGGAAGATGCCGGGATCAGGCTGGCTGGTGACAAAATCCCTCACCTCGGCGCGAAACGCCAGGTGGGGAATGGGCGTCTTGAAATCCAAGCCACCGCCAAATTGGAGCGCCCCTTTGTTATTCGCAGGAGTTACGTCTGACGAGTAGTGTGCCCAGCCTCCGCCAATGCTGCCCCACGGCGAGATGGGGGAGCTAGGCAGCAGTTTCACCCGCAGCGAGGGAGTAATGAAAACGGAAGAAAGTTGATGCGGCTCCAGGGCAAAGGCGCCAGTAAAAGTGACCTTTTGCGAAGGTATGCCGGCCACGGGCACTTCCAGATGGAGCGATAGCGCCTTTGCATTCACCACACGGAAGGCTCCTACGCCTTCAAAGAAAATATGGCTACCGGTCATCACCGTCTCGTTGAACGGCGTCGGACTGCACCCAGGGATTGGAAGGGCGCAGGGGATCGTGAGCACAACGTTGGAATCGGAAACAAAAGCTCCGCCAACGACAAAAGCGGCATCCGCCTTTTGCGCCATGCAAAAGGGTGAAAACGAGAGGACGAGAGCGCCCCACACGGTAACACAACGTGCAATTGACATCAGGCCTCCCTTCGAATGAATGTTCCGCGCCTAGACTCGGCCAGATACAGTGATCCGCCTGACGAGGGGCAAAACCAAACTTAGCATTTGACTGCACCGGCAAGATCGCACAGCTGGATACCCGTTAGAACTTGAAGACCACGCCGCCGCCGAACACGAAGTTCTGCATCACTCCGCTCTTCAGAAACAACGACGGCCAGGGAGTAATGAGGTCCTTGAGTTCGATTCGTCCGCCAATATGGGGTAAGGGCGTCTTGAAGTCGACTCCGCCGCCAAAGCGCGCGGCGCCGTGCGTCACCGAGTTGGCATCTCCGCTGAAGTGAACGATGCCGCCGCCCGCCGACAAGTAGGGTGAGATGGATTCCTTGGGGGCAAAGTTCACACGCACGCCCGGCGTGACTGCGACGGTGGAAAAGGAGACGCCACTCAGGTTCGTGCCGCGGTTGGGGATTCCCAGTACCGGCAGCTCGACCGACAACGAGGCTGCGTGAAAATTAGCCACCCGGTGCGCCAGAAAGCCTTCATAAACGACGCCGACGTTCACATGGGTTGCGATCGGATTTGTGAAACCAGGCGGACAGCCCGTGACCGGACAGGTCACGGCGATGACGGCAATGCCCGGAGGCTGGCTGGAAACGATTCCACTCACCATGAATCCGGTTTCCGTCTGGGCGAGCGCGGCCAGCGGCGTTGCCAGCATGATCACAAAAAGAAAAGCCCGACTGATTAGCGACAAAGGAGCCTCCTGACGCTTTGGCGACAAAGGCGTCGATTGTGCTCAGGCCAGCGCGATGACGTCGATCTCCACGGCGACATCCTTCGGCAGGCGAGCTACTTCCACCGTAGAACGTGCCGGCGGCGCTCCTTTGCAGAATTTTGCGTAGATTTCATTCATTTGCGCAAAGTCGTTCATGTTTTTCAGAAAGACAGTCGTTTTCACCACTTTCTCCCAGCTGCTGCCGGCAGCCTGGAGAATCGCAGTCAGGTTGTTCAGTACGCGCTCGGTCTGTTCCGCGACGCCGCCGGAAATCAGGTTCCCGGTAGCGGGGTCGAAAGCCACTTGTCCGGATATGAAGACAAAGCCATTAGCCTTGATGGCCTGCGAATACGGCCCGATGGCCTTCGGAGCATTCGGGGTAGAAACTGCTTCACGGGTGAAACCGCTCATAGTTGCCTCCGCACGAAACCTTACCACTGATTGCACTGATGACACTGATTTGACCAAATGCAGCGAATTCACGGGAATGAAACTCGCATCCGATCCGTGGAAATCAGTGAGATCAGTGCCTAGATTTTGCTAAGTCGCTGCACGTCGTGAATCCCCGGAATCTTGCGCAACCCGGTCATGACACGCTCCAGATGTTTCACATCTTCAATGTCAATCACGATGTCAATGGTGGCCTGGCTGTCGGCGGTGCGGGCTTCAATGTTGCGGATGTTGGTGTTGCCGTCGCTGATGACGGCGGTGAGTTGCTTGAGCATGGCCGGACGGTCATCGCAGAAAACGGTGAGCTTCACGGGGTAGGTGGCTTTGCCGGTCGGCGTGGCCGCCTTGCCGGACTTCGCCCACTCCACCGCGATGCGGCGGTCGGCTTCATACATCAGGTTGGTGACATTGGGGCAGCTCAGGGCGTGCACGGCCACGCCCTTGCCGCGGGTCACGTAGCCCACAATTTCCTCGCCGCGGATGGGATTGCAACATCGCGCGCGATAAACCATCAGGTCGTTGTAGCCCTTCACCTTGATGGCGCCGGCGTCGGCGCTTTGGCCGAACACGCGCCGGATGACAGTGCCCAGGGTGCGCGTTTCCCTTGTGGTGTCTTCGGCGGGGGGCTCGTCGGAGAGCCCGGGGGAAAGTTTGGCCAGCACTTGCCGCGCGGAGTATTTGCCGTAGCCGATCCCGGCAATCAGGTCCTGCCCGGCGCCCAGACCGTATTCCTTGGCGATGCGGTCCAGCTCTTTGTCGTCGAAGTCCTTCATGGCCAGGCGGTACTTGCGCGCCTGCTTCTCCATGAGCTTCTTGCCGATCTCCACGGCGCGTTCCCGCTGGTGAATGCTGAGCCAGTGCCGGATTTTGTTGCGTGCCCGGGAAGACTTGGCGAAGCTGAGCCAATCGCGCGAGGGATTGTGACCCGGTTGTGTCATGATCTCAACCACGTCGCCGTTACGAAGTTTGTAACGCAACGGAACAATGCGTCCGTTGACGCGGCTGCCCACACAGGTGTGGCCGACCTCGGTGTGAATGGCGTAGGCGAAGTCCACCGCGGTGGCGTCGCGGGGCAGGATCACCACTTTCCCTTTGGGAGTAAAGGTGTACACCTCTTCCGGGTACAAATCGACTTTGAGGGTGGAAAGAAACTCGCTGGGATCCTGAACGTCCTGCTGCCACTCCACCACCTGGCGAAGCCAGGCGAGCCGTTTTTCGTCTTTGGCGTTGACCGGGCTGCCGTCTTTGTATTTCCAGTGTGCGGCAATGCCTTCTTCCGCCATCTTGTGCATTTCTTCGGTGCGGATCTGAACTTCAAACTGGTGCGCGTCTTCGGTGATGACGGTGGTATGCAGTGACTGATAGAGGTTGGGCCGGGGCATGGCAATGAAGTCCTTGATTCGCCCCGGCACCGGCCGCCACATCTGGTGGATGGCGCCCAGCGCGGTGTAACAATCCTTCACGGACTTGGTGACAATGCGCACCGCCAGCAGATCGTAGACCTGATCCACGTTAATGCGCTGCCGCAGCAGTTTCTGTTGAATGCTGTACAGGCGCTTGATGCGGCTTTCGACTCGCGCTTCCACACCGTTTTCCTTCAGCTTCTGCTGCAGG
>Ga0126379_10000119_pt1 | contig 36991 bp, 26 predicted proteins | sample PanSoiMetPlot_24_FD_92640 | JGI IMG/M metagenome (GOLD analysis project Ga0126379, IMG submission 92640) | Tropical forest soil microbial communities from Panama - MetaG Plot_24 | ecosystem: Environmental > Terrestrial > Soil > Tropical forest > Bulk soil | place: Panama | collected 2016-02-17
ATAAGTCGTTCGACTTCGCCGTCGGAGATGGCGCCGCTCACCGGATCGTCTTTGAGCACGTCGAAGATTTCGTCGAACTGTTGGAGCGCGGCCAGCAAGGGAGCTTTGTCGTCGCCACGAAGTTCATTGCGATCGGCGGCAGTGTTGGCTTCGCGGACCATATCAAAGAGAGCGCCCAGAGCCCGCGCTGTGTTGAGGTCATCTTCCAGACCGGCGCGCATCTCGTTGCGGGTTGCGGCGGCGAGCGAGTGGATGTTGTCGTTCTTGCCGGGTGAGAGCTGGGCCATGTCGATTCGGGACTTAAAATCACGCAGGCGGCCAACGGAATGGGCTGCCTGTTTGAGGCCGTCGAAGGTGAAGTTGAGCTGCTTGGTGTACGGCACGGACGCCAACAGGTAGCGCAATGTGGCTGGTTTATGGCCTCTTTCCAGAAGATCGCGCAAGGTAAAGAAATTGCCCTCGCTTTTGGACATCTTCTTGCCTTCCACCAGCAGGAAGCGGACGTGCATCCAGAAGCGAGCAAAGGTTTGTCCCGTGAGTGCTTCCGACTGAGCGATTTCGTTTTCGTGGTGCGGGAAGATCAGGTCTTCGCCGCCGGCGTGCAGGTCGAAGCTGGGGCCCAGGTACTTCATGGACATCACTGAGCACTCGATGTGCCAGCCGGGCCGCCCCGGGCCGATGGGGCTGTCCCAGAAAGCCTGCTCATCCGGCTTGCGCGCTTTCCAGAGAGCGAAGTCGCGGGCATTGTCTTTCTCGTATTCATCCACGTCCACGCGCGCGCCAACTTCAATCCCGGCAAAATCCTTCTTGGAAAGCTTGCCGTACGCCGGAAAGCTGGCGATCCGGAAATAATAAGAGCCATCTTCGGCGCGGTACGCGAACCCTTTCTGCTCGAGCTTCTGGATGAACTCGGCCATCTCCTTGATATGTTCCGTGGCGCGGACGATGCGTTCCGGCTTCTCCAGCCGGAGTATGTTCATGTCTTCGAGGAACGCCTCTTCATACTTGCGCGTGTATTCCTGCACTGTCTTGCCTTCGCGCGCGGCGTTGCGGATGATCTTGTCCTCCACGTCGGTGATGTTCATGACGTGGTCCAGCTTGTATCCGCTCTGGCGCAGAAATCGGCGCAGGATGTCGACCGCGACGAAGGTGCGGAAGTTGCCGATGTGACCGTAGTCGTACACCGTGGGGCCGCACGAGTACATGCGCACCGTGTTATCACGCGCAGGCGAGAACTCTTCGACCTTGCCGGAAAGCGTGTTGTGCAGGCGGAGCGGCAAGAGGTGATTTTAGCAAAAGGCCACTAGCTTCTAGCCGCTAGCTCCTGGCAAGAAGACGGAAGTTCCTTGCTATCTCCGCAGTGTCACATGCTGCTGAGGCAGACAGCACTTCTCATTCGGAGAGGCTAGAAGCTAGCGGCCAGCAGCTAGCGGCTCGTTCACTTTCCACTCTCCGCAGATTTGCTCTCCGTGGAGTGGTGCCGCAGGTCGAAGGCCAACCGCACCACGTAATGGACGCCGGAAAGAACCGTGAAGGCTACCGTCACGTTGAAGCCAAGCTGCCTGGCTTTGGCGATCCAGAAACTGCCGCTGATCTCATGCAGCAACACCAGAAGCACGGTCGCGATTTGAGCCACGGTGTTGGCTTTGCCCAGCCAGCTTGGCCGGAAGGTCTTCATGGCTCCACTGGCATAGAGCAAGCTGCAGATGATCACGATGATGATGTCGCGGCTGAAGACCAGCACCGTGACGGTCAGGGGGATTTTGTGGGTGGCGAAGAGCACCAGGAACATGGTGCTGAGCAGCAGCTTATCGGCGATAGGATCGAGATATTGCCCAAGCGTGGTCTTCTGTTCGAGCAGGCGCGCAAGCAGGCCATCCAGACCATCACTGATGCCGGCCACGACGAAGATGGCCAGCGCCCAGCCGTAGTGTCCCTTCAGGACCGCAATCACGGCGAAAGGAACGAAGACCAGGCGCAGCAGCGTCAGCAAATTCGGCGCGGAGCGGAGTTGGCTGATCATTTGGACTGTTCCTGGAAGAATTCGAAGACGTCAACGCCGGTATGGGCGCGGAACTGCTCGCCCAGCGACGGTAGTTCACCGTTGTGGCGGTCTTCTTCGATCTTCTGAACGCGATGCATGGGGAAAAAGACAACGCTCGCGCTGGCGGCCTCGCCCGACTTCACCAGCTGCGTAAAGTCATCGAGCGATTGCAGATCCACACCGCGTACGCTGACCCCGGCCGGATCAAGAGCCAGCAACATGCCCCAGAATTTCTCCCGGGGATTGTTTAGGGTCACCAGAACGAGTTGTCCGGAGATCATGGTCGGCTGCTCCCCCACGTTACCATTGCTACTGATTTTCCGGGGAGACGGCGCGAATTGCAAGGGCAGTTTTGGAAGGATCTGAGCCGACCGGACATGTGTCCGGACTGCACCAGCATATAAGTGGTAGGCCCGAATGGACTCGAACCATCGACCTCTTCCGTGTCAAGGAAGCGCTCTAACCAACTGAGCTACGGGCCTGTGTGCTGCGGATTACGAACCTTATTTTACCATCTGCGACGGCCAAGCCCAGTGCTAGGCTCAGATGCCCACGCGAAGACGTCAGTTCAAGTCCATTCGGTCCACCATTAAAATCTTGCTCTATTGCGTAGCCACGGACCCCTACCTCCCGTGGTGCCGGGTGTGCACAAGTTTGAGAGTGCATGCGCAAGGTTGGATCGCCGTTTTGGCTTATTCGAAAATCGAAACTCCAGTGATCGGCTCATCGCAACATTGCGTCGGGCAGCGCGCTCAGCCGGTTGACAAAATGCAGAATAAGTGTATATACATCTTATATGCGGACTCAGCGATCTGAACCACAACATGCGGAGGCGCTCTTTGACCTGCCCTGCGCGTGCCAGGACCTGCGTCGAGCCACGCGCGTCGTTACACGGATCTACGATCAGGAACTGGCCAAGGCGGGAATCGAGGTCACTCAATTCGGCCTGCTTACGGCGTTGGATTTAACAGGAGAAGCCACTCAAAAGCGGTTGAGCGCCGGTTTTGCCATGGACAGCACCACCCTGACGCGCACTCTGGGGCTGATGCGCAAACAGGGCTGGATCCGCGTGCGGCGTGGTAAGGACAAGCGCACGCGTCTTTTTAGTCTCACGCAGGCCGGCCGGCGGCAATTGGCGACGGCGCAACGCTTCTGGGCGGATGCGCAACGCAGGCTGCGAAGAGAGCTGGGGGAAGCTGGCTGGGCAAGCATGAAACAGGCGGTCTCACAAATGACCGAAGCGGCGCTAGCGGCCTAAAAAAAATTTGCGGCAAACTAGATGCATATACATCTAATTGCTCCAGAAGAAGAAAAACAGGAGAAAGGAGCTCCTCATGAAAACTGCCATGTATCCGCTTGCTATCCTACTGCTGGCCTCAGCCGTCGCTGCTCTCTATAGAACGAGAACGACAGTCGCGGCAGATAACGCGACCGGCTCTCCTGCCGGTTCTCATCGGCCCGACCTGGAGTATTTGAAGGCCGTGAATAGCGTGGCCCCGCCGCAAGATCCCCAATTACTCTTTTTGCTGATGGGCCAATACTCGAACGCCAACTTGCAAGGGGAGGGCGCGGAGTTTTTCTCAGCCCGCCTCAAGGAATTCGGGCCGCACCTTACCAACGTTCAAAAGGCCTTGTATCTGAGCGCCATAGCATTGTTGCGCGCTCAGAACGCCTCTTCGGTTTCGTTATTGCATCGAATGGGCTACGTAAAGGACACCATCGCCATGCTGGAACAAGCCAAACAGCTTTCCGGCGGGCAAGTCTTCGTGGTGAACTGGATTGCCGGTATTGTCCACGCCCAGCTCCCCGGTCTTTTTCATCGGAAAGAGGCAGCGCAGAACGAACTCAATTGGTGCGTGGCCAACGCGGACAAGGCCCCGGACGCGGGGTGGTTGCGGGAAGTGAATTTTCGCTTAGGAAAGCTGGCTCTTGCCGACGGAGATCAGGCGAAGGCGCAAGAATATCTCCAGCGCAGCGGCTACAGAGATTTCGACCGGCCGATTACGCTCACCACGCCTTTTTCAGAGGACGCCGCAACCGGCCACGCCTTTGTCCCACGGCACATAAGGGAGATCGTCCCGGGCCGCGTATACGCACTCTCGGGATTCGAGTTCACGGAATACTACTTCGTGGTGTCCGACGATCATCGAGAACTGATTGCCATCGATGCAGGTACGCGCCCGGACTCGGCTAAAACCGCCTACGGTGCATTGCTAGCGTATGCGCCTCATTTGCCGGCATTGACGACCATCTTCATCACTCACTCCCATTGGGACCACGTTGGCGGACACACATTCTTCCGCACGTTGAACCCTCGCTTGAAGTTCTACGCACGGAGCAACTACAAGGAAGAAATTGCCCATGCTGCCGGCGCGCCGGGAGTTTTCGGCAAGCAGTTCTTCGGCAACCGCTTCAATCTCGACGACGTGCGCAGTTTCAGCCCGGACGTCACGATCGACCACCGTACCGAGCTTACAATCGGCGGCACCCGCATCGAACTCATTCCCGTGCAAGGCGGTGAAACGCATGATGCCATGTTGATCCACCTGCCCGATCTCGGCGTTATGTTCGTCGGCGACTTCATCATGCCTTACCTGGGTGCGCCTTTCGTCCCAGAAGGTGACCTGCAAGGGTTGCTGGATGCGATCGACGTCGTAGTGCAGAAGAATCCGCGATATCTATTGCATGGCCACGAGCCCCTCACACGGAATTTCAAATCACCCGAAATTTTGGCGCAACTCAAAACCGATCTGGTGTGGTTGCGCGAGCAGGTCCTGAATGCCATCAGCCGAGGCGATGAACGGGGCGCAATCCACCAGGCCAACCTGATTCCGCCAGGCCTGCTCAACCACCAGCCCGACGCATACCTGCCTTATCTGATCTTGCGCGAGCACGTGATCGACCGTCTGTACGATCAGAACATCGGCTATTGGCAGCCGGACCTGCAAGGAGTTGAACATCTGACCCGCGCCGACCACGCAGAGCTCTTGGTTGACTACCTCGGCGTATCAGAGCGGCAGCTTGTCAAAACCGTAGACCGGCTAGCCGCCGACGGCAAGTACGAACTAGCAGCCTCGTTGCTTGAGTCGTCCGGAGGCAGGTTTGATCGCAATCCCTCAGTGGCTCATGCCAGACGGCTCGTCTATCTGAAGCTTATGGAGAAACACCAGAACACCGATCCGTTTAAGTTCATCATTTACTCAGCGAAGATCAACGAACCAACGCCGCAGATGGCAGCCGCCAAGTGAGCGTACGAAACCGCGGGCAGGCGTGAGGCGTTTGGGCGCCTGCCCATACTTGTGAAGGGGCTCACGGCAACTCCAGTGGGCTCTCGATCGTTGTTGTAAGATAGCCGAAAGCACGTGGGGGCCCAGGGACATACACATCTTTGAGGTGGAGGGAGACCACGATGAATCGATCCGCAACTTTTGTGTGCGCTGTTTTGTTGTGTGGGATGGCGGCAGCGCAACAGCACACTGGGCATAGCGCAAAGCAGCCCATGACATCCATGACCGGGTACGGCGACCTGCACCATCCCGTAACCACCAGCAATCCGGAAGCGCAAAAGTTTTTTGATCAGGGCCTGCGCCTGATCTACGCGTTCAATCATGACGAAGCGGCGCGGTCGTTCCAGCGCGCGGCGGAGCTCGATCCCAAGATGGCGATGGCGTACTGGGGCATCGCCGAGTCCGTGGGTCCCAACTACAACGACCCTGCCGACCCGGAGCGCTTCCAGCAAGCTCACGCAGCTATCCAGAAAGCAGCGGATGTGGCGTCCGGAGCTTCGGCGAGCGAGCGCGCGTACATCGCGGCGATGGCCAAGCGATTTCCTGCCGATCCCAAAGCGGATCATCGCCAGGCAGCCGAGGAGTATCACGAGGCCATGGGCGACGTGGTCAAGCGATTTCCTGACGACCTGGATGCCGCTGCGCTCTTTGCTGAATCGGGCATGAATTTGCATCCCTGGGGACTGTGGCATCCTGACGGCAGCCCGGAGATCGGGACAGAAGAAGTCGTGGCTACTCTGGAATCGATCTTGAAGCGCGATCCCAACCACATGGGCGCGATTCACTATTACATCCACGCGGTCGAGGCCTCGCCGAATCCAGAGCGTGCTTTGGCGGCGGCCAATCGCCTGGCGGCGCTGGCGCCGGCGGCCGGCCACCTGGTGCATATGCCCGCTCATGTGTACATCCGCACTGGTGACTTCGAATCCGCAGTCAAGACCAATGAGCTGGCGGCAGCGGCCGATCGGTCGTACATCCAGGCGCATGGCGGTGAGGGAATCTATCCGGCAATGTATTACAGCCATAACCTGCACTTCATCGCCGCCTGCTCCAGCATGGACGGCGATTACAGCAAGGCCCATCAAGCTGCGTCGATGCTGGCTGCCCACGTTGGTCCCATGGTTAAGGCTATGCCGCCGCTGGAGGGATTCATGACCGTTCCCCTGGCCGTGGAAGCGCGGTTCCAGAAGTGGGACGAGATCCTGGCTACGCCTCAGCCCGATCCTGGGATGAAGACCACGGTTGTGTTCTGGCATTTTGTCCGCGGCCTGGCGCTGGCGGCTAAGGGAAGAATCAGTGAAGCCGAAGCTGAATACAAGATCGTGGGCGGTGCTGAAGCCGCGACGCCGCCGGACGTGGTGTTCGCCATGCCGGTGAACAACCGTGCGAAGGATATCCTGAAGATTGCTAAGAACGTCCTTGGCGCGAAGATCGCAATTGCCAAGCATGATTCGGCTGGGGCTATCGTGCAACTGCGTGAGGCAGTGGCCATCCAGGATTCACTCAAGTACGGTGAGCCTCCCGACTGGTTCTTCCCCGTACGCGAGTCCCTGGGCGCGGCACTGCTGCTCAGCGGCAACGCCGTTGAAGCCGAAAAGGTTTTTCGCGAAGACCTGGACCACAACCCACGCAATCCACGTTCGCTCTTCGGCCTGCGCGAAGCCCTCAAGGCCCAAAACAAAGCCTACGACGCCCAGTTCGTGGATAAACAATTCCAGGCCGCGTGGAAGAGTCCCAGCACCCAGTTGAAGCTGGAGGATTTGACGTAAGGGAAGCAATTAACGGTTAGCAATTAGCAGTTAGCGTTCTTAGGATCCGGATCCCGCGAACTGGGGTCCCCAACACGCTTCGCACGGTGGGGTGGGAAGGCGGGAGCCGGATTCATATCACCATCCACAATCATGAGGGGATTAAGGTTTCTGGAACCGAGGCCCTGCTCTGGGAAATCACTGGACGATGTCCTTGAATCCATTGGAATTTTAACCTTCAGAGCGTCGAAGATCATCTGGATCCCTCCCTTCGGCAAGCTCAGGGTCGGGACTTTGGAAGTGGGCTAAGTGCTAACTGCTAATTGCTAAGTGCTGAATTGCGATACACTGTTCCCCTGCCGCAATGGTCTTCGTCCTCGACAACTACGATTCCTTCACATACAACCTGGTCCAATATCTGGGCGAGTTGGGCGAAAAGGTTGAGGTGCGGCGTAACGACGAAATCACGCCCCAGGAGATCGAAGCGCGGGGCGCGAGCCACATCGTGATTTCTCCTGGACCTTGCACACCGCAGGATGCCGGAATCAGCATCGAACTGGTGCGCCACTTTGCCGGGAAAAAGCCGGTGCTGGGCGTCTGCCTGGGACATCAAGCCATCGGAGCCGCATTCGGCGGGAAGGTAGTACGTGCGAAACGAATCATGCACGGCAAAGTGAGCGAGATCAAGCACGATGACAAAACTGTGTTCCGCAACGCTCCCCAGCCGCTGACCGCGACGCGCTATCACTCGTTGATCGTCGCCGAAGAAGGGTTGCCGCAGGAACTCGAAATCAGCGCGGAAACGCGCGAGCCGGACGGCACGCGCGTCATCATGGGCCTGCGCCACCGGCGCTTCCCTGTAGAAGGCGTGCAGTTTCATCCCGAGAGCGTGCTGACGGATTCAGGCCGTCTGCTGCTAAAGAACTTTCTATGTCTGTAGGAATCACGCGAGGCAATGCGATAGGAGCGGCAATTCTGTTGCCTTTGTTGTCGCTCGTATCGTGGGGCCAGTCTCCGGACTCTGCAGCCCCCGTGGGCGAATTGTTCGCGACTGTTCCCGGTGCGCCGCCGGCGGTACAGCTCGCGGGAAGCGGCATGAGCGTGGTATCCGGCTCCGAGCTAACAGCGGGAATGGCCCCGGCCACGTTGAAGCTGGCTCGCGGCGGCCAAGTGCGCATTTGTCAGCAGACCAACCTCACCGTCAGCGAAGCAGGCACGGGACTCATGCTGGGCATGGGGACAGGCGCAGTTGAGGTCGACTATCGTTTGGGGCAGGGCGCAAACGATGTCCTGGTAACCCCTGACTTCAGTGTTCGCCTGGTTGGTCCCAACGCATATCACTTCGCCTTCGGCGTGAGTAGTCGCGGCGATACCTGTTTCAAACCTCTCTCGGGAAATGCAGCGGGTGTGCTTCTGACGGAGGTGATGGGCGCGGACAGTTACGGGACTTCGCCCAATGAAGCCATGGTGTTCTCCGGCGGAAAGCTCGCCGGGCGCGGCGTCCCGAAAGAAGAGTGCGGATGCCCTACACCAGTTGTCGCTCTCCCCGTCGTGCAGACGGAGGTGCCACCTGGGCCTAGCCAGCGCCCCGGCGCCATAGCCTCGCTCGAGCCTGCGTCCACTCACGACCCAACCGCGCCTTTACCTGCGGCCAAGCCCGGTGAGGCTCCTGTGGTTGTGACCCCATTTGTTTTCAGCGGGGCGGCCCAGCCGGCGAGCGTGGCCCATTTACAACTTTCATCGTTGCCGAATGCAGTTTTTCTGCAAGATGAGCCCGAGCCAATCGTTCTTGTAGAAAAGCCGGCAGACGTGTCGGCGCAGAACAACGGCCAGAAGCCCGACGGGCAGAAGAAGGAAAAAGAGAAGGAAGAGCCGAAGAAGGAGAGCAAAGGCTTTATGGCGCGGCTGAAAGGATTTTTCGGCTCACTGTTTCATCGTTAAGTTGTTGCTCGTACTGTGCTTAAGTTAAAGTAAAACTAAGGCCCATGCACTTTTAGGAAACTTTTAAGGGCCACAAGAGTCTATACTGGGTGATAATTGGAAAATGTCTCCGCTTGACCCAAAGCAGCCAAATGACCCCACGACCGGAGGGGCTAGCGCTGCCGCCCATGCCTCTCAGACGGTTGTGAAGTTTGAAAAGGGGCAATCGGCTGAGCCGCCGGTGCTGCCAACCCTGTTCGGCAAGGGGTATGGTACGTACCAGGCCAAGCCGGAGAACTACGTGCTGTCATTCATCAGCCACACTGCGGTCATTGGACTGGTCATGTGGCTGTTTCATGTGACGATCCAGCCGCAGATCCTTACTCCAACCCTGAGCCATAACATCGAATTAAGCGACTACGTGATGAAGGTCGGGAAGGGCGGACCGAGCGGTGGCGGCGGCGGCGACGCCAGCAAGCTGAAAGCTTCCACCGGGGTTCCGCCGAAGTCGGCCAAACAGCAATTTGCGCCTCCCGTGGTGCTCCAAGAGCAAAAGAGCAAGTTAATGGTGGAACCCACAGTCATTGCCGATCTCAAAGTGCCCCCGGGTCAGATCGGTGATCCGCTTTCCAAACTTATGGCGATTTCTAACGGAACCGGCGTGGGCGGCGGCATCGGTACAGGAGACGGTGGCGGCGTTGGCTCCGGCCATGGCGGACCGGGCGTTGGCCCAGGGGTTTTCCACTTGGGCGAAAATGGCGTGACCGCACCACGAATCATTTTTCAACCCGAGCCGGAATTCTCCGAAGAAGCCCGCAAGGCGAAATATCAGGGTGTCGTTGGGCTGAATGTCGTAGTCGGACCGGACGGTCGCATCCATAATGCCCAGGTCGTACACTCTCTAGGCATGGGGCTGGATGAGAAGGCCATTGAAGGCGTAAAGCTTTGGAAGTTCGATCCCGCGAAGAAAGACGGCCGACCGGTGGCGGTCGCTGTTTACATTGAAGTCGACTTCCACTTGTACTGATTTTTGAGCCGTTTTTGGCAGGGTGACTTGAGGGATCTCTAGCCATCCAAAAGACATCAGGAGATGCGCCCGCGCGCATCTCCTTTTAGTTTCTGTCGCCGCAAGAGCAGTCTATTCGCGTGCTTCCTCGAGTTGCCCTTTCTCTTTTTTCTCCTGGCAAGCGATGCAGTAGCGCGTCCAGGGGACGGCTTCCAGACGTTTAGCGTTGATCTCGCTGCCGCAGCTCACGCACTCGCCGAAAGAGCCCTCGCGAATGCGCTGCAATGCAGTCTCCACCATCTGCAGGAGCTGCCGCTCATTGTTGCTCTGTGAGAAAAGAAACTCCTTGGTGTAGGAGCTCGCGGCGCGATCCGCAATGTCCTGCGCCGTGTCCTGGTCGGCAACCCGGCCATCTTCTTCGGTGCGGCTAACCGCCTTGCGCAGCGCTTGTTGGCGCTCTTCGAGCCGCTTTTTGAAACTATCCAGCTTCTTCTTGTCCATGTCTCTTGATAAATTATCAATCTTAGTCGCCATGTGTTTACCCGTCAAATCCTCCGCAGACAGGTAGTGGTGCGGCTTGACTGCGGTGCTCATGGAGCGGGGCCGCCCGGTTGTGCCGGGCTAAAACCAGGGGCAAAGCGCCTGGCGCCACATGAACATCGCAAAACTGCACCACTACGCAGACCAGTATTAGATGCAAGGGGCAGGCGCCGTGCCACGGCGGAATACCTGGCGGAAAAACTTTCTCAAAAAAAGCGGCCCGTGAGGGCCGCTTTGAAAGAGGCAGAATAGGAGGGAGTTTCTTCAGGGAAGGCGATGCAAGATGTTTCGGTCCAGGCCCACGCCGGGACACTCGAACTGCGGAAGTCGACAAAGTTGGAAGAGGGTTGAAGTCATTCTTAGGTTGTGGCCTCTTTTACGTTTGACCGTAAACAGAGCAACTCAGGAACCAAAGATGGAGGCCTGTGTTCCACAGTGGTACTGCCTTCGTGAGCTGAATGTTTTCTGCTATTTGCAGAGTTTCCGTGGGCAATCTGAGGGGTGAAGCGTGTTTCAATATTTGGAACTGTGGAGAAGGAAGAGAACAGGTTTCCACATATTGGAAGCTCACTTCCCAACATGTCCCTTGCCATGCTCCTCCATGGCTTTGAGTTTGTTGAGAAGGGCCTTGTAACTGATGCGCAGGATCTTGGCCGCTTGACGGCGATTCCAGCGAGTTTGGGCCAGGACCCGTTCAATGGCCTCGCGTTCCGCCTGCATGGCGGCCCGCTTCCCGATCTCTAGAAGAGACGGCATTTCCAGGTCTGCACCGAGGCCTGCAACTGGCTGGACATTCGTCGCGCCGGCAGCAGCGGCTACAGCCGCCGGAGCCTCCTTCGCCACAACGATAGGTTTCGGGGTGGAAAGCTCGCGGATAATCTGCGCCTCATTGCCCACGATGACGTAGCGCTTGACCAGGTTTTCCAGTTCCCGGATGTTGCCTGGCCAGGCATACTCCATCATGCGCGCGACCGCATAATCGCTGAACATGGGCGGACGCTTTCCATAATGCTGGCTGTACTTTTCCAGGAAGTACTCCAGGAAGACAGGTATCTCCTCGCGGCGCTCGCGGAGGGGAGGAATGTGAATCGTTACCACGTTCAGGCGGTAGAAGAGGTCTTCGCGAAAGGTGCCTTCTTCCACGGCGCGCTCTAGCGGCTTGTTGGTGGCCGCGAGCACGCGCACATCAACCTGGACATCGCGCTTTCCGCCCAAACGGGAGAACTCATGGTCCTGCAAAACATGCAGCAGCTTTGCCTGGAGCGCGGGATGCATCTCGCTGATTTCGTCCAGGAAGATTGTGCCGTTGTTCGCTTGCTCAAACTTGCCCAATTTCTGCCGCGTAGCGCCGGTGAAAGCGCCGGCCTCATAACCGAACAGCTCACTTTCCAGGAGTTCGTGAGGGATGGCGGCGCAATTGACCTTCACGAACGGCTTCTCGCTGCGCGATGATTCAGAGTGGATCATGCGCGCCACGACTTCTTTGCCGGTACCGCTTTCTCCGCGTACGAGCACGGTGGCCGTGGTATCCGCCACCTGCTCGATGGTGGTTTTGACTTCCAACATGCGCGGGCTGGTCCCAAAAAGCATGGTGAAGTCGCTTTGCTGCCGTACTTGCTCACGCAGTTGCGTCACCTCAGCATGCAACCTCTGGTTATCAAGAACGCGGCTGATCCTGGCATCGAGTTCCTTGGGATCGATTGGTTTGCTGAGGTAGTCGTCTGCGCCAAGTTTCGAGGCCTTGAAAATCAATTCCGGATCACGGTTGGCGGACAGCACCATGATGGAGACGGTCGGCTTGATGTGTTTGAGCCGTTCCAGGATCGCGCCACCGCTGTTCGCGCTCATCGAAGTGTCCAGCAAAACCAGGATGGGATCCAGGGTGCGAAAAATGCGCAGAGCTTCCTGATCGCTAGCTGCGACCGTGACTTCAAAGTTCCGCCGCGAAAGATGCGAAGCCAGGTACTTAGCCATGGCGACGTCATCGTCCACGATTAGAACGCGGGCTTTTGGGTTCATTCCAGTCTCCGGAGGCTGGCACAGAAAAAGGGCCTTTGGGCCCGCGAAAGTTCTTACAGGCGAAAAGTAAGCCGACCCTTTGTTAATTGTACTCCGATTCCATTTTCCGGCATTTGGATGCTTACACGAAGGACACGAGAGCAGAACTTCAGGTCAGGACCCGGAAGAGCTCGGGTCCTGTCCAGTCGTACTTATGTTCCGCGTTTCTTTGAAGAATCTTAGGAAGAACGTTTTCCTGGAATGAAGTGATAAGGAGGCCAAGGGCCGCTCATGACTACCTCGATTCCCGGAAGATGGCGTGTGGCCATTTGGTAGCGGTTCTGGTACTTCTCGACCTTCTTGTGATCGATCAGGTGAGCGATGTCAATCAGCATGCCCCCGGAATCGACTTTGCGGCAGCAAACGTCCTGGTCGAGCGGGTCAAAAATCTTGTGCACCTGCACGGAGAGCGCGCGGGCCTTGGTGTGGCGCTCACGTTGGCGAACGGCTTTTTCCCGCAGCTTGCTCAGATACTCGCTGCCCACGGTAGCGGGCAGCTCGATTTCCTGGAGCGCCTCACGCATGGACCCGTCTTTGATCAGAAGCTTCAGGTGCATTTCAGCTTTGCCCTTGAGTTTGACAACACTTTCTAAAAAGGCCTTTCGGTTGAGCCGGACAGCGCGGCGTAGGGCCTCATCGGTGTCAAACACCGTGCCGAAGCGGAAGGGCAGCACCGTGGTCCGCTTAAAACATTCGCTAACCACATGGGCATGTTGCAGCAACGCAGGCTGCCCAAGGTCCGCCGTGGGGATGTACTCGCTGACGATGACGGAGAACTCCCCGCTGGGATACGCAAAGGTTTGCGCATCGCCGATTCCTTTTAAGTTTTCTACGGGAAGAGGGCGGCGGGCTCGGAAACCAATTTGAAATGCTTGCTGCTCAACGATGCAGTACGCGTACCATGCCATCGGATGCTTCTCCTGTCGGAAAAACCTTGTGGGCCGGCGGTTGAATTTGTCTAAACGGGCGAAATACTGCGAAGAGCTTCTGATTGAACTGAACCAGCGGGTTTTCTGGTCCGTCCAGAGCTATCCTATGCTGACGAGAGCTGAAATGCAACAGAGAGTGTGCATGAACTGTAAGATTTTTTAATCTTTCCTTGATTAACGCGAACCAACAGGAGATCGCGGGTCGGTGTGATAACTATTTTGTTTATCAATGGTTTACATAGAATTATCGAGCAAGCTGTCTAGGGTCCACAGTGATCGCTGCCACATTGCTCGATCATTGCGGCGGCGTGAGATTGCTTCAAAAGGTTCCTACACTTTTTATGGTCTCTTAAAAGTTTCCCTGAGGCTGGAAACAGCATCTCAACAGAACAGGGCGGGACAACCGCCCAGCGTGTTTTCTAAGGAAGCCCTCCCCATGGTGTCCACAGTGTTGGCACAACCTGCGTGTGTCGGCGAACGGTTTGTAACCGAGGTTTATTCCGAACTCTCGATTGAAACCATCCAGAAGCGGTGGACGCATGTCAACGTTTTGCTACGTCTGAGCATGCTGGCGGGCCTTCCCATGCAGTTTGAAGCCGCGCTCACCTTGCTCTGTGATCTGGCGGCGGAGATGGTTGAGTACGACAAAGCGATAGTGTTCTGGGATGAAGGCCAGGAGCACATGCAGCTCCGGAGATGGCGTGGCTTTGCCGAAACACCACCTGTCGAAGGCGACAGCAACTTGTTGAATTTGTGGGCAGCAAGGTACGGGCGGCCGTTGCGGGTTGCCCGCGGCCAGCACGCTCCAGTGGACGCTCTGTTGGATATTGCCGGCTCTGCATCCGTCCTGACACTACCCTTGTTTGTCAGCAACCGGGTGCGTGGTTCATTGCAGCTCTTCTCCGCTTCGCCGGATGGTTTTACCCAGGAAGACGCGCAACTGCTGTGGTTGCTGGCCTTGATCGCAGAAAACCTGCTGATTCGCGAGTCGTCGAGCGAGGACCTGGTACGTTTTGCCTTTACCGATTATCTGACGGGCTTGCGGACCCGCGGATATTTCGAGCAGCAGCTGGATTTGGAATTCAAGCGCGCCGAGCGCCGCCGGCAGAAATTCGCCCTGTTGATGGTCGACATCGATCATTTCAAAGAGCTCAATGACAGTTTGGGACACCACGCGGGTGATCAGGTCTTGCGTGATGTGGCTTCCATACTGGTCAAAGATATGCGCGAAGTGGATACCGTGGCCCGCTATGGCGGCGAAGAGTTTGTCATCGTTCTACCGGAAACCACACAACTCGGCGCCATGTACGTCGCGGAACGCCTGCGCCACGCGGTGGAGCAAGCAAAGTTCCTGACCGGTTCGCCCAGGTCGCTTCGCCGCCTCACCATCAGCATCGGCGTGTCAGTGTATGAGAGCGATGCCCGATTCAAGCGTGAGCTGATTGAGGCTTCAGACGCGGCGCTTTATGCAGCCAAACGCGAAGGACGGAACCGCGTGGTCTGTTTTTCCGACCTGACTCGACGCGAGAAAAAGAAAGTGTCGTAAGGCCCGTGATGCTGGCGCCTGCTCATTGCGCAACCATGGTCCCGGACTCCGGCCTGCCGGCCGCGAGCCAGGCGCGGGCCCGAAGCTGGCGCGTGATCCATGCCTGCGAATTTGCACGCGACGTGCTGCCTGTGGTGGAAGGCCAAGTTGCCGTGGGCATGTTCCCGTACATCGTAACCCCGCATGGCGCGGGCTCCGCGGAGCTGTATCTTTCCGGCAAAGATCCCGGGCCGCCTCATCCAATTACCTTGCTGCGCTCCTGGCAGGACGTGCGCAGTTGGCGCAAGGCGATTCTGGATTGCACCCCGGAAACGAGTGCCGACTTGGTCCATGCCCACTCCTTTGCTGCGGGCATGGCGGCGGTGCGGAGCTGCGGTTGCGTTGTCTACGATCTTCAGGACTGCATCGACGAGCTGGCTCTGGACTCCGGACAGTGCAATCCGGGGAGCTGGATAGGACGTTCCTTCCGCGCCGCCGAACAGTTCGTGCTCTCCCGCGCCGCTGCCGTGATTGTCCACTCCCTCGGAATGAAGGAAGCTGCACAAGAACGAGGTGCGCTTGTCGAGAGCATTTTTCTAGTACCAGATCCCCTGCGTCCGGACGACGAACCGGTTCCCGTGAGTTCGAAAACTCCCACCACTGCTCCGGCAACCGTCACTTTTCTGGTGCCCCAGCCCGCTTCGTCGCGGGAAAAAATGATGGCTTCGTCCTTGCTGGTGCTGGAGGGCTTTGCCGCAGCCCGGCAGGATGCGCCCGAGATCCGGCTCCTGTTGGAAACGCCTGCCTCCCTTCGCCCCACCCTCCTTGAACGTGTGGGCGGCTTGGAGATCACCCGGCAGGTCCGGCTCATCGACCCTGGTGAAGCCTCGCTTGCGTGGCGTAACGCGCAGGTCGTCATTGCCCTGGGAAACCGGCCGGCCGACGCTGCCTCTGCCCGGCGCCCCAACGAGGTCTGCCTGAAAGCGATGCGCCACGGCCTCGCACTGCTCGCCGCCGACCTGCCTCGCAATCGTGACGTCAGTTCGAGCGGCCGCGGCTGCTTGTGGTTTGACGCTAACAACGCTCGCGACCTGGCTGGCCGGATGGCATTTCTGGGAGGGCATCCTGATTTCCTTAGCGCTCTCGCCCGGACCGGACATGCCCACCTGCTGGAGACGCGCAACGTCGCTGTGATCGGCCGTGCTTACGATGAGGCTTACCGCTTCGCCGTGGGACGAAAGAAATCAGCAGGCTCAGGAACAGGACTTGCCGCACTCCACCCCGCAGCCAACTGTGCCTAGCACTTACCGGCTGGGCAGATTTCGTTATCTTGCCGATGGCTGATTGCCGGCCGCCTGCTTCTTCGCCCAGGTATCTTTCAAGGCCACCGTGCGGTTGAAGACCAGCTTGCCCGGCGTCGAATCCGGGTCCACGCAGTAGTATCCCAGGCGCTCGAACTGATAGCGATCGCCACTATTCGCGCCCTTGAGCGAAGGCTCGAGCTTGGCGTTGCTGACGATCTCGAGCGAGTTCGGATTCAGATTCGCGGTGAAGTCCTGGCCTTCCGGAACATCGCCCGGATTCTCTTTGCTGAACAGATTGTCGTACACGCGCACTTCGGCGTCGAAAGCGTGTTCAGCGGAGACCCAATGGATGGTCGACTTCACCTTCCGCCCGTCAGGCGCGTTGCCGCCACGTGTGGCCGGATCGTACGTGCAATGAACTTCGACAATTTCTCCCTGCTGGTTCTTGACTACGCTTTTCGCGGTGATGAAATAGGCGTAGCGCAGCCGCACTTCCTTGCCCGGCGAAAGGCGGAAATATCCTTTGGGTGGATCTTCGCGGAAGTCGTCCTGTTCGATGTACAGCACACGGCCGAACGGGACTTTGCGCGTACCGGCGCTTGCGTCTTCCGGGTTGTTGACCGCGTCCATTTCTTCCGACTGGCCTTGTGGATAGTTGTCGATGACAACTTTCAGCGGCTTGAGCACGGCCATCACCCGTGGCGCGCGCCGATTCAGATCTTCGCGCACGAAATGTTCGAGCATGGCCAGCTCAATGGTCCCGTTGGTTTTGGTCACTCCGATATTGGCGACGAAGTTGCGCAGCGCTTCCGGCGTGTAACCGCGGCGGCGGATCCCGGAGAGCGTGGGCATGCGGGGATCGTCCCAGCCGCGCACGCGTTTCTCCTGCACCAACTGCAGCAGCTTGCGCTTGCTCAGCAGCGTGTACGTCAGGTTGAGGCGATCAAATTCGATCTGCTGCGAAGGGAAGATGCCCAGCGCCTGGATGTACCAGTTATACAGGGGCCGATGGTCTTCAAACTCCAGCGTGCACATGGAGTGCGTGATCTTCTCGAGCGAGTCCGACTGCCCATGTGCGTAGTCGTACATGGGATAGATGCACCATTTGTTTCCGGTGCGATGGTGCTCGGCATGCACGATGCGGTACATCACTGGGTCACGCATATTCAGGTTCGGCGCGGCCATGTCGATCTTGGCCCGGAGTGTTCGCGATCCGTCAGGGAAGTCGCCGGCTTTCATACGCGCAAATAGATCAAGGTTTTCTTCAACCGACCGGTTGCGGTACGGGCTCTCTTTGCCGGGCTCGGTCAGCGTGCCGCGGTAGCGGCGGACTTCGTCAGCGCTCAGGTCGCAGACGTAGGCTTTGCCGGCCTTGATGAGCTGGATTGCCCAGTCGTAAAGCTGCTGGAAATAATCGGAGGCGTAGTAGAGGTTTTCCCACTCGAAGCCCAGCCAGCGTACGTCCTCCTGGATGGATTCGACGTACTCGGTCTCTTCCTTTTCCGGATTCGTGTCGTCAAAGCGCAGGTTGGTGCCGCCACGAAATTCGTCAGCCAGCCCGAAGTCCAGGCAGATGGCCTTGGCGTGCCCAATGTGCAGGTAGCCGTTCGGCTCGGGCGGAAAGCGGGTCCAAACACGGCCGTTGTATTTGCTGGTCTTCAGGTCGTCGCGGATGATCTCGCGGATGAAGTTGGATTGGGTAGGCGTGGCCGCGGGTTCGGCCGGAACAGCGGCTTCCGGTTTGAGTTTCGGTTCGCTCATCGCTGGATCGCGCCTTCAAGAGCGCAACCAAATATCTTACTGGCCCCTTCGGGGGATCGGCAATTCTACAGGCTGCGGGCCACAAAAAAGTGATGACGGCTCCCGGTAAGCCCGGTTACCTCGGTCTTCTAACCACCCGAAAACATTGGTTGAGAAGCACCTGGGTTGATGCTAGAGTTTGTCCAGAACGTCCAGGTCATTATCCGTTGCAATTCTTTGGGGAGGGAGACTTATGTCTCGAACTGTTCGTGTTGTGTGCATTTTCTTTCTTCTGGCCATAACCTGCGCCGCGCAACAGGCACCGCAGAAGAAACGTGTGGCCGTGCTTGATTTTGACTATGGAACCGTGCGCTCGTACGTGACCGCGATTTGGGGCACAGACCAGGACGTGGGCAAAGGCGTAGCCGATCTCCTGGTGCAAAAGCTCGTGCAGGACGGCAAATATCGCGTGATCGAACGCAAACAGTTGGACAAGATTCTGGCCGAGCAGAATTTCAACAACAGTGATCGCGCCGATCCCGCTACCGCGTCCCGGATCGGCAAGGTGTTGGGCGTGGATGCCATCATCGTCGGCTCCATCACCAAGTTCGGCCGTGACGACAAGAGCACTACCGTGGGCGGTGGCGGATTTGGGCTGGGCAAGTTCGGATTGGGCGGCGTGCAGAAGCGCGACGCCAAAGCCGTCTGCGGCATTACCGCGCGCCTGATTGACACCAGTACAGCGGAAATCCTGGCGGCGGTGACCGGCAACGGCGAATCCAAACGCGGCGGCGCATCGCTGGTTGGCGCGGGTGGCGGTGGCGGCGGCGCAGGGGCCGGCGCGTTTGACATGAGCAGCAAGAATTTCGGCGAAACCATTCTGGGCGAAGCCGTGAACCAGGCGGTGACTTCCACCGGCGACCAGCTCGACGCCGCGTCCGGCAACCTGCCTACGCACAAGGCGGAAGTGAGCGCCCTGGTGGCCGATGTGAGCGGCAACACCCTGATCCTCAACGTAGGCAGCCGTTCCGGCTTGCGGGTCGGAGACGCTCTGGAGATCAGCCGCGCGGTGCGCACCGTGAAGGATCCCGCTACGGGCAAGATCCTGAAGACAGTGACCGCCAAGATCGGCGACGCGACTGTGACGGAGATCGACGCCAACTCTACGACCGTGACCTTCAATGGCACCGGTCCGGTAAAAGTCGGCGACGTGGCCAAGACACCGGGAGGCAATTAGGAGCAGTTAGCAAATAGCAATTGGCAACTAGCACAGCTAAAGCTCGACGAAAGGACCATGTACAGACGGAAGATTCCAGGTCTGGCTTTAGCTGAGCTAATTGCTATCGGCCAATTGCTATTTGCTCTTCTTGTGTTTCTTTTTGTTGTTTTCTGAATTCTTCTGGGCCGCGTGCTGGGCCAGGGCGAAATCGACCACGCGCTGCATCTCCCCGACGGGCGCCGGTTTGCCACTCCAGATTTCGAACTGTCGCGCGCCCTGCTGGACGAACATCTCCGATCCCAGGATCACATGCATGCCTTTGGCTCGGGCCATCTTGACCATCTTGGTTTCCGGCGGCGTATAGACCATTTCAAAGAAGTAGCGCGCCTTCATCTCTGCTTCGGAAAGTGGCATGGGTTCGCGGTTACCATCCATGCCCGCGGGCGTAGCATTGATAATCACCTCAAATTCCAGCTTCTTGAGCAAAGTCCGGTTGATGGCTTTGGCGCGAGCCTGTTTGGCCAGTTTTTGCGCAGGGCCAGCCGTGCGATTCAAAATGTAAACATCGGCTCCGCGCTCTTTCAGTCCAAAGACCGCAGCGCGCGCGGCGCCACCCGCGCCCAGGACCAGGATGCGCGCGCCTTGCAGGCGGACGCGGAGTTCGAGCGGACGGACTGCGCCGGCGATATCAGTATTGAAGCCGTAGAGCTTGCCGTCCTGGGAGCGGACTACCGTGTTGCAGGCGCCGATCTTGGTCGTCAACGGGTCCGTTTTGTCCAGATGTTTCATGATCTGCTCTTTGTAGGGCATGGTCACGCTGAGGCCGTTGATCGGAATATCGCGCACGCAAGCCATCAGGTCATCCAGAGCTTTAGCATGCAGCGAGAGATACACACCGTTCACGTTTTCGCGACGGAACGCGGTGTTCAGCATAAGCGGCGAAAGCGAATGCGCGACCGGATCGCCGGCCACGCCGTATACCTTGGTGGCCGCGTCCACCTGCTCAATGCGGTAGGTTTCGCGAAGGGTGCGCGCGGCAATTTGTCCGGGAGCAGTTTCTTCCCCAGGGTTGGCCGCGGCAAATGTGAACTGGCTGCCAGCGCGCACCGCCAGCACGCGGCTGATGATCCCTTGTTCGCCCATACACAGGCCCACCAGCGAATGCGCGTGGCTGTACTTCTCCAGGAACTTCATCATCACCACGTTGTCGTAGAGCGAATTGGCGGTGGTGACGACCTTGAAGAAGTCGGCGGGATATTGCTTCATCTTGGCGAAAGTCTCTTCCAGCCGCTTCGTGCCGCGGAAGTCGTGATAGGACAGGATCAGGTTGGCGGAACGTCGTAGGCGGGCGAAGTCGGCAGGTTTCAGGCGCGCCGCGGTTTCCAACTCAACGTCCAGCAGGTGGCAGCCCTGATTGGCGGCCTTGGCCAAGACATCGACCTGGGAAGCCACCGAACCCCGGAACTTGCCTCCGTTGGCGGCCCGGCGGCAGGTCCCAATGAGCAGGGCTTCGGGGTGGAATTCGACAAAGGTCTTGAGCTTGGGAAGCGCCAAGCCGGGTTTCGAAAGGTAGTCTAACCTGAACTCAATAAAGGAGTTATCCCTTACAACGTTGTCGGCTTTCTGCATCAAGTCAGCGGGGTTGGTGGCCCAGACAGGCACACACATCCGCGGCAGCCGCGCGGGCAGAAACCTAGGCGCCAGACTGACGTTATTTCCATTCATCTCATTAAAGAACAAATGAGGACGGCCATCATACGTGAGCAAAAATCACAGATGCAACAACGGAATGCAAGAAGGGAATGCACTTCTGTAATCAAGTGTATCTTCTAAGTAAATAAGAGTTTAGTTGAAGTCCAAGGAAAACCTGTTATATGTTCCAGCCCGCGGGGATGCGTGCGCCCTTTCGAGGACGCGTGTTTGCCCTTCAGGCTATTTGGGGAGGAAGTATGAAGAAAACGGGACTGCTCCTAGTGTTGACATTGGCGGTGACGGGTTGGGCACAGACCACAGCTTCGGTACCGGCTCAGAAAGGCCAACGCACCAACCTCAACATCGGCAATTCACCAACAACGGCGGATATGTATTGCGCCGGTTTCATCACCGCCGACAAAGTTCCTACCGACCACTTCGTGGCTGCGGGATGGAACAGCCCGGATCAGACCCGTTATGCCGGCACCACTGACAGGGTTTATCTCCACGGCCCCAACATAAAGGAAGGCGACCGATTCACGATTCTTCGCCACGCAAGAGATCCCAATCACTATGAGTACTATCACGGGCAGCGTGGTGCGATTCGCGAGGCGGGCGAACCGTATTTTGAACTGGGCTACGTCAGAGTGATTGACGTGCAGAAAAACACTGCCGTCGCGGTTCCCGAGCTAAGCTGCGCTGACTTCGTCATAGGCGATCTGGCCGTTCCTTTTGTGGAGCGACAAGCGCCTTTGTTCCGCTCCGTGACTCTGGATCGTTATGCTCCGCCCAGCGGGAAGACCCAGGGCCGCATCATCATGGCCAAAGACTTCGATGGGATGGCCGGTTCCAAGTACGCGGTGTATCTCAACATAGGCTCAGATAAAGGGGTGAAAGTCGGCGATTATTTCAAAGCCACGCGCACATACTCTGCCACCTACAACGATCCCGAGGCCGGCCTTTCTACCAAAGCCAACTACAACGAAGAGACGCAGAAGAATCCGGAAAAGTTTTCACGCGGTGATGTCTCTTCGCTGCCGCGCCGCACTCTGGGCGACATGATCGTGCTCAACGTAAACAGGAAAAGCTCGACGGCTATGGTGCTTACCGCGTTGGAGGACATCCACGTGGGCGATGGGGTTGAGCTCATGGACGTGAGCGCCGCGCCGGAAGTCCAGCCGGTGACCACGCCTTCAGCCACCCAGCCGCCCTCCTCTGTGGGCGCACCACCTTCCGAGATGGCCGCCGCCGCCCCGCCGCGCATCACCTGCACGGCTGCGCCGGTCAGCGTGCGCATGGGTGAAAGCTCCACCATCACTTGCGACGCCACCAGTCCGGACAATCGGCCGCTCAACATCACATTCGTCGCTAACGGCGGCAAGCTTTCTTCCAGCCACAACCAGGCTCATCTGGATACCACCGACGCCGGCGCCGGACCCATAGCCGTCCGCGCCACTGCGTTCGACGACCGGCAGCTGAGCGCCACCGCCGTGACGACGGTGAATGTCGAAGCGCCGATTGCGGCAAAGCCCACCGCGCAGAAGATGACGGACCTTGAGTTCAAGCCCATGAGCGCATACGTCGACAACCGCTCCAAGGCTGTGCTGGATGATGTGGCCCTGAAACTTCAGCAGGATCCCAACAGCACCGCAGTGCTTTCTGGCGCGGCTGAAGAGAAGGAACCGTCACGCTTGGCCACCCAGCGCGCGGAAAATGCCAAGACATACTTGACCAAGTCCAAGGGCATTGATGCCGCTCGGCTGCAGACCAAAACCGGCGCCACACCAGGACGTACCGTGCAGATCTGGACCGTTCCGCAGGGGGCGGCGCCGCCAGAGTAAGGTCGATCGCCGTCATCGCACGTCATCGCCGCGATCGGTGTCCCCAATTGTGCGGTATATCGGATGCGAAGCGTTCTCGCCTGTGATCGCCGCCCGCTCTTCACCACCGCCATCCAGCGATCCCGGAAAGGATACGGTAACCGTAGAATGGTCCCGCACTGTGCCGCGGGACCGTAGGACGGTTGAGTTGCGACTGGATGGCCGGAGCTTCAGGCGTGGCCACTGCTACAGCAAACAGCCGCCATTGCCCGTTCACATTCTGAAACTTCAAGTCGAAATTGATGCGCAGCGGACGGGTGGGGAAAAAGCCTGCCATACGCAATTTTCCACTCCCGTCCAACGCCGGTTCGGCCGTAAATTGCGGAGCGATCAGGGCGGCGGCAAACAGATCGAAGTTGCGGCGGCGCAGGTCGGCAAAACTCTGCGCCAGATCGGCGGAGGAGTTTCTGGCCTGAAAGTCGGGCGCGGCTAAGTCCCGCAGTACAGTGTAGTTCCCGGAGTGGTTGGCGTCGTTCAAGGTGAGCAGGGTGGAGCGAACCAGATACAGCGCTTGCTCCTGACGGATGGCCGGCTGGGGCGACGTAGCGGGCTTGTCCGGCCCAGCGGTACGTGACTCCGGTGCAGAGGTTTGAGTCAAATTCGGTTGCGCCAAAGCGGGTAGTTCCATGGCCAGGAACAAGGCCGTGGCTATCATCAGCCGACTCCGCAGATTGGGAGCAAGAGTGCAGGTCAGATTGTCCTTCATGGTTCTCTCCTTCTCCTAGAAACCGAACCGCAGACCGGCATGGCCGCCAGCCATGTTTTCGCGGAAGCCGTAAGCGAAGCTACCTTGCAACTGCACGTTGCGATAAATGCGCACGGCGCCGCTCAAAGCCGCACCGTTCTCACCCTGGAATGTTCCCCAGTTGGTAGTGAAGGCGAACTTCTCGTTGGGCAAGAGAGTGGGCACGCCGGCCATGGCGAACGCCATCGCCACGCCCGTGTTGGCCTTGCTCACGCGGCGGCTGAGTTGATCCACACTTACGCTGAGGGTCGCAAGATCGCTGGCAGAAGCAAGCCCCAGACTCGTGAAGGGCATGGTGCCCAGGTTACCGAAACCGTCAGTAGTGACTACCTTCGTGGCGCCACTCTGCGCGGCATTGCTGGCGGCTAAAGGCAGCCCCGGCAGGGTGTAGGTGTTAGAGAGGCTGCCGAAGACTTGCTGATTGGCGCGTGTTGCCACAGCTCCGTTGCCAAACGCCGCGGAGTTGACAAACGCGGCCTGAGCGCCGGTTCCGAAAGCGACGGAGTTACTCGCCGCGCGCGAGTTCGCGCCGATAGCGATGTTGTTGCTGTTATCGCCGCGGGCGTCGGAGTGATCACCTATAGCTATGTTGCTGCTGCCGTTGCCGGAGGCGACGGCAGAATTCCCCATCGCTACGTTACTGCTGCTGCTACCAAACGCGAAGGCGCTCGGGCCGGTGGCCGTATTGTCGCTATTGTCGCCACTTGCATTGGCGTTAACCCCGGTGGCAGTGTTGGCGCTGGTATTGCCATGGGCATCGGCAGAGACCCCGGTGGCCGTATTGTCGCTATTATCGCCCATCGCGTTTGCCGTTCTTCCAGTTGCCGTGTTGAAGCTCGCGTTACCGCTGGCGTTGGCCTTAAAGCCGGTGGCGGTATTGGCGCTACCGGCACCGAAAGCTTTGGCGACGAACCCACTCGCGGTATTGTCGCTGTTTTCGCCATGAGCATCGGCAAAGCTGCCGCTGGCCGTATTGCCGCTGTTGTTGCCATCGGCGAAGGAAAAGGTTCCGACCGCGACATTCAGGCCGTTGTCGCCTTGGGCGCTGGCGAAGGTCCCAACCGCCGTGTTGGCGCCGCCGTTGCCGTCAGCGCCGGCGGCGAACCCGCAGGCCACGTTGGCTGTTGACCCTGTGGCTTCGGCACCCTGGCCTGTCAGCGGCGCAGCTCCGTCTGAACTCCCGGCGCACACAAACTGCGCCTGGACAGGGACACAGCAAACAAACCCCCAAGCCACCACTGCCAATATCACCAACCACCACGTACGCGCTTCGTCAATCTGCATTTTCTCGGACATCATCAAACCTCCCTTATCTGTTGACTGCAGCAATGCTCCTTTCACCACTGGTAGCTCACGCCGATGCGACCGCCGGGAACGTTGTCTCTGAACCCGTAAGCAAAGCTGGCATTGAGCTGCATATCGCGATACACGCGCATTACTCCGCTAAGCGCCGCTCCATTTTCGTTTTCGAAGGTGCCCCAGTTCGCGGACAGGGCAAACTTCTTCCCCGGCAGCAGGGTGGGCACCCCAGCCAAGGCAAAGGCCATGGAGATGCCGGTGTAGCTCTTGCGAACTTGTCGGGTCAGCGCGCTGAGATCAGCGCCCGATGCCAGACCCAGGGTGGAAGGCGCCGTGGTGCCCAAGTTGCCGAAAGCGTCGGTAGTGACCACCTGAGTGGGACCGCTTTGCGCGGCTTTGCTGGCCGCCGAAGTCAGGCCGGGCATGGTGTACGTATTCGTGGCCGTGCCGAAGACCTGCTGATTGGCGCGCGTGGCTTTGGCGCCAACGCCGAAAGCCGCGGAGTTGACGAAGGCAGCTTGGGCGCCGGCGCCGAAGGCGGCCGAATTATTCGCGGCCAGCGAGTTGGCGCCGACGGCAGTGTTGCTGGTTCCATTGCCATGAGCATCGGCGCTCAGTCCCATAGCCACGTTGCTGCTGTTATCACCAAAAGCGCGGGCATTAATGCCCGTGGCCGTATTGTTGCTGGTGTTGCCGTGGGCGTCGGCTATGGCTCCGGTAGCCGTGTTGGCACTCTGGTCGCCGTGCGCGTCGGCGGCTTCTCCGCTGGCGGTATTTACGCTGCTGTTGCCGCGGGCGTTGCTGCGGCCAACCGCTGTATTGAAGCTGAAGTCGCCGCGGGCGTCGGCGGTTTGCCCGATTGCAGTGTTGGCACTGCCGAGGGCGCCGCTGGCATTCGCGAAGTCACCACACGCAAAGTTATTTATCGAGCCGGTGGCTGTGGCACTCCCACCACCTTGCGGCTCGCCTCCAGTTGCACTTACTCCGCAGATGAGTTGGGCCTGGATGGGGACCGCGAACATAGAACCCGCAGCCGCCACCATCACCAACCACCACGCGCGCACATTAATCTTTCTTGTCATGATCCAGTCTCCTCCTTAGTGTTTTTCGTTTCTCTTTCCTCAGCGTGGGTCTCACTCTGCCGGGTTTGCGCTTAAGGTCCGTCGCTTGTCGTTTCCGGAAGCAGCGCAAAAATTTGGCGGAAACCGAAAAAGCCGCTGCCAATCTCTATTGGGTCTTCCCATAGCGCGGTCATCTGCGCCGTGAGTTTCTTGCCGGTCAGGGAAACGCCTTGGAGGTAGTTGACGTGTTTGTACCGCAGCATGGTGCCGATGGAGCCGTCGGACTTCACGGCGAGGATCACCCCCCCGCCCACGGGAAGAATGGTGCTGAACTGTTGCCATCCCGAGCCGACAGTCTTGGGTCCGGTCCAAGATGCGGTGCCATCCTGATAGCCAGTGTGGCGATACCAAAGCAGCGTGCCGTCGGACTTGACGGCGTAAATGACGCCTTCTCCCATGGAAAAGACCTGCGTGAAGTGCGACCATGCGGAGCCGACAACCTTGGGGCCTTCCCAGGTGTCCGTCGGCCAGCCGTTGCGGTAGTTTCTATAGCGATGCCAGAGGAGCGAGCCATCCGGCTGGATGGCGTATACAATGCCGTCGTTACCGGAGAAGCGTTTGCTGAACTGGTTCCATCCAGCTCCCATGGGGGTTGAAATATCCCAGTCCTCGGAGCCGTCGTTGAAACCGTTGTGCCGATACCACAAGAGGTCGCCGTTATGCCAGACGCTAAAGAAGCGATTTCCGCCTGCGGGAAAGACGTCGATCATGTTTTGCCAGTTGAAACTGACTTGTTTCGGGCCTTGCCAGGGCGACGCAGGGCTGTTTTTGCGATACCAGCGCAACAAGCCGTCATTCGGAATGGCGTAAAGCCAGATTGGCTGATAGTCCGGCATTTTCAGTTCTCCTTCTTGAGGCAGTTATTGGCGCCGCGGAGGGATGACTATGAGCGATTGGCCAGGCGGAGTCTTGACGAAACCTTAGAGATTTCTTGATAGAATTCTGAGCACTTTTTGAGCGCGGTAAATCTATGTCCAGCCCTGGCAAGGAGATATACGTCTTCGGCGACTTCCGCCTGCATCCGGCGGAGCACTTGCTGACACGTCAGGGACAACCCGTATCCCTTGCGCCCAAGGTCTTTGATACCCTCGTCATCCTGGTCCAGAATGCCGGGCAGTTGATTACTAAAGATGACTTCATCAAGCAGCTCTGGCCTGGGGTTTTCGTGGAGGAAGTGGCCCTGGCCCAAAACATTTCCCAGCTCCGCAGAGCCCTCGGCGGGAATGCAGACGACGTACAAGTCATCCAGACCGTGCCGAAACGCGGTTACCGGTTTACTTTGCCCGTGCGCGTGTTGGACACTCCGCCTACAGGGAAGGAAGCGCCTTCTCAAGAGACGCCGGCAGAGCCGCCTGACCGCTGTGCCGCCGGTCCGCTGAAGCGGATGGCCTTCGTCGTAGCCGGCCTGGGCATTTTTTTGGCGGCCACGCTCTCTTTTCAGTGGATCACGGCACCGTCGGAGCCCAGGCTGCTCCGTACAACCGCCATCACAAGTTCCGGAAGAGCCGAGCCGTGGGGTGGCATCCAGGCGGACGGTTCCCGTATTTATTTTCTCGAGAGACAGGGTGCCGCTTGGTCGCTGATGCAAACCTCCGTGACCGGGGGCGAGCCAAGAACGGTGGCTGTGCCATTCCCCAACACGAAAATCTTTGGCCTGTCTCCAGACCGCGCTGAATTCTTGATTGGCAGCTTCGTGGACCTGGCCGGCAACATGCCCTTGTGGACCATGCCCGCACAGGGAGGCCCGCCACGCCGCGTGGGGGACGTTACAGTCGATGACGCAGTCTGGTTTCCCGACGGCAAGCGAGTCCTGGCCACGCGCAACGGAGAACTGTTTTCGGTTGAGCTGGACGGCGGAAACCGGCGTCATTGGTTCTCGGTGGACGGCAGAGCCGTGGATTTTTCCTGGCGTCCGGATGGCCGAGCGGTCCGCTTCACTGTCACTGATCCCAAGGGAGATCTTTCTCTTTGGGAAGCCTCCAGTGACGGCGATGGCCCGCATCTGCTCTTACCGGATTGGAACAGCACTCACGCCGAATGCTGCGGCGCCTGGATGCCCAACGGCAAAGACTATGTTTTCTCCGCCATTCGCGACGGTAAGGAGGAACTGTGGGTGCTGCGCGAACCGGAAGGCTTGTTTCAGGCACAAGCGAAACCTGTGCGTCTTACCGGTGGTCCCAATGATTTCTCAACGCCGGCGCCAAGCGTGGATGGCAAGCGAATCTTCGCGTTCGGCGTTCAGAACCAGGAAAAGCTATTTCGCTATGATGCGAAGCTGGGAGACTTTCTTCCTTTCCCGCTGTCCGGCATGGAGGTAGCCCTCTCGCGAGATGGCGAGTGGATGGCCTACCTCGATTTTGCCGAAACGGTGTGGCGATGCCGGCGCGACGGAACCGAACGCATGCAGCTCACCTCGCCTCCGCTGCGGGCAACCTGGCCGCGCTGGTCGCCGGATGGGAAACAGATCCTGTTTGTCGGCAAGACACCCGGCTCGCAACTCACTCCCTATATCGTGGCGCGCGACGGAGGCGCGCCTTCGCAGGTAGCAAAAGACATTTACACATCGTTCGCCGATTGGATGCCGGACGGCGAGTCTATCGTCCTCGACGCCCTTGAACCGTCGGGCCCGAACAGCGAGATGTCGATCGTCCTTTTGAAAAGCGGTGAGATTTCCAAAGTGCCCGGCTCCGCGGGTTTGATTCAACCGCGTTGGTCGCCAGATGGTCGCTACTTGGCTGCGGTGTCCGCCGATTTTAAGATGGTGCAGCTGTTTGATCCCCGCCGGCGGGAATGGACACAATTAGCCACAGCACGACACCTGGGTCGTTATCAGTGGGGAGCCGACAGCCGCGAGCTTTATTTTCAGGACCTCCTGGACCCCCAGGAAGCGATCTTTCGCTGGGATGGCCGCAGCAGAAGGATTGATCGCGTTCTTGATTTCAGGAAGCCGCTTCTTCAGGCCGGCGCCATACGCTGCAGCTTTGAGGGCTTTGCGCCCGATGGCTCGTACCTTGCCTCCATCCGCTCTAACTTCAGCAACGTGTACGCCTTGGACGTTGATCTGCAATAGGTACGCGAAAGTATAAGTATCTTTGCCCCCTAACTCTTTCCTTAACAATTATTTACAAAAACTAGCCCAAAGAATTATCATCCTGCCGTCAAATAAGAAATAGAGGAAGCTCTGTTAGAGTTGCGAGTCGTGGGGGACTCAAGGTTCGCCCAGAGTTAGAATCCTGGATTTCAAACCCGCGAGAGCCAAGATTCGCCAAAGAAACATTCGGCAATTCCTCTCGTAGAGAGGACAGGGGACAGGGATGCTCAATCGCTCGTGGTATCGGTTGGCAGGCTGGACAGGCCTGTGCGCTTTGGTGTTTGTTTTCGCCGGCTGCAGCAACACGCAAAACCCGCAAGCCGCTGGCGGCAAGAAAGGCTCGGGCGGACGTGGGGGAATGAGCGTGACCATTCCCGTGGCGGTGGCCAAGGCCGAGACGCGAGACTTGCCGGTCTACCTGAGCGGCCTGGGTTCAGTAGATGCCTTCAACACCGTGATGGTGAAGAGCCGCATTGACGGCCAGTTAGTGGACATCAAATTCCGTGAAGGCCAGCAAGTCAAAAAGGGCGACTTGCTCGCGGTGATTGACCCGCGTCCGTACCAAGTCGCGCTGAGCCAGGCAGAAGCCATGCTCTATAAGGACCAAAGTGCGCTCAAGGACGCCAAGCTGAACATGGAGCGCTTTGCCGGCCTGGTGAAAGACGGCGTGATTCCGCAGCAACAGTACGACACGCAAGCTTCGCTGGTGGGCCAGTTAGAAGGTGCGGTGCGCGCTGACCAGGCGAACGTTGACAACCAGAAGTTGAACATCAGCTACACGCAGATCACAGCGCCGGTGAGCGGGCGCATGGGCCTGCGTCAAGTGGACATGGGCAACATGGTGCACGCCGCTGACGCCAACGGTTTAGTGGTGATCACGCAGTTGCAGCCCATCGCGGTGATCTTCACTTTGCCGGAAGACAACTTACAGACCGTGGCGCAGCACATGAAGAATGGCACCTTGCAGGTCGAGGCGTATAGCCGCGACGATCAGACCAAGCTGGCAACGGGGACGTTGCTGACCATTGACAACCAGATCGATCCCCAGACAGGCACGGGCAAGCTGAAAGCCGTCTTCGACAATCATGACAACTCGCTGTGGCCCAACCAGTTCGTGAATGCGCGCCTCCTGCTCGAAGTGCGCAAGAACAGCACGGTAATTCCCGCTGCGGCGGTACAGCGCGGGCCGCAAGGCACATACGTCTTCACTGTGAAAGCCGACAAGACGGCCGAGATGCGGCCGGTAACGGTCTCCTTCAGCCAGGGTAACTATGCCGCGATTTCGCAGGGGATCGCGTCCGGGGAATCGGTGGTTACCGACGGGCAGGACAAGCTCCAGCCGGGCACGCCGGTGGAGATTCGTGGTGGAGGTGGTGGTCCGGGACAGAGACCCGCGTCCGTTGCAGAGTCGGGGCAGTAACGACATGGCCAGCGGCGGCGGTCCATCACGACTCTTCATCATGCGGCCGGTAGCGACCGCGCTGCTGATGATCGGCATCATGCTGGTTGGTGTCGTTGCCTACCGGCAACTGCCTGTCTCGGCGCTGCCGCAGGTCGACTATCCCACCATCCAGGTGACCACGTTCTATCCCGGCGCGGGACCGGAGGTGATGGCGTCTTCGGTCACGGCGCCCATGGAGCGGCAGTTCGGGCAGCTTCCCGGCCTGTCGCAGATGACCTCTACCAGCTCCTACGGCAGCTCAGTGATCACGCTGCAGTTCGTGCTGGAGGAAAACATCGACATCGCGGAGCAGGAAGTGCAGGCCGCGATCAACGCCGCAACCACGTTTCTTCCGCGCGACCTGCCCAATCCGCCGATCTATAGCAAAGTGAATCCGGCGGACGCTCCCATCCTCACGCTGGGGCTGACGTCGGACAGCCTGCCGCTATCCAAAGTTGAGGATTTGGCGGACACCACGATGGCGCAGAAGATTTCCCAGCTCAGCGGCGTCGGTATGGTTTCCATCAGCGGCGGACAAAAGCCGGCAGTGCGCATTCAGGCCAACCCTACAGCGCTGGCCTCCTACGGACTGAGCCTGGAAGACATACGCACGGCGCTGGCTCAGGCCAACGTGGACCAGGCCAAGGGCATTCTCGAGAACCAGCGCCAGGCCTTCACCATCAACAGCAACGATCAGTTGCTGTCCAGCGCCGAATATAAGAACGTCATTGTCGCCTACCGCAACAACGCGCCGGTCAAGCTCAGCGACGTGGCCTCGGTAATCGATAGCGCCGAGAACGTGAAGCAGGCGGCATGGATGGGGACCTTCGAGAATGACCAGCCGGTGCTGCAGCCGGCCGTGATCGTAAACATCCAGCGGCAGCCGGGCGCCAACATCATCAACGTGGTCGACCGCGTGAAAGCGGTGCTGCCCCGGCTGCAGGAAGCCATGGGGTCGAAGGTCAATGTTCAGATCCTCACGGACCGTACTGAGACCATCCGTGCCTCGGTGAGGGACGTGCAGTTCTCTCTGGTGCTGACCGTCGCACTGGTGGTGATGGTCATCTTTCTCTTTCTGCGCAATCTGCCGGCAACGGTCATCCCCAGCGTCGCCGTGCCGCTCTCGATTGTAGGCACGTTCGGCGTGATGTACCTGCTGAACTACAGCCTCGATAACCTCTCGCTCATGGCCTTGACCATCTCCACAGGCTTTGTGGTGGATGACGCTATCGTAATGATCGAGAACATCGACCGTTTCCTCGAGGAGGGCCATTCGCCGCTCGAGGCCGCGCTCAAAGGCGCCGGGCAGATCGGGTTCACCATCATCTCGCTGACGGTTTCGCTGATCGCGGTGCTGATCCCGCTGCTGTTCATGGGCGACGTCGTGGGCCGCCTCTTCCGCGAATTCGCCGTCACGCTGGCCGTGACCATCATCATCTCGGCGTTCGTTTCTCTAACGCTGACGCCCATGATGGCGGCGCGCATCCTGAAGGATCCCAAGAAAGCGAAACGCAGCCGCTTCTACATGGCGTCGGAACGGTTCTACGATCGCGTCATCGAGTTCTATGGGCGCACGCTGCGATTCATCCTGAAGCACCAGACGGCCACGCTGCTGGCGACGGTCGGCGCGCTGCTGCTAACGTTGGGCCTCTACGTGATCGTGCCCAAAGGGTTCTTTCCGGTGCAGGACACGGGCGTGATCCTGGGCGTATCGGAAGCCCCGCAAAGCGTCTCGTTCTACCGCATGTCCGAGCTGCAGCAGAATTTGGCCAAGGTGATCCTGAACGATCCTGATGTCGCCAGCCTTTCATCGTTTATCGGTATCGACGGAACCAATACCACGCAGAACAGCGGGCGCATCCAGATCAACTTAAAGCCGCACGACCAGCGGAACAGCGATGCCACAGAGATCATCCGCCGTCTCCAGCCCGAGCTCGCGAAGGTAGAGGGCATCACGCTCTACATGCAGCCGGTGCAGGACCTCACGGTCGAGGACCGCGTGAGCCGCACACAGTTTCAATATTCGCTGGAAGATGCCGACGCCAGCGAACTCAACGACTGGGCGACGCGCATCGTGAGGAAGCTGCAGACGCTGCCGCAACTGCGCGACGTGGCCAGCGACCAGCAGAGTGCCGGGCTCAAGGCCGACCTGGTCATCGATCGCGATACAGCTTCGCGCTTCGGCATCCTGCCCCAGGCCATCGATGACACGCTCTACGACGCATTCGGGCAGCGTCAGGTATCGACGATCTTTACCCAGCTCAACCAGTATCACGTGGTGCTCGAGGTCGGGCCGCAGTTCCATGACGATCCCACCGATCTCTCGCGGATTTACGTGAAGTCGATCACCGGAACGCAGGTGCCGCTCTCGGCTTTCAGCCATTTCGAGACTTCGAACACGCCGCTGTCCATCAACCACCAGGGACAGTTCCCGGTGGTAACCGTCTCCTTCAACCTGGCCCAGGGCGAATCGCTGGGCAACGCCACGAAGGCCATCGCACAGGCGGAGCGCGAAATCGGCATGCCGGCCAGCATTCATCCCAGCTTCCAGGGCACCGCGGCGGCGTTCCAGAATTCACTTTCCACCGAACCGTGGCTCATCCTGGCTGCGTTAGTCACGGTGTACATCGTGCTGGGCGTGCTGTATGAGAGCTACATTCACCCGGTCACGATCCTGTCCACGCTGCCTTCTGCCGGCGTGGGCGCGATTCTGGCTTTGATCCTGACGCGCAACGACCTGACCGTCGTGGCCCTGATAGGCATCATTCTGCTGATCGGCATTGTGAAAAAGAACGCCATCATGATGATCGACTTTGCGCTGGAAGCCGAACGGAAAGATAACAAGCCACCGGAGGAAGCCATTTACCAGGCCAGCTTGCTGCGCTTCCGTCCTATCATGATGACGACCATGGCCGCGTTGCTGGGCGCGGTGCCGTTGGCTTTCGGACGCGGCACGGGATCGGAGTTACGCCAGCCGCTGGGCATCACGATCATCGGCGGCCTGCTGCTGAGCCAGTTGTTTACCCTGTACACCACGCCGGTGATTTATCTCTGGTTCGACAAGCTGAGCCGGCGCTTCTCGCACTTGAGGCTCGGAAACGTGATCACGCCGGAGGAGGAGCCGGAGGAACAACCGGTTCATGGAGACTGATCGTGAAACAGATTTTCAAAATTGCCATAATCGCCGGAATTGCCAAAATTGAAAACCTTTCGCTAGTGAGTTTTTCAATTACCCAATTACCCGATTTTGGCAATTTTCAACTTCTAAGAAGATGAATATCTCCGCGCCATTCATTCGACGCCCGATCGGCACCTCGTTGCTGGCCATTGCTCTGATGCTGGCCGGCATCCTGGCCTACACGCGTCTGCCGGTGGCGCCACTACCCCAGGTGGAGTACCCGGTGATCAGCGTTTCCGCCGGCCTGCCGGGAGCCAGCCCGGAGACCATGGCGTCGTCGGTGGCTACGCCCCTGGAGCGCCAGTTCGGACGTATCGCCGGCGTGAACCAGATGACCTCCAGCAGCCAGCTGGGGTCCACCAACATCGTTTTGCAGTTCGATCTCAGCCGCAACATCGACGCCGCTGCGCGCGACGTACAGGCCGCCATCAATGCGTCGCTGGGACAGTTACCGGCCAACCTTCCCACCCGCCCCAACTGGCGCAAGAGCAATCCCGCCGATGCGCCGATCCTGATCGTCGCACTCACTTCGGATGCGGTAACCAAGCCCAACATGTATGACGTGGCTGACTCCATCCTCGCCCAGAAAATTGCCCAGGTTCCGGGCATTGGCACGGTGTTTGTCGGAGGCGGAGCCAGACCGGCGGTGCGCGCCGAAGTAAATCCCACGGAGCTCAACCGAATGGGGATCGGGCTGGAACAGATATCGAACGCGTTGAGCGTAGCCAATGCCAACAAGCCCAAAGGCGAAATCACCAATGAGAGCTATGCCTGGCAGGTCACCGACAACGATCAGATCTTCAAGGCCAAGGACTACCGGAATGTCATCGTGGCCCAGAACCGTAACGGGATCGTACGGCTGTCCGACGTCGCGGACGTGCAGGATTCGGTGGAAGACATGCGCAATGCCGGGTGGGCCAACGGCAAGGACGCCGTCTTGATGATCATCTTCCGCCAGCCGGGAGCGAACATCATCGACGCGGTCGACCATGTGCGCGCGGTGCTGCCGCAACTGCAGAACTCGATTCCAGCGTCGATCAAGCTCAACATCATTATGGACCGCACCACCACGGTGCGCGCTTCCGTCCATGACATCCAGCGGACGCTCATCATTTCAATCCTCCTGGTCGTGCTGGTAGTCTTCATTTTCCTGCGCAGCTTGCGCGCCACCATGATCCCCAGCGTAGCGGTTCCGCTTTCGCTCATCGGGACCTTCGGCGTGATGTACCTCTTCGGCTATAGCATCGACAATCTCTCACTGATGGCGCTGGCCATCTCCACCGGTTTCGTGGTGGACGACGCCATCGTAGTGATCGAGGACATCACCCGCTACATCGAACAGGGACTTACTCCGGTGCAGGCGGCGTTCCGCGGCGCCCGCGAGATCGGCTTCACTGTGCTCTCCATGAGCACGTCTCTGGTCGCCGTCTTCATTCCCATCCTGCTCATGCAGGGAATCGTGGGCCGGATCTTTCGCGAGTTCGCTGTGGTATTGAGCACCGCGATCGGCATGTCGCTGCTGATCTCCCTCACGCTCACGCCGATGATGAGCGCCAAGCTCATGCGCGCCACGCCGAGGGAAGGCCACAGCCGGCTTTACAAGGCCAGCGAATGGTGCTTCGAGAAGACCCTCGACATCTACCGGCATAGCCTGGGCTGGGTCTTGCGGCATAAGAGGATCACGCTCTTGGCCACCATCGGCACCGCGGTGCTCAGCGTTTATCTTTACGTCATCATTCCCAAAGGCTTTTTCCCGCAGCAGGACACGGGCAGGATGGGCGGCCGCGTGCAGGGCGAGCAGGACATTTCCTTCCGCGCCATGCGCGACAAGATGCTGCAGCTCACGCAGATCGTGTTAAAAGATCCAGCGGTCGATACCGTTGGCAGTTTTGCAGGCGGCGGCGGGCCCGGCGGCGGTGGCTCCAACACCGGGAACATGTTCATCATGCTGAAGCCGATGAATGAGAGGAAATTATCGGCGGACCAGGTGATCGCCCGTTTGCGACCCAAGCTCACGTCGGTTCCGGGAGCGACCCTGTTCCTGCAGGCGCAGCAGGAACTGCAAATCGGCGGCCGCGGCAGCAATTCTCAATTTCAATACACACTGACATCGGAAGACTTAAATGATCTGAACACCTGGGCTCCGCGAATCCTGGCCAAGCTACGCACTCTGCCCGACCTGCGCGACGTGAATAGCGATCAGCAGAACAAAGGATTGTCGGCTCAGATCATCATCGATCGTGACACGGCATCGCGGCTGGGCATTTCCGCGGCGCAGATCGATTCGCTTCTCTACCATGCCTTTGGCCAGTCGCAGGTTTCGGTGATGTACAAGCCTCTGAACCAATATCACGTGGTGATGGAGGTTGCGCCGCAGTTCCAGCAGGGCACCGACGCGCTGCAGCACGTCTTTGTTCACTCCTCCAACGGAACCGAGGTGCCGCTCTCCGCTTTCGCGCACTATGCGCCTTCGAACACTTCGCTGCAGGTGAACCATCAAGGACTGTGGCCGGCAGTGACGATCTCGTTCAATCTGCCTGCATCGGGCGTATCGCTCGACAAGGCGACACGGTCGATCGAAAACGCGATGGTTGAGATGGGAGTGCCCAGCGACATCCACGGTGGGTTCCAGGGCACAGCCGCAGCCTTCAAAGACACGGCCAAGAGCCAGCCGCTGCTGATCCTGGCGGCGCTGGTCACCGTCTATATCGTTTTGGGTATGTTGTATGAGAGCACGATCCATCCCATTACCATTCTGTCGACGCTGCCCTCGGCAGGTGTGGGCGCGCTGCTGGCGCTGATGATCACCGGCATCGACCTGACGGTCATTGCGGTGATCGGAATCATCCTGCTGATCGGCATCGTGAAGAAGAACGCCATCCTGATGATCGACTTTGCTATACAGGCGGAGCGCACCGGCGAACTGCCTCCGGAGGAAGCCATCTACCAGGCCTGCCTGTTGCGCTTTCGGCCGATCATGATGACCACCATGGCCGCACTCCTGGGCGGACTGCCGCTTGCCCTGGGTCAAGGTGTAGGTGCGGAGTTGCGCCGGCCGCTGGGAATCGCGATTGTCGGCGGGCTGATCGTGAGCCAGGCGCTCACGCTTTACACCACGCCTGTGGTGTATTTGTATCTCGACCGCGTGCGCCTGTGGCTGAGGAGCCTGCGCAAAGCACGCAAGCCAGTTCGGCATCCGCTTCCGGGGATCAGCGGGGATTAAG
>Ga0126379_10000120_pt1 | contig 36911 bp, 28 predicted proteins | sample PanSoiMetPlot_24_FD_92640 | JGI IMG/M metagenome (GOLD analysis project Ga0126379, IMG submission 92640) | Tropical forest soil microbial communities from Panama - MetaG Plot_24 | ecosystem: Environmental > Terrestrial > Soil > Tropical forest > Bulk soil | place: Panama | collected 2016-02-17
AATGCCGACACCGCGTGCAACCAGTTCGGAAAATGTTGTACGGACCACCCGATCCATGTTGGCAGTGGGCCGTTCTGGTAATACTCGTCCATCGCCGTGAAGTGGCGCCACTGCGGGTCGCCGCTGACGATTTTTGCCACGCCCGATTCGAAGTAAATCCGAAACCATTCCCAGCGCAAAAGGTACAAGCTCGCGCGTATCGGCGGACTCGATCGTCCTAGTCCCGGGCGCCATCCCGGCGGAGCACAAAACAACGAAATAAATCCCGCTTCCAACAGCATTCCGTCGGACTGATACCCGGAAAACTCCGCTGCTGCGCCCACAAACGAAAGGAAGCATACCCAGCAGATCGCCAGCATCCCGCGCGGCCAAATGTTCAGCGTCAACGGCACGGATGCAATCAGCCCCGCCCAGCACAGCCCCATCAACAGGTGCGAACTTGTACCGAACCACAACAGTGTCGGCGCGTACCAGTAGCGCGCGTGCCCTGCGGTATTGGTCACTGCCAGCAGATATTCTTTTGCCGGAAGAATTCCCGCCGGTCCAATCAGCCCGCGAATCTGAAATAGCAGCGCGAAAAACGCCGAGAAATAGATCAGTCCGAGCGCACGCAAGAATATCCATCGAGGAATCAGGCTGTCTGGTGCGCCGTGCTCCGGGTCAAACAGCCAGCGGAGTAGGGAAGAGGGTTTCGAATCCATCGATTTCGATCGTCCTTGAAAGGATGTAAGGACCACGATCGTTCACCGGAAAGAAGAGAATACCTTATTCCTGTAGCTCAGGCCCTCAGGCCTGAGGTTTGCGCGGCGACGGGGTCGCCGTGGGAGCGAAAATTCTCACCCTGGAAAGGCTCATGGCGGCTGCGGTGAGCAGGCTGCTGAGTGTCGGCTTGATTCTTGCACCGCCGGTGGTGGTGAAGGATGTCGTCTACGTGGGAAGTACCGACGGCAATCTGTACGCTCTCCATTAGGTTGTACTATTCGTTGAGAGTAGCAGTTGGTAACTTCAGGGTTTTGGTTTCGCCTCTGCCAGCGCCGAGCTAGCGGTCGGCCCCTGCAGGTGCACTCGCGCGCCGATCAAGACATCCGGCACGACGAATTCCGTGAATCCATCCACCTGTGCTGCTTTCAACGCCTGGCAGCATCCTCGCTCGGGGCTCTCAACCGCCACCGCGCCGAAATTTCCCCGCACCTGCACCTGGACCTGCGTCGCCTCCTCAGCATAATTCACCAATTCTACGATGACCTCGCCGGGCTTCTGTCCCGGATAAGTGGTCACCAAAGTCGTCAGCGAATTCCACAGGCTGACTGGAATCCGCTCCTTCGCCATCAATCGCCGCACGTCTCGCGCAAACGTTTCTGGATCCGTGACCGCCTCCCCCAATTCAATCACGCGCCCTTTTCCCACTGTGTACGATACCGTATGCGCGGTGGTGTTTGCCGGCGCGGAAGAATCCCATGGGTAGGCGCCTGGCACATTCACTAGGACCGCTATCCCGCCTCGCTCCGCGAACTCACGAAGGTTTGCTGTCAATTCCTCGCTCGGCCTGGCAAACGCGATCACCAGCTCGAATCCCTCAAGGTCGCGCGCCTTTACGTCCGCCGAACGCAGCACCCGGTACGGAATATTGTGCCGCGCCATCAGATTGATCGCTTCGTATGAAGAATCATAATCGTTCGTGAGCACGCCAACCCTTGCAGCTGCTTCCGTCGCTCCCGGATTCTCTCGCTCATAAAATTCGATTGTTCGTTTCACTTCATTCCAGTTTGCGAGTGCATCCTTGTCTCCGCTCGCCAGTCCCTTTTGCTGCCGCTGGTGCAATTCCAATAGTAAATCGGCGTGAAACGCTCCGGCTTCTGCTACCGCCAGCGAGTAGTCCGCCGCGCTGGGCCCCCGCGCCTTCACCATCTCATCGCTCCTGTCCCACGAAAATGTATATAGCGGCGTCCGCCCATTTTGAAATGCCCGTTCGTGACGGATCATTGCCAGATTTGCGTCCAGCCACGGCTGCGAAGTCGGACTCGACACCTGCAAAATTCCATCCTTTTTGAATACCAGCCACCCGCGGAGCTCCGGCTGTCTTCCGCCTGCGCTCAGAACCAGAATCTGTAGCTTCGGGTACGCCGACCGCAACTTGCTGGCTCTTTCTTCCACCTGGTTCGCTTCGGATGCTTCACCCTTCAGAATGATTCCTGCGATACCTGCCGTTGATGCCGCTTGCGCTGCTGCCGGCCCCTCCTCCAATTTCACTTCCAAAAACACGCGATACTTTTGTTTTTTTCCCGCCTCCACCAGGCCCTTCGCGGCGTCATCCCACGGAATCACCAGATCGCTCACACCCAATACAGTTGCGGATGGCGCGGTGCTTTGCGTCCACTTTACATACACCTTGGCCGTGACCGCCGGTGCCGTTACGGCCACAAGAAACAAAGTGCATGCAATCTCTTTCCAAATCCTCATCGGTTCTCCCTCGAACTTAGGGGCTCTACTCGCCGCCTTCCGCCTCTTGTTGTGGCTTGTCTCCCAGGCGAATCTGCGGGCCAGTCGTCGCCGTTTCCGTTTCGCCTTCCGCAGAAATCCAAATTGCCGCTGCATCCGCAAGCGATTTCACGATCGCCTTTCCTTTCGTCGGGCCCACCAGCAGCAGCGTTGTCGACAGTGCATCTGACGCGGTGCCTGTCTTCGCCACAATGCTCAGCGCGTATTTTGTCTTCAACGGTTTCCCGTTGTCCGGGTCGATGATGTGCCCTGCGGTCTCAATTCCCACCAGGCTCGCTGGAGTCTGCTCCGATGTCGACACGCTGTTCTCACGCAACATCACTTGTGGATCGATGTGGTTCGATGGGTCCCGCAAGTGCACTTCCCATGCGCTTTTTCTCGGCGGCGCGCCCATGCCATAAATCGTGCTTTGTCCAGCATCCACCAGCGCGTTCACGATCCCGTTCGCCCGCAGGATCTCCACGGCGCGGTCCACCGCGTACCCTTTTCCAATCGATCCCAAATCGATCTGCATGCACGGTGAATGGAATTCCACGCGGTCCGGCGGAATCAGCTCGATTTTTTTGTATCCCACGCACTCCCGCAGTTTCAGCTGCTCTGCTTCGGTCGGAACGCGTTCACCCCACAGCGCCGCCTTCCACAAATCCACCAGCGGCCCTACGCTAATATCGAACTTTCCACCCGACACCTTCGAATACCGCACTGACTCTTCAATCACACGATACAGATCCGCGGGTACCTTTTCCGCATGATAGTGGGCGTTGCGGTTCAGCCGGCTCAGATCGCTTTGCGGCTTAAAATTGCTCATCACGGCGTCCAGCCGCACAATCTCGGCGAAGGCTTTGTCGATTGCTTGCGACGCCCGTAACGGCTGATCGTCGTACACGGCGATCTCGTACACCGTTCCCATGATGTACTTCGTTTTATGAACCAGCGGTGTCTTCGCTTCGGGAGCAGCCGCGATCAGCACTGGAACCGAAGCTAGCAACGCGCAGGCAAGCGTTCTATTCCAGTGCATACACTTCGCCCTCATTGCTCGTCAGGTACATTGTCCGTCCCGCGATTACCGGTACATTCTGCACTCCGGACGCCAGCCCTGCTCGCCACAACATGTTTCCCGTCGCCGCATCCAGCGCATGCACCCCACCCGATTGCAGGTAAATCGCCGAATCACCGAACACCGCCGGAGCCGTAATCACCTGGCTGGCGCGCGTCTTCCAGCGCAATTTTCCGGTAGCGATTTCCAGCGCGTAGAGGTATCCATCCTTGCTACCGATGACGGTAGCTTCTCCGGACACCGCCGGCGAGGAAGAAACTCCCAGTCCCGTCTCGTATTTCCACCGCATCGCTCCGTTGCTTGCGTTCAGTGCGTACACGTAAAAATCCAACGACCCAATCAACAACGTATCGCCCACGAGCGCCGGAGATGAATCAATCCCATTTCCCGTCAGCGTGCTCCACAGAATCTTTCCCGTCGCCGAATCCAGGCAGTGCACATGTCCGTCGCCGCAGCCCACGTAAATCTTCTTCGCCGCCGCATACGCCGTGGAATACACTCGCCCGCCCAGTTCCTGCTTCCAACGCTGCTTTCCCGTGTGGGCTTCCACTGCGTACATGTGCCCGTCGGCGCTACCAAAGAATGCCACTCCTTGCCGCACCACCGGCGAGGTCCACACTTGCCCCTCAGTCGCCGTCTCCCAAACTTTCGCGCCAGACTCTCCGTTGACCGCGTACACTTTCCCGTCGTCACATCCAAACAGGACGTTCGCCCCATTCAGCGAAGGAGTGGAATAGATCGCTCTGCCGGCCTTGAATTTCCATTTCAGCCGTCCGCTGTCTGTCTGGATCGCGTGTAGGTGGCCTCCGATAGAGGTTACATATAGCGTTCCTTCGCGCAGAACTGGGGCCGTGCGAATCGAGCTGCCCACGCGCATTTGCCAGCGCGCTTTGCCGGGAGACGGCAAAGCCACCGCGCTCTGTCCTCCGCTTCGCGAGTTATCTTTCAGCAGCGTTACCCAGTCGTTTTCCGAAACCGCCGGCACGTCCGGTCCAGGGGATGTGTGCGCCATTTTCATTAGCTGATTTGCAGTCTCCGGTGATCGATCTGTTTCATGTCAGAGACGCCCAGTCCCAATTTCCCCGCGGCCGCTATATGGCCTGGCTGCCGGTAAAACAGGTTCTTGCTCGCGTCTCGATAAAATTCGAGGTTATCCGCTGTAATGCTCGAAGCTTTGTGCTCCCATACCGAAGGAGCCCCTTGTGCCAGGCGTTTCTTGTCGATCGTTTCCAGTTCAATCGTATCCATCGCTACCGGGTCCGTGCTTACCATCAACAGTCCTGCGGGATAAATGAATTGCTGATTTTGCGTCAGCGGGCCGCCGTGCCACACCATGCGCATTCCATCCATGACATTCAGCACCACTTTCGAGCGTAGCGGTTCCACGGTGCACATCACTCCAATCAATGGATTCGTGAACGAGTATGGCGCCACATGCGATCTCGCCACATTATTGAACGTTCCATACGCCACATTCTTCAGGCAGCCCGTCACTCCCGACGCGGAGTGATCCTTCAACGTCGGCACATTAATGATCTTGTCCAACCCGTTCGCCACTACGCTCGCCATGTACGATCGCGTTTCCCACTCGCCAAAAAAACTCGCCTGGCAATACACGTTGGCGTCGTAACCGGACGCGTCCAGCAATCCGTCTTGTATGTTGACCACACGAATTCCCGGCGGCAGCACCGCGTGGTAGCTGCCCTGATCCATTTCATCTCCGAAGCGGTCATACACCACGATGTTCCGTGCCGGCACCCCCACTGAGCACACCGTGCTGATAATTTCTCTCACCAATTCCGGAGAAGAGCAGCACGCTGGCGCGCCCGAAGGGTTGATCTTGATGCCGACCACATCTTGCGGCTCGATAAATTTTGCCATCGCTGCCTGCGCCGATGGCTCGCCGGTAAGCTCTTTCAGTCCGCGCTCCAGCAGGTCATGCACGATTGGCTGTGAAACTCGGTTTGCTGCAATCGATCGTTGGTCCGCGATTTCCACCACGCGCCCCGGAAACAGTCCCGGCATTCCCAATGGCGACTTCTTGGCCAGCGGGGCTTCATGCACATCGATTGGCGGTGCCACTGGCAACAGCACTTCGTCGCTACCCAGCGCCGGCAATCTGCCAACCAGAAACCCCGCGCTTCCGATGCACGTTCGCCTTACGAATGTCCTGCGGTCCATTCCCATGCTCGCTCCCCGCCTCGTGTGTTCCTCGAAAACCGTCACGCTATCTTTTGCGAACCACCAGCTTACTCTGAATTCCATTTTCATACGAGAGGGTGACAACTTCCCGCGGACTGAGTAGACTCTCATTGATTCGTTTCAATAGCGGAATAATCTGGTCTCGAGAGGTTGCTTCACCAGTGGCTTCAGGAAGAAACAGATTCAGCGGTTGACGAACGACTGCTTTCTTTGTGGAAGTCTCATGTACTGGCAGCCGCCTGTGGCGGCGAGCCCTTGGTGTGGCGGCGACCACTGTTGTCTACGATGCGTGAGACTGGAAAGGAACCTGTATGAATTATTCAGGAAAGGCAATTCACATCGGTGCTCTGCTTTCTCTTCTGGCCTTCGTCCCTGGCGCCAATGCCCAAACTCCATCTCCTCGCTATGATCTCGTCCTGAAGGGCGGCCATGTCATCGATCCCGCCAATCACATCGATGCTGCGATGGATGTTGCCATCTCTGGCGGAAAAATCGCCGCCGTCGACAATGAAATTCCCGCCACTTCGACCGGAAAAGTGGTCGACGTTTCCGGTCTCTACATCACTCCTGGCCTTATCGACATCCACTATCACGTCGGAGTTGGCGGAGCCCCGTTGAACTGGTTTGATCCGGAATCGCGTTCCCACGAATCTCCACTCGGCATTCCCGCCGATCTGGCCTTGCAGTCCGGTGTCACCACCGTCGTTGACGCGGGTACCTCCGGCGCGGAAACTTTTCTTCAGGAAAAAGAAGGCGTCATCGACCATGCCAAGGTCCGCGTGCTCGCTTTCCTCAACATCGTTGCCAATGGCATGAGCGGCGGCCTGGAGCAGAGCGTCTACGAGATGGACGTCAAGCGCTGCGCTGAAACCATCAAGAAATATCCCGACCTGATCGTGGGAGTGAAAACGGCGCACTACTGGACGGATGCGCCTTGGGATGGCGAGCACACGCCGTGGGCCGCGGTCGACAACGCCATCGCTTGCGCGCAAGCCACCGGTCGGCCGGTGATGTACGATTTCTGGCCGCGTTCCGATCGCACCTACGCCGACCTGATTCTCAAGAAAGCCCGCCCCGGCGACATTCACACCCACGTCTTCGCGCAGCAATTTCCAATCCTTCTTGCCGGCGGCAAGCTGAATCCCATCCTCACCGAAGCGCGCAACCGCGGTGTGATTTTCGATGTCGGTCACGGCGCGGGAAGTTTCTGGTTCCGCAATGCGGTCCCCGCGGTTAAGCAGGGTTTCATCCCCGATTCCATGTCCACCGATTTGCACACCGGGAATTTCACCATCCTTAGTTTCGATGACGTTATCTCCAAATTTCGCGCCATGGGCGTGCCGCTCGACGATCTTATCAAACGCTCCACCGTAAACCCCGCGAAGGAAATCCATCGCCCCGAACTTGGCACTCTTTCGGTTGGAAAGGAAGCCGATATCGCCGTCCTCGAGGAACTTCACGGCAAATTTGGCTACATCGATTGTGGCGTAGCCCGCATGGATGGAAACGTGCGCATCATCGCGCGCATGACGGTCCGCGCCGGACACATCGTCTACGATCCCTCCGGCCTCAGTATGGTGCAATGGGAAAAAGCGCGGCCACAGTATTTCACTTCGCCCTCCCTCGGTACCGACAAGTCGTCCACCGCCGACGATTTCCCGCGTCACTAATCCACGGCTCGCCTTTGTGCCGGTGGGTTGTGTAGTGTCCGCCTGCTGAGGTGGGCGTCTTTGCTTAGGTTTGGCTAGGTTTGTAGTGGCCGACCTTCCCGTCGGTGCTATTTCCCGCACTGCCTTTTTCCGTCTTTGCCATCACGAGCGAAGCTAGGGATCTGCTGCTCTTCCGCCACCTCCCGTTCCGCAGCCATCTGGCAGCGCATCCCTTCTCCGGCTATCCCTTGTCCTCCCGATCGGAGAGCCGCACCTAGCGGCTCGCAGTGGAGGGATCCCGGCACGCACCTCACTTCAGCTCAACGCGCTTCTCAGCCTCCGAATGCCGTCGTCTCCCCCGCCAGTCTCTTCCTTGCTTCTTTTCTTCCTTTCTTCCTCTGTGCGTGTCCTCTGTAGTGAATCCTCTTCACCGTCTTACCAAAAACTCATAATCCCCAGCCGCCGTCAACGCAATCTCCCCCAATCTCTTCGCATGCACGCTAACCACATCCGTGTACCACAGGGGTATATAAGGCAAATCTTCCGCCACAATCTTCTGCACCTCGCTGCACAATTCCTTTCGTTTCTCTCGGTTCATCTCTGTCCGTATTCCGTCCGTCAACGCATCCACCTGCGCATTCCTATATCGACCCCGGTTCGGCCCATCTGGCGGAATCCTCTTCGAATTGAACACCAGCTCAAACACGTCCGGATCGTTGTTTGCTCCCACCCACCGCAAATAAGAAATCTGAAATTGACCCTTCCCTAAATCCGAGAACAGCGTCGCAATCTCTTCCGGATGCACTTCCAACTTCACTCCAATCTTTCTCCACTGTTCCTGCAGCGCCGCGCCCAGCGTCCGCGCCTGCTCTTCTGTAGACACCTTCAGCGTCAACTGCAATCGCACTCCGTCGCTCTTTCGCGGAAATCCCCCCTCATCCAGCAGCTTTTCCGCTTTCTCCGGATCGTAACCATACTTCTGCACATCCGGCTCATACGCCCAGTGATTCGGCGGCAATAATCCGCTCGCCAACTTCGCCTCATCGCGCAGCAAATATTTGATCAACGTTTCCCGATCCGTCGCGTACGCCAACGCCTGCCGCACCTTGCGATGCTTCAGTAGCGCGTCCTCCATATTCATTCCCAGGTATGCAAAATTCGTTCCGGGCCGCTCCGAAACTTCCAGCGTCTCCTGTTTCGCCAGCACCGGAATCATGTCCGGCGAAAGGGAACTCATCTCCACGTCCGCCGATCCCTTGCGCAACTCCAGCGCCCGCACAATAGCATCCGGCACAATCCGAAACGTCACGCGCTCAACGCTGTTTGTGGATAGCCGATCCGTCGTCTCCGCGTCTTCGGCGTCCCCGTGTTCTCCTTCTTGCGACTCTCCCTTCTGTGCTTTCTGAAACTTTGAATTTTCACCTTTCAACCCTGAACTCGCTCTTTCCAGCACGACCGCATCATCCTGCGTCTGACTCACAAACCGAAACGGCCCGCTTCCAATCGGATGCCGCGCAAAATCATTGCCCGCATCCGCCGGCGCAATCCCCACCGCCGATCGTTCCAGGTTCCACAAAAACGACGCGGCCGGCTCCTTCAAATGAAAAATCACCGTGTATGCGCCCGGCGCTTCAATCGACCCAATCATCCGGAACGCGCCCCGCTTCGGCGAGCGGTTCGCCGCGTTCGTCATGAACTCAATCGTCGCCTTCACGTCCTTCGACGTCACTTCGCGCCCATCATGAAACCTGACGCCCTTTCGCAGATGAAACACATACGTCAGCGCGTCCGGTGTCTCCCAACTCTCCGCCAAATCTCCGTGCACATTCATCTCGTCATCGCGCTTCACCAATCCGCTGAACAGTAACGCCCCGATCCTTTGCGACTGCCCATCCACCGCATAGCGAGGATCCAGATTCGCCGGATTCGACTCAATCAAAAACACCACCTCCCCCGCTTTCCTCTCCACTCTCTGCCGACACCCGGCCACAGGCAGCGCTGCCAGCAAGCACACCACGACGGCCGTGATTCTGGCGCACCCCTTTCTCCTGTAATTCACCCCTTCCGGGGTGAGGCTGTTCGCGTCGTGTAACGGCCGCCTTCCGCTCGCCCCCGTGGGTACGCACCCTTCTCCGCATTCTTTATTCTTCAATGTGGCGCTGGCTTTCATGCCAACCCCTCCGCACTTGACGTCATCCCGACCGGAGTGCCGCGCCTTTTGTGGCACGGAGCGGAGGGATCCTGGCAAGATTGCCGCTCTACCTTCACTCATCTCTACTGCTAGCAGTATACAATCCTCGTCTTCCTCTCTCCCTTGCTTCTCTATCGCATCTGCCCCAAACTAATCTTCCCTAACACCATCTGCCTCTCCGCCCCTGTCGCGCTCGGCAAATTTCCCGCCCTCCGATTCCACGTCTCGTACGCTAGGATCGCAAATGCGTACGCCTCCTTCGCCTCCTCGGGCACGCCTAATTTAGACGATGTCAATACCTCAATAGGCGTAAGCAATGCTGTTAATTGAGCCAAAATTAATGGATTCCGCGCCCCTCCACCCGACACGATCAATTGTTGCACCTTCGTGTTTCGCAGCACGAACCGCTTCAGCGCATCCACCACCGAAGCCACCGTAAATTCCGTCGCTGTCCGGATCAAATCGTTTGGCCCCGCCCGATGCTTTTTCCCCAGCCGCAACAATTCCTGGAAGTACGCGCGTCCGTAGTATTCCCGCCCTGTCGATTTTGGCGGTCCCAGCTTCAGATACGGATCACGCAGCAACTCTTTCAACAGTCGCTCATTCACCTGCCCCTGTCGCGCCAGCCGTGCCCCTCGGTCGTATTTTTGTTTCTTCCGCGTGAAGTGCCACACCAGTGCATCCATCAACATGTTCCCCGGCCCGGTATCAAAAGCCACCACTTGCCCCGGCTTCGCGCCCGCCGGAAGCACCGTCACATTTCCAATTCCTCCCAGATTCAACGACACGCGCCCAATCTTCTCGTCGACATACAACAAATAGTCCGCGTACGGCACCAGTGGCGCGCCTTGCCCTTCCACCGCCATATCTGCCACTCGGAAATCTCCCACCGTCGTCACTCCCGTCCGCGCCGCTATCACCGCCGGCTCCCCAATCTGCAGCGTCGACGCAGTCGCCCGCCCCAAAAACGGCACCGGCCTCCCTTGATGAAAAATCGTTTGTCCGTGGCTTCCGATCAATTTCACCCGCGAAAGCGCCATGCGAAATTCCCGGCAAGCGCTCGCCGCGGCATCTCCAAACGCCATCCCCAACCGGAAATTCAGCTGACTGATTTCTCCCGCCGTGCAGGCCGCCCCTTCTGCGATCCGTAACACCTCCGTTCGCAGCACGCCCGGCATGCGCCTCGAAGTGTGCCGCAGCAGTTTGCTGCGCAACCGTGGAGGCGCACCCTTCACTTCCGCCAGCGCCACATCAATTCCATCCGCCGACGTCCCGCTCATCATTCCCATCACCAGCATGCTCTTTTCCTCACTCGCTCCGTTCTAACACACCTCTCCCCACTCCTCCATTTCTGCTTCAGCGAATGTTCCTCCTCCGCCCTGCCCCACAGACCGCCGCGACCTCTCTTTCTCTCCCTCGTTCCTTGCTGTAATCTTCTTCCATGTCTCGCGAAACCGAAATCAAGCTCAAAATCGACAACCACAAGGCTTTCCTTCGGCGTCTCGCCAAGCTTGGCGCGAAGCCTTCCATTCCTCGCACTCATGAACTGAATCTCATCTTCGACACTCCCGATGGGGGCCTCGCCAAGCATGGTCAACTCCTCCGCATCCGCACCGAGACTCCTGTCGCCGCCAGCAAGAAACTTCCTCCCCGCACCCTCCTCACCTTCAAATCCCCACCCGACCAGCTCGCCATCGGTGCGCCCGCCACACCTGCTCAACGCCACCACAAAGTCCGCGAAGAAATCGAGCTCGTTCTCCCGGACCCCGTGGCTCTCCAGAAAATCTTCGAGGGCCTTGGCCTCCGCGGGTGGTTCCGTTACGAAAAATTCCGCACCACCTACAAGCTTCCCGCCCGCCATACCTGGGCTAAGAGTCTCCTCGTCGAGTTCGACGAAACTCCGGTGGGCACCTTCGTCGAGCTCGAAGGCCCAGGCGACGCCATCGACCGCGCCGCCCGCGAACTCGGCTACTCCGTCAAGGACTTCATCCTAAAAAATTACCTGGTCCTCTACCTGGACGACTGTCGCCGCCGCGGTGTCGCCCCAGGCGACATGCTCTTCCCCAAAAAGAAGTAATCTGGAATGCGGCGGCGAGCCGCCGCTTTTTGCAACCAAACGAATCGGCCGCGTTTTTCCCCAGTGTGCCCGCCTTCCCTTGTAGCTCGCCCCTTCCGGGTTGAGGCTTTTCTCTTCGGTTTGCCTTCTCTCGGGTTTGCGGGTGCCGCACCCTTGGTTTTGGTGCGGGTTTTCCCTTGGGTTTGCCTTTGCTTTTCTAGCGGCCGCCTTGCGATGCCGTCCGCCAACGCAACGCACTCCGTCACCTCAAATTCTGCGAACCCCCGTCGACCTCGCTCGCACCACCACGGAACAGTACTCCATTTGCGCGCTCCTCTTGGTGCCCTTCTGTGGTGAATTCTTTTTTCTTTTTTTCCAAATTTCTCCTCTTTCTCCTTGACTTTGTTTTCCTTACGCTTTATCTCTAGCTTCGGAGTGAATTCTCTACGATGGGCGCGTCCAGCGAACTCGAACCTCACCCTAGCTGTCCCTTGGGTAGGCGCCGCCACTTGACCGCTTGGCTCATTCGGCATTCGGGGTCCACCCGGGCTGAGGGTACTCTTGATCCTCTCATCCCGCGTAGACGCCGCCGCCTGATCCCCTCTTCTGGAGCATTCCCCGCCGGCTAATGGCTGTGTCACCGACGTTGCTCTTGCCCGTGGCCGGCCCGTTCCGTTCGCGGGCTTTTTATTGTGCCCGGCTGACTGTACAGGAGGCTTTACGCCGCCATTGGGGTTGTGGGTGCCGCACCCTTGGTTTTCAAGAGTGCGGGTTTTGACCTTTTCGTGGGTGTCCCGGTTTTGACTTGTTTTTCCCCGGGTGCCCCAGGTAGCGCTTTTGTACCTGGGCTCTTGGGTTTGCTTGTGTACGCATCGCCTTTTCATCCCGACCGGCGCGGGGCCGAGGCGGTCGGCCCTTGGGTTGCCGGTTCTTGTTTGTCGTCCCGACCGAGGGGCCGTTTCTTTTGCGGCCCGTAGTGGAGGGATCGCGGCGAGATCGTAACCTTCAGCAGAGAGTCTGATGCAGAGCTCGGGTTTTGCCGGTTTTCTATTTTCCACTTTCACCGAAAGGAGGTGTCCAATGCTCTACGCCACTGAACTAATGGGCTCCGCCGCCTACGACTCGCAAAACAACTTTGTCGGTCGCGTCCGCGAATTTTTTGTCGAACCCGCGGACCAACCCAATCGCGTCTCCCACTTCCTCATCTCTCGCGGACGTTTCCAGCCTCTCGTTGCCCGTTACGACCAGGTTGCCAAGGTCGCCCCCGGCCGCATCGACCTAACCGTCAACGAACGCGCCCTCGAAGCCTACCAGCCCAACGAAGGCTGGCTCGCCGTCCAAAAAGATCTGCTCGATCAGCAAATCATCGACACCGCCGGCCGCAAAGTCGTCCGCGTCAACGACGTCGACCTCTCCGAACTCCGCGCCAACCAGCACGTCGAACTCCGCATCGCTCAGGTCGATGTCGGCCTTCCCGGCGCCGTCCGCCGCCTTCTGCAAGGTCTCGCGCCTTCCCGCATGGTTCGCAAACTCCAGACGAGGCTTCCCCAGCGCTCCATCCGCTGGGAATTTGTCAACCTCATCGAGCCTGACCCGCTCCGCCGCGTCAAGCTGCGCATCACTCACGAGAAACTTGAAGACCTCCACCCCGCCGACCTTGCCGAGATGATGGAAGAGCTCTCTGCCGCTGAGCGCCAGGGCATCATCGCCTCGCTCGATGAAGAGACCGCCGCCGCTGTACTCGCGGAACTCGACGAGCGTCTCACGACGCAAATCGTCGAAAAACTCGACCCGGAAAAGGCCGCTGACATCATCGAGGAAATGGCTCCCGACGCTGCCGCCGACCTCCTCGCCGATCTTCCCAAGGAAACCTCTGAAGAGCTGCTCGAGGAAATGCCCAACCAGGAAGCTGAGGAAGTCCGTGAACTTCTCGCCTTCGATCCCGCCACCGCCGGCGGCATGATGAACTCGGAATTCGTCTACGTCAGCGGCGATTCCACGCGCGATGAAGTCCTCCACTGGATGCGCACGCAGGAACTGAACTTCGAGCAGTTAGACACGATTGTCCTTATTGACCGTGCCGCGCAATTCTCTGGCACTGTGCCCGTTGCGCGCATGCTCCTCGCCGCTCCCGATCAAAAAATGTCCGAGCTCAAAACCGAGCCGCTCGTCTCCATCACCCCCGAAAGCAATGAAAAAGACGTCTTCGAGCTCTTCGACAAATACAATCTCCGCATGCTCACCGTCGTTGACTCCGAAAATCGCCCCGTAGGCACGGTAACGGTAGACGACGTAGTCTCCCGCCTGGTGAACGCATGACCCCCTCGCCACTTTTCTCAGAAGATTGTAGGAGCTTTAGCTCCGACACTACGCCAGGTGCCCCAGGTGCGGCGGTTGCACCTGGGTTCTTGGGTCTCTCTTGGGTTCTCCGACTCTTTCAACTTTCAACTTTCAACTCGCAACTTCCTTCCCGTTTCGTGATCTCTGCACTCTGGTCGCGGATAGCGCTTAATGCACGGCGATACTTCTGCGATCTCCCAATCGTCCCTTCAATCGCGATCGCTCCTCATTTTCCATGAACCTCTCCTCCATCAACGTCTTCATCGACGGCCTCCGCGCTCGCACTTTCAACTTCTTTTCCCGCGGTAATGCCTGGCGCCGTCGCATCTTCCTTTTTCTCGCCGTCATCGGTCCCGGCATCATCACTTCCAATGTCGATAACGATGCCGGCGGCATCGCCACCTACACCCAGGCCGGCAGCGCTTACGGCTATGCGTTGCTGTGGTCCCTTGTCCCCATGACCATCGCCCTTTACGTCACCATGGAAATGTGCGCTCGCATGGGCGTCATTACCGGCAAAGGCCTCTCCGATCTCATTCGCGAGGAATTCGGATTCCGCTCCACGTTCTTTGTCATGACCACAGGTTTTCTCGTCGATCTTGCCAACGTCGTGGCTGAATTTGCCGGCGTTGCCATCTCCATGGAACTTTTCGGCATCACCAAGTATGTCTCGGTTCCCTTGGCTGCTTTCCTCGTTTGGATTTTGGTTTTGAAAGGTACCTACCGGCAGGTTGAAATCGTTTTCCTAATCGCCTGCGTCTTCTACCTCACGTATCTCTTTTCCGCCATTTTCGCTCATCCAGACTGGCTTCAGGCCGCCCGCATGACCGTCGTCCCCAGCGTTCATTGGGACACCAGCTACCTCATCACGCTAACCGCTCTCGTAGGCACAACCATCGCACCGTGGCAATTCTTCTATTTGCAGGCAGGCTTCGTCGAAAAGAAAGTTGGTCCCCGCCAGTATCCCCAGGCCCGCCTCGACGTTCTCTTCGGCAGCATCAGCTGCATGGTCATCGTATTCTTCATCATCATTTGCACTGCCGCCACTCTTCACGCCAATGGTATGACAAACATTACCGACGCTGGCGAAGCCGCTAAAGCCCTCGTCCCATTAGCCGGGAAGTGGGCTGGGCTGACCTTTGCGCTCGGTCTTCTCAACGCTTCTCTTTTCGCCGCCACAATCCTTCCGCTCTCCACCGCTCACGTCATCTGCGAAGGCCTCGGCTTCGAAGCCGGCCTTGACCATAAATTCCGCGAAGCCCCAGCCTTCTACTGGCTCTACACCATCCTTATTCTTGTGGGCGCTGGTATCGTCCTTCTTCCCAATGCGCCGCTCTGGAAGATCGCCATTTTCTCTCAGGTTGGCAATGGCCTCTGGCTACCAATTGTCATCATCTTCATCCTGTTGCTCGTCAACCGCAAAGATCTTATGGGGGAACACACCAACACCATCGCCTTCAACATCATTGCCTGGGTCACCGCCATCTTCATGATTGCCCTCACCTTCGTTCTCCTCTTTCAAGGCATTGAGCAAGTCCTTCACGGCCCTACCGGCTGACGGTTGCGGTTGTCATCCCAACCGGAGGCGTAGCGCCGTTTGCTGCGCCGCAGGGAGGATCACGTCCTCTCCCCAAAGCCTGGCCAAAAACCCAACCCAACCCCTGTGTTACAATGGAAGATTAAACACACAGGAAAGTTGCGGCATGTCTGAATTTCCCCTCATTGACAATACCCAGTTTGACCCCGAAGACGAGTACCGCCCGGAACCCGAACCCGAGCCTCAGCCTCCCTCCTGGATGGACGGCAGCCTCCGCCTCGGTATTCATACCTCCATCGCGGGCAGTCACCTCAACGCCCTGGAGTCTGCCAAGAAGCTCGGCTGTAACGCCCTGCAGATCTTCTCGGCCAGCCCGCGCATGTGGCATACCGCCAATGTGCGCATACCGGCATCGGATGCCAGGGCCTTTCGCGCGCGCCGCGCTGAACTACAGCTCGGGCCCCTCGTGGTCCACGCAAATTACCTGATCAATCTCGCAGCGGCACAGCCCATGCTCCGCACGCGCTCCATTCAGGGATTTCACGAAGAATTGGTTCGTGCGGTAATGCTCGGTGCGGATTTTCTGGTGGTGCATCCGGGTGCCAAGGGCGAATCCTCCATGGAATTAGCCATCGCCACCGTGGTCGAAAGTGTCAAACAGGCGGCGCGTGGCGTTCCCCTGGCCGGGATACGCATCCTCATCGAGAACACCGCCGGTATGGGCACCTCCGTGGGTGCGCGCCTTGAGGACGTAGCCCAAATCCTCCGCGGTCTGCGAGAGTTGCCAGTGGGTGTGTGCCTCGATACCGCGCACCTGTTCGCCGCAGGCTACGACATTCGCAGCGAAGCCGGACTGGCGAACACCATCGCGCATATCGACCACACCATCGGATTGGATAGTGTGCCGGTGTTCCATATGAACGATTCCAAGATCCCGCTGGGCGGAAAGGTCGACCGCCACGAACATGTCGGCCAGGGCAAAATTGGCGAACAAGCCTTTATGCGCATTCTCCAACATCCGCGGTTCGGCTGTGTGCCTCCCGAAGGGATAACCGGTCGAGCCTTCCTGCTGGAGACGCCCATCGACGATCCCGGCGACGACCGGCGCAACGTCGCAAAATTGTGGGAGTTGGCGGGCGTGCAAGGTCCGGAACCCGAGAAAGGTTTTTCGATGCTCACGCCTGCGATGCGCAAGCTGAAAACAGAAATGGCCAAGAAAGGGAAGAAGTTCGCCGGTTCCAGGCATCTTCCCGCGCCCAAGGCCAAAGCCAAGGCCAAAGTTTCCAGGAAGAAAGGCATTAAGACCGCGAAGCGGAAGGGATAATCACTCGTGGGGGACTACAACCCGCAGGCGATAGAATCGAAGTGGCAGCAACGTTGGGAAGAGAATCACGTCTTCGAATCGGAGGTTAATCCACAAAAGCCTAAGTATTACGCGCTTGAAATGCTCCCGTACCCCAGCGGGACTCTCCACATGGGGCACATGCGCAATTACACCATCGGCGACGTGGTGGCACGCGTCAAGCGCATGCGCGGTTTCAACGTGCTTCACCCCATGGGTTGGGATGCCTTCGGCTTGCCGGCCGAAAATGCGGCCATCAAGAACCGCACCCATCCTCGCGAGTGGACCAACAGAAATATCGAGGAGTTTCAGCGCGTGCTGCGCCGCTTTGGATTCAGCTACGACTGGCGCCGCGAAATTTCTACCTGCGAGCCGGAATATTATCGCTGGAACCAGTGGTTCTTCCTGCGCATGCTGGAGCGCGGCATTGCCTACAAGAAAAAGAGCCGCGTGAACTGGTGCCCCAAATGCTGCACTGTGCTCGCGAACGAGCAGGTCATCAACGGCGGCTATTGCTGGCGCCACGAAGATACCCTGGTCGAAGCCCGCGACATCGAGCAGTGGTTCCTCAAGACCACCGCCTATGCGGAACAGTTGCTGGATGATTTGCAATTGCTCGAAGGCAGTTGGCCCGATCGCGTCATTGCTATGCAGCGCAATTGGATTGGCAAGTCCATTGGCGCGAAAATCTTCTTCGATGTGCCGGAGCTCAGCGAAAAAATCGAAATCTTCACCACGCGCATCGACACGATTTATGGAGCCAGCGCAATCATCCTCGCCCCCACGCATCCCCTCGTGGACAAATTAATTGCTGGGGCAGGGAATCAAGCGGCTTTGCAGGCGAAGCTCACGCACATGAAGCAGTCTTCCGTGAAGACGGAAGACGTTGCCACGGCGGAAAAGGATGGATTTTTCACCGGGCGAAACGCAGTCAATCCCTTCAATAGCGCGAAGATTCCCATCTGGGTCGGCAACTTTGTGCTGCTGGAGTACGGCAGCGGCGCCATCATGGCCGTCCCGGCGCACGATCAGCGGGATTTCGAGTTCGCAAAGAAATTCGCGCTGCCCTTACTCGTTGTAGTCGAAAAAACAGTCGGCAGTTCGGTAGGTTCGCAGAATCCTTTGGAGCCCTTCAGCGACTACGGCGTCAGCGTGAATTCCGGTCCGTACTCGGGACTGTCTTCTGCCGACGCCATGGAAAAAATGGCGGCAGACGCCGAGACTCGCGGCCTCGGCAAGAAAGAAACGATCTTCCGCCTTCGCGACTGGGGCATTTCCCGTCAGCGTTATTGGGGCACGCCGATCCCGGTCATTTATTGCGAGAAGGACGGCATGGTGCCAGTCCCCGATAAGGATTTGCCTGTAGTTCTGCCAGCAAATCCGAAATTGACCGGTGAAGGCGAATCGCCACTGGCGACCGATCCCGACTTCGTCAATGTGAAGTGCCCCAAGTGCGGCCGCTTGGCGCGCCGCGAGACCGACACGATGGACACGTTCGTCGATTCCTCCTGGTACTTCTACCGTTACTGCGATCCGAAAAATGACACCGCCCCTTTCGATTCCGCCAAGGTTGGCTACTGGTTCCCAATCGACCAGTACATCGGCGGAATTACGCACGCGATTTTGCACCTCCTTTATTCCCGCTTCTGGTGCAAGTTCATGCGTGATATTGGTTTGATCCAGCATAGCGAGCCGGCCGCGCGCCTCTTCACCCAGGGGATGGTCCTCAAGGGTGGCGAAGCCATGTCCAAGTCCAAGGGCAATGTCGTTGGCGCGATCGATATGGCCGAGAAATATGGCGCAGATACCGGCAGACTCTACACCCTGTTTGCCGCACCTCCGGAAAAAGATCTGGAGTGGAGCGAAGAAAGCATTGAGGGCGCGTGGCGATTTCTGAATCGCTTCTACCGCTTAGTCGAAAAGCACGGCGAAGCCGTCAGTGCCCCGCAATCACCGTCTGTTCAAACAACAAGTGCTCCGACGACGGAAAAAGAAAAAGCGCTGCTCAGGAAGGCCCACCAAACTCTACGCAGAGTCACTCAGGATTTTGAAACGCGCTGGCACTTCAATTCAGCCATCGCGCAAATAATGGAGCTGACCAACGCAATTTACGCAGCCGAGCCTCTTCAGGAAGGCGTGCGTCCCGAAGTCCAGAAAGAAGTGCTCGAGCTCGTGACGCTCATGCTCGCTCCGATGACTCCTCATTTGTCCGAAGAACTCTGGGAAATGCTTGGACACAAGAATGGACTGTGGACCGTCAGCTGGCCGGCGTTCAATCCCGACCTGGCCAAAGAGGAAGAAGTCGAAATTGTCGTCCAGGTCAGCGGCCGCGTCAGAGGTAAAGTGAAAGTGCCAGCCGGCGCGCCTCAGCAAGACGTCCTGAAACTCGCGCAGGCTGAAACAAGTGTGACCGCGCATCTCGATGGAAAGAAAATCGTGAAAGTGATTTATGTGCCGGACAAGTTGCTGAATATCGTTGCGGGGTGAAACGCAGACTCGGCTTCTGCCGCACCACGCGAGGGGGAAACGATGGAAGGTACCGCGGAAGTGAAAGCATCCACGCAACAAGCAAAGTTGGCGATGGAAAAGGGCGGCGTCGTGGTTCTCGACTTCGGCGGCCAGTACACCCAACTGATCGCGCGTCGCGTCAGGGAACAACAAGTCTTCAGCGTCATTCTGCCGTGCACCACGTCGCTCGAAGATATACACAAGCTGGAGCCCGCGGGAATCATTCTGTCCGGTGGACCCAGCTCGGTCTACGACAAGGACGCACCCAAATGTGACCCGGCGGTCCTCACCATGGGCATTCCGGTCCTCGGCATCTGCTACGGCATGCAGTGGGTGGCAAAAAATCTTGGCGGAAAAGTGGAACCGGCGGAGAGGCGCGAGTACGGCCCGGCGCAACTAAACGTCCACAAGGTCGATAGCCATCTATTCAAAAATTTCCCTGACAAGATGAAAATTTGGAATAGCCACGGCGACAATGTCCATGAACTCCCACCCGGCTTTCACGCCACGGGAAGAACCTCGAACGCCATCGCAGCTGCTGAGGATCCCAAGCGAAAAATCTACACCGTGCAATTCCACCCCGAGGTGAACCACACCGACCGTGGCGCGGAAATCCTCAGAAACTTTCTCTTTACCGTCTGCAACGCCGAACCCAAGTGGAGTGGCGCCGCGTTCATCCAGGAAACGGTTGAAGCCATTCGCACAAAGGTAGGCACGCACCACGCCATCTGCGGTCTCAGCGGTGGCGTTGATTCTACGGTCGCGGCAGTACTAGTCCACCGCGCCATGAGCGACCGCCTGACCAACATCTTCGTGAATACCGGCATGCTCCGCAAGAACGAGTTCGAGCTCACCCTCGAGATGTACCGTGACAGGCTCGGTCTTCGGGTGGTCGGGGTCGACGCTTCTGAGCATTTCCTTAACAAACTAAAGGGCGTTAGCGACCCCGAAAAAAAACGCAAGATCATCGGCGGCGAGTTCATCGCCGTCTTCGCCGCGGAAGCGCAAAAGCTGCAGAAGAATGAAGCTCACGGCGATATCAAGTTCCTGGTCCAGGGCACCCTCTATCCGGATGTCATTGAATCCGTGTCCGTTAAAGGGCCGTCGGCCACCATCAAAACGCACCACAACGTCGGCGGCTTGCCCTCGGATATGCCCTTTGGCCTCATTGAGCCTCTGCGCGACCTCTTCAAGGATGAAGTGAGACGCATCGGCAAAGAGCTAGGTTTACCACAAGAGATATTGCTGAAACATCCGTTTCCGGGCCCTGGTCTGGCCGTTCGGCTACTCGGCGAAATTACCAGTAAAGACTTGATAACACTGCGCGAAGCTGATGCCATCGTCCTCGAGGAGATTCGCCGCGCCGGTCTCTATGAAAAGGTCTGGCAAGCCTTCGCCGTCCTTCTCCCCGTCCGCAGCGTCGGAGTCATGGGCGACGGCCGCACCTATGGCCTCACCGTTGCCATCAGAGTCGTTCAGTCCGACGACGCGATGACCGCGGACTGGGTCAGGCTCCCTGGCGAAGTACTAGAACGCATTTCCACCAGGATCGTCAATGAAGTTCCGGGCGTCACCCGTGTCGTTTACGACGTCAGCAGCAAGCCTCCAAGCACCATCGAATGGGAGTAGGGGAAGGCAACGCTGCCGTACCAAGCAACTAAGCGTAACCAACATGAATATTTCTACGGAGTACCGTACTGCTCTTTGTAGCCTACAAAGCAAAAGGCCGCTCTGGCTGGACAAGAGCGGCCTCTTGGTTAAGAATTCGTCGCGGGGAAGGCGAAGGGAAAGATGCAAAACTACCGATTAGCCATCTTCTGGGCCATATACAGTAGCAGCTTGCGGTCTTCGTCGTCGGCCTTGCTCAGCAAGCGGCGAAGCTTGTTGAGGTATCGTGCTTCTTTGCCTGCGCTGCCCCAAGCGATGTCGTCCGACGATTTCCGCTTAGGTAGGTTAGGCAGTTGTGGCGGCTCTTCGCCGTCGTAGAATAATTGATAAAGTGGGCATTCGAGAGCGCGTGCGAGTTTTTCCAACGTTTCAATGGCCGGGACAGTGTGGCCATTTTCTACACGGGAAATGTAGCAACGTAGAAGACCCGTACGCTTCTCGATATCACCCTGGGAGAGTTTCTTTTCTTCGCGCAGAGCGCGAAGCCGGTCACCGATAATCATGGGCCGAGTATTCCACATCTAGTAAGAGGTAGCAAGTCTAAACTTTCACGGGGGTATTGAAACAATTGTAACTGCTTCTCCATGTTTTGCCGCAACTGATGCGCACTAAGTAACGACCAAGCGCCGTTACGGTGTGGGGGAGCGTTGCACCAAGCACTCGGTGCCCGACGCTCTCGGCATGGCTTTCCTTACGACCGTTTACCGAAACGTCCCGCGCCGTTGCATACTGTATCGGAAGGCCAAATCAGCGTAACCAAATACCCATGGCACACGTCCCAAAAACAGGTGAGATGGCGGCCCAGGCTCTAGCTCCGGTTATGACGCCCGCGGCGGAGGCGCTCCGGCGTGATGATGATCGCGAATTGGTGCGGCTCGCGAAATCCGACGATAAGGAGGCCTTCGAGCTTCTCGTCCGCAGGCATCAAAGCCGCGTGTTTGCGGTTGCCGGTGGCATCCTCCGCAATAAGGAAGATGTGGAGGACGTCGCGCAGCAAGTCTTCGTGAAAGCTTATTTCTCGCTCAAGAGATTTGACCAGCGTGCCGCGTTCAGCACCTGGCTATACAAGATCACCGTGAATGAATGTTGGGACGTGCTGCGCAAACGCAAAGTACGCCCGCTGTTGTACGAGTCGGATTTGAGCGAGGAGCAAGCCCACGAGTATAACGGGTTTGGCGAAAAAGCCACCGTGCCGGATGTTAGCGATCGGTTGGAGGCGCGCGAAAGAGTCGAAAAGTTGCTGGTGGATTTGGACGAGCGCGACCGCTTGATGCTCATCTTGAAGGAAGTTCAAGGATTTTCCGTCGAGGAGATTGCCGAAATTCTGGAGATCAACGCTAATACCGTCAAGGTGCGGTTGTTCCGGGCGCGGCGACGAATCACGGAAAAAGTGAAACGTCGCGTTGCGGCGAAGTAGCAAGAGAATGGCCGACAGGAATTTAGAGATCAAGAGGTGAAGCGGATGCCAACTGGGCCCAATCGTGAAGTGCGCGGATGCCAGGAGTTCCGGGAAGAACTGGAGGCTCTGCCATTGAAGAATACAGAATCGGTGCTGGACGGATTGTCGCCGGCGTGGCTGGAGCACGCTTCCGGATGCGCCGAGTGCCGCGACGCAGCGGAAGATCTGGCAGTGACGCGGGCTGCCTTGCAGCCGCTGGGAGAACTGTCCCCGGAAGCCAAACCGTGGTTTGCCACACGCGTAATGGCCGCGATCGCCGGCCGGGAATCCGAGTTGGATTTGAGCGATGCGGTGTGGGTGAGCATCAGAAGACTCGCGCCCAGGCTCGTGGCAGTATGCGCATTGCTTCTGCTGCTAGCAAGCACCTGGACGTACCAGCTTCGCCGCGTGGACATCGCTGGGTCCCCACAAGTCGCGTCGAACGAAACGGTGCTCGAGCCCAGCCAGTCGGCGCCTCTCAATGACGATGTGCTGATCAACGCCACTGAGGGCCGCCGATGAGTCCCGACACTAGGCAAAAAGCCGGCCTGTGGCTGGCTGTGGTCTTTGCCTTAGGACTGGCCATCGGCGTGGTCTTTGGATACAACTTTGCTCACAAGAGCTTCGCCGCCGGTAGACCTCCGGCTAATTTGAGTGAACCAGAGCGTCGCGCGGCCCGCGTTGCAGATCTTACCAGGGAGTTGCAGCTAACTCCTGAGCAGAGCCAAAAGGTCGATAGCGTGCTGCACCAAGCCCACGACGAGATGAAAGCGATCCACGAAAAGTCCGATGCGGACATCGATGCCGTCAGGCAAAAGGCCCGCTCGCAGATGCGAACTTTTCTAACACCCGATCAGCTGCCCAAATATGAAGCTTTTGTGAAGAAGCTCGACCAGGAACGTAAAAAACAGCAACCTCAATCTCCCAAATAAACCACCGGCGGCTACACATCCATCCTAATTGTTTGGATGCCAGCTCATAAACTGGGGGCGCCGCTTCGCTGCAAAATGCCAAGTACAAGCAAATGTGAACAACGAGGTGTTGCCGCGAGCAATGCAGACAGCGTAGGATGCCGCATAGCTGCTCGCTCTCCGAAGTCGTTTGGAAAGGAGTTTCTATGGCCGTCACCGTAAAGAAAATCACCCTTTGGCGCAAAGAATTGGAAAATCAAACCGGCACTCTGGCGAGAGCACTGGAACCACTCGCAGGCATAGGCGTCGACCTGCGGGTGGTAATGGGCTACAGGCATCCCGAGGGCGGCACAAAAGCCGCAGTTGAGGTTTATCCCATCACGGGCAAAAAGGCCGCCGCAAAGGCCCAGGTAGGGGGGCTCGCCGCATCTTCCATTCCTGCACTGCTCGTCGAGGGCGACAACAAGCCCGCGCTGGGACACAAGATCGCCAAGGCCATTTCCGACGCGGGCATTAACATGGCCTTCCTCATGGCCCTGGTAATCGGCAAAAAATATTCCAGTGTCATCGGCTTCGAAAACGAGTCCGACGCAAACGCCGCCGTCACGTTAATCAAGAAAGCAGTAGCCGCCAAAAAATAACAAAGCGACCGCGCCCATCCTGTAGCTCAGGCCCTTCACTCAGGCTTGAGGCTTGCGCATGAGCAGGCTTGGAGAGAAAGCCACTGCTTTCTTGCCCTTGCCCACCATTTCCCTTAGCATGAACATGCCATGACCGACATGCCTCCAAAGAAGCCATCGCTGCTAGAAGCTTGGGAACAAAACACGCTCAAGCCCGCATTGCAGAAGAGCCCAGAGCGGCAAAAAGAGTTCACTTCCGTATCCAGCTACCCCATTCGCCGCCTCTACACTGAGGCCGACTTGCAGCAATGGGATCCTGCGCGCGATCTCAGCTTCCCCGGCGAGCCGCCTTACACCCGTGGCATCCACGCCACCATGCATCGCGGACGCCTGTGGACCATGCGCCAGTTCGCTGGCTTCGGCACCGCAGAGGATACCAACCAGCGCTTCCGCTATTTGCTCTCGCAAGGACAGACGGGTCTCTCGACAGCCTTTGATCTTCCCACGCTGATGGGCTACGACTCGGATCACGCCCTATCGGAAGGCGAGGTCGGCAAATGTGGCGTGGCCATCAGTTCGCTCGCCGACATGGAAGTCCTATTTCACCAGATCCCGCTCGGCGACGTCACCACTTCAATGACGATTAATTCGCCGGCCGCGGTCATTTGGGCGATGTACCTGGCTGTCGCGGAAAAACAAGGCGCGGACTGGAAGAAACTCTCCGGCACTTTGCAGAACGACATCCTGAAGGAATACATCGCGCAAAAGGAATACATCTACCCGCCCGAGCCGTCGATGCGCCTGGTGATTGACACCTTCGAGTTCGGCGTCAAGCACACCCCGAAGTTCAATCCAATCTCCATCAGCGGCTATCACATTCGCGAAGCCGGTTCGACCGCCATTCAGGAACTGGCCTTCACGTTGCGTGACGGCATGGAGTACGTCGAATGGGGCATGCGCCGCGGCCTCGACGTCGACGAATTCGTGCCTCAGCTCTCTTTCTTCTTCAACGCGCACAACGACTTCTTCGAGGAAATTGCAAAATATCGCGCCGCGCGCCGCATCTGGCATAAGACCATGACGGAACGCTGCAAGGCCAAAAATCCGCGATCTTGGGCGCTGCGCTTCCACTCACAAACTGCAGGCTGCTCCCTCACCGCGCAGCAGCCCATCAACAACGTCGTTCGCACCGCCCTTCAGGCGCTCGCCGCGGTTCTTGGCGGCACGCAGTCACTGCACACCAATTCCCTCGACGAGGCTTGGGCGCTTCCCACCGAATTTGCCGCCACTATCGCTCTCCGCACGCAACAGATCATTGCCCACGAAACCGGCGTGACCAACACAGTCGACCCTCTCGGTGGTTCCTACTTTGTCGAGACGCTCACGAATGAAATGGAACAAGCGGCGTGGGACTACATTCGCCGCATTGACGCCATGGGTGGCATGGTTGCTGCCATCGAAAAGAGTTACCCGCAGCGCGAAATCGCCGAAGCCTCCTACCGCTACCAGATGGCCGTCGACAAGAAAGAAAAGATCATTGTTGGCGTCAACGACTTCGTCACAGCGGAAAAGCCGCTGGACATTTTGCGGATCGATGAAACCGCGGAGCACCGCCAGCACGCGCGATTGCAAGAACTCCGCGCCGACCGCTCTTCAGCAGAAGTACAACGCCGTTTGAACGCACTCCGTAAAGCCGCCGAGGGCAGCGATAATCTCATGCCGTTCATTTACGACGCCGTGAAAGCCTACGCCACTCTAGGCGAGGTCTGCGGAGCCATGCGCACCGTCTTTGGCGCCTACGAAGAAGTCGCGGTCACATAAGAGTTCTCAGTTCACAGTTCTAAGTGTTCAGCTCACGGCCCCTGTTTTTGCGTCGGCGTGCCAAAATACGCCGCTAGGCACTATATTCAGAAGGAAACGGACGCACCCCAGAGAGCATACAGAATGCCCGAAAAAAAGATTCGCGTGTTAATTGCCAAGCCCGGCCTGGATGGCCACGACCGCGGCGCCAAAGTGATTGCGCGTGCCCTGCGTGATGCCGGCATGGAGGTCATCTACTCCGGTTTGCGGCAAACCCCGGAGATGATCGCTTCGGCAGCGGCCCAGGAAGACGTCGACGTCATCGGCCTGTCCATTCTTTCCGGCGCGCACAAAACCATCTGCCCGCAGCTCATGAAGTTGCTCCACGAAAAAGGCATGAACGATATCACCGTGCTCGTTGGTGGCATTATCCCAGAAGCCGATTTTCCCGCCATGAAACAATCCGGTATCGCCGAGATTTTTCTTCCTGGCACCTCCACGCAAGACATCATCGACTTCATCAAAAAGCGCGTAGTGCGCGCGTAACCGGCCCCAAATTCCTGTACTCGCACTGCTCCTGTAGCTCACCCCCTCAGGGGTAAGGCTTTCCTGCACGGCGGCAACCAGCCCTTGAGGCCTGAATACCTGAGCCTCTAGCTTTTGGCCCATTTCGCGCTAAAGTGGTGGCGCCGTTCCCGCCCGGAATTGAGGTCGCCATGGTATCCCCAGCCGCGAACCCCGAACGCGTCCGCCTGAACGAGTGCGCTCTCGAGAAGGTCCCGTGGAAAAAATGGGGCCCCTACCTCAGCGAGCGCCAGTGGGGCACCGTCCGCGAAGACTACAGCGACAATGGCGCCGCCTGGGACTATTTCCCACACGACCAAGCCCGCTCGCGCACCTATCGCTGGGGCGAAGATGGCATCGCGGGTTATTCCGACGACAAGCAACGCCTCTGCTTCTGCCTGTCTCTCTGGAATGGCCATGACCCTATCTTGAAGGAACGACTCTTCGGCCTCACGAACAGCGAAGGCAACCACGGTGAGGACGTCAAAGAGTATTACTACTATCTGGAAAGTTCGCCCACGCACTCTTTCATGACGTATCTCTATAAATATCCGCAAGCCGCCTATCCCTATGACCTGATCGTCAAGACCAACCGGGAACGCAGCCGCAAGGAAAAGGAATACGAACTGATCGACACCCGAGTCTTCGACAATGATCGCTATTTCGACGTTTTTGTCGACTTCGCCAAATCTTCACCGGAAGACACGCTCATCCAAATCACTGCATGGAATCGAGGCCCGGACGCAGCGACAGTGCACGTTCTTCCGCAGCTCTGGTTTCGTAATACCTGGGCGTGGCGTCAGGGTAGTGCTAAGCCCACGCTCGCTCCCTCCGGCCCCAACACCGAATACGCCTCCGTCGCCGCGCGTCATTCGGAAATTGGCGAGCGCTTCTTTCTTTGCGAAGGCCAGCCTGAATTGCTTTTCACCGAGAACGAAACGAACTCCGAGCGTTTGTTCCACAAGCCCAATTCGAGCCCGTACGTGAAAGATGCTTTCCACAATTATCTGATCGCCGCCAATCGCGCCGCGGTTAACCCCGCGCAAACCGGCACGAAGTTCGCCGCGCATTACACTCTCAACGTTCCCGCGCAGCGTAAGCAAGTCATTCGCCTTCGCCTGCTCGATGCCGCCTCTCTAGCGGCTGTCGGAACCCAACCCTTCGGCGAAGCCTACGAAAATATTTTCTCTCTCCGAAAGAAGGAAACGGATACCTTCTTCGACTCGCTCATGCCTCCCGCCGCGGGTGAGGACGAGCGCCGCGTCATTCGCCAAGCCATTGCCGGCATGCTCTGGTCCAAACAGTATTACTACTTCGACCTCGATGAATGGCTCCGTGAGCACGGCTGGGTTCCCGGCCGTCCCAGCTCACGCAATCCTCTTCGCAATGCCAACTGGTTTCACATGATCAACGACGACGTGATTTCCATGCCCGACAAGTGGGAATACCCGTGGTACGCCGCATGGGACCTGGCCTTCCACACCATCGCCTTGAATTTTGCTGATCCCTACTTCGCCAAAGACCAACTGCTGCTTATGCTGAAGGAGGTCTATCTCCATCCCAACGGGCAGATTCCCGCTTACGAATGGAATTTCGGTGACGTGAATCCCCCAGTCCACGCCTTTGCGGCCATGTACACCTACCAAACCGACAAGACCTTTCATGGCCAAGGCGACTACGAATTCCTACAAGGCGTTTTCCAGAAGCTTTTGTTGAACTTTTCCTGGTGGGCCAATCGCAAGGATCCTCAGGGCCGCAATCTGTTTGAAGGTGGATTCCTCGGCCTCGACAATATCGGCGTCTTCGATCGCAGCGCGGCCTTGCCCACAGGCGGCTTCCTCGAACAAGCTGACGGTACTTCCTGGATGGCGCTCTTTTGCCAGAACATGCTCGCGATTGCTTTGGAACTCGCGCAAGAAGATCCGGGTTACGAAGAGTTGGCCATGAAATTCGTCGAACACTTCTTCTGGATTGCCGGCGCCATGGACCGCGTTGGCGAGAACGCCGACGAATTGTGGGACGAAGAAGACGGATTCTTCTTCGACGTTCTTCACTTGCCCGATGGGAGCGCGCAACGCCTCAAAGTCCGTTCCATGGTGGGTCTACTACCTCTCTGCGCCGTTGCCCTCATCCCCGGCGAACAGGCCGAACGGTTCAAACGCCTCGATGAACGCATTGCCTTCTTCCGCAAACGCCGTCCCGAACTCATCGCCAATATCTTTCCGCCGGATCAACCCGGTTACGCTGGGCGGCGCTTGCTCGCCATTTGCAGTGAACACCAACTTCGCCGCATCCTTACTCGCATGCTCGATGAAGATCGCTTCTTCAGCAAGTACGGCGTCCGCGCCTTATCCCGCTGGCATCTCGACCACCCCTACGAGTTCGACGTCCATGGCGAGAAGTTCATCGTGCAATATATGCCCGCCGAATCACAGAACGGCATGTTTGGCGGCAACTCCAATTGGCGCGGCCCTATCTGGGTCCCCGTCAATGTGCTCATCGTTCGCGCACTGCTCACCTACTACGGTTACTTTGGCGACTCCTTCAAGATCGCATGCCCCACTGGTTCGGGCAACATGATGAACCTTTTCGAGGTTGCCAGCGAAATCAGTCGCCGACTAGCCAGCATTTTCTTGCGCGACGCTTGTGGCAGGCGCCCGGTCTTCGGTGACGCCGACAAATTTCAGAACGATCCCCACTGGCGAGACTACATCTACTTCTACGAATATTTCCACGGAGACAACGGTGAAGGCCTTGGCGCCAGCCACCAGACCGGCTGGACCGGCCTCGCCGCCCGCTTCGTTCAGGCGTTGCACATGGACCCGCAGCAAACGCTGCAATCCGGCGTGCGCCTGGTCCCGAAGCAAGAAGCAGCCAAGTCAAAAGCCGTGGGCGAGTAGAGTCGGTGTTTCGGGAGGGCAGGCTAGAGACCTTGCCGAAGAAAATTCTCAGTTGTCATTGCGAATGGAGTCTGCGCAGTGAGGAATGTGCTTTTTCCTGGCGCTTGGCGAAGGCTGGATTTCTCGCTTCGTTCGGGATGATAACGAATCATAGTTTCTCCGCAAGCGGCTTAACCGCTCCGCAGGTACACTCAATCAACCCGGCTGTACCCGCTGAGGGTCTCTTTTCTTCTGCAGGTGCACGGAACGCTGACTGTTTAACCGGAGAGGTGGTGGGGGGAGGAGAGCGTGAATATGCGCTGGTTGCCCTGGGCCATTAAGGCCCATTCGAGGAGGCGGCCGCGCTGGTTGTGCAGGAAATATTCGTACCAGCGCTCCTCAACCAGTTCGGGAATGACGACGACGATGCGGCGGTCGGGATGCTTCCTGGAAAGTTTTAGAACATATTGGACCACGGGAACGATAACGAAGCGGTAGGGGGAAGGAAGAATTTCGAGCTGGGGAGGCTGTAAGTTTGCTTTGCGGAAAGCGGCTTCGACGTAGCGCTCCCAATCGTCGTGAAGGAGTTCGGAATGTTCCTCGGGCCGGACGTGGATGGCGACGATTTCGGTGGAAATCCGGGAAGCGAATTCGAGGGCCTGCTTGGTGATGCAGTTCCAGCGATCGATGGGAACGACGACGAGGGGCGGTGCCTCGTGATTAGCGGGTACGATCGGGGTCATGCAGCGAGTCGCTACGGCGACCTTGTGATAGTGAAGGCGTACGTAGCGGAAAAGGAAAATCAGGAGGGGGATGAAGATGGCGGTGAGGTAGGCGCCTTCTTTGAACTTTGCGATCAGAACAACGACAACGGTGATGCCGGTGACGAATGCGCCGAGCCCGTTGATGAAGACGCTGCGGACCCAGTGCGGGCCGCGCTTTTTGAACCAGTGCCTGACCATGCCGGCTTGCGAAAGGGTGAAGGCCAGAAAGGCGCCGACGGCGTACAGGGGAATCAACCGTTCTGTGACGCCGCCGAAAAGAACGAGGAGAAAGCAAGTGAGCACCGCGAGGACGACGATGCCGTAGGCGTAGACGAGGCGGCGGCCGCGATAGGCGAAGACGTGAGGCAAATAATTGTTTTGGGCAATGGCGCGGCAGAGGCGGGGGAAATCCGCGAAGGCGGTGTTGGCGGAGAGGGAGAGAACTAGGAGGATGGAGGCGATTGTCAGATAGTAGAAAGCGCCTTTGCCGAAGACGGCGAGCAGGAGCATGGAGAGAACGCTCTGGTAGCCGGGCTGACCGGGGTCGGTGGCGACGATGCCGTAGGACTTCACGAGATAGGAGATTCCGGCGAGCAAGATGGCCAGAATGAAAATGATAACGGTAAGGGCGAGCTGAGCGTTCTTTACACGAGGTTCACGAAACGCTTTGACGCCGTTGCTGACGGCTTCGACGCCGGTGAGAGCGGTGCATCCACTGGCGAATACTTTCAGGATCAGCCAGAGAGAGGCGGCGGCGATGACCGGTCTGGGGTGCGGCGCAACGGGAACGGGATGCCCGTCGCTGAGGAGAATGCGAACGACTCCAGCGGCAATCATGATGAGCAGAGTGCCAACGAAGAGATAGGTGGGAACCATAAAGGCCGTGCCGGCGTCGTGGACTCCGCGCAAGTTGAGAATGGTGATGACGAAGAGAATAGCGAGGCAGAGAGAAACGGTGTGCGGCTGCAGCGAAGGAACCGCGGAGACGAGTGCCCCGACTCCCGCGGAGATGCCAACGGCGGCGGTGAGGATGTAGTCGGTGAGCAGGGCCGCAGCGGCGAGGAGTCCGGGGAAAACGCCGAGATTGAAACGCGCCACGGTGTAAGAGCCGCCACCGGTGGGATAGGCGGCGATGGTTTGCAGGTAGGAAAAGTAAACGATGATCAGCAGGGTGATGATGGCCGCGCTGATCGGGATGATGTAGCCGAGATCAAAAGACCGAGAGGGATGAGCAGGGTGAGGGCGGCTTCAGGGCCGTACGCGGCGGAGCTGAGGGCGTCGAGGCCGAAAATGGGGATGCCGGCGGCGGGGCCGATCTGCTCCGCGCGCTCGTCAGAGGTTTTCAGCGGCTTGCCAACGATCAAGTCGATAAGATTCATGGTTTAAGGATGAGCGTGTTCTATTTGCTGCGAGATGAGAGAGAAAGTCAATCAAGGAGAAGAGGTAAGGACGTAAGGAAAGGACGGAGACACCTGCTCTATGGCTTCGCTTATTTCTGGGTTGAGTAAGAAGGAGCAGAGGGAACTGCTTCAGGATTTGAATTATTTGAACACTTGGGAGATCAGGAAGTTTTGTGAACGGCACGGGATTCCTTGCCGGATTGCGGTTGAGATGAAGGACGGGAGTTGGAGAAGGACGAAGGAGCACGATCGTAAGGGTGTGATGCTGCAGAGGGTCAGGCATTTTTTGCGGACCGGCGTTGTGTCACAGGAGACACAGTTTCGTTCGACGGTGGTGTGTTTTGACGACGTTCCTCAGGATCTCACGCCAACCGATCGTCTGTTTTATGGGCGATACCACAAGTCGAATCGAGTTGTGATGGGGCTCTTAAAGGAATTGACGGGCGGAGAGTTTGAAGATGGAGCGATCGCGAGGATTCTGGCGCGAGAGTTTTGGTCGCGTGGGGAAGCTCCAACGTTTCAAAAATATGCTGCGGCGTGGTTGGTGGCGCGGAAGGAACATACGAAGCCTAATGCGGAGTGGGCGTACCTGTCGGATCGGGCCGTGAAGAAGGATGTCGCGGAATGGAAGAGATTGCGCGTAAGTAAGGCGAAGGAAATAATGAATCGGCTCCGGAGAATAACCGTGAGGCCGGCGGCGATGCCACGGTGAAGCCACGCGCAGCACGGAAGTCAGTGCCACCAACCAGCGATGCGCGGTTCGTCGGCGAAGGGGAGAAATTCTTGCGCAGTACTGCGAAGGCGGTAGGGTGCGGGGCGCGGAGTGCTGCTTAGAATGCGAGCGTTGGGAGTGGCGCGGTGAGGTGAGGTCAGACACTCCCCAACGAAATTGGATTTGGCGTGAGGATTGGTCTCGGTGCTTTTCTGGGCGAGAAAGAACGGGTCTTGAACCTCAATGCAAGAGAACGGCTCTGAGCCTGGAAGGGACGGAGCCGTTTCGTTTTCTTGGAGAGGTGAGTGCATGAAGCAAAGACAAGAAAGCAAAAGTCCCACGCCCCAAAAGAAAGCAAACCTACGTCCCAGGCGCAACGAAGGATCTGCTTTTCCTTCTCTACTTAGAACCCAAAACTGGCAACTGAAAACTTCTCTCAGTCCGACGCCGCCGCCCGCGACTGTCCCAAGTCCTCTCTCTTCGGCAATTCCAGCACTTTCTGAGCCGCGGGCGCCGCCCTCACAATCAGCGGCAGGTCCAGGCACGTCTCCAAAAGATGCTTTCCGACGGCCAGCCGCGCCGCCACGCTTTCGCTATCTACCAATCCCGGCACTTGCACGATCAGGGCGTCTACAGACTTATCCACCCGCAGTCCCGCCGTCGTCTCAATCCCGCTCTTCCGCAGCGCCCGCGCCAGCCGCAACACCCCAGCCATCGCATTCACTCTGGTCTGGTCTACTTCGTTTAGCGCCCCAAACGCTTTGTGCTTCTTCTTTGATTGACCCCCTCGGTGATACCTCACCACCAGCGCCAGCAGCTCCCACTCCTCCTTCGTCCAGCCCGCTGGCTCTGCCAGCCTCCCCAGGAACTTCCTGGCTGCTTTCTGGGGGTGCTTGTCGCCCAGACTCGCCCCGATTCCGTGAACCCGCGCCGCCCCGCACACAATCTTTCGCAAGTCTCTGTCCTCAAACACCCGCGCCACATGAACTCTTCGCAGCGCATCAAACAATCTCACCGTCAACCTAGACACCTGCGAGGTCCGCCGCAGATTTTCATCCATCGCCCGTGCCGTCACCCGCAATCGCGCCAGCCCTGCGGCCTCCAACTTCCGGCCCTCCGGCAACCCTTGCCGCCATTTGTGCCACAAATTGTCTTGGCCCGACGTCATCTGCCGGTACGTTTCGATTCTGTGTCCGCGCTCCGTGGCAATCCGCCCGGACCACGAGGCCTGCGCCGCGATGAGTTCCGGCCCCGCAATTTGCGCCACTTTTGCTGATAGCACGTCCAGGTCATGTACTTCTCCCAGCAGATCCTGCACTCGCTTCAGATCATTTCCCCATTCCCCGTACCGCGCCGGCAGCAGGCTTTCTACCGTATACCGAAACCGCTTCACCCCGATTCGCAATGCGTGCCACGCCGCAGGCTTCCCGGTCTTCATTGCCTGTCCCTGCAGTCCTCTCGCTCCCTCCAGCCGTTCCAACGCCAGGCACTCTGCAGCGGGGCTGTCCGGCGGGACTAAACGCGCCCGTCGCCGCAACGTCCGCTCTTGTTTTCTCCACGCCTTGTCGTCGAATTTCTCCGCCACGCGTAGCGCGGTCTCGCGCAATTCGCTTTCCTTCTTGCCAAAATTATCCAAAAGCATCTGCCGCACCGGGTCGGTTTCGGACGACAACCTCTTCGTCCACTCCTCCAGTACCTGCGTATCCCTCAACTCCCCCAGTTGGTGGAACAGCTTTTTTCCCAGCTTCCTCATTTCCCGCCACGCCGGGTCGGGGTCCACCTCTTGCATCACCGCGGCCACTGACCGGCATCGCCGTATCGCCACGCGCAAATCGTGCACCGCGTCCGCCTCTGGCGTTTCCCGCACCTTTTCCAGCTCCTTTAAGGAGCGTTCCATCCAATACGTGAAACCGCGGTACTCGGCGCGCGAGCCCGCCACTGTGCTTGCTGTTGCCATAAAATTTAGGTTTGCCGATTTCCGCTCGCTGGGCAAGCGGCCCTGTCGGCCTACTCCTATAGACTATCCCGCTAGTTTGCGTGCGTCCAGTCGCACGTACCCGTCACCGCCGGTCGATTCCGTAACCATTGTCCACCTGAATGTTGATATTCCTGCGCTATTCCTCGGCGTATACTTCCGCTCCGGACCTCCCGCCAGCTCAACGCGCTTTCATAGTTTCGAGGTCAAATTGGTCCTGGGGTCCGACGCACGCATGGAGGTGAAACTTGAGCACGAATCCCGCACCCTCTCCCGGCCCCAAAGAAGTCATCCGTCAGGAATGGCTCGAAGCCGCTCCCTTCTGGCAAAAGTGGTTCGATAAACTCTCCTTCCAATCTCGCGCCGCCACTGGCCTTATCCTTCAGGGTGCCCAACTCTCACCCGGCCTCCATATTCTCGATCTCGCCAGTGGTTCTGGCGAACCTGCCCTCGCTCTCGCAAAGGCTATCGGCCCCGACGGCCGGGTTGTCGCCACCGATCTCGTCCCCGAAATGCTCCTCGTCGCTCAAGAAAATGCCCATGCTCACCGCCTGGCCAACATGGAGTTTCGCGACGCCGACGCCGAGCAACTCCCCTTCGCCAGCGCCTCCTTCGATCGCGTCACCTGCCGGTTTGGTATCATGTTCTTTCCTGACATCCCGAAATCACTCTCCGAGATTCGCCGCGTCCTGAAACCCGCTGGCCGCATTTCTTTCCTTGTTTGGGGTTCTTCTGCCGACAACCCTCTCTTCGCCACTATGATTGGACCATTTCTCAAGCACCTCAAAGTGCCAACGCCTGCTCCGGACGCCCCGCACATTTTTCGCTTTGCCGACGAATCGAAGCTCGCTGCTGTCCTTACTTCCGCTGGCTTTCGCGAAGTCTCCGTCGCCACCCATAAAGTCTCTTGGCCCTGGCCGGGCTCACCCGAAGACGCTTGGCAAGCCTCCAGGGAAATTGCCGCCCCTTTCAAAAAAATGATTGTCGCGCTTCCGCCCGACAAGACCGATGAAGTCCACCAGGAAGTCATCGCCGGCATTCGCCGCTACTTCGACGGCCGCCAGGTCAATTTTTCGGCCTCCTTGGTCGCCGCCACTGCGCTCGCCTGATGGCCTCCCAACCAGTCTCGCTCCGGGCCGCCGGATGCTGTATGCTTAGCGCTATTTCCTGCCCTTACGCGCCATGCAGCCCTCGACCTCTCAACCTCATCCTCGCGCTCGCTGGCGCGACGTCTGGCACGAAGTCATTTTTGGCCACGAAACGTTTGCCGGCCGTCTCTTCGATCTCATTCTTCTAACCCTCATTCTCCTCAGTGTCCTTACCGTCCTGCTCGAAAGCGTTCGCTCCATCCGCGATTCCTTCGGCCCTTACCTCCGCATCGCCGAGTGGACTTTCACCGCTCTCTTCACCATCGAGTACATCGCCCGGCTCATCTCCGCCACCAATGCTCGTCGTTACGCCAGAAGTTTCTTCGGCATCGTCGACTTGCTTGCCGTTGCCCCTGTCTATCTCAGCTTTCTCTTTCGTGTGGCTCACTCCTTCACCGTTGTTCGCTCCCTTCGACTTCTTCGTGTGTTCCGTATCCTTAAACTCGCGGAATATGTCGGTGAAGCCGCGGTTCTCCGCATTGCCCTGAAAGAAAGCATCCGCAAGATCACCATCTTCCTTTTCGCGGTTTTGACCATTGTGATTATTGTTGGCGCCATGATGTACCAGGTCGAGGGTGAAGCCAACGGCTTCACGAGCATTCCCGCCGCCATGTATTGGGCCATCGTCACCGTCACCACCGTCGGCTATGGTGACATTTCTCCCAAAACCGTTCCCGGCCGCATTCTTGCTTCTCTATTGATGATTGTTGGTTACGGAATTATTGCCGTGCCTACCGGTATCGTGACCTTCGAATTCGCGCGCGCTTCCACTCGTACCCCCATCAGAACCTGCTCCGCGTGCGGCCTTCAGCCTCACGACCAGGACGCCATTCACTGCAAGCGCTGCGGCGCCCCACTTCCCATCGAACTTCTGTGAGATTCTCTTTAGGAAGCGAAGATGCGAGAGATGCGCGGGTGGTCTCGAGCCAACGCGTCAGCCGTTTCAAGGTCCGGCGGCAAGAGACAACCGCGGACTTGTCCGAAGTGATTCCCTTGGAGTTAGCGCAACGCAATCGGATCTATCTTCCAATTGTTGTGGCGCTTCGATTAGCCTAACGTGTTCTGATGGCTAGTGAACCTTTTCGCCGTCCGCTGATTTTTGTGGCTCATCCCGATGATGAGACGCTTGCTTGCAGCGGTCTGCTCCAGAGGTTTCCGGAGTCTTTGGTGGTGTTCGCTACCGACGGAACTCCAGCCGGGTATGGACTCGAGCGCAAATACGGAAGTTTGCAAGCCTATACTGAGTTGCGTTTTCAGGAAGCCGCCCGCGCGCTGAGCCATGTTCCTAACGCGACGTTCAAATGGCTAACCGGGACCGACGGCTCCTACTTCGCGGATATGCACGTTTATGAGGATCTCCCGGCCGCCGCGACGTGTCTGCGCGCGATTGCGCAAGCGTTCGCTCCCGACGCAATCGTCTCCCACACGTATGAAGGTGGGCACATCGACCACGATGCCTGCAGTTTCATCGCCATGCACGTCGCAGCCGCTTTTTCGCTGAAGCGCTTTGAATTCCCGATGTACTGGCTCGATCAGTCAGGAAAGGCCTTCCTGCAGCGGTTTCGCGACGGCGGTCTGCGAGTTGGCGAGCGTGCACTGGAAGGCACCGGGGCTCAGGTAATGAAATGGAAACTCAGCGCGGCGGAAATCG
>Ga0126379_10000121_pt1 | contig 36838 bp, 27 predicted proteins | sample PanSoiMetPlot_24_FD_92640 | JGI IMG/M metagenome (GOLD analysis project Ga0126379, IMG submission 92640) | Tropical forest soil microbial communities from Panama - MetaG Plot_24 | ecosystem: Environmental > Terrestrial > Soil > Tropical forest > Bulk soil | place: Panama | collected 2016-02-17
AAACCCGATTATAGGATGTATTGGACCACTGCAGGTTGGAGGGATATAGCCGGTAACCTGAGAAGCCGCTGGTTACGGACAACTTTCACCCCAATACCTGCTATGCTAGCGGGCGTTCATTTCTCTGTTGCCGGTGACTATAAATGGGCTCGCCGCGCGATTCTCACTCTTTTCGCATGCATTGGTTGCGAGGTGCGTGCCTGCTACTGCCGCTCTGCGTGGCGTTAAGTCTCCGAGCTGCGCAGCAAACTGCTCAAACTCCCACTACCAACAGTGCCGGCCAGGGGCAATCGGGTGAGATGTCGGTGAAAGAGGAAAACTCTGCTTCTTCAACCGACTCTGAAGCGGCAAAGTTCCGTGTGAATGTGAAGCTGGTACTAGCTCGCGTTGTGGTACGGGACTCGACCGGGCACGCGGTCGGAAATTTGAAGAAAGAGGATTTCGAGCTTTTTGATAACGGTAAAAAACAGGTGATCTCGAATTTCGACGCGGAGCACGTTCCGGCAGCCGCGACGGTCTCTACTACTTCGATTGCTGGTTCGGGTGGATCCGCGAATTCGACCTCAACCCCACCAACGTTTCCGTCACGTTACATCGCTTATGTTTTCGATGATTTGCGCCTTAATTTCGGAGATCTCGCCCACGTGCGTGAAGCGGCGCAACGACGTATTGACGAATTGCCCGCAAGCGAGAGGGCTGCGATTTTTTCGACCTCAGGGCAGACAGTGCAAGATTTCACCGACGATCGAGAAAAGCTGCACAAGACTCTCAATAGTCTGCAACCACGTCCGACGCAGGTGCAAGCAGGAACCCGATGCCCCGATATCAGTCTCTACATGGCTGATCTGATTGTGAACAAGCACGATCCAAATGCTTTGCAGGCCGCGATCAACGACTACATGGTATGCGCCAATTTGCAGCCACAGTTTATTACCACGGTGGGCCCGCAGGTTGAGGGCTTTGCTACGCAGGTTCTGAACATCGGCGAAGAGGAAAGCCGGATGGGTCTCCGCGTTCTCAAGGACGTCGTCCGTCGAATGGCCTCGATGCCCGGCCAGAGAACCCTCGTTTTGGTGTCCCCTGGTTTCCTAACCCCGGAACTCGAGTATGAGTACGGTGAATTGATAGACACTGCGCTTCGTGGGCAAATCGTAATCAGCTCACTCGACGCTCGCGGGCTCTATGTTGTGCTTCCCTTCGGGGATGCCAGCCAGCGCGGTAGGCCAGACGTTGATCTGCCAGGTCAGGCCAATACACCTGCCATCAGGGTTTCTCTCGACACCCAATCCGCTTCCGCCGAGAGCGATATCCTTGCGGTTCTGGCGAATAGCACCGGTGGCACGTTTTTCCAAAACAACAACGATATGAACGAAGGGCTTCGGCGTGTGGCCGATCCCCCCGAGTATTGGTACGTTATTGGCTTCACTCCGCAAAACCTAAAGAACGATGGGAAGTTCCATACGTTGAGAGTCACACTCGCGAATCATCAGAAGTATGACTTGCAGGCTCGACGCGGATACTATGCACCGAGAAAGGCAGAAGATCCCGTCGAAGAAGCCAAGCGTGAGGTTGAAGACGAAGTTTTTTCGAGTGAAGAGCTGCACGAATTGCCTGTTATTTTGCATACAGAGTTTTTCAAGCCCGCCGATGACGCCGCTAAGCTGACCGTGCTGGCGCGTATCGATGTAAAGCGCCTTCGTTACAAGCAGGCGCAAGATCGAAATCAGAACGATCTCACTGTGGTCACCGCGGTTTTCGATCGAAATGGGAACTTCCTGCAAGCAAATCAAAAATTGGTGCAAATGCGCTGGAAGAGTGAGACACTGCAGGCCAAACTCAGCTCCGGGATCACTTTGAAGTCCAGTTTCGACGTCAAGCCCGGTCGTTACATGGTACGAGTGGTGGCTCGCGACTCCGAACAGCAAGTGATGTCCGCAGAAAACGGTGCGGTCGAAATTCCTTAAGAGGTAGCATGTATGCAATGTCTGCCGCGAATCAACTTAAAGCGCTTCTTATCTGTGGTCAGTTCGTTCGCCGCCGTGCTGGGGATAGCTCACGCGCAGCAGCCTGCAGATGCAAATGAACCTACCGTTAAGGTGGAGACCCGCGTCGTTCTAGTGGATGCCGTTGTTACCGACAAGAAGGGGCACTACGTTCAAGATCTCGGCGCGAATGATTTCAAGCTCTGGGAGGATGGCAAAGAGCAGCCCGTGACCAGCTTTACGCGTGAGGATGCGAATCCCGATCCCGCGCATCCGCATAAGCACTATTTGGTCCTCTTCTTCGACAACAGCACGATGGAGTTCGGAGATCAGGCCAAAGCCCGCGACGCCGCTGCCAAGTTCATCGATTCCAATGCAAGTCCCGATCACTTGATTGCTGTTGTGGAGTTCGGCGGCACATTGAGGATTACCCAAAATTTCACGACAGATAGTGAGCGATTGAAGAAGGTTGTTGCCGGCATCAAATTCTCTACCGTTTCACCGAATTCTCCTTCGCCCGATCTTGCCTCAACGGCATTGCCGCAATCTTCCGTTCCATCTTTAGGGCCTCCAGCTTTTGGAGGGCTTGAAGCCGACTTTGGAGCGCGCAGCGTCTTTCTTGCATTGCGGAATGTAGCCAAAGGACTGGCAGGCGTGCCGGGTAGAAAGACCTTGGTGATGTTGAGCGCCGGGTTTCAGATGACCTTGGAACTCGAGTCCGAGTTGAATGCGACCATCGATGCATGCAACAAGGCAAACGTGGCGGTGTATCCCATTGATGTTCGTGGTCTGGTCGCTCCAGTGCCGACGCCGATTCCTTCCGGAGCGTCTCTAAGGCCGCAGACGAATACGAACTCCCAGCGCCTGGTGTCTGCGTCACTTGCGTTCCGCAGCTACCGGGCCAGTTCGTTCTTGCATCTGGCTTCGTTTGCAGCCGAGCCAGCAGAGCCGCCGCAGCACGCCGGTGGAGGAGGTGGCGGCGGTGGAGGTGGACGTCCCGGCGGTGGAGGTGGTGGTGCACCGGGTGGCGGTGCCGGCGGAGGAGGTGGCCGGGGCGGCACCGGAGGCGGAGGTACCGGTGGTCGAGGAGGAACAGGCGGGAGTGGCGGAAAGGGCGGCACCACCGGTGGCGGTACCGGTGGAAGGGGTGGATCAACCGGCGGTGGCGGAGTTCGTGGTGGAGGGACGACAGCTCCCACGAACTATGCGCCCATCAATCCTCCCCAAGCTCTCATTCCGCAGATTCCTGACGTTTCCGCGAATCAGCAGTTTCTCTACCAGTTGGCAGAGGGCACGGGCGGATTCGTCATCGTAAACACGAATGATCTGCTCGGAGGCATGGAGCGTATTGCCAAGGATCAGTCCGAGTACTATCTGTTGGGTTACCGGCCGCCAGATTCCGCGGACGGCAGTTGCCACTCACTGAAGGTCAAGGTGAATCGTGGAGGCACTCAAGTTCGCTTCCGAAGCGGCTATTGCAAGGTGCGTCCCCAGGATCTTTTGGCAGGAAGCACGACTGGGAAGGATCTTGAAACTCGCGCATCGGGCGAAATGAAGGGCAATGTCACGGCATCGTTGCAGACACCATACTTCTACACGGCTCCTAATGTGGCGCGCGTGGATCTCGCGATGGAGATTCCCTCCAAGTCGCTGCACTTTGAAAAAGTCAAAGGCAAGCAGCATGCGGAAGTGAACATCCTCGGAATCGCCTACCGTACGGACGGAGGCGTAGCAGCGCGATTCAGCGATACCGTCAATCTGGACTTGGACGGCAAGAAGGAAGTGGAGGAGTTCCAGAACAACCCGATGCGGTACGAAAAGCAATTCGATATCGCTCCCGGTGCCTACAATCTGCGGATTGCGTTCAGCTCCGGCAACGATGTGTTTGGGAAGCTCGACAATCCACTGAGCGTTCTTCCTTACGACGGCAAGAAGATCGCAGTCAGTGCGGTGGTTTTGAGCAATAACCTCGCCCGCGTTTCAGATCTGAACTCAGCTTATGACTCGGAGTTGCTCGAGGATAACAAGCCTCTGGTAATCCGAGGTATGCAGATCTTTCCTTCGGCAACGAATCATTTCAAGACGACAGATTCCGCTGCTGCCTATATCGAGGTCTATGACCCACTGCTGCTGGGAGACAAGCCCCCGCAGATCGGGCTGGAATATCGCATCGTAAATGTGAAGACCGGCGAACAGAAACTCGATATTGGCTATACGGATACAAAAGACTCGATCAAGCCTGGCAATCCAAGCGTACCGGTGGGACTCAAGCTGCCGCTGGATACGCTTACGCCGGGCAGCTACCGCGTCGATTTGCGGGCACAGGACTCGATTGGCAACGGTACCGAATTTCGATCGGCTGAGTTTGAAGTGGAATGATTGAAGTGTGCGCGAGCAGGCCGCGACGTACTCTGAAGTCAGCGCGTCTCGACGAGTTGTGAGTTTTTCACGGGGAGGCCAAAGCCGTTCACCAGACGGCGCCGATGCTCAAGGATCTGCTGCATCTCTTGAGGAGTACCCCTCACGGGAGGAACGTTCGCGATGGCATCGTTCAGCATGGCCCAGCTTACTTCTGAAGCGACAACGCTATCGCGGGCCTGAGGGAAACCGAGGTTCTTCCCAGCGAGTATGGATCTTCCGAAGACATCGACCATCACATCGAGCTTCTTATCGTTGAACGGAGCCGTCTTCTGCCAGGTCTGATGAATGCCGTATAGCTCCACCGTAGCCGTGGTGAAATCGTGGCGCATACGCGCTACGCCCTTTGTGCCAATCGCGTCGACATAGCAGTTGTGGGGCTGTTCTTTCGACAGGTGGCCGTAGATGAATCCCTGGGTGATGTCGAATACGACGCCATTGGCGAATGTTCCGTGCGCTTGCACCCACCACGGGTCTTTGTATCCCCACATGCGAATGCCCTGGGCGTGCCACGTTTCGTATTCGCTTTTCGCGTACCAGCGCGCAACGTCGACATAGTGCATGCCGCAATCGTGGAAGGGTGGGCCCTCTGGGTCGTGTCCTTCTTGCGGCATATGCCCCGGCGTCATGTGGCAGATGCGAATAACAGCCAGATCGCCGATCTCTCCATCGGCAATGAAGCGCTGGAGGTCCTTGTGATACCAGGCGTTGCGGTTGAAGAGGTTGACGGCGACGAAGCGCTCGCTAGTCTCGATCTCTCGGGCAAGTTGCCATTCCGTGTCAACGTCGGCCGCCAATGGTTTCTCGGCGAGGACATGCTTGTGATTTGCCAGAGCACGGCGAATTTGTTCTGGACGTGCATCCGCAAGAGTGAAAAGGCCAACGGCATCGATGGATGGGTCGGAGAAGATAGCATCAGGAGAATCATAGATGGCGGCAGTCGGAACCTGCTTGCGGGCTAGCGCGAGAGCAGGAGGACAGATGTCATAAATGGCCGCCACTTCCCAGAGGTTGCTTTCGCGCATCGCAGCAACAAAGCTGCGCCCCATGCGCCCATACCCGAGGATGCCCGCCCTCAGTCGCTTGCTCATGCTCGACGATTTGATGGTATACAAAAACGATTCTGCACTCTGTGATTCGCATCACAATTCCCAGTGAACCGTTTTAGCAATTGAGGCGTAAGCACTCGCAGGGGATGCGAACCTGGGTACTTTGGTTTTTGGTGCGATTCCGGTCTACCCGTTGTCCATCCTCGACTACTGGTTCTAATTTATTGCGCTTTCAGCACCAGTACCAAGATCTTTCCATCGGAGTGAAACTCGCCTCCCGTGGCAGTCTTCGCCGTCGTCAACGGATCAGTTGGTGTCACATGATCACGTTGCGTGATCAGCCCCGTTCCTGAGAGAGTGCCGTTGACATATTCGCGTTCACCGTCGATCGCCGGATCAATCTTGTGCGTGACGCCGTTGTTGCGCTGGTCACGCTCGAAACCGATATCGTGCGTGGCCGCCACGCACCAAAGCGGATGCCCATCGACTTCATAGGGTGATTTCCAGACGCGGAGATGATTACGCGACATCGCCACACGGACCGGTTCGGCGTGGGCGAAGCCGTAATCCTGAGGCCGATCGAACAGGTAAAGGATGCTCATAGGCATCGTCAGGTAGTCTTTCTTTTCCAGCGACTGCAGAATGGCGTTCATCGCCGATTCTCGCGGAGTCTTGTCGACCTGCACCCATCCCGCTGAAGTGAAGGCTTGAACGACCTGTTCCTGAGTGCCAATGATGAGAACGTTAACCATGTCGCCGGGATTCTTGGCCGGATCGGAAACGCGCCGGGGAATCTTGGCCAACAGTTCCGGGGTGATGCTTGGAATGCGAGTCTCAGACGGACCACCAACCGCGCTGGTTTCGCCCGTGCCTTCCGTAAGGACCTCGACTGTGACCTCAAACTTGCCTGTGGCGGTGGAAGCGTCCTGCCCACTTTCGTTAAGTCCCAAGAACAGGCGTCCCGACACAGGAACGGCATATTCCTTGTTGGTGCCCACGAGGAAGGCTTGCGCATAGTCTGCTGACCCGATGCGGCCAATCAGCGCGCCGTGCCCTGCGCCGCTTACTGCATAACCGTGGAGAAGATCGGCGAAACCACGTGGCAGTCCGTCGGGTCCGAACGTTCCAACTGTGTGCGTCTTCGATTCGTAGGATTGGTCGCCCGCCGGGTATGTGATGTTTCCCGTCGCCGTGAAGCGTATCTTCGCGCCGCCGCGAAGATCGATATTAGTGTCGACCCACTGCTGTGTCCCAGGGACTTGGATCTTGTAGGACTTCGGTGCGCCCGACGGCATGGACTGCGCTAGGACAGAGCTAGAAAGAGTGGCGACGCAAACAACCACTACAGGAAGCAGAATGAGAGCCTCAGCCCTTGGGAGAATGTTCCCGAGTCGCATGATTTTGACTCCTCATCCCAAGCTTGGGCGGCAAGCCGAACCGTCCGATTAGACGCGGCGGTCCATTATAGAAGGGCGGAGACAACGGAATTCATACGGTGTTTCGTGGATTCAAACTACGCGGCTGCTACTCACTAGTTCGATTGCGTGCAAGTGTGCAACCGGCACAAGGATCATTCTTGATATACCGATAGTAGCGTGGCTGTCCGCGACCGCGCCAGTACCGGCTCTTATAATTATCAATGCCGGGGCCGGCACTCAGAAAGCTGAAGAAGGTGTGACGAGATGGTTCGACAACAATGCCTGAGTGCCCATGCCAGACAATCACATCTCCCGGCAGTGGACGCGAGACTCGCTGAAATCCCTGAACTCCGGCGTACAGATCGTCGGAATCGGCATAGCGATACGGGAAGCCGGCGTTCGTGTAAATCGAGTGTACAAGATGTGAACAGTCGTGACCCGATGGCCGAGACTTTCGCCAGTCGAGGGCGGCATCGAGTAGAACCTTGCGATCTTCCCGATTCAAAGTCTTTCGGGGAGCAACGCGATGCCCGGGTGTACTCTTAAGGTCGCCGGACTTTTCTTGGGCGTGGAGAGCGCAAAGCGCGAGTACTCCAAACAGGGCCACCGTCGCGGTTTTCCTCGGATTCCGCATGGGCCCATTTTGATGCTGATTTTGCCTTTAGGGTGGTTACGGTTGTGCAGGTACCATTCGATTTTGAATTGCCTTTTCGGTTTCCAAAGCCTGCTGGCGCACATCGTTGGAAATGTCCGGTAGATCACGCTCGTAGCGGCGCACCGCAGGCAGGTCCTCGGGTTGACCAATGATGTAGAGGGCTCTGAGCGCTTCCCAGACTTGATCGGTGGCCGGATCGATGACAGCAAGCTCTTCACCGGGAGCTACATTTGCTCCAGTTTGAGCGACGGAGCGAATTCGGCCCGCAATGGGGGATCGGATTTCAATGGGTGCGGTGGCCGCAGTAGGAGCGAGTTTCGCGATCAGCCCGCCTTGGTGAATCGATGTGCCAGGCCGGTCGGCGTCGATGATCCGCCCGGTTGACGGAGCAGTGATTTGGGCGGACTGCAGAAGCGCGACGATTTGCTGACGGCCAGTGGCATCTCCGAAGCGCACCAACGATAGAGCCGCGTTACCGCGCACCATTGGAGATGGATCTTGCAACATCTTTGACAACGCTTCGTGAAAGCCTGCACCTGAGGTGTCTTGTCCCATGACCCAGGCATCGGTGTTGCGGACTTCTTCAACCGGATGCGCGGCCAAGCGGGTCAGGTCTGGATACCATTGCCTCGCTGCCGGATCGTTGTGGCTCATACGATCCCCAAGCTGCACCAGCGCATGCTGGATGTGGCGCGGCTTTCTATCGTCGTGAAGATATTCCGTGACCTGCTGGTCGGAGAGATGGCGTCCGAACCAGGTGTTCCACCAAAACAGAAATGGCATGAGGACGATGAGCCATCCGGTGACGAAAAAGAGGATCTTCTGTGTGCGCGAGATGGAGCGCTTCGGTTTTTGCTCGGAAGCTTGGGCACCTGAGGATTCGGGTTCGACTACCATACGCAAGCAAGGAACTATAGCAGACGCGGCCGTTCTCGCGGTCGGTATGTTTGCTGCTTTCGGCTAAAAGCGTTTTACCGCCAGAGATCGCCGAGGGCTCGCAAGGACGCGGAGAAACGCTCTATGGATCATTCGACGTCGGCGTCTAGAACGCGTTCTTGCTCGAGATAGTGTGACATGGCATATTGCGCCAGAAGCGGCGTCTGGAGACGGATTTCGGCGCCGATCCATTCTCCTTTAGCGTGTGGGGCATCGGGAGGGTGGTTGCAACGGCCGCCACTGCCGAACTGTGGCCCGAAATCCGCCGATTGAATCTGGTCGAAGTGGCGGATTTCTCGCCAGGCTTCGTCGCCGATAGTTCCAGAGACATCGATTTTGAGCTTCAGAACTGACAAGTAACGAAAAACCCCTGGGGCTAAAGCCCATTTCTTTTTCGGACCGCAACACGGCCTTGAAGGGCCGCTCTTCCACTGCGGCGTTGGCTGTCCCGGCTTCCAAGACTCTCAGCTATGCGGGAACCACTGGTACAGCATGAAATAAACGAGTACACCAGTTACAGAGACATACATCCAAAGCGGCCATGTCCAGCGGGCGATGGCGCGATGCTGCGGATATCGGCCGCCTAGACCACGGGTCAAAGTGATGATGGCCATAGGAACAATCACCATGGCTAGCGTCACATGAGAGATCAGAATCGTGAAGTAGACGGGCCGTGCCCATCCCTGGCCGAGGAAAAGAATATTCCCGACTTTGTAGTGGAAGAACAGATAACAGGCCAGAAACAATGCCGACGCGACAACCGCTGCGATCATGCAGATGCGATGCGCGACAATCCGACGCTTTGCGATCAGCACACGGCCTGTGAGAAGTAGAGCCGCGCTGGTACCGTTGAGCATCGCATTGAGGGCCGGGAAGAAGGCGTATTGTTCCGCGATCATATTTGGTTCATCAGGCGGCAGGCTTGGTGGTGCGGCGATTTGCCACCAGCAGAGCGATTCCGAACATTACGAACGAGAAGAGCACCAGCGTCGCAATTGCCGAGGTGAGTTGGAAATCGCTATCAGCGCCGGGATAGAGAAGAACGCGCAGAGCTTCGACTCCATAGGTAAGTGGGTTGACGCGCATGATAACGCGGATCCATCCAGAGGCGCCGGAGAGTGGGAATAAGGCCCCGGAGAGCAGCCACAGCGGAATCAGGAACAGATTGACGATGCCGTGGAACGCCTGGGTGGAGTCCATCGGCCACGCAATCGCGAAACCAAGCGCGGTGAGCGAAAACGAAACCAGAAAGACCACGACCGCCACCAGCAGAATCTGAATCGGATTCAAATGCACTCCGGCAAAGGGAGCGAAAATGAGAAAGATCAGACCCTGAACGGCGGCAAGCGTAGTCCCGCCAAGTACCTTGCCCAGAACGATAGCTGTCCGCGGAACCGGCGCGACCAGCACCGAGAGCAAGAATCCTTCCTTGCGGTCCTCAATTACCGACATCATGGTGAAGATCGAGGTGAACAGCACGATCAGGATCAGGATGCCCGGGTAGGAGTAGTCGAGATAGTGCTGCTGGCCGGCGCCTCCGCCGGATCGAAACGATGTTCCGAATCCCGAGCCCAGAACAGCCCAGAACACCAGAGGCGAAGCCAACACGCCGACGACACGTCCTGGCTGGCGGTAGAAACGGACGATCTCTCGCCACCAGAGTGTAAAGGAGGGAAGCACTACTCCCGCTGAGACCGGCGGCACGCGCCGCGACAATGTTGCAGACTGCGTTGCCATTCGTTAACTTGCCTTGGCTGCAGGCGCTTTCGCCGCCGGAGCCGCTTTCTTGCCGATCAATCCACTATCGCGGGCCTCCCAGAAACCGTTCAACAGGAAGCATGCGGAGAGCATCAGCAGAATCAAAGTCATAAAAAGGCCGTCTACGGTAGCCGAGAACGGCGACAGGGTGATCATGCCGCTGAGGAAAATCCACGCCACGCCGATCAGAGGGACGATACTGAGCACCAGAGAAAGCACCAGGATCAAGGGTCGCACGGCTTACCTCCTCTTTTTGTTTTTCTTTTCGTTTTTCGGCGAATCGAGCTCGCCGCCATTCTCACTCCAGAACTTGTGGCCCGTCCGGTGAATGAACACGTCTTCTAGCGCGGGTTTGCTGACGGAAATCGCCTGAATCTCACCTGGAAACGCTTCGACTACGTCAGGGACGAAGCGATGGCCGCCTTCGCGCTCGATGCGCACCTGATTCCCCAGCACAGTAGTGTCGACGTGGAAACGGTTGCGAATCTCCTGCGCTAGAGAGTTGGCATCGCGGGCCGCGTCAAGGAGGATTACATCTCCGCCAATTTCGTTCTTCAATTCGGCAGGCGTGCCCAGCGCGACAAGATTGCCTTCGTTCATGATGGCCAACCGGTCGCAGCGTTCGGCTTCTTCCATGAGGTGCGTTGTAACGAGGACCGAGACATGCTCTTCGTCACGGAGAATCTGCAAATATTGCCACAGATCGCGCCGCGCGCCTGGATCGAGACCGGTCGTAGGCTCATCCAGCAGCAGGACGCCCGGATGGTGCAAGAGTCCTTTGGCGAGTTCAATCCGGCGCTGCATGCCTCCGGAGAACGTTTCAACGCGTTCCTTGGCACGATCAGAAAGACCAACGCGCGTCAGGATCTCTTGGACACGGCGCTTTAGGGCGGAGCCGCGGAGGCCGTACAAGTGGCCCTGATGCCAGAGGTTCTCGTAAGCGGTGAGCTTCGGGTCGACGCTCTGTGCCTGGAATACTACACCGATTTGGCGGCGGAGACTTGCCGCATCTTGGGCGGAATCACACCCCAAAACCAGCGCTCGTCCGCCCGTGGGAATCATTAACGTCGACAGGATACGGAATAGCGTCGTCTTGCCGCTGCCATTGGGACCAAGAAGTCCGAAAAGTTCTGCCGGACGCACATCGAACGAAACGTCGTTCAGAGCCGTGCGATTTTCGTAACGGTGAACGAGGTTTTGAACGGAAATGACGGGCTCGGCGGACGCGCGGTCCGGACCTAATGCATCAGCAAACACGGCGACTTTCGTGACCAAAGAGAACCCCGGAAGACTACGCAATAGTTTACGACATTCCGCGCGCAGTTAGGGATAGGACTCGGTTTCACACGGGCGCACGGAAGAAGGCGTTTTGATCTTCTGTGAATTCGAGTGGTTTAGGAAATAGTGTGACCCTCTTCTGTGCACCGATAACAATTGTCATGCAGAGCGGAGTCGGAGTGGAGCGAAGCGGAACTCCGGCGGAGTCGAAGCATCCCTGCCTGGAAACCGCTGCCGGTAGCCTCTATCCGCTTGCATGACAGTCGCAAGCGTCGGAGGTGGACTACAGTAGTTTCTGAGCCGCAGAACAGTTGTCGGGGTAGGGATCCTTCGACTGCGCGACTGATCCGCTACACGAATCATCCGCTCCGCTCAGGATGACAACTAGAGAATTTACGCCGTCGTTGGATTGCGCTGTGCCTGCGGTAGGCGTTCTTCAAACGCTACCGGGACGTGTCTCCAAGTCTGAATCGCAAGAATCACCGTAGTTGCCAGTAATAACGCCCCCACCGCGACGTGTGCAACGGTCGACGCAACCATGGGCAACTCGGGTTGGACAGCATCGCGTCCCCAAGCAACCCGGGTCAGGAATGCGGTAAAGCCAAGACAAACCTGCCCGATCAAGAGCGCGATCATGAGGATCGCGGGGCGGCGGATAGCTTCAACATTCGGATAGGCGGTGAGAGCGCGGATAGCTGTCCACGCCAGCACGAACGAAACAACAACTGCGTGAACCACGTGTGGCCACCAGCTCATACCGTGATGACGGAACATGGCTCCAAGAATGAGCTGCACATAGAGAACGAAGATCGAAAGGAGCGTCAAAGTGAACAGGCTGGGGCGGCGCTGGTCAAACTCGATGCGCGGCTGTTCCTCGATCCATTTCTGGCCCGTGAATACGGCTATGGCCACGGCGAGACAGAAAAAGGTTTGGGCGAGAGCAGCGTGGGCAGAAGAAACAGGAGGCGGTAGAAATAGTTTAACCGTCAAGCCGCCCAAAACGCCTTGAACAATCACCATTACAACTGCGGCGATACCCAGATACCGTAGCCAACGTCGTTTTTCTGCGCGCCAGGTCCAGATGGCCAAGATGATCGTCAGCAGACCTGCTCCTTGAGCGATCATGCGGTGCGTGTGCTCGAACTTCACACCACCAACGAGTCTCGGAATCTTGTACAAGGAACCAAACGAAGTCGGCCAGTCGGGAACGGAGAGACCGGCGTCGTTGCTGGTAACCAGAGCTCCGGCGATGATGAGAAGAAACGTCCAGCAGGCAAGAACAACAGCGAAGCGGTGAAGGCCGCGATTATAAGTTGTAGCGATGGATTTCAGCGTAGGGCCCCTTGGGTCGGGAAGGTTAAAACGGTCGGGCTCCTTCCCCATAATGCCGAAGGTCAGAGCGGACCACAGCAGAGCCGTCTGCTCTGACCAACGCGGTATTTTACCAGAGTAAGCGGGAGGGCGGAGTTGCCCTCCCACTCGGCAGCAGAACCTAGTTACATCGCTTTGAATGACTGATCGACCGTCTTAGTTTCTTTCGGCGCGACCGTTACCTTCTGATCCTGCTCGCCCAGTTTTTCGTGAACGAATGCGATGGTGTAGTCTCCCGGCGGAAGTCCCTTAATCTCGTACTTGCCGCTCTTGTCGGTAACGGCAAAGAATGGACTCTTCACCACGTTGATGTACATCTTCATCCACGGATGCTGGTTGCACTTCACTGGCAGCATGATCTCTTCGCGCGCGAATGTCTTCTCCAGGGCAGGAGAAGATGGCGGCTGCGATTCATTCCACTCGCGATTGTCTTTCGGCGTGGGATGAATGTTGTGCGTAGTGGGATCGTCATTCTTGATCTGTACGGTCTGACCCGCCATTACGCCAAGCACGTGGGGATGATATTTGCATCCGCTCTGGTCGAGTACAACGGCATCTTTGGGAACGTCGAAGGTGCGATTGCCCAGGCCGTCTTTTACATACACGAAGACGTTCGCGAGATCGCCACCGCTAACGTCGACAGCCTCGGCCTCGTTCGTGCCCTTGCAGCCCGGATCCTGACTCATGTCGATCTTTGCTGGCTTAGGAGCCGTTCCGTCGAACTTTACGGTGCCGCTGACGGTTGCGACGGTCGCCGGATCAATAGGAGTCGCTGCAGGGGCAGCGGCCGGCTGTTCCGTAGCGTTGCTGGACTGTTCGGTATTTTCTTTCTTACTGCACGCCCCCAGAGCCAGCAGTGCAGAGAGAGCCAGCACGCTGACGGAGACGGTAATCCAATTTTTGCGATTCATGATGTCGCCCTTTCGTTAATTTGCACTGCGATAAATCATTCGAACGAGCCGGAGTGGTTGGACGGCGACTCGAGAAATTTCTGTTGCCGAGAATTCTAACGCGAACCTCCGCTGGATGCTGCATGATGCTGCGTGGACGCTTGACGACGATTCGCCGCAGGTTGAACTGCCGCTGTCTTTGCGTGAGGCATCGATGCCGCAACTCGGCGCTGTTCTTCGGCCGTAAGTTGGAAAATGTAGTCCGTTAGCAGCTTGCGGTGGTCTCCTTCGAAGCCGGTGAATGTCGGTGGCGTCGGACCCGCGAACACCCACTGATTGTTGACCTGCTTGAACAGGCCGGAAGGCATTGAAGTTCCCGGGCTGACTGCCTGCGGATCGGTGATCCAGCGCTCAACCCAGTCTGGTTTGAGACGCTCTTTCGCAAGCAAGAAATTCGGCGCGGTCGCGATCTTATCGTGTGCAGGATCGCCGGTGGCATGACACTTCAGGCAAGGCGCCGCTGTGCTCGAAAACAAGCTGCGGGCCATGTCACTTTCTTTCGAGGTAAGCACCGGCACCTGCTCAGGGATATACGGCAACGGTTGCTGCGACAGAGCCTCGAAGAAGCGGACGAGTTTGCGCAGTTCGTTGTCGGAGAAGGAGAACGTAGGCATGCGGACTTTCAAATAAGGCCGCACACCGTTGCGATTGGTGTCGGTCGTGCTGAGCGAAGGATTCGACAGGAACTTCCGCAACCACTCCGGATCAACACGGCCACCTTCCGTCAGAAGCTTGGGCGGCAACTGTTCCTGCGCGTCCTGATACTGCGGCAGAGTCATCAGGATCGTTTCCTGACCGGGGACAAACTGATGGCAGCCCATGCAGTTGTATTTCCGAACCACCCACCAGCCTTCCTGAATGTCGCGGCGCGTGTCGCCGGGCTTGTATTGATAGCTGGCGGGAAGGGAAGTCTCCTGGCTACCCATCAAGAACGTAGTGATGTCGAGCACCTGGTCTTTGGTGAGGTGCACATTGGGCATGCGCAGAGCCTCGGTTTCGCCTTTGACCTTGCCTGCGTCGTAGACATTGGGTTCAGCAAGCTTGTGCTCGAAGAATCCCTTATGGTCGTACCAGGGCTGGTTGGCCGGACCATCGGGTAAGCGGGCGAGGTCTTCCTTGTCTTTGATCGGTTCTGATTCTTTTCCGCCGCGCTGCGCGGGTTCGGTGAAAAGCGCGAAGTCGAGGCGCTCAATCGGCTTGCTACCCTCGAATGTCAGTTCGGTTCCGATGCGGCCTTCGTCTTCCATGCCGGCGATTTCATGGCATCCGGAACAGCCGAAGTGGCGAACCCACTTCTTGCCTTCATCCTTCAAGTTCGGATCATCCATGAAGGAAGCGTCTGCGTAAGAAGACGGTTCCTGTTTCTTCTGAGAGATCAGGAATGTCGCGATGTCTTCGGCGTCTTCGGGGCTGAGACGCAGGCTTGGCATCACGGTCATGTTTTGCACTTGCAGTTCGTGACCATCGTTCGGGCACCTGCTGTGCTCGAGACTCCACTGATACGGGAGGCCTTTCTTCGCATAATCCTCGGGGCCGATATCCTTCTTCTCGTACGGGCAATAAGGACGCGTACGCTCGCGGGCGTTATGAACCCAGCGGACGAGATAATCGTAGTTCGCTTTTTCTCCGACGCGAGTCAGGTTTGCGGCGAAAGTGCCACCATGCATCTGATCGCCTTCACCGATCGAGTGGCAGGCGAGGCACCCGCGAGTTTCAAAGAGTTCTTTGCCGTGGGCGGCGTTGCCAGGTTTGTGCTTGGGAAGCGGGTCAGTGAAGCCCGACTGCCAGATGAACGCCGAGATGGCCTGAATCTGATGATCGGTCAGGCGGAAATTCGGCATCTTGGTGGTCGTGCGGAAGTCGGTGGGTTTTTTGAGCCAGACAGGAATCCAGTTCTTGTTCAGCTTGAGGCGGACATCTTTCAAGTTCGGGCCGATCTTCTTCGCGTCCTGCATCAGGCTGTGCGACTGGAAATCGAGTTGCTGCAGGCGTCCATCAAGCTTGCTGTTGGCTACACGCAGATCGACAGCCTGCAAGTTGAGCTTGTTGGCTTCCTCATTTGATGCAGCGGCATCAGCTTGCTTCATCAAGTAAGCAGTCTGTTTCAGGTTGTCTTTTTTCTCTGTCTCGATTTGCTTGATCTGTTGGCCGATCGAGTTCAGATCCTCGGGTTCTTTGTCGTATCCCTCGTAGCGATGGCAACCGTTGCATCCGCGCTGGCGGAAGAGGTCTTTGCCGGCGTTAATGGTTTGAAATTGCATGTCCCCGCTGACGAGCACCATATCGGCAGCGTGGCAGGTCTGGCATCCAGCCTGAGCGTTTTCCTTAGGAAAGAGTGGCCAAAGCCAGTGTTCGTAGTTGCCGTGTGCTTTCTCGACGCTGGTAGTGGCGCGTCCGTTACCTTGATGACAGGGTGAGCATCCGAATTTATCGGGATCGTGAATCTTCAGAATTTCCGGTTCGGGATGGCTGACAAAAGCTGCCGCGTACTCGTCAGGTTTCTTCTGTCCCTTCGGAGTCATCGCAGCGGGTGTGATTCTCACAGGCTCGCGCGCGCCCATATGGCAGGATTCGCAGCGATCGACGATATTCGCCTCGGCGACATTGATCTGAACAATGGTCGGATCCCAGTCTTCAACCTTCTTCTTGAGTCCGTCAATCTGCGCCGGAGTGAGATCGACCATGTGGTCGGTTACGTACTCATCCATCTTGGCCTTGGCGGCCGTGGCGGGCTTTAAGGTATCGCCCAGTTCGAGGCTCAGCTTGGTACGTTCGTCGCGGATTTCGTTGTACGTCTTCTCGAGCTCTTCAAAAGTGAATTTCTTCCGCGAGCCATCAGGAAATTCAACTGTGGCTTGTTCAGATTTGTATTTGTCGATTTCTTTCTGCTTACTGGCCTTCGCTGAAGCGCTCTCGCTGGTCTCTAGTTCGTAGGTTAGGGCATTGACATAGGCGCGCCGGTCGGTAAAGACGCTTTGCACGGCGAGCAGGCGAGCGTTGGCGTCATCGAGCTTCTTGCGGGCCTCTTCAGCCTGGGCCTTCGAGTCTTGATAGGCCTTTTGATACGCCTGTTTCAAGGCATCGTAGTCGGAACTCTTTTCGACGTCTTTTTGTGATGTCGAAGAGGAAGAACGCGCAGTGTTCAGGAAGGCGCTATAGCGGGTCTTGAAGGTCTCCTGGAAGGCCTTCCATGGACGCTGGCCCCACGCCTCGTCCCAGAGGGCCCAGAAGAGAGTGATCACCAGAATGACCGTCGCGATCAGATAGTGCGCGGCATACGACTTACTCGTAATGGGGTCCTGCTCGGGGATGGGTTTTTCGGGCACCAGTTCCTCCGGCTACTTGAATCCAAGTCTCAATTGTCGTCACTCCTCGCGAAGCGAGGAATCTCTACCATGGCACAGCCGATGCGATGGTAGGGATCCTTCGACTCCGCGGGCTCATTCGAGCCCGCTCCGCTCAGGATGACAAGCCAAAACAAACTTTCAAATGTTGAACCACGGTGTAATCCACACGTACTTGATATGCCACAGCAGGCGCAAAGCCATCTTCAGGGGCAGAGCAACCATAGTGAGCCACAGAAACGCCATCAGCGAAAACTGCAGCAGGCTCATCCGCTGAAAGTCTTTCGCCATACGCCGACGGAAGAGGGAATATACAAAGCCTCCACCGACAAGGTAAAAGCCGCCAACGATGATCGCGCCGAAAACGCCTTTGCCCATGTTCGATGTAATTCCGAAAATGTCCGGCAAATCGCGATTGACCTCGTAAATCAGGCGATTGTGATCCCAGGTTTGTCCGGGCCAGAACCATTGCCATCCGGGGCCGCGGATGAATGTGCCGATGATGATCATTGCGACCCAGAGAATCACGAAACCGAATAGAAAAGTCCCGATCGAAAATTTGCGCTGCTTCCACGTGTAATAACCGCTGCCGAGCGGGTTGGTGTCGATATAGGGTATGACCATCAGTCCGATGATGATCATGGTCGGCATAACAACGCCAGCGATCCAGGGATCAAAATAAACGAGCATTTCCTGCAGTCCGAGGAAATACCACGGGGCTTTCGCAGGGTTCATCGTCAGGTTTGGATTGGCAGGCTCTTCCAGCGGAGCGTTGAGCGTAATCGACCAGACCATCAGGATGATCGTGACGATGATCGCGGCGAGAAATTCAACGCGCAGCAGGAACGGCCAGACGTGAACTTCTTTTTGCCAGCCCGGTTTGAACGGCCAGGTCTTGCGATGATGCGTCTTCGCCATCGCGGGATCGGCCTCGAGTTGCCCGATCAAAACATCGTTGGCGTGTGCCTGCTTCCACGCGAGGTAAATGAAGAAGGCAAGCAGCGGAATCAACCCCACGATAGGAACGTTGTCAGGTGCGGAGCAAATCTCCCAGAGTTGTCGCCAATCCATAAGTTCACTTGTCCTGCAAAACCTAAGGTTTTGTCATTCCGAAGCGAAGCGAGGAATCTGTTGATCCCAGCCACGCCGATGATGCATCACTCTCCTGCCGCTTTCGGCCCTCTCCGCGGCTTGTCGGCTTCTTCGGTCAACATGACCGGAGCCGGGCCGGAGATGCCGCCGTCTTTTCTTACGCGCCAGAAGTGCACAATCATCAATACGCTCGCCACGATCGGAATGCCGATACAGTGCCAGATGTACGAACGCAGCAAGGCGTTTGCATCGACGATCGATCCCCCAAGCAGGCCGAAGCGAACATCATTGTACGGAGTCATGCCCAACTGGGCGCCGAATGGGCCCTCGTGACCTAAGAGTGGAGTCGCGCGCGCCATGTTCGTGCCGACTGTAACCGCCCAGAATCCGAGTTGATCGTCAGGCAGCAGGTATCCGGTGAACGAAAGCAACAGGGTGAAAACCAAAAGCAGCACGCCGATGTTCCAGTTGAATTCACGCGGCTTCTTGTAAGAGCCCGTAAGGAAGACACGGAACATGTGCAACCACACACCGATCACCATCAGGTGGGCAGCCCAGCGGTGCATGTTTCGAAGAATTTTTCCGAATGGTACGTCGTGCTCGAGATAGAGCACATCGCGGAAGGCCTGCACCTTCGTCGGGTGGTAATAGAACATCAGGAGCACGCCCGTGTAGGTCAGGATGATGAATAGGTAGAACGTGATGCCGCCCATGCCCCACGTATAGCTGTAGCGCACCGCATCACGATTGATCTTTGCCGGATGCAGGTGCAGGAATACGTTCGAGAGCACGCCCAGCGCGCGGTTGCGCGGTGTGTCGTCATGCTTATGGCGGAAGATCGAGGTGTAAACCTGAGTTTTGGTCGGATCCTTCAGGCCATCGATCTGCTCTTTTGCCTTGGTGGGGATGTCGGTCTTGAGAGCCTGAATATCGTCTTTGACTCCGGTGGTGACTTTTTCGAGGAGTCCGACTTTTCCCCCGTTCTTGCCATTGCCGGCGTGTCCGCCGCCGTTACCACCGTTCGGGTTGTTTAGGTCAGCCATGAATGCTTCCAATCTCCCAAATCGTTGTCATTCCGAAGCGCCGGTTTGTGGCGCGAGGAATCTGCTTATCTGCGTCGAGCTATACTCCGGTCAAGAACGCTCCCGGATCGTTGAACTTGCTGGGCTGCCCCTTCGGCCAGGAATAAAGCTTCGAGGTATCGACCAGAATCTGCCCATCGGGCGCGAGTTCGATGTGCGCGCGGTCCATCGGACGCGGCGCCGGTCCTTCGAAGTTGACTCCCTCGCTGTCGTAGCCGCTACCATGGCAGGGGCACTTGAATTTGTTTTCGCTTGGCTTCCAGTCCGGAGTACACCCTAGGTGTGTGCAACGCGCGTAGATCACGAATAGACGATCAGGAGTGCGGTCAACCCAGATGCGATATTTCTGTTGAAACTTGGTATCGACGCCGAGCGCGAACTCCGATGGATAACCGATTTTGAAGACGGTATTCGGTTCGAAGAGCGTACGAGGAAGAAAGAAACGGAAGAACGCGAGGAACCAGGCAACCAGGAAGGCAGTGACCATGGTCCAGACAAAGCGGCGCCGCTTGCGGTCAATCTCCGTGGAGGGTGCGGTTCCGGCGACACCGCCAGCGGCGGCTGCTTTCGAGGTACCGACTGCCGGCGTGCCCACATATTTCGTGGCATCGACGGCAGGACTGGCCGGCTTCTTCGCCGTTTCCGGATTCGGATTGACCTTATCGGTCTCCAACTCCGCCATGATTCCTCCTCTGCCTGATGTCTGACTTGGCCCTGATCTAATCCCCGGCGGCTGCCGCGTACTGTGGCTCCGCCAACTTCCCCCCACTAGTGCGAATCGGAAGCAATGGTGGAAATGACCGCCCAAGGGTATCCTGCACAATCTGCCCGAGTGCTTGTATAAATTTCTGCGAATCGTTGAGGCCCGCACTCATTTCGAATTGAGTAAAGCCGAGACGTGCGGCCAGATGACGCGCTTCATGATTGATCTCGCCCAGAGTCTCAACGTGATCGGAAACAAACGCGATCGGCACAACGCAAACCTCGCGAACGCCTTCCGCAGAAAGTTGTCTAAGAGTGTGATGCAAGGAAGGCTGCAACCAGCGGCTGGCGCCTACTTTGCTCTGATAGCAGAGACGGTGGTGATTTCTCCACTCGCCTCGATCCATCAGGAATTGGACGGTTTCCTCGATCTGCTGCTGGTAGGGATCGCCCTTCTCGACCACCGAGATTGGAACGCTATGAGCGCTGAAGATAATCTCGGGACGGTGAGACTTGGGAAAGCGTGCCAGAGCTTCATTAATCTTTTCGGCGACGGAATCGAGATAGGTGCCGTTCGCGTAGAAGTTCTCGACGTAGTGCACCGGAATATCGTCGCAGAACAGACGCCGCCATTCATTCAGACTTGATCCCGATGTCGTCGAGGAATACTGCGGATACAGCGGCAGCAGAACAAGTTCATCGCAATTTGCTTCCCGAACCTTTTGGATTGCTTCACTCGTGAATGGGTGCCAATACCGCATAGCGACAAAGCAGTAGGCGTCGATGCCCTGGTTCCGCAATTCAAGTTCAAGCGCTCGTGCCTGTTGTTCGGTGTGTCGGCGAATCGGTGATCCTCCGCCGATCGTCGAATAGTGATGTTGGACCTTACGTGCGCGTGTGGTGGAGATCAGCTTGGCAAGGGGTTTACGACCGATTCGCGCAAAGGGAAAATCGATGATATCGGGATCGCAAAACAGGTTGTATAGGAAAGGTTCAATCGCTTCCAGCGTGTCTGGCCCACCTAGCTGAAAGAGAACTACCCCCACGCGCCGGTTTGTCCGCGTCATCTTACCCCAAAACCCCTTCCCACAACCCCAGACCGCACGAAATTTACTCCCAATTGAGCATCGGAGTCAATGGCGGAGTTGCAAGAGTTTCATAAGACAGGGCCCGCGCATTGCAAAGTATTAAGGCTCCATGCAAGCTGATAGATATGCCGGAGCTACCTGATATCGCGGCTTACATCACAGCGCTCGAGGCGCGGATCATCGGACAGCGTATCGATCGAGTGCGTCTGGGTAATCCTTTTCTGCTGCGAAGCGTGCAGCCTCCCCTATCTGATGCAGAAGGACGCAGCGTCGAGCGCTTGCGGCGCGTCGGAAAGCGAATCGCGATTGGATTGGATGGCGATCTCTGGCTCGTACTGCACTTGATGATTGCTGGACGGCTCCATTGGAGGGCCGCACAGGCAAAGCTCGGAGGCCGTCAGAATCTGGCCGCATTTGACTTTCCGCACGGATCGCTGGTTCTTACCGAGGCGGGCAGCAAACGGCGCGCGTCGCTGCATGTTGTGAGTGGAGAAGAGCACCTCGAGTCTCTAGATGCAGGAGGCATCGATGTCTTCGAGGCCGATCTGGATTCGTTTCGTCGCGTCCTAACTGCGGAAAATCACACGCTAAAACGCGCGCTCACCGATCCTCGTTTGCTGAGTGGAATCGGCAACGCTTATTCAGATGAAATCCTCCATGCCGCTCAATTGTCGCCGGTAACGCTGACGAACAAGCTGACCGAGCAGGAGTGGAGGAGATTATTCGAGGCCACGCGCGGCACTTTGCAACTTTGGATCGATCGTTTACGCGCCGAAGCGGAATCTGATTTTCCAGAGAAGGTGACCGCTTTCCGCAAGGACATGGCGGTACACGGCCGATATGGGCTGCCATGTCCGCGCTGCGGTGACAAGGTACTCAGGATCCGCTACGCTGACAAGGAAACCAACTACTGTGCCCGGTGCCAGACAGGAGGCAAAGTCCTCGCAGACCGCAGCCTGTCCCGCCTATTAGGCTCAGACTGGCCGCGGACTTTGGAAGAGTTAGAAGCTCTGAAGCGGCGGTGAATTCAACCGAATCATACCTGAGGTTGACTTATCCTGAACGGACAGATCCTCTCGTTCTTCTACGGCAGCTGCAGGAATGTCTTCTCGTCCACGGTAATGCTGCGCCGGTCGCCGTCGTAGACGTAGAGAACTCGCAGCCACTTGTGGACGCCGGGTGCTGGGTCGACTCCCATCGCGTAATTGTCAACGCGCATCGAGATATGTCCCTCATTCACATTGCTGCGTACCGCATCGGTGACGTTCACAAACTGTCCGTTGGCGCCGTAGTAGGCACGCAAAATCCGTAGCCCACGCTCGCGATGCTCGCGATAGCCGTCGTGGTGGTCGTCCCAGTCATGGTGGTCATCGTCCCGGTCACGCCTGTCACGTGGTCCTGGCTGGTCCCACTGATTCTGAGGATCAAGTTCCAGTGAGCAATTGCTCCGTTCCGGGTACTTGTATTCTTCGACCTGTCCGTCCCAACGGCGAACGCGGATGATTAAGTCTTTGTTTTGATGCGGAGCGGGATCGATGCCCAAGCTGAATCGCGTCACTTCCAGCTGCAGAACACCATCATGAATGAACGTACGAACACGCGAGGTCACATCCACTCTTTGACCGGGAACTCCCCACTCGGCGCGGACTAACTCACCGCCCTGCGCCTTTGCCGATGCCCCAAAAAAGCTCAAACAGGTCAGGATTGCCAAACCATAGATAAGGCGATTAAGACGCATATCTCCCTCCGACTTCCTCAGCAGAATCATAGGGTGGGGATGGAAATAGGACTACCGTACCAAAGGACACCGACCAACGTTCCCGCCGCCGGCCGCAATCGAATGCCAGCGGTGCTCCGCAAACCAATTCACGAGCATGCGACTCTAAAGGTAATTCTCCATCGAGGCTGCCAATGAAGAGAGTTGTGCGTACTTCGTCGTTCGTCGAGTTTCCCCTGCGGTTTGAGTTCGCCACAATGCGTGAGCGAGCGACTTGGGTCTACGGTATCTTGCGTTCCATTCTGGCTGTTCCAGTGAGCCAACGAACGGCGGTAGTCGCGCAGTTCACCTCGAGCATCGATGAAAACTCCCATCGCGAAGAGATTCGAGACGCTTTTCGGCAATTCTGGTCGCATCACTCCTACGTTCGAGTGATCTCGGAAGCAGGCCTGCCGGATGAGGTTTTTCTATTGCGCGAATTGTTCGTTCGTGCAGCGAAGAGGTTGATGCCGGAAGACGAGGTGCGCGGCGATCTGTATGTTCTGCTTGATTCCCTAGGGCTAAGAGAAAGCGATGCGGCATGGTTGGCTTCTCTGCCGGATGACATCGTCGATTGGTGGTCGGGCATCTTCGATTTGTCTGTTGCATCAACTCTCGCGTCCTGCAAAATCTTGGCGCTCCGGGCCGCGCATGTAGCCCTGTCGCGAGATATGTTGGTTCTGGCTAGCGATGACGACATCACGAAATCGAGTTTCTTTCATCTTCCTTCGCTCGTGGAGTCGGTAGTTTTGAATCCAAAGCAGTTCTCGAGTTGGGAAAGGCAGCGTGACGCTTGCATAGCGCAGTTGCGTGAGTTCAATGAGCGGCTGGAAAAAGAGGGCACGTCTGCGGGACTGGTCTTTCGTCTCCGCCTGCTACGTTCGTTCTTATGGAGAATTGATCAGGTCTTGAAGTTGCACCAAGCGGGCGCAGACGGCCGCCGGTTCGCGGCCGCCCTGATACTTGGTTTTGCGTCGCAACGTCGTATCGGAAGAGTCGTCAGCACCACATTCCGTCGAATGGCCCGCAGTCTGGTGGAAAAAACGGGAAGAGTAGGCGTGCACTACATCGCTGAAAATGCCAGCCACTGGGGAAGAATGGGTGCCGGCGCGATTATGGCGGGAGTGATTACTTGCTTCACGGCGCTGGTCAAATACAGTATCTCGGCAAAGATCCACGCGCCTTTCCTGGTTGCATTAGGGCACTCCTTAAACTACGCAATCAGCTTTCTTCTGATGCAGGCTGGAGGATTCCTGCTTGCGTCCAAAATGCCCGCCGCTACAGCCGCAACACTGGTCGACGCTATGGAAGATCCGGCCAAAGACCATATGGCGAGTTTGCGGGCGATCTCGCAGACTCAGACGATCGTGACAATCGGAAATCTCTTGGGGGCGATTCCAGTATCGATGGCGGTGGATCGAATTTGGAATCTGATTACGGGCCACCCATTTCTCACGCAAGCCGAAGCGGCGCATGGCGTACACATGGTGATTCCGCACCAGTCTCCGACGATTGCTTTTGCGATCGTGACGGGGATTTTACTCTGGATCGCATCGTTGGCAACCGGCTGGACCGCGAACTACATTGCAGTCAGCAAGACGGAGAGCGCGATCAGCAATAGCCTGCGCCTGCGTCAGAGATTTGGTCTGAAACAAACTGCACATCTGGCCGCGTGGGTTAGACATCAAGCGCCAGGGTCAGCGGGATACATTGTGCTCGGCTTCTTGCTCGGCACAGTGCCCATTCTTGTGACGCTGTTTGGCATTCCGCTTGAGGTGCGGCACGTCACTCTTTCAGCTGCCAGCCTGGGCTATGCGCTCGACGGCATGCGGATCTATGGAGGACTGATGCGTCAGGAGACCATCTATTCTTTGCTTGGAATTCTGACGGTCGGAGTATTGAATATCTCGACTTCGTTCGTGCTGAGTTTCTTGCTCGCAGTACGTGCGCGCGACGTGGGAGAAGAAAAAGCTCGAACATTCCTCCGGGAGGTTGGCCGCGAGTTTATCTCAGATCCCAGTTCCTTTGTGATTCCAAAGGTGTCAAAGCCGTAAGCAATTCTGGCTTTTCCCAGCGATCTCGGCGGATGTCTCAGCGTTCTCTGCGGTTATGCTTCTTTCGGGTTTGGGGAAGCACGAACCGCCGAACTCGCGGAGAAAAGCCGCAGAGGACGCGGGAAAGTTCCTATAGTGTCTCTGCCACTCCAGCCTTTACATTTTCCATCTCTTCGATCACCGCATCAGCGAACTGCGAAGTTCCGGCTTGGCCGCCAATGTCGCGAGTGAGTTTCTCTCGATGGCGATAGACGCGTTCAAGCGCATTGCGGATCTGTGTCGAAGCGTCATGTTCTCCGAGGTGACGAACCATCAGCAGAGCCGAACGCAGCAGGGCAGTAGGATTGGCCAGGTTCTTGCCCGCGATATCGGGCGCCGATCCGTGAACTGCTTCGAAGATCGCGCAATCGTCGCCAAGATTGGCGCTGGGTACGAATCCCAGACCTCCCACGAATGCCGCACAAAGATCGGAAAGGATGTCGCCGTAGAGGTTTTCCATAACCAGCATGTCGTACTGATAGGGATTCATGACCAACTGCATGCAGGTATTGTCGACAATGTGCTCGGCGTAGGTAATCTCGGGATAGTCTTTCGCGACCGCCCGCGCGCAGCGTAGAAACAGGCCATCCGACAGCTTCATGATGTTCGCCTTGTGAATGGCATGGATTTTTTTTCGCTGGTTGTTGCGCGCGTACTCGAACGCAAACTTCGAGATGCGAGTACAGGCCTTCTCAGTCATGATCTTAAGGCTCTCGACCACACCAGGAACGACCTCGTGCTCTAGTCCGGAATAAAGTCCTTCAGTGTTTTCGCGGACAATGATCAGATCAACATCCGGATAACGGGTGGGAATGTGCGGCAAATTGCGAATTGGGCGGAAGTTGGCATAGAGTTCAAACTTCTTTCTCAGCGCGACGTTGATACTGGGGAATCCGCCACCGACAGGCGTAGTGACCGGGCCCTTCAAACCCACCTTTGTGCGTTCAAGGGATCCGATCAGATCCTTGGGAATGTACTCACCGGATTTCTCATATGCCTCTGCTCCTACAGCGAATGTTTCCCATTCAAACTTCACGCCGGTCGCTTCCAGAATGCGGACAACCGCGTTGGTGACTTCGGGCCCGATGCCGTCGCCGGGAATAAGCGTTACTTTGTGACTCATGATTTCCGATTCCTTCTGTGAAGATAAACTTTGTGATTGTGAACCACACAACGAACGAGACGTGTGAATGGCGGGCTATGCGATGACTATGCCTTTACTTTCACCAGATCCTTCAGTTCGTTCATGAACTCTTTGACGTCTTTGAAATCCAGATAGACCGACGCGAAGCGCACATAAGCGACCTTGTCGTAGCGACGGAGGCGGTTCATGATCAGCTCTCCTAATTCGCTGGTCTTCCGCTCGCGCTCCGGCGACTCGATCACGAACGACTCGGCTTCATTCACGATCTGCTCGAGCTTACTGATCGGTACGGGGCGTTTCTCGCAAGCGCGAAGCAGGCCGTTGAGCACTTTCTGACGGTCGAACTTCTCGCGTCGGCCGTCTTTCTTGACGACCATATAGGGAATCTCGTCGATGCGCTCGTATGTTGTGAAGCGCTTGCCGCACTTCAAACATTCACGACGTCGACGAATGGACTCCGCTTCTTTGCTCTCGCGCGAATCGACGACTTTATCGTTGGCAAATCCGCAAAAAGGACATTTCATGGCGCTGGCTTAGTCAGAGAAGATCGGCGATTCCGCCCAAACATACCGCTTCACAGCATGGAATCAGGCGGGCAGCGGCAAATCCTCAATTCTGACCGGGTAACCAAAAATTGTAACAGTAACGGCGTTACGGGAAGGAATGGTCGGGCTCTGGTCTAGTACTCAGCTGAGCACTCGCGTGTCGCCTAAGAGAACAAACAGCGCTCGCACCCCCTGCGGCACGAGCGCCGTTTTTCCTCATCCTTCCCGGTGACGGAAGGAGTGAAGCTTGCGATCCCTAAAATCACCGCCTACTTGCAGGATCTGAACGACACTTTGCCGTATCCGGAAACCAGACTTGTCATTGAAGTGTCTGAAAATTGTAAAAAAGTGCGAGGCGGGTTTAGGCCCTCGACACGGGAGATCGACCCGGGTTCTTAGCAGCCGCTGATATCATAAAAATCGGCTTCGAAAACGTGCGCGCGCTGCTTAATCTCGGGATCCTTCTTTCTGTTTTGCCCCTGTTCGGGCAAAGTAATGTCGGCGAACTCCGGATTACAGTGTCTGATCCTCACGGCCTTGGGGTGAAAAGCACTGTTGAGCTCATCAGTCAGTCGAATGAACTCCACGAATCTCTTGCCACTGACGACTTGGGAACCCTGATCGCGAAAAGGCTACCGTTCGGCCTATACAGAATTGAAATTCAGCACGCCGGTTTTGCCCCGATTTCGATGCCGGTCGAGGTCAGATCCGCGATTCCCATTGAAGTGTCGATCAACCTGGCGATCGCCTCCGTGAGCGATTCCGTGACTGTTGAGGCGAAAGAAACCCTGATCGACCCGCACCGCACGAACTCGGTGAACGAAATCGGTTCAGAGGCCATTGAAACGCGTACGACCTCATTGCCCGGTCGGTCTTTGCAGGACCTGATCTCTTCAGAACCAGGGTGGGTCTTCGAAGGTAACGCAGTATTGCATCCGCGTGGCGCCGAATATCAGACTCAGTTCGTAGTCGATGGCGTTCCACTCACGGACGACCGGTCGCCGGGAGCTGGTCCCGAGATTGAAGCGGATGATGTCGATTCCCTCACCGTCTACACTGCGGGAATTCCCGCCGAGTTTGGGCGCAAGATGGGCGGCGTTGTCGAAGTAAATACGCTGAAGGATACCAAGGCAGGTCTACACGGACAGGTGGACCTATTTGGTGGGAACTTCGAAACTGCCGGCGCCTCTGCGCAAGCGCAATACGCCTGGCGCACTAGCACGCTGGGCGGAAGTGCTTCCGGGAGCATGACCAGCCACTACCTGAATCCGGTCGTGCCTGAGAACTATAACAATCGGGGAACGACAGGCGATTTCTCGCTCCACTACGAGCGAGACCTAACATCTCATGACCGTTTAGGTTTAATCGCGCGACATGAGCTTTCTCGCTTCCAGATTCCGAACGAGCAAGTACAGCAGGCTGCTGGGCAACGGCAGGATGCAGATAACTTTGAAACGATGGGCATCGTCTCGTACCAGCATGTTTTTTCGGAAAATATCCTGGGCGCATTCAGAGGAATGGTGCGCGATACCTCCAGCCATCTGAGTTCGAATCCTGAATCGACGCCGGTTATCGCATTCCTGCAGAATCACTCCCGCGAAGGATATTTCAACGGATCGTTGTCGGTTCATCACGGGCGACACGAGTTCAAGGCCGGAGTCGAATCCGACAGCTCCTTTTTGAGCGAAAGCTTCAGCGATGTGATTACGGATCCAACCCGCTTCGATCCGTCAAGTCCGTTGGCGTTCAGCTTTCCTGGGAGTCGTCCGGCGGAAGGGCACCGGCCCGACCTTGAACAGTCTGGATATGTGCAGGACTTGATGCGAGCAGGGAACTGGACGTTCAGCGTAGGGTTTCGGTGGGACCACTATCAGCTGGTGGTAAATGAAAATGCGGTAAGCCCGCGTCTATCAGCATCACGTTATTTTCCTCGCGCCGGTTTGGTAGTGCACGCATCCTATGACCGCGTATTCCAGACTCCGTCTGCCGAGAACATACTTCTCGCAAGTTCTTCGCAGGTGATTTCGCTCAATCCGAGTGTGTTACGTCTGCCGGTTGAGCCTTCACACGGCGACTACTACGAAATTGGTGCGACCAAAGGCCTTTTCGGACAGTTACGGATCGAGGCGAACTACTATCGTCGATATGCAAATGACTTCGCGGATGACGATCAGTTGTTGAGCACGGCGGTGAGCTTTCCGATCGCTTTCCGGAAAGCAGTGATCTACGGTGCGGAAGGGAAGATTGAGGTCGCAAAGTTGGGACACTTCTCGGGCTTCGCCAGCTATTCCTACATGGTGGGAAATGCATGGTTCCCGGTGACCGGAGGACTGTTTCTTGGTGACGATGCCATCAACGCCTCGACCCAGCTGACAGGGCACTTCCCCGACACTCAGGATCAGCGAAATACGGTTCGGCTCCGCGGGCGATATCAGGCAATGCCTAGACTGTGGCTTGCCGCGGGAGCGTCTTATGGGAGCGGCCTGCCCTTCGAATTCACCGGAACGTACGAGGATGCGCTCGCGCAGTACGGACCGGCGATGGTCAGCCGGGTTAATTTTGCACGGGGGCGGGTGCGGCCGTCATTCGCCGTCGATGTGTCGGCAGGCACGGAGATCTTCAAGAACGATCGCTTCTCAACTCGATTGCAGGCCGACGTGGAAAATTTGAATGACCGGCTCAACGTGATCGATTTTGGGGGATTGTTCTCGGGAAATGCGATTGCGCCGCCGCGCAGTTACTCACTGCGTCTGCAAACCAGCTTCTAAGTTGACGTCATGTAAGCGATGTCATCCTGAACCGTGGCGAAGCCACAGCGAGTGACCCTACGACAGGTGTCGGCATCACAGGCGTAAACGAGTTCGTAGTCATCGAGTGGAGTGTGCATACCCTCACACTGCGTCGCCACTCTGGCCCTCGTAAGATCCTTCGACGCGGCTTCGCGGCATCTCAGAATGACATCTATACTACGAAATACTTCGCCGCCGGGTGATGCACCACAATCGCCGACGTGCTCTGCTCCGGCTCCAGCAGAAATCCCGAGGTCAGACGCACCCCGACATTTTCTTCCGGCTTGAGAAGAGCGAACAGCTTCGTCTGATCTTCAAGGCTCGGGCACGCAGGATAACCGAACGAGTAGCGCGATCCGCGATATTTCTGGTGAAAGAGATCGCGAATCTCAGAGGAATCCTCGCCGCCGATTCCTAACTCTTCGCGCATTTTCTTGTGATGGAACTCAGCCAGAGCCTCGGCAGTTTCGACGCTGAGGCCGTGCAGGTAGAGATACTTGGTGTACTCCCCGCCCTCGAATAGCCGCTGGGTTTCAACGCTGGCGGCAGGGCCGATCGTGACGAGGGAAAGCCCGAGAACATCCATCTTGCCGGAAGACTTCGGCGCGAAGAAGTCGGAGATTGCTAGTCGGCGGCCTTCTTTCTGGCGTGGAAAGGTGAATCGCAACAGCTCTGGAAGCCCTTCTTCCCAGCGAGTGCTACAAGGGCGCGCCTGTGCCTTTGGTGGTTCGTAGACGATCACATCGTTGCCTTCGCTTTGGGCAGGAAAGTATCCATACACGACAGCCGGTGCGAACAAGCCGGATTCGAAAACTTCCGCCTCAAGCTTCTGCAGAATCGGCCGGAATTTCTCTTCGACCAGACGCAAATAATCCGACTGGGAGGCGGTCTTTAACTGCCACTGATTCTTGAAGAGTGCCGTCTCGTTGATGTAGCGGAAGAGTTCGCGTAGATCGTAATCTTTCTTGACGCGCACGCCCCAAAACGGCGGCGTAGGAATATTCGGCGCATCGGTGACCACCGCACTCCGCTCGGCGAATAGTGGGCCGGTTTCTTCGTCGATCACCGCAGCCTTGGCATACTCCTTCACGGTGCGGCCCTCGCGCAGACGTTGATCGCGTGCACCATCCTCTGTCGCCAGATCCTCCATGATGTGCAGCCCGGCGAAAGCATCGTCAGCGTAAAAGACGCCGTTCGCGTATTCACGGCGGAGATCGTCTTCAACATATTTCCGGGTGAGCGCAGCGCCCCCGCAAATCACCGGGAACTCTAACTTCTGCCGCTCGAGATCCTGAATCACATACTTCATCTCGAGCGTTGACTTAACCAGGAGGCCGCTGAGTCCGATGGCATCGGCGCCGTGCTCCTGTGCCGCGCGGATGATCGAATCTCCCGGTTGCTTGATGCCCAGATTGACGACCTTGAATCCGTTGTTCGACAGAATGATGTCAACCAGATTCTTTCCGATATCGTGCACATCACCCTTGACGGTTGCGAGCACGATCGTGCCCTTCGCCGTGCCCGCCTTCTTCTCCATCTTCGGCTCAAGATAAGCGACCGCCTGTTTCATGACTCCGGCCGAGTCCAGCACCGAAGGCAACTGCATTTTGCGTGCACCAAAGAGGTCGCCGACGGTCTTCATGCCATCGAGCAGGACGGTATTGATGAGCTCCAGCGGGGAGTAACTGGCCAGAGCGTCTTCGAGGAGTTGCTCCAGCGATTTCTTATTCGCTCCATCGCCAACTGATTTCTCGCCGTTGATGATGGCGAACTTCAGCTTGTCTTCGACCGACAGAGTGTCGACGTGCGCAGTAGTCGAAGCCGCAGGCTTGCCTTTCATTCCGGCGAAATGCGCCATGTAAACCTGCAGCGGATCGCCGGCGGACGCGTCGCGGAAAATCAGCTTGCGCGCAAGTTCAACTTCTTCATGAGGAATCTTGTATAACGGATAGATCTTGGTGTAGTTGACGATGGCCATATCGAGGCCTCGGTTCACCGCCTCATGCATAAAAACAGAGTTCAGGACACGCCGAGGATAGGCATCGAGACCAAAAGAAATGTTGCTGACGCCCAGGATTGTCTTGACCTGCGGCAACTCCTTCTTAATGCGTTCGACGGCGTTCAGCGTCTCGATTCCCGCTGTGCGGTATTCTTCCTGCCCGGTTGAGATCGGCAGCGTCAGCGCATCAAAAATCAGATCGGTAGAATCGAGGCCGTATTTGTTCACCGCCAGATCATGGATGCGATGCGCAATCGCGACTTTCTTGTCGGCTGTGAGCGCCATGCCGTCTTCGTCGATCGTTAGCGCGATGACCGCTGCGCCGTAGCGCTTTGCCATGGGCAGGACTTTCGAGGTCCGCTTCTCGCCGTCTTCCAGATTGATGGAGTTGATGAGCGTGCGGCCGGGGATTCGCTTCAGAGCCTCTTCCACTACATCGGCCTCGGTCGAGTCGACAAGAATGGGTGCCGGTACACGCGTCGCAATCTTCTCAAGGATCGAAGAGATATATCCCTTTTCGTCTTCTCCAACGATGGCGCAACACAGGTCGAGCATGTGAGAGCCGTCGTTGACCAGTTTCTTGGCGAGCGCGAGGATCTCGTCGTACTTTTTGCTCTGGACTAGCTTGCGGAAATGATCGACGCGCGTGGTCGTGTTCATTTCCTCGGCGACGATCAGCGGCTTAGGTTCGAGATCGAGTGGAACAGTCGTGTAGGCGCTCGATGCCGATCCGACCCGTTTTACATCGCGCTTGGCTGGTTCCACGCCAGAAACCGCGTCCACCACGGCTTTCAGGTGCTCAGGAGTAGTTCCGCAGCATCCGCCAACGATGCGGACGCCGTAATCTTGAACGAAGTGCTTGTGATAGTCCGCTAGCTCTTCAGGCGTCAGTTTGTAGACGGCGTGGCCGCCGACATTCTGCGGAAGTCCCGCGTTAGGAAGGACCGAAACTTCTTTGGTCGAATTGAGCGCAAGATAGCGGACCGCGTCGTTCATTTCCTTCGGTCCGGTGGCGCAGTTCAGGCCGATGGCGTCCACCTCAAAGGGTTCGAGCGCAGTCAGGGCCGCTCCAATTTCCGTGCCCAGCAGCATCGTTCCGGATTCCTGCAATGTGACTTGAATCGTTACCGGCAATTTCTTGCCGGACTTTCGCATCGCCTCTAAAACACCAATCGCCGCAATCTTGGCCTGCAGCAGGTCCTGCGCAGTCTCGACCAAGAGCACATCGACGCCGCCTTCGATTAGCGCCGCCGCTTGATCTTCATAAGCCTTGACCATCGCCTCAAAGCCGATGTGACCTAGCGAGGGTAACTTGGTGGTCGGCCCGAGAGATCCGGCGACGAATCGTGGCTTATCTTTGGAGAACTGCTGTGCGACTTCCCGCGCGAGCTGCGCGGCCTTCACATTAATCTCGTGCACACGATCCGCAAGCTCGAATTCGCCGAGGACGATCGAAGATCCGCCGAAAGTGTTGGTTTCGACGATGTCGCACCCGGCCCGGAAGAAGTCAGCATGGATGTCGCGGATGATGTCCGGACGGCTAAGCACCAGCACTTCGCTGCAGTTTTCTTTTCCCCAGTAGTCATCCAGGGTGGGATTGCACTTCTGGATGTTGGTGCCCATCGCGCCGTCGTAGACGACGACACGTTCTTTTACGGTCTGCAAAAAGTCAGCCATGTTTGTTTCCAGCTGCTAGCTCCTAGCTTCTAGCTGTAGTCATGATTCTGTTCATCCGCGCGAATCCGTGGCCAGGAAATCCTACATACACGAACGCCGGTCGCGAATGGACCGGCGTGAATTCCAAAATCGCGCTGAACCTAGCTGCCGGGCACCATTTCTGCCGGCGCCCCACCATTCACGTCGGCCTGATTGAATACGATGTTCGCTCCCATGTGTGCTGGCCGGGGGGCCAGCATCATCTCCTTGCGGTACACCAAATTGGTGGCGTTGAAGGTTGCGAGCTCAAATCCGTGGCCGTGCGTGATCGCGTCAGTCGGACACGCCTCGACACAGTATCCGCAGAAAATGCAGCGGTTGTAGTCGATGTTGTAGACCTTGGCATAGCGCTCGGCGCCGCTGACGCGGTTTTGCGCAGTATTTTCGGCCGCTTCGATATAAATGCAGTTCGACGGGCACGCCGCCGCGCACAGGAAGCAGGCGACGCATTTCTCGAGCCCATTCTCGTCGCGCTGCAGCACGTGCGCGCCGCGGAAACGCGCTTCAATGCGAGCTCCGCGCAACGGACCTTTTCCATCCGGATAATTCTCGACGATCGTCGGCTTGAACATCTCCGAGAACGTGATGCTCATGCCTTTGGCGATCGCGGCGATATTTTTCAGAACCGGCATCTCTCAGTCAGTATACCGAAAGAGATGCAGGAACGTCCCGCGAGGACTCGCCAAATGGCGATGAATCACGGTCGAACTGCGTTCGACGGACAGTCGATGGCGGCTGTCCGCAGATGGGGTTTATTTTGTCATCGGGGTTCGTGCGCTATGCTCGGCGGCGGACACCGCACTCTCGATCCAGGCCGTGTACCACAAGTTCAGCAGCATCTGCGAGCCCGCTGCAAGACGGTGCGTGGTGAAGGCAAAAGCAGCGCGGGTACCTTTACCAGTGAAACCACCCTCCTTCTCGAGAGAGTAGACATTCTCAACAAGGCCATGTGACTCCTTCAAGTAAGCCACGTAATCGACGAACGGATCTTCGAGCCTTTTGGGACTGTTCACCATTCCTGCGAAATCATTCGCTTTGATGTTTGCTGCAACGTAGGCCGTTTCAAACTGCCCATGAATCGTGTGTTGGGTTGTGTACCCGTTTGGATTGGGACCAACCCAGCCGTTGTATTGAATGGTCGTGTGCAGCGGCTGTGAACCGTCGGCGACGTAGTGGCCCAGCCATCCAGCATAGAAGATGATCGCCTGCTGCACGGCCAGTGTGGACTGGTGTGCGGCCAGTTGTTGACGGTACTCTCGGAACGCAACCTTCAGGCGTCCAAAGACTTCCATCGTGATGTACGGCTGCAGGCCAACGCGCTCGGGAAGATAATCGTCGGGATGATCCGAAATAGCCGTACGCTTCTCGTAAAGCTTGCGATAGAACTCGTAGCGTCCGGACGGAAGAGGATCGAGCCATGAGACCCGCTCCAGATCGATGAAGTGATCGGCTTCCTGCGCATTCTTCAGGGCGAATTCCGCCGGATTACGCCAACGATCCGGCTCAGGTCCGAGGTAAGCAATCTCCGTCACAGCCTGCCGCAGAAACTTCGGCATGCTGGCTGGAATCTTCTGGGCGGCAACACGGTTGATGCAGGTGTGTCCCTCGTTCCCCCAAGCAAAAGAGGCACGGCTCTGAAGAAGAACGAGGGCGATGAGCGCCACGCTCAGCCCTCGTCGGATACGGTTGGTGTCGAATTGAGAGAAGGGCATCGATGACTCACCTTCGGTTAGGATTCGGCTGCGCTATTCTTAAGTGTGGTTCCAGGAAAGCCTCAAACCTCCGTCGCAGCGGGTCTTTGCGCAAATTGCACATTCGTCCGAAAAATCTGTTCCGATCGTGGATCGACGTTCTACATGTGCCAGCGCTCAGCAACCGATCCAAGCTTTCCGAAATACCCGAGACTGCCCGTGCTGCAATGCCGCGGCTATGAGGCTTCTCCTGATAAAGATAAATGACTTTTGTTGTGATGAGAGCCACCGCTAACTGAGAGTGGGCTTCGTGACTGGTGTCACTGCACGACAAGCCGCCTTGGTCGAACATGAGAACGGTATGACAAGGAGGTCCCAATGCTCAAGATTCTTGCGGTCAGCGCGATCCTCTTGTTCTTTGTTTGAATTGTTGCAGTGCTCCAGGGCTGGAGCAAAGCTACAATGAGCGATCATATCGTTTCCATTGGATTCATCACTGTTTTTGGAGCGGGAGCAGCTTGGGGAGTTCGGACTCTGGGACTATGGCATTGAAGAGCATCGCGAAAAGCGCGAAGTCCGAAGCGAACGCGAACGTATTCGCGGGACAGGCAAAGCAGCCGACGGATGCGCAGTTGGCTGCTGCCATAGGCGATTACTACGAACTGTGGCAGCATCTCGTCACTGATCTCAAGAACGAACTGGCCATCGATACGGCCGAATGGCACACATCGTCAGTGAAGCTTGGATGGTCGCTGCGCGTTCAGGCGAAGAAGCGCAACATCGTGTATCTCGGACCGCGCGATGGATGCTTTCTGGCGTCGTTCATCCTCGGTGACAAGGCGATCGCAGCAGCAAGAAAGAGCGGCTTGGATCCAACTGTGCTGCGCCTCATCGCCGGATCCAAACGATACCCCGAAGGAACCGCCGTCCGCATTGAGGTGCGCTCGGAAAGCGATCTGCAAACGGTGAAGAAGCTGGCGAAGATCAAGATCGACAACTAGGCGAGCGTCTTCTCTATTGCAGTCCGAGTTCTTTCGCCAGTGCCTTCCACTTGCTGTCGACCAAGGCTTTTGTCTTCGCGTCCATGACGATTTCATCGGGCCACGGACGGGAGAACCCTTCCGCAGGCCACTTTCGCGTGGCGTCGATGCCCATCTTTGATCCGTAATTCGGCAAACGGCTGGCGTGGTCGAGAGAGTCGATCGGCCCAAGCGTGAACTGAATGTCACGCTCAGGGTCGATATGGTTGAAGACCTTCAGAGTCACGTCTGCGAGATCTTGCACGTCAACGTCTTCATCCACGACAACGATGCACTTGGTGAACATCGCCTGACCCAGCGACCAGATGGCGTTCATCACCTTGCGGGCCTGCCCCGGATACGATTTCTTGATCGAAACGATCATCAGGTTATGGAAGACGCCCTCGATCGGCAGATTGACGTCCACAAGTTCCGGAATTGTCAGTTTCATTAAAGGAAGGAAAATGCGTTCGACCGCTTTGCCCATGTATGCATCTTCTTGCGGAGGCTTGCCAACGATCGTCGTGGCGTAAATCGGATCTTTGCGGTGGGTAATGCAACTGACATGGAAGACGGGATAAAGGTCTTCGAGCGAATAGAAGCCGGTGTGGTCTCCAAATGGTCCTTCGGTGCGGAGCTCGTCGAGGTCGATGTGGCCCTCGAGAACGATCTCGCTTGATGCGGGAACTTCAAGATCCACCGTTTCGCACTTGACTAGATCGACCGGGGCTCCGCGCAAGAAGCCCGCAATCAGATGCTCCTCGATTTCTGGCGGTGCCGGAACGATCGAAACAAAGGTCACCACCGGATCGGTTCCAATCGCGACGGCGACTTCCATCTTTCCTGCCGGACGGTCGCCTTCCAGCAGAACACTTCCTCCCGCACTTCTGGCCATAATGGCGACCGCCGCCGATTTGCTCTCTACTGCGGCTCGCATATGATCGCGCACGTGCTCGGCTGCGT
>Ga0126379_10000122_pt1 | contig 36811 bp, 44 predicted proteins | sample PanSoiMetPlot_24_FD_92640 | JGI IMG/M metagenome (GOLD analysis project Ga0126379, IMG submission 92640) | Tropical forest soil microbial communities from Panama - MetaG Plot_24 | ecosystem: Environmental > Terrestrial > Soil > Tropical forest > Bulk soil | place: Panama | collected 2016-02-17
AGGCCGCTCGGAGCGAGAAAAACGAACTAGCGCCGTTGCCAGTCAAACGGTAGACTACGGGGAGCCCCGCCGCCGAGACTCGACACCCCTGCGGCGGGGCTCAAACAAAGGAGCAAGCCATAAATGTCACCATGTTATTCCAAACCAGGACAACAATTCAACCAATCAAGCAGGCGAATGTCATACGTCTTACGACGATGCAGACGGCCGCAGACGGCACCATACACAAGATCATGCTCATCGACGAGGATGAGTCCTTCGACATTGTCGTGCAATATCCCGACGGACAGCGTGAGGCAGTTTGGAGCCTGACGAAGTGACCTGGCCCCTGATCGGATTAGGCATTTTCTTGATCTGGGTGATCTGGCTCCTGGCGAGAAGAGGCAAGTAACATGCGAGCAATCTTTTGCGTTGACCCAGGCAAGTCCACAGGCGTTGCTTGGGGCATCCTCAATGAAGCAGAACGAAACGGACTCGCAATCGATGCCGTGGCGAAAAGAATCTTCTCCGGCTCAACCACCATCACGGCCAGCGAACCCGAACAGATCCGCTTGCTCAACAAGCTCTGGGTTGAGTTCAAGCGACGCAGCGTCCAAAAAAATCTTCTCACACCAGAGCAGATTGACCTCGTGGTCGAGGACTTTGTCTTGTTCCCTGGCGAGAAGCCAGGCAAGGACACAACCGTTGCTGAGCGAATCGCTTGGGGCTTTGAAGGGTACCGCATGGCCAACTTTGATCGACACAGGCCACACGCCAATCCACCCATGCGACACTACACTAGCATCACCTGGCAGAAGTCAGGAGCAGCCAGCAGGTTCGCACAGAAGGACATCCTCACAAGAGCAGACGCCTGGATTGTCGGCAAGCAGCATGAGCGCTCCGCATTTGCCCATATGATCCTGCGGACAAACGTCCTCATGGACAACCGCAAGCCCCACACATGAGGCGCCGCAAGCAGGATCACTTCCTCACCAGAGCAATGGGTTGCGGCATTATGCTGCTCTGCATAACGGCATGGTGCAGCTTCGTTGCCGCGATCACCTACGCGATATATACGCGCGTACGATAACGCGATACGCGCGCATACGCGCGAGTAGCTCCCATAAAGCCATGCGGGGCTTGCTCCTAAATAGCCCTTTACTTCGGGGCTGCGAGCAGGTAAGATCCCCTGCATGGCTTCGAACACCGAACTCCGTGACCAGGCTACGGCCTTGCTCAACCAGGCGATTGAAGTCCTCGCTGGCATCACCGATTCCGGAGAGCAACCCATCCCGCCCGAGCCACCCAATCCGACTCCGATGACTGGCATCTATCATGGGGCCTACATTGATGGCTCCACGATGCAGCGCTACTACGGCGACGACTACGCCTACACGGTGCCCTGGGATCCCGAGGAGCGTGTGCAAAAGAAGTTCGAGGAGGACGCCAGCAAGACCATTGCCATCTCACACTGGGGCACCGGCTCGGCCTCCGTACCGATCTGGGACTCGAACGCGAACGACATGCTGGAGAAGATGAGAGAGGCGCGCGGCCGATCCTGCTACCCGCTCCTGGATACATCGACCGCCAGCGTCTACCTCGGCGACATCGTACGTGGAGACTTCGACGACAAGATCCGCGAGTGGTTTTCGGTCATTGCGACCTTTGGCAAGCCCTGGATCATCCGTCTCAACACCGAGATGAACGGCAGTTGGTATGGCTACGGCGCTAATGATCTACAGGGGCCGGAGCAGCCGACCAACTTCGTCAAGTCGTGGCAGCGTATCCACGACCTTGCAGGTGAGGTCGGCGCCAACGATAATGCCACCTGGCATTGGGCTCCCAACTCGCTGCCTCCGTGGGACGTGACGTACTTCCCGCATCCGTTCTCGGCATACTATCCTGGCGATGAGTACGTCGATCTCGCTGGCTTCGTCTGCTACCAGCAAGGCAAGGATGCCTCGGAGGGCGACTGGAGCTACCTGAGCGGCGCCAGCTACGACGAGTGTCTCAAAGTCGCGCCGAACAAGCCGATGCTGATCTCGGAGTGGTCGAGCTTCTTCGAGTTCACGCAGCCGCCCAAGAACCCGGATCACGGCTTCTGTTCAAATAAGGGCGAGTGGCTGCGCAACGCCCTCAACTACGTGGCCAGTGACCAGCCGGCCATCATGGGTATGGTCATGTTCAACTGCGGCTACGAGACCGGCAAGATGGAGCACAACGAGATCGAGACCAGCGAGGCCGCCAAGAACGGATACCGGCGCGGCGTCAGCGACGACCCGATCTGGATTGGCAGACACGACCTCGCAGACAGCGGAAAGGTACCGGTGCTGAGATGAGCTTACCGCCCGACAAACGCGAGCTACCCGTCGAGGGCTTATGGATGCGTGACCCCGAATGGGAGGTCATGCTACGCGGCGCAGCCGACCAGGGCGAGGGCCGCCAGTTCTGGTGGGATCCGGTTCACGGTTGGGTCAAGCACGAAGGCCCGACCATTCAGGTCACTGTTCCTCCCAACCATCTGAGACCGTACTGATGCCCGGCGGCGTACACTACTTCGAGAAGGGCGACCTGCCGCAGCTCAAGCGCAAGGGGCAAAGCGCCAAGAACCGCCGCAGAGTTACTCAGGCGAAACAGAAGCGCGACGAGCGCCTCAAGTCCATATGTGGCGCGAAGAAGCGCAACGGATACGGTGAGTGCCGGCGGATGGCCGGCTGGGGGACAAAGCATCCGGGGATCGGCCGTTGCAAGTACCACTCGGGCGGGTCTCCAATGGCGCGTAAGAACTCCATCAAGGAAGAGGCGATTGTCTTCATGGGGGCGCCAAGGGACATCAATCCCTTCGACGCGATCATGTGGTGCATTCGGATTACTGCGGGCGAGGTCGAGTGGCTGAGCATGAAAATCGCGGAAGTAGATGAGATTGACTGGATCGAGGAGACGCAGTTCGGCAAGCAGATGAACGTTCTGCAACGCAGTCGTGCCGACGCGCAGGATCGACTCGTCCGCTACTCTCGTGACGCAATTCAACTCGGGCTCGCGGAGCGTTCCATCCGTTTGGCGGAGAACTTCGGCATGGTGTTGGCACGCCTGCTGGAGAACATCGCCAGCGAACTCAACTTGACGAAGGCGCAGAAGGAGATCTGGCCGGGGATCGTGCGCCGGCAGCTGATCCTTATGCAAGGAGGAACGCCGCCAGAAGAGAATGTTCTCTTGGGAGAGGCTGAGGATGCCGACGCGCTCACGGCGTAGCAAGTTCACCCACGATGCGTATGTCCCGCCTCAATACGATCACTTTCCAGAGGGTACCGCCGATGCGACTTTGCGTTATCTCTTCCCGGAGCCAGCGCCGTACCTGGACAACGCGGCCGACTGGATTCGTGACATCCTGGGAGAAAGTATTTGGAGTAAGCAAGAGGAGATTTGCAACAGCGTAGTCACTAACAGATACACGGCCGTGAAGGCATGTCACGGCCCCGGCAAGAGCTTCATTGCGGCGCGGATTGGTTGTTGGTGGCTCAACGTCTTCAAGCTCGGAGATGCTTTCCTCGTTACGACAGCGCCGTCCTGGCCTCAGGTTCAGGCGATCTTGTGGCGAGAGATTCGGCGGGCGTGGCGCATTGGCAAGCTGCCCGGGCGCATTACCCTCGAATGCCAATGGTATATGGGCGAGGGGAGGAATGACGAAGAGCTGATCGCTATGGGCCGCAAGCCCGCCGACTACAACGAGCAAGCTTTCCAGGGTCTGCACGCTCGTTACATCCTGATCATTCTGGATGAGGCGTGCGGGATTCCTGAGACGCTCTGGACTGCGGTCATGACACTCATGACAAACGAGAACGCTCGGGTGCTTGCAATCGGCAACCCGGACGACCCAGGCTCGCATTTCGCGCAGATTTGCAAGCCGGGATCTGGATGGAACGTGATTAGCATCTCGGCGTTCGATACACCGAACTTTACCGGTGAGACGGTCACACCGCTTCTGGCGGAGAACCTCGTCACCCCGTTGTGGGTGGAGGATCGTCGCAGGGAGTGGGGTGAAGGATCGCCGCTCTGGCAAGCGAAGGTGATGGCTGAGTTCCCCGATATCAGCGACGAATACCTGATCACGCCAGCGATGATACAAATCGGTATAGACACGGATCTGCCGGGGATTGAGAAAGGTTCGTACGGCGCGGACGTGTCGAGGATGGGCGTGGACAAAACGGTTGTGTATAGGAATCGCGGGGGCGTGATCAGGTACGTCGATTCGTGGGGAATGACGGACACCATGCGGACAACCGGAAAGTTCAAGCTCATCCTCGACAGGCACCATCATACCAATCGACCGAACATGGTGATAGACATCATCGGTCTTGGCTCCGGTGTCTTCGACCGTCTGCGCGAGATGGGCTACCCATCGACTCCATTCAACGGCTCGGAGAGAGCTTACAGACCGGATAAGTTCAAGAACCGGCGTGCGGAGATATACTGGACATTCCGCAACGACCTGGAAGCGGGAATGATCGACCTTGACGGCGCAGACGAGGAGCTTCTGGCGCAGTTGCAGAATATCAAGTGGTGGGTTGATTCGAGCGGTCGCATTCAAATCGAGTCGAAGGACGACATGCGTGAGCGCGGGGTGAAGTCTCCAGACCGTGCTGACGCCTGCGTCTATTCGACCGTACGAACAGGGCCGTTGATTGTTCAGCCGTCCGCGTACGGCAGTCTTGCAACCGACCTTCTAACTATGGAGATGTAATGGCGAGCTGGTGGGAGAAGCCGTATCCGGGTGGGCCGATGGTAGCCGTGAGGGGATTCCCTCGGCCTCTGTATCCTCCGGATGCGGCACCGGGACATACGCCTTCAGAAGACGGGCCTGATGTGGAGGCGTACAAGCGTGTGGTGTCGCGTGCTGGGCGCTGGAAGTGGCAACCTTTCGACCAGAACTTCAGCAACGGCTTCTCCCACGGCAAAGGCCCGAACGTCATCGACAGTGGTGTAGCAGGGATCCAGAGGCAGCAGAAGATGGATCCTGATTCGGGATGGGTAGGCGAGAAGACCTTCAACACTTTGCGTTCCATAAAGATCCCTCCAGGCCTGCCCCACGCAGGCGAGATGGCCATGGACGCTCGCGCCGTCGAGCTGGTCAACGCAGCCTGGGACGTATACGGAGGGAAAGAGCCTGTGCCGCCAGCCGATTCCCCCATCGGAGCGGCGCAGGCTCGCCTTGACCGGGCGATCAGTCAGCTTGGTGTGAAGGAATCTCCTGCCAACTCAAACCAGTGCGAGTTCACCGACTGGTACGGGATGGTCGGCCCGTGGTGCGCGATGTTCGTTACCTGGGCCGACCTCACCGGCGAGGTTCCCTGCCCATACACCTTCAAGAAGGGCTCGTACTATGCCTATGTGCCGTATGTCGTCTACGACGCCCGTATGGGTTATCGAGGTCTCGCCATTACCAGTTCACCGAAGCCAGGCGATCTCGTCTGCTTTGATTGGGATTGGAACGGCGAGTTCGACCACATCGGCATCTACGAGAAGTCTCTTGGAGGAGCGCAGTTCTACGCCATCGAAGGAAATACGAGTCAATCAAACAACTCGAACGGCGGTGAGGTCATGCGCCGGCAGCGAGACCTCAACGGGCAGGATACGGTATTTGTGCGAGTGAAGGAGTAGTAAGTGGCGAGACCCAAGACGACAACCAGGACAGGTGCAGCGCCGCCTCTCAACGAGATCGGCACCGTACTCGATGGAAACTTCTCTCCTGCGGGGATGGCTCCCTGGATTACCTGGGTTGACGTCGAGGAGGTAGTGCCGCAGCTGAAGTGGCCGCTGTCAGTTCGAACGTACCAGAACATGAGGAACGACTCGCAGATCGCTGCCCTCTACGACGCGACCCTGCTAGCGATCCTCAAAATGGAGTGGCTGATCGACCCGAACTCAGCCGATACGGCAATGGTCGAGAAGCTCTCTCGCGACTACAACATTCCGATTCTCGGTGAGAAGACGGACAACATCAAGCGTGGCCGGCTGAAGAACCGATTCAGTTTCCGCAATCATGTTCGTCTCGCTTTCAAAGCCGGGATCTATGGCCACTACTACTTCGAGCAGGTGGGCTATATCGGCGATGGTCGCAACGGACGACCGAACGATGGACTCTGGCACTTGAGGAAGCTCGCGGAGCGTCCGCCTCTCACTATTCAAGAGTTTCGTGTAGGAGAAGACGGTGGGTTGATCTCCATCGTGCAGAACGTGATTCAACCGAACGCAGCTTCATGGCAGAATCCGGTTCCCGAGATCCCGATTGACCGTCTTGTGGGGTACGTTTGGGATCGAGAAGGTGCGAACTGGGCCGGTCGTTCGTGGTTCCGCGAGTGTTACAAGAACTGGTTGATCAAGGATCGCCTGCTGCGGATAGACGCGATCAACCACGAACGGGCTGGAGGAGTACCCTATATTGTGGCTCATCCTGGAGCTACGAATGACGAAATCGACGATCTCAACAAGATGGCTCAAGCGTTTCGGGTCGGAGATACTGCTGGAGGAGCAGTTCCGTCTGGAGCCAAGTTTGAGATCGCTCGTGGCCTGCAAAGCTCTGTCATCGGTTCGGTAACGTACCACGACGAGGCGATGGCGAGGAAGTTCATGCTGATGGTCATGCAGCTTGGACAAACGCGAACGGGGTCTCGTGCTCTTGGCACCACGTTCGTAGACTTTTGGGCATCAGGTATGGAGGCAATCGCTCATTGGTTTGCGGATATTTTCAACGAGCACGTAGTCGAGGATGACATCGACTGGAACTTCGGTGAGGAAGTAGATCAAGTACCCATTCTTGTATTCGACTTCGATCCGGAGTTGATTGTGGCAGATCTTGTCCAGTTGATTGCTAACGGAGGTATTATCGTGGATGACGAGCTAGAGGCAGCGATCCGTAAAGAGATGCATCTGCCTCCAGCGCAGCATCCTCGGCCGACTCCGGCACCGCTACCGCCTGGCGCTGGCGTTCAAGAGCCGCCGGTGGATCCGAACAAGCCAGATCCGAACAAGGTTCTGGATCTACAGCAGCAGCAAATCGACAAGCCAGCACCGGCTGCTCTACCGCCGGGTGGCGCGCCCCAATCTACGTCCCGAAACCCGACGGGCAAGAAAGTTGGGACGTAGTGAGGGCGACGGTCGTGTTATGGGCTCCCTCCTGCACGGCCGTCGCCTATCATCAAGGAAGGAGGTAGTAATGGCAAAAGGAGCAGGCCCAAAGCCGAGTAAGCCGACTTCGAAGGCAAAGGGCCGTACTCATAACCCGAAGTTCAAGGGTGCGGCGGCGTCGCAGGTCGGATCGAGTTCCAGCTCCGGGATGAATGTCGGTGGTCAGACCGACGCTACGGTTCGCAAGAATCAGTTCGCTCAAGGGGCCATGCTCCATCAGCAGCTGAAGAAGAGCCAGGGCACTGGTCTCGGCGTTCCGGGCAAGGGTTCACCCGGGAAGGTGGGTAGCTCGACCGCTCGCAGTGTCGGCAAGGTCAAGAAGCCAGCCAAGTAACATCAACCTCGAAAGGACTTGATATGGCGAAGACAGTAGGCCCAGTCTGGATTGTCCAGCCAGAGGACACGCCGCCTCCGCAGGAGCCGGGAACACCGGCACATCCGATCGTTCTGCCGCCCGACGGGATTTGGGGGCCGACCGATCCACGCCCCAATCCTCCAATCGTGATCCCGCCGGATCCGCCGCTCACCATTTGGGGGCCGACGGATCCGCGGCCGACGCCACCGATCAACCTGCCTGGCGATCCAGACGTGCCGGGCGACGTGTTCCCAGGGCACCCGATCTACATCCCTGACGACGTGTATCCGGACAACTCGCTTCCCGAGGGGCTCCAGAACGCCGGCAGCCCAGACTTCTACCAGCGCAAGACGTTGGGGATCAACTGGGACGAGAACTTCGACAAGGCGCAGATGGTTGCGATCTACGCCGGCACCGCCGACGCCGAGCCGGTCAAGGTTCGCACCGTCGCCAACAACGGCGCCTCATCGGTGACCTACCCGCAGGACTTCAGCGGCGAGGTCGTGATTCGCGTGGCGGGGATGGACAACTACCTCGAAGGCACCACGACCGTCCAGTAGCGATGCCGGCGAGATCCCAAAAACAACGTGCCTGGGCTTTCGCCGTGAAAGGGCCTGCTTGGGCACGCAAGCACCACTTCGACAATCCCGGAAAGTTGCCGAAGACAGTCAAGAAGAAGAAGGGAAAGAAGTAAATGGCCACCAAGAAGAAGCCGCCGAGTGGCAAGCCTAAGGTGCCATTCGGCGGCAAGAAGGCGGCACCGTTCAAGAAGGGCGGCGGTCGCAAGACAATGGGGGCTCAGTAATGGCTGCTGCTAGGAAACCAAAGCTCGGTTCGGGCAAGCGGTTTGCTGCCCTCAAGAAGAAGATCGCTGCGAAGGGCAACGTCTCGGATCCAGGAGCGGTCGCAGCCGCCATTGGACGCAAGAAGTACGGCAAGAAGAAGTTCCAGAAGCTCGCGGCCAAGGGTCGTGCTCGGAAGGCACGGTCGGGTAAATGAAGTTCAAGCGAACGATCAGAGCCAATACTCATCAGGCCGGCACTCCGTACAAGGGTGACGATGGTCTCTGGCGTATCGACAATGTCCCGATCTGCTCGACCGGGATCGAATACAAGCTCGGCACCGGCCCACATACCTTCACCGAAGCCGAGCTAGCTGATGCTGTCAAAGCCGCGAGTGGGGAAGACGTCGCGATCAACTCGCCTCGGATCAAGCTCGGACATCAGTCCAAGGTGAATGATCTGTTCTTAGGCGAGGATGAACCGGCATTCGGTCGGGTCGAGGGAATGACTCTGAGCGCGAACAAGCAGACAATCCTCGGCTCGTACGTCGGTACGCCGGAATGGTTGGCGAAAGTCTTGCCGGTTGCCTATCCCTCCCGATCTGTTGACGCGCAGTTGGGAGTGTCAACTGCGACCGGCAAGAAGTACGAGATGGTAATCACAGACGTATCGCTGCTCGGGATCTTGTGGCCGGGTTGTTCCGTTTTGGAGGATCTACCTCTCTGGTACGGAGCGGAGACTCCCGAGGGTGTTGAGATCAACGCTTCAGTTGACGTCTCTGCCATTCGCTCGAAGTTTTACAGCGAGGGGCCTGGCGCCGGCAATGTGAAGAGTTGGATCAGGGGAGAGCGGTTCGACACGATGAGCGGATATACGCTCATCGTGGATGAGGGCGACGGCAATCTCAGCCGGATTCCTGTCGATGTTGAAGACAATGTCGTCAGTTTCGGTACGGCGGTTCCCGTCGTGGAGCAGTACACCGACAAAGCGGCTGCAGCTTCGGCCGTTCTTGCCGGGATGAAGATGGCGGATCCGGCCATGGTCATCTTCGCTTCAAAGCAGGAAACATCAACAGAAGGAGAGACGATGGATGAAGAGCTTCGCCAGAGTCTCGCTAAGCGTCTGGGTCTGCCCGACGATGCCACGGAGGAGCAGATCAAGACCGAGTTGGCCAAGCCGGTGGAAGATCCACCGACGCCAACTGGCGGGGAGGGCGAGCCTGTGAGCGGCGAGCCGCCGGCAGTCACGGATCCAAACCCTGTGGTCGAAGGTGATCCCGTGAGCGCGACTGTCACTCTGGATCGAGCGACGTATGATCAACTCAAGCGTGGTGCTGACCTCGCAGTCACGCACGAGACCGAGCGCGTCGAGGCGCGCATCAACGAGACCGTCGAAGCGGCGGTCATGGACGGTCGGATTCCACCCGCGCGTCGTGAGCATTGGCAGAAGGCGCTACGGGCAGACTTCGACGGCAACAAGACTGTGATTGACGGTCTGGAGAAGGGTCTGGTTCCGCTTGTAGCTCGCGGCTCTGGCGGCGGTGGCGGCGAAGGCGACGGTCTGGAAGCGGGAACCGATCAAGGCCTGCCTCTGGACTGGTTCCCCGAGATCAAGACCATCCGGGCTCAGGCTGAGTCCGGCAGTCGCGTTATCAACGCGAAGGAGGGTTAGGCCGTGGCCAACGACCTCATCCCTTACAAGCGACCAGGCGAAGACGTTACCGGCTACGCCGTGGCCGCGATTACCGGCAAGCGTTGTGTTCAGATCGCAGCGGCCAAGGTCAACAAGGCCGAGGGTCTGAGCACGACGGGCGAAGGTGGAGCGTATCGCGTTGCGCTCCCGTCGGGTGCCGGCGCGAACGGTGGCGCTGCCAAGATGATCTTTGGCGTCGCCAAGTACGACCAGGCAACGGTCGGAAAGCTCGTCGGGATTGTTCGTGGCGGAATCGTTCCGATCACGGCCTCGGCAGCGATCACGGCTGGGATCGGTGTTCAAGTCGCAGCGGACGGAACGGTGGTGCCTGTTTCCACCGGAGTCCAGATCGGTGTCGCTTGCGACGACTGCGCAAACGGGGCTGACTGCGAAGTGGCCCTCAACATCGGGTGAGAGGAGGGGAGATGGAAAACAGAGTCACACTGGCCGAGCCGATTGTGTGGGTTCCTGGACAACCCGGAATCACGCGGGCGCGCGAGGCCATCGAGGCATCGACGTATCCGAATCCAGTCGCCCATCCTCTCGGCCCGCCGACTGTCTCAGGCACGACGATCACGATGGACATCGCGCTCAACGCGCCGACGCGCATCACTCGAACACTGATGGATCTCACGTTGCAGAGGTTCTTCGCTGATCGCGTGTTCACGTCGTCGGGTGGAGTCACCGGTGGCGCCGTCGTGTACGACCAGCTGTTGGCGAACGATCTCTACTCGGATCGTGACCTCCAGCGCATTCAGCCTGGTGACGAGTTCCCGCTGGTCACCAGCTCGCGGCGCGTGCCGTATGTCGCAGAAGTGGAGAAGTGGGGCGGTAAGTTCTTCGTCACGGTCGAAGCTCGTGACCGCAACGATGTCGCCGTCTTCACTCGAAACGTACGGATGCTCGCGAACACTCTCGTCCGCAAGATCAACCAGAGGGCGGTCGAAGTCCTGGAGGCTGCTGTTCAGGCGGCTCCGGTCAGAACCGTCACCGGCGTCAACTGGGCAACCGTCGTCACGGCGGGCGCTTCGGCGTCGAACTCGACTCTGTGGCCTGGTTACGACTTCAGCCGGGCGCAGGCGCAAGCCGAGACCGAGGAACTGGGGATCGTGTTCGACCTCTGGATCCTCAACCCGCAGGAGTACTTGCAGCTGGCCCGCATTTACGGGCCAGATCTCAACAACCTGCTCGCTTCGCTCAATCTGTCGATCTTCGTCACCAACCGTGTCGTGGCCGGCAACGCCTACGTCGTGCAGCAGGGACAGCCGGGACAGATGCGGACGGAGCAACCACTGCAGACCACGCAGTGGTACGAGCAGGAGACGGAGCGGTACTGGACGCAGAGCAGCGTTCGGCCGCTGATGTTCGTAGACAACCGCTTCGCCGTTCTCAAGTTCACCAACCTGGCCGGGTAGGAGGCGTCATGGCAGAACTACACGGCAAGGATCTGAGCGCCATCGAGGCGGAAGAGTACGAGTCCGGTGATGAGTACGCTGATCAGGGTGACGACCGGATGATCCGCACTCTGCGGTTCGCTTACACGGTTCAGATTACGGACGAGGCCGGCAACGTTGTCATTGCCGCTCAGGAAGCTCTCCAGGGTGATGTTGTCACTCTGGAGCAGATCGGGCAGATCGCTCTGAAGAAGGGCGAGGAGTCGCATGCGTTCTATACAACCGACGAGCGTGAGCGAGTCGAGGCAGGAGAGAGTCCTGATGAGCCGGTAGCTCTCGGTGCTGGTGGCGATCTCAGCTCGATGGGTGAGTACGAGCTGGCCGAATACATCAAGAGCAATAACCTGACGGTCGGCGATACCGTCGCACTCGCTGGTAGTGACAAGGACATGGCCCATCGTGTTCTGCAAGCCGAGAACATCGCTACCGATGGCGAACCTCGCAAGGGCGTTGAGGCAGGGCTGACCTCGATCATCGAGGGGTAGCCATGATCTCCGCTGGCACGTCGCAATGCCTCCCGCCTACCGCAGTGGCGGGAGGCGACGTGTCGGTTTCGGTCTCGACGGGCGATGAACATCTCTAGGCGGCTAGCTCCCAAACAGTTAGCTGTTGTAGGAGCTTCTGCCAAGATCCGCCGGCAGATCGGAGCGGGTCGGGTCGTTTCAGCCTATCTAGTGGCTCTCAAAGACGGGGCTCGTGCCCTCGAAACCTCGTCGAACCGTACTCAAAACAAGGACGCGTGTAGAAGTGGCGGGTAGAGTCGATACGCCTGCGTCCTTTACTCCATCTTCGACGGGCCGTATACTCGGTGTCACGATGGGATCGATGCCGAGACCAGCCAGTGGGAGGATCGTCAAGTGACAGTCGTCTCATTCACAGACTACACGCCAGTCCCGAGGTTCGACGGGATCCCATGGACAACGGTGATGATCGAGGAGAGCACGTCCGAGACCGGGCCGTGGACTCTGATTGATACACAGACTCTGTCGCCTGTGGACAGTGATCCGTCGGATCCGATCTCTCGTTCGTTCACCACTAACAAAGCTACGCTCGCCGTCGGCGCTGGATGGTACATGGTCTCGTTCGGCGACGCTAGCAACAACGTCATCGAGATGGGTGTCACGTTCAACGGTGAACCTATCGAATGGACTCCCAGCCTTCAGGATGTCGGTCATGTCCTTCTGTCGAGGACTCGTGATTCCAACGGCAAGGTGCTCGGAACTTTCACCGATGACACACAGCCGACTGACGACGAGGTTCGCATCCTGATCGACAAGGCCGTTGCCGATATGATTCCATTGATTGGCACTGACATACCTGATGAGCTAATCCCCGAGGCTCAGCACATCGCGTCGATTCGTACTGCGATGTACATCGAGATCACGTTCTATGCGAACGAAGTCGCGATGAGTCGCTCTGTGTATCCAGAGCTAAAGGTTTTGTACGATGAAAAGCTCGCCAGCCTTGCGAAAGCCGTTGTTGCGGTCGAATCAGGCCAGAGCCTGGTGGATGCGGCGGCTGGAGCGGGTGGCTCGCCGTACTACCAATATCCTCCCGATGATGGTTTGTACTGGCGGCCATTTTGACATTCACTGTCAAAGTTGTCGGTCTCAAAGAAGCATTCCAGATGATACGCGGCGGCAAGCTCGCGGTCAGCAATATGAAGCCGGCAATGGAGCTAGTAGCCGATGATCTTCTCCTAGCCATCGAGCAGAACTTCGAAAGTCAGGGTCGGCGCGGCGGCGGAAGCTGGAAACCTGATTCAACAGAATGGGCGAATCGCAAAGCCGCTGCTGGTCTCGATCCTCGTATCTTGCACGCGACCGAAGCTCTGCGTGACTCGATGACAGTACGTGGGGATCCGGCGATGGATCTGCATATCACGAATAAACAGATCAGGCTCGACTCATTCTTGGAGTACGCCGCAGTTCAGCAATACGGCGGTGGCCGCTCTAAGCTGCCGGCTCGTCCATATGCCAGATTCACTCAGCACGACGTAGACGACTGGGCGCACATAGTCGAGGAGTATCTGATCAAAGCTATGAGGGTGAGTGAGCGCATATGAGTCAGATGGTGACTGATACGATCTTTGGCCCAATCTTCGACGGCAGCGTCTTGACACGCGCCGTGCTTGCAACTCTCAAAGCTTGGTTCCCGACCTACATCAAGGAGATCGAGCTACAGCGTGGTTACACTCCCGGTGAGATCCCTGCTCCAAAGACTTATGTGGAACGTTGGGCGTTCGACTCCTATCCTGACGATAAGATACCGGCTGTGATCGTTGTTTCGCCAGGAATGTTCGAACCTCCTCGACGCGATGGAGATGGGACGGTCAGTGGATGGTGGTCGGTCGGCGTCGGAATCATTGCGGCTGCTAATACAGAGGATAACTCGGAGCGACTCGCCAAGGTGTATGGCGCTGGCGCCCGGATGATCATGGAGCAGAAGGGGTACCTCGATGAATCTTGGGAGTTCAACGGCTGCATCGTCCTCGATGAGACGTACACGGATATACCTGACATCGAGCAGGCTAGGACGATGAGATCGGTACATGTAGTCAGCAGAGTCCAAGTCATCAATATGTGGGACGCCTTCGGAGGGCCAGCGCAACCTTCTGCCCCAGACCCGATCAATCAGCCTGGTTCGCAGTGGCCTGACGTTCAGACGGTGTTTGTTGATATCGAGAGCAAGAAGTAGTGAAGGAGGACTAGATGGCCGAAGCCAAGACCAAGTCGGCGGCCGGAACATATAGATACGTCGGCGATCACGCAATCATTCTCGAAAGCGGGGCGCCACTCGGTATCGGCGAGTACGTCACGTTGACCGAGATTAGTCCTGCTGCGCAGGAACTCATCGACGAAGGCAAGCTGCTCGACGCGAGTGGCGTGGAGGTGCCTAGTGAAGCCAGCACCACCCCCGACAACAGTTCCACCACTGGTCGTAAAACAAGTGAAGGGAGCGGCGAATGAGCACCGTTCTGATCCGGCCTGGCGTAAATGTCACGCTGCGGTCGAATCCCTCTGCGCTCGGAGCACCAACTGACACCGGCGTCTGGTTCGTCGTCGGTATGACAGATGCCGGCCCGACATCGCCGACAGTCATACGGAGCATGAGCGATTACCAGGCCCTCTTCGGCCAGCGCGTGAGCTACAGCGTCTTGTACGACGCGCTCGACATCTTCTTCCGCGAAGGTGGTGGTTCCGCTTACATCTCCCGTGTCGTCGGGCCTGCCGCTGTAGTTGCCACTCACAACCTGCTCGACGGCTCAGCTGCGGTCTCACTCGTGGCAAACGCTCTCGGGCCTGGAGCGAGCGGCAACAACATCTCAGTCGGCGTCCGTGCCGGTCAGGGTGCCGGCACGTTCGTCGTCTTCGTCGTCATTGGCGGTGTTGAAGTCGAGACCAGTCCTGATCTCGCAGATCCGCCGACAGCGGTTCTCTGGGCACAGAACTCGCAGAACATTCGTCTCGTGCTTGGAGCCTCAACAAACGATCCGGCCGTAGCGGCTGCTGCGGCGCTCGCTGGTGGGAACGACGACCGGAACAACGCCACCGACACTCAGTGGCAGGCGGCGCTTGACAGGATCACGACCGACTTCGGCCCTGGTCAGGTATCTGCTCCGGGCCGGACAACCGATCCCGGCCATCAGCAGCTCGTCACTCACGCCGGATCTCATCGTCGAGTCGCGGTGCTCGATGCTCCTGACTCCGCAACGCTCGCGACGCTTCAGGCGAGCGCGCTCGGAGCGCGTGTCGGAACCTCATCCAAGTTCGGCGCGATGTTCTGGCCGTGGCTGATCGCTCCGGGCGTTGTCTCCGGTTCGACTCGCAGCGTGCCTCCGTCCGCTTTGATCGCAGGTCTGATTGGACGGAACGACAATGCCGGCCTCGGCCCCGATCAGGCAGCTGCCGGCGACAACGGTGTATCACTTTCCGTGATCGGTCTCTCGCAGGCGGCGATGACGGACGCGAACCGGCAGACCGCGAACACCTCCGGGATCAACGTCATTCGCAATCTGTACGGAACGTTTCGCAACTACGGCTGGCGCTCGCTTGTCGATCCGGTCGCGGAGCAGGACTGGGTGGACTACGGGAATGGCCGGCTGTACATGGCTATCGCCGCCGAGGCAACTGCGCTCGCCGAAGGGTTCATGTTCGACAAGATCGACGGCAAAGGCGTAACGATCTCGTCGTTCAACGGTGTTCTCTCGTCGATGTTGCAGCGCTTCTACGTCAACGGCGATCTCTACGGAGCGTCGGCAGCCGATGCGTACTACGTAGATACTGGCCCATCCGTGAATACGCCGACGACCATCGCCAACCACGAACTACACGCAGTTCTGAACGTCCGGATGAGCGAGTTCGCCGAGATGGTTCAGATCGAAGTCTACAAGATCCCGATCAACGCATAAGGAGAGGGGATGTCAACTCAACAGGTTACACCAACCCGTCTCGACACCTTCCTGGTCAACCTGCAGGTCGAGGATCCTCACAGTCCTGGGCAGTGGTTCGACTGGGGAGTCTGGGACACCAAGGCCGGTGGCGATCTCGACTCAGAGGAGCGCATCTACTATCCGGGCGGCATGTATCCGTCCTACTCGCTCGGAGGACGAGTCGTTCCAGCGCAGATTACTCTGACCCGCAACTACCGGATCCATCGAGATCACTACCACATTCAGAACCTGCTCGATGCGGTCGGCGTCTCGCGCGTCACTATTCAGCAGTTCCCGATGGACAGGTACAAGAACGTCTACACGCCGGCACTCGTCTGGCACGGCACTCTAAAAACAGTGATTCTTCCCGAGCACAACTCCGAGTCAACGAGCGATCCGGGAATGATCACGGTTGTCGCGTCCATTGATTCGGCTCCGTCGGCAGTTGGCGCCAACGCTAAGGGTAGCCAGCCTTAGGAGGCGGACAAATGACAGAGATCGAAGATGAGGCTCAACCTCTCGCTCACGAAATCACGAGCGATGAGGTGATGAAGCCGCCCACCCTCGTAGATCAACTTCGCCAGCGCCGGTCGGAGATCGCAGAGACGCAGGAAGTCCTGCTGCCATTGACCGGCTACGACGAGTACGGCGTCAAGGTCAAGCACCGACTAATGGATCGAGCCGAGGTCGAGCGGATTGCTCGTCGTGTCATGCAAGAGACAAAGGATCGCGGCGAGCGGAATATGCGTATCTTGATTGACATGATCATCCAATCGACTCGCGGCTTCTACATTCACGACGATGAGGATGATCAAGATCACCCGATCCTCGACGACCGCAACGGTGAGATCCCGGTGCTCGACTGGGGTGGTATGGCGAACTACCTTGGTTGGAACCCCAACGGCGAATACGCAGATATGCGGCTCGCCGTGTACTGGGTGTTTGGCAGTAACGAGTTCATGGTCGGCCAGTACGGCATCATCCTCAATCGCTGGATGAATAATACCGGCGTCAAGATTGACGAGGAGTTCTTGGGGGAAGTGCTTTAGGGATTCCCGATGAGATCAAAGCCGCAGCCCAGATCGCTTTCTCCGGTCAAGATCCGTGGAGGTTTCTTCATACTTCCAATCCCGAGAAACGGTCGTACATGTACGCCATCGCGGTTGCCGTCCAGAAGTTGTATCTTGATCTCAACGAGGATCTCGCCAACAAAGTCATCGCCAAGCTCGCGGAGGCCATGAAGTAATGGCACTTGGAACGTCAGCCACTATTCGAATCGTACTCTCCGGCGTACAGGGAACGCTCGCCGGTATGACGGCTGTCGAAGGCAAGCTCGCTGGGCTGACGGAAGAAATGGCGTTGTTCTCGGCTGAGGAGAAGAAAGCTACCGAACGTTCGTGGTTGATGAACCAAGCTCTCTTCACAATGCGACGCTATGCTTACATGGGTACTCTCGCAGCGACTGGACTCGGGCTCGCGTTCCTCAAATGGGGTACTGACTTCAATGCGACGATGCAGAGCGCTGAACTCGCTCTCAAGCCGATGATGGGGAGTACGAGAGCGGTCAAGGACGAGCTGCAGACGCTCTTCAATATGGCGAAGATCAATCCGTTCACGTTCGCCGATATGACGAATGCGTTTCGCAAGATGTACATCGGACTTCACCCGCTCGGGATTTCAACCGCAGCTATCAACAGAACTCTGAAAGACATGGTTGACGCTCTCTCGGCTGCGGGCAATACGTCGCCTGGGGCGCTCAATCGGCTTTCGGTCGCTCTCCAGCATATGGCGTACTCGGGGCGGCTAACAGGATTCGCGGTCAACCAGCTGATGAGAGATGGCATTCCGATTGCCGCCGTTCTCAACAAGGAGTTCGGGATCACCGGCGATCAGCTTCACAACATCGCCAAGTTCGGGATCCCTGCCGGCGCTGTCCTCGACGCGATCAACAAGTACATAGAACAGACACCCGGACTCGCGAATGCGGCGGCACGGCAGGCCAAAACACTCGGTGGCGAGCTAGCGACGCTACACGACAACATCGCGCAGACGATGGGAGCGCTGACTGCGGGAGCGTTCGCTCGTACGACCGGCCCTGGTGGACTCCTACAAAGTATCAACAATACGTTCAACGGGGTTGCCGCGATCATCAAGAAGCAGCACGGCAGGATTTCACTCGACCAGGTATTCGGAGTGATTGGGAAGAAGTATCCAGTCTTGTCCGGTCTACTCGATTTGATCGGAACGTGGGTTCAGTACATGCATCCCGTTCTTAGACTCACGTGGCTGTTTATTCAGGCTCTCCTTATCATGCTTTCTGTGCTGGGGAAAATATCTCTCATCTTTAGACCGTTCATCAGTGGGTTCGATTGGTTATTGAAGCACGTGCCTGGTCTTCAGTACGTCATCCTCTTTCTCGCCGCCGCCTGGACGCTCGACTACATAGCGATGAACAAGGTCAAGATCGTAACGATGATCCTCAGACCCCTTACCATAGCTCTGGAGGCTGCGCAAAAGATCCTGGCTGGGACGATGATGCTCCTCCGATTTGTGACGCTTCTTCTGAATAAGGAGTTGTGGATCCTTCTTTGGAATATGATCCGTGTGCGCGTCTCACTTCTTCTCATGAACGCAGCAGCGATCATAGGCAACAGCGCTCTCTGGAAGCTCTCGATTAGCGCCATCATAGCGACCATAAACTTCATCAGACTGCGGCTTGCTATCCTCGCAACGAATGCTGCGCTTTGGTCGCTTGCGATCGACAACCCGATTGGCCTTCTGATTACGGCGGTCGTCCTGCTTGTCGGCGGGATCATCATCCTCTACTTCAAGTGGAAGTGGTTCCATGATCTTGTCAACCGTACGTTCACCTGGATCTGGAAGAACTGGAAGCTCGTGTCGGCGATTCTTGTCTTCATCCTTCCTCAGTTTGCGATCCTTCTCATCGTCTCGCGGCTCCTGTATGATCACTGGCGCGATCTCTGGGGTCTGCTCAAGCAGACCTGGAGTATCATCATCGGTGTTGGGAAGTGGATCAGTGACGCATTCCAGGACGTCTACAAATGGATCCTCAAAGTGATCGACAAGGTCAAGGATTTCCTCGGCCTCTGGAAGAAGATCCCCGGCGCGCAGTTCTTAGTAGGTGCTGCGAGGGGAGCTTGGAACCTCTTCACTGGTGGCGGCGGTGGCGGTACCTTCCCGATGGCGAATGCCGCGCTCGCCACTCCTGGTGGTGCTCTGTTGACACCTCAGCAGAATATTGATCCGTTCGCGGCGGCGAGGAAAGCGCAGGGCAAGAGCCCGTTCGCAATCACCATTCATAACAACGTTCATATCGACGGGAAACAGGTAGCGACGAGCGTGGCGAAGACGAACCAAAAGCATAGGGCGCGGAAATGAGAATCCCAGACAGGTACTACTACACGTTTCGGTCGAGCGCCGGCAGCGTCGTCAAAGTCTTGCGTGGTACGGACTCGCCTAGTATCGTCGGCGGCGAGGGCGGCTGGAACATGATCCCCCGTCCGCGCCGCGTTAGTTTGACGCAGTGGGGCGGTCGAGATCCGTACCAGATGGATGTTCCGGTTCTGTTCGACGGCTGGAGAATGCAAACGAGCGTCGAACAGGACATCCGCCGTCTACAGGCTATGTCAATCGGTTCCGACTTCACTCCACCGCCGACAATCAAGGTCGATGGAGCCCTGCCGATTGGCGGCGCGACCTGGGTGATCACGAGCATCGACTGGGGCACCGAGGTGTATTGGTCACAGACTCAAAAGGGTCAGTTCTTCAGGATGCGCCAAGACGCGACCGTTCATTTGACGCAGTTCATCGCCGAGCAGCGCCTGAAGATCACAGTCACGAACTCGCTCCCAAACAAATACTCGGTACCGAAGGGATCAATAACATCTCTCAAGAAGATCGCGTTTGCAATGTATGGTAGTCCGAATCGCTGGAAAGACATAGCGGCTGCGAATCCGTCGATTCGTGATCCGAATAAGATCAAAGGCCCGAAGGAAATCAGGATCCCGTAATGGCTCCTAAGAAACAAGCTCTGACCGCAGTTCGGAAACTCGAACTGTCGAAGATCAATCAGAACGAGATCCAGCGGGAGCTGATGGGGGATGATCTCGATCTTGAGAAGCTGGTCGTCTACCTCAAGAGTCAGATCCTGTTCGATACGACCGACCGGGTGATCGATGTTCAGGTCACCAGGCAGATCGACGGCGCGAGTACGATTGATCTCACTCTGAATGATTACGACCGTTCCATTCTCCGCAGTTGGGCTCTGAATGCGAAGCTCGACATTGAGATCGATGGGATGTGGTTCCGGCTCGTCTCTTGTTCCAAGAATGCGACCGACGATGAACTCAAGCTCACGTTCGAGCAGCGCGAGATCGCTCTGCTGCGCTCATACCCGAAGCCGGACACAACCGAGTACACGCTTGAGAACGCGAAGAAATGGGTCAAGTGGGCGAGTCGCGACAAGGTAACGCGAGCGGAGTTCATCCTCAATCTGATTCGCGAGGTCAAGGAAGTCAAAATCCCTGTCGTGATCCCGCATCTGGCTCAGATTCAGAACATCGCCAAGAATACGGATCTGTCGAGCGCCTACTCACCCGGTAGTGGCGTCGCAACCTCGGGAGGGATCCCAGCCAACTATAACAGGGAGCAAGAGAGGAACTACCTTGGCATTCGAGCCCAGCAACCGGGACACAAGCCGATCAAGGTAGGCCCGAACATTCTCACCGTCAAGCACGTTCGAGCTACGCCGGAGCAGATTGGGAATGCAAATACAATCATTTCGGTCGGTACCAATAAAGGTGCTCGCCGGAAAGTGATCGTCTGCGCAATCATGGCAGCAATCGACGAATCGGTTCTTATCAACAGGTCGGGTGGCCTCGATGACAGCGTTGGTCTCTTCCAGCAGCGTCCTAGCCAGGGTTGGGGCAGCTACGCCGATCTTCACGATCCGGCGACTGCGGCCGGAAAGTTCTATGGACATCCTGGGAACGCGATAGCAAAGGATGCGTCGCAACCTGGCCTTAGCTTCAACGATCTCACACAGCTAGTTCAAGGGTCGGGAACGCCGGATGCTTATGGCCAGTACCGAGCCGAGGCCGAAGCGTTTGTGAGCGCGTATGGGATCCCGCCAGGTGGCGAGGGTAATGCGCCCACCGGTGGTACGGCTGGATCGACCGAAGGAAGTGCGGCTGCTGCGAACGCAATGGGGCAGACTTGGACGAATCCCGGTGCGGATGGATCCTACTACTACTATCGCGGCATACCGCCGACTCGCAACAAAGGTTGGTGGAAGCGCGAAAGTAACTGGGATTGTATTCAGAGACTCGCGTCCGAGGTCGGCTGGCGCGCATTCTTCATAGGTGGTGTCTTCTACTACCTGACCGACGAGGATCTTTTCAAGACGCAGCCGATAGCGTCCGTCACCGAGAGTACACCAGGAGTCATGGGGATCGGGTTCGACTATGACGTCGGACGCAGGGGCGCAACCGTAGACCTACCTTGTCAGGTTGGACTCTGGTTAGCGCCGCCGGGGTCGGTGATCGTGTTGACGGATCTCGGCCCGCTCGACGGCCGCTGGATCGTCAACTCATTCACCCGTAGTCTATTCGACTCGAACGCCGATGTCCAGTTGATGAAGCCGTCGCCGAAGCTCCTGGAGCCCGCAACCGAGACCTTCAAGAAGCCGACTTGGGCGAATGTTCCGGCTACCGCTCCTTCGGTCTACAATGGAAAGAATCAAGCTCAGTTCGGCGGCGAGCCCGGTACAAACAACGGAGATCGTCTCTCGGTCGTTGCGGTTGCAAAGAAAGCCCTTGAGGTACAGCAGAAATGGCCGTTCTATTATCACGAAGTTCGGCCTATGCCGACGACGCTTTGGAGTGCCGACTGTCATGCTGGTGGCACCGGGATCGACTGCTCGGGGTTCTGCACTCTAGTTTACAAAGAGGCTGGATGTGCAGATCCCTCCAATCATAACTATGATAGGATGGAATGGACGAGTACGATGGCCAACTCTGCGAATGCTCTCCCGGTGACGAATCCTCTTCCTGGTGATCTGGCGTTCTTCGGATCTCCTCCCGATTATACTCATGTCGCGCTCTGTATTGGTAACGGAGAGACCATAGAGTGCGGAACTTCTGCCGGGGTCAGGCAAGATTACCTGGCTGGTAGAGGAGCCGTGTATCGGAGCTACCTGCCGCGATGAGTGATATCTATCAAGATATTGCGCCGCCTGAGGTCTCGCTCGGACAGGTGTACCGGGGGATTGTCAACAAATCTCCGTCTACGATCTCGGATGCAGTCGATGTCGTCATACCGGACATCCGTGATGACATGGTGTTCGAGAACGTTCGTCCGCAGGTGGGGAGTTCCCTTCAAGTTCCGCAGGTCGGGGATGAGATCCTTATCATCTTCGACAATAACAATCAGCCTTGGGCGCTCTCTTGGGGGCCGAGCGGCGGTGGCGGTTCTCTTCTACAAGGCAACTGGAACTGGACGACCTCGACAACTGCGCCTGCTGCGAAATATGTCGGCATCAATACTGCTGCTTGGAATACCGCGACGCAAGTCAACATTTCGAAGACGAACGGCGCGAACTCCGACACCAGCAATGTTCTTGCGAGTTTTGTTCCTGGCGATGTCATCTATCTTCAGGATACGGCTGACGCAACCAAGTGGGGCCGTTACTCAGTCACTGCCGGCGGCACCGACCAAGGGACATACTACAGTTTCCCGGTCACCTATGTTTCGAGCGCGGGAACGCCGCCTGCGAATAATCGCAATACGACCGTTCAAGTAACATCAGCTCCTGTCCCCGGCCCACCTGGCCCGACCGGCCCTGCCGGCCCTGCGGGGCCAACCGGCCCGACGGGAGCTACAGGGCCGCAAGGGCCGCAAGGCAATACTGGTGCAACTGGTGCGACCGGCCCTCAAGGCCCACAAGGTAACACAGGTGCTACGGGAGCTACCGGCCCACAAGGCCCAACAGGGGCGACCGGCCCGACGGGGCCAGCCGGTATAACATGGCGAGGAGCTTGGTCTGCGGCTACTGCGTATGCGGTCAACGACGGAGTTACGTATGGTGGTTCGTCATATCGTCGCAAGGTAGCAGGAACGACGGCAGGATCACCGGATACCGATACGACTAACTGGGAACTTCTTGCACAATCTGGTGCGACAGGTGCCACTGGCCCCGCTGGCCCGACCGGCCCTACAGGGGCGACGGGTGTGCAGGGGCCGCCAGGCGCAACCGGAGCGACGGGCCCAACGGGGCCAACTGGCGCTACTGGAACACGTGGTTCTCTTTGGAGATCGGGAGCTGGAGCGCCGTCTGGTGGAACTCCTATCGCGCAAGATCAAGCTCTTGATACAACCGCTGGCGACGTTTACCAATATACCACTTCCTGGGGTGTCACAGGAAACATTAGAGGCCCGACAGGAGCGACGGGGCCGACAGGCCCGCCAGGAGCTACTGGCCCACCGGGTTCGACGACTCCAGCCAATATTCTCTATCGTGGCCAGTACAGCGCATCGACTACGTACCACGATGGTGAGTATGTCGTCGGGCCGGATGGCAATACATATCAGTGCGTGATCGAGGGTACGCTCGGGGTCGCTCCTACGCCTTGGTCGAATCCCTGGCTCGCGATTCCAACTCCTGTAGTCAACGGACAATGGATCAAGGGCGTCGGCGGACTCCCGGTTTGGAGTCCTATCGCAGCCGGTGATCTACCGGATCTCTCCGCCACCTACCAAGCTAGAACCGAGAAGGCTGCGGCCAACGGTTACGCAGGGCTCGACGGCACCGGCAAGGTTCCCGCAGCGCAGTTGCCTGCTCTGGGCATGAGCAACCCGATGGCGGCAGTAGGTGACTTGATTGTCGGTGGTGCATCCGGTACTCCGACGAGGCTCGCGGGTGGAGCCAGTCTGACAGGGCTTTACATGTCCGGAAGTAATGTTGTCTGGAGACGACCGTTCGTTAGTCAGAACTCCGGCCCTGACCAGCCGTACATTACCTCGACTGGCTGGGTCTACATGGGTATGGGCGGTTCGTTTCAGATTGTGCCAACGGTGACAGGACGCGTGTTCATCATGATGACGTGTCTCGTCAATAATGTCACCAATACCAAACTATCTCTCGAACTAACGGTGATGAACTTTCTGCCTTCATGGAATACAGCCTATTCGAGTGGAGCCTTCGGCCCAGCTTACGCGATCAATGCTGGTCTAGTCACCTTGTTCGGTTATCAGAATCTTGCAGTTGGCGGTACGTATTACTGCGACATGATCGCGAGTGTTGATTCTGGCGCGACCTACGGTGGCAACGCGCCGAGAAATGTCTGGTGGTTGGCGTTCGAGATATGAGTAAACCGGAAACATTGACAGCACCTCCGGTCGGGACGAACTGGGTACCCGTTGGGCCTGGTGGCCCGGCAATGCCTGCCGGTGGATCGACCGGCCAGGCGCTCGTCAAGCACAGCGGTACCGACTTTGACGTCCAGTGGGCGACTCCGGTATCTGGCTCGAACATCACGTACCGTGGTGCGTACGCCGCCGGCACTACATATAACGATGGTGATATAGTTGTAGGAGCAGACGGAATCACCTACCTGTGCCAGATCAACGGAACGGTTGGCGTCACTCCGACGCCATGGGGGCCAGGGCCGATCACTCCGTACGGAACGAGTTTGCCGTCTACTCCCGTTGATGGGATGGAAGCGATCCTTGTCGATTCAACAACTAACCCGAGTTACCAGTGGCGCTTCCGCTACAACGCTGGCAATACCGGCAGTTATAAGTGGGAGTTTGTCGGCGGGACACCAGCTAATGTTTCTACAGGAGCTAACGAAGGCACGGCTAGCACTTCGTATGTGACGCTTCCCAGTGGGCCTAGTTTTACCGTTCCTAGGGCTGGGATCTATATGGTGGCAGGATCGTCTCGTCTTTATGCTAGTGCTATCTGTCAACCTTCAGTTGGGATTCACGTTGACACTACCCTTCAGGCTGATTACTACGCATATCAGCCAGCCGTCAATCAAGAATCTCCGCTCGCGTGGGTTGGATGGAAAGTCGCAGCAAATCCTGGCCAGGTTATCAATCTTCGATATAAGACGACTGGTGGAACAGCTCAGTTCCTCAATCGTCAGATGGTTATAACTCCAACTGTGGTCGCGTGATGGTATCATGAGTAACCCAAGTATCGAACCGCTCGCAGCCCCGACAACTACGACGCCGTGGATTCCGATTGGGCCATCCGGTCTTAGCCAACAACCGTCGGTCGGAACGAAAACCATTCTAGGCGGCACTGCTCAGAGCATCCCGTCCGGAGCGTGGACGGTACTTACGTTTGATCAAGTCAGTTGGGATACGGTAGCTGGCTGGTCGGCGTCTAACCCAACGCGGCTGACGTGTAAATCGGCGGGCATCTATACTGCGTCCGCAACCTATCTGTTCGGTGGTAACACAACTGGGCAGAGGATCATCGCTTTCCGGGTCAACGGCAGTCAGTTCACGTACACGCAAGGAATTGCATCGGCTGGCTCGGCACAGGCCGTTCGATGTGCAGTCACCGAATCGTTCAACCTCAGCGTTGGTGATTACATCGAAGTGATGGTCTACCAGGATTCCGGTTCAGCGTTGGTTGGATCTACCGGAGTGGGTAATCAGTCGGCATCGCTCGTCGCTGCCGGTGGAACGACTAGCGTGACGGGGATTACCGTTTCGACACCGAGCGTTCGTGTGTATCGTTCAACATCGCAAGCGATTCCAAATAGTGCATTCACGGCAATCAGCTTCGACACCGTTCGGTACGACCAAGGAGCAGCATCACCGCATTGGAGTGCGAGTAACCCGACTCGTCTCACGTGTCAGGTTGCGGGTACCTATATTATTTGGGGTATGGCGCAGTTCGTGCCACAAGCAGGAGGTACAAACAGATCATCAGCCCTTTACTTGAATGGACAGACAGTTCTCGTCGGTGTCGGTGGTGTCCGTGGAGCCACGACAACGGGTGGTAGTCAAGATTATCCACAAGCCAATAACCCTACAATCGTAAAGCTCAATGTTGGTGACTATGTAGAGCTTTACGTTCTTCAAGACTCTGGTGTTACTGCCAATACGAACAACAGCACCGCCACCAATCAGCAGGGGTTGGAACTTGCGATGGCGATGGTCGGTGGGCCGAAGGGCGATCCCGGTATCGGCGTTCCGACTCCGGTCGTCAACGGACAATGGATCAAAGGTGTAGGCGGCGCTGCGGTTTGGTCGCCGATCAGGTCGGTTGATCTTCCTGGGCGCCCGGTGCTGATGGCGTACGTGAACAGTGGTGGCGGATTCGCTTGGGGATATGCGGCAACCGGCTGTACATTCACCGCTGTCCGTACTGGCGCCGGGAACCACACGATCACCGCGACTGCCGGATTCTCGTCGGGCAATGCGCCGTGCCTTGTCACAGCGGTCGGGCAGTCGGTTGTAATCGGCGCGACGCAAGCGACAACAACGACTTGGAACGTCTACATTACAACTCCGAGCGCGTGGATGGATGCGCCGTTCTATATCGTGATTCTCGACGCGACGACCCTCGCATAAGGAGAGATATGACTGACGTTCCGCACTTTGATCTTCCGTTCAAGCTTGGGCCTGCCGGTGCGAACGTCGTCGAGCAGGACTCCCTCGATGACATTGCGAACTGCGTGATAGCCGTCGCCCTGACTCATGTTGGGTTCCGCGAGCTAGCGCCGACATTTGGGGTACCGGATTTCGGTCTGCGCAAGCAGCCGCTCGGAGCCGACGACATACAGAACTGGATCGCCAACCAGGAACCGCGCGCAGTTCTCCTGGCGGACGAGACACCAGACGCGGGAGACAAGTTGATCTCTAGAATCAATCTCGGCGTTTCAATGGTCGCGAAGGGAGGTGGGTCTGTCGTATGAGTAGTGGCTACATTGAGTACCCGATTGACTCGAACTCGGCCGACATTCTGGATCAGGCGTATGCCGATATCAAGAGCAGGTCTCCGAACTGGGTCGAGAACGACGGCAACCTCGACACATGGATCCTTCAGATCGTCGCCTCGGAGGCGTCTGGCCTCTACACCCTAGCGCAAGATGTGCCCGATACGATTTTCAAATGGTACGGCTCGAACATCATGTCGCTCCCGCCGCAGGAGGCTACGCCGGCAATCGTCGGCTCGACCTGGACAATGGTAGACAGCGCTGGCTACCTGATCCCCGCCGGCACGCAGGTCTCGATCCGGGATAGCGTCGGCGTCGATCACGCATTCACGACCGGCACCGACGTGACGGTGCCGGCAGGTTCGACCGTCACGGCGGCAGGAGCGGTCACCCTCACCTCGGTCGAAGCGGGAGCAAATGTCTCGGGGATCGGGAGCGCTGGATACCTGGCGACGATGATTGATACGCTCGCCTTCGTGCAATCGGTTGCTCTTACCGGCGCTACCGCTGGCGGACTGGATGCCGAGCTATCGAGCGACTACAACAACCGGCTCGCGCGCAAGATGCAGCGCCTGTCGCAGCGTCCGGTGTTGGCCTCGGACTTCAGCCTTGCTGCGCTCGACGTGACCGGCGTCTTCCGCTCGGTTGCGCTCGATGGATTCAATCCGGCTGGCGGTGGTACGTTCGGGAATGAGAAGATGATCGGGATCGCTGCTGTAGACGCGAATGGTGTCGCCGTCTCGGGCACGATCAAGACGAACCTCACTAACTATCTGCAGTCGCTGCGCGAGATGAACTTCGTCGTCAATGTCTTCGACCCCACCACTACGCAGATCGACGTTACCTTCAACGTCAAATGTCTCACAGGCTACACGACGGCGGTTGTGCAGTCGAACGCGGTCGCGGCGGTACAGAGCTACTTGTCTCCGGCGCACTGGGGTCAGGATCCGTCGATCACCGATGCGACAGCATCTGCGCAATCCTGGATCGAGACGAACATCGTCTACTACAACAAGGTTCTGAACATTCTTGACCAGGCGCAGGGAGTAGATCGCGTGATATCGATGACGATGGCGATTCATCTAGCCGCGCTCGGAACTGCGGACATAACCTTGCCGGGGCACGCGACCCTCACGAATGTCGGTACGATCAACGGGACGGCGACGCCATGACCGCTACGGGCTGGCCGGTCGAGGATGTTTCGCAGCGGCTCTACGATGAGCTGGAACCGCTGAGCGGATCCGATCCGACCTCGGGCTGGCCGCTGCTCGCGTTCATCGATGCAATAGGACAGATGTTCCAGAGCGGTGCAGATCTCGTCCAGGACGGCCCCAATGGCGAGCCCGGCTGGTCGATCATCCTTGACATCAACCGGATTCCCGACGCAGGTCTGCCGTGGCTCGCTCAGTTCATTGGTCTAGCCTTCTTTCAGGGTATCACGGCTGATCAGCAGCGGCAGCAGATCCGAGATCACACGAACTGGGCGCGTGGGACTCCAGCCTCGATCATCAACGCCGTCCGTCTCTTCTTGACGGGAACGCAAACTGTACAGCTTGCTGAGCGCAATCCAGACAACTGGAGTTTCAACGTAACGATCTGGACTGCAGAAGCTCCGGCCGATACCTCGACTACCTCGCCGCTCGTGACCTACGTCAACAAGTATGCGAAACCGGCCGGGTTGAAATGGACTCTCTCTGTCAACCCTGGAACGCCGCCGGCAACGACCTACAGTGTGATCTACACTCGCGGCGATACGTACGGGTCAATGTACTCGTCCTTCACGACGTACGCAGACATCCACTAGGAGGGCAATGCTTACTACATCCAGACGCGCGATTCAATATCCGAATACGGATCGCAGCGACCGTGCTGACATCGCTCTCCACATCAGCTATGTCGCGCTCGCTGCGGACGCCGATGTTCTCTTCAACCAGGGAACCGATGCCGCTCGACTCGCAGCTGCGCATCAGACCGGCGGCGGTCGGGTCTGGTGGACGACGGACACTGGTCTGCTTTGGTATGATGATGGGACGACCTGGCGTTCAATAGCTCCGCCAGCAAGTAGTGGCGCAGGACTACTCTCGGCACGGCCGGCAGCGACGTCAGTTGTTGCTGGGTATCGGTTCTTCGCAACTGACCAGGTTGTCGATTTCGTTAGTGATGCTACGAACTGGATCCGCACCGGGGTGCCGGCGGGCACGACCGTAGACTGGTTCAAGCCCGATTCAGCGATCCCGAACGGCTGGGTGCTCTACGACGGTGGTAACCTACCGGCCTCCACCGGGATCTACGCCGATTTGTACGCGCATCTCGGCAATACGCTCACGAAGCCAGATACGCGCGGACGCTCGACCGTCGGACTCGGTACGAACGGTGACGTATCTGGGATGGGGGTCAGCGATGGACTCGCAGTAGCCTCGCGCTCGCCGAAGCACAACTCGACGAATGGTGTTACAGCTTCTCCTGCGCTTACAGCTGCCCACACCCTGACGCTCCCGGCTCACGCTCATACCGTTTCGGATCCAGGTCACGGCCATCCGCACTACCATTGGAACGGCGGCAACCCCGGCCCGATCATGGCAATCAGTGACGGAGATAATACGGATGGGACGGATACTCGGACTGGCGGTATCATCAACGCTTCGACCGGCATCTCGGTCGGGAACCCGACTTCATCTCCGGGGATCAATGGCGGTGTCACCGTTAGTGGAAGCATTAGTGTCGGCGGCTCGGTTGGCCCCGGCGGCTCGCGTCCGACCGACACCCCAGCCTACATCGTCTGTCAGAAGATTGGGAAGCTATGATAGACAATGAGATCGACGCCTACAATCAGCTTCTGGAGAAGTTCGATAAGATGATTGCGGTCTTGGAAAGGATCGCCGAGGCGATTGAGGAAGAGATCGCAATGGCGCAGGCAGAGGAGAATAATGAGCAATAACGTTTTGATTGCATTCGCTGTCGGCGCGATGTTTCTACTCGCGCTGATCGTCGTCCTGGGATCGTTCATCGACCGCAGACATCAGCGCGAGATGCTGACGATGTTAGTCAAGTCGCTCTACAGTCGGCCGCATAGCGAAGACACCGCTGTGATTTCCGAGCCAGAGTCAAAGTCAGAGACTCCGTGGCCGGTTGTACCTAAGGGATGATTTTTGCTCCCATCCCTAGTGAGGTTATTGCTAGTGGCTTCGGAGCCTTAGTTGGAGCTGTGATTGCTCTAGCTGTGTTCTTTGGGCGTAATCGTGAGCGACTTGCGAAAATAGAGGAATGGATCCGTCTTCACGAGAAGCAACATAACGGCGAGAAATGATCAGTCACGCATCGCGTACTGAATCCAGCGCAGCTCATTCTCTAGATTGACGACTGCCGTACGGCCCCAGCGGTTCTCCTCGTTCTGAATCGCCCAGGTGGCGATAAGGCGCAGTTCGCTCATAACCTGCGTCATCTGTTCGGGGATGAAGTAGATCCACTCAAGCTGAGTGCCTTCCTGCTCTAGCTCGCTCGTGATCTGGATCTTCGGCTGCTTCTTGCTCCAGCCGCTGTGAGCCTGGGTCAAGGCCCAGCCGACTCGCTTCGATCTCTTCTTGTCCAGAACTAGCTCGTCATCGCTCGCTTCAGACCCGAGTCGTCGCGGGATTGCGCCGGCAACGATGACGAGCGTCAAGGCACGTGAGATCCGCGTAGTCTCACGGTCAACGAGGGATGTGACCGAAAGGCTGCTCGGAAGCTCCAAACCAGCGTCATAGTATTGTTCTAGGAACATATCGAACGTACGTTCTGGTTCCACGCTCTCTAAGCTTGTATAAGCTCTTTCAAGGCCCGAACCCTTACTCGGAGTCGGATTCGGTTTGGAAAGCCCGTATACACCAGCCTACAAATGGCTAGCCGGTTTCGCGTTCGCCCGCTATCGGACGGCCTCGCGGATCCGGGGGTTGTCCCTTCTCAAACGTATCCGAGAAGCGGAGGATAGCGCCAACCGTACCGCAGCTTGGACAGTTGATCTGTTTGATGAATGTCATGACATTACATCCTGACTTCTGACAGGCGTAGAGATCAAACGCGCGTGACTTCTGATGTAGTGTTTCCATCAGTATCCCAGCAGACTCATCTGCTGCTCTTCTAGCTGCGCCTGCTTCCGGCGAGCGTTGAGGAAGCGGTTGTGGACTTGTTTGATGGTTCTGTCCTCCTTGCGCCGGTGCTCTAGTGCGATGATGATCTTTCGCGCCGTCGCCTGCTGGACGGTACAATGGATGCCGTTCAGGATCCGCCGAATGGTCTGCGGCGAAACCAGGGCGTACTCGGCGGCATCTTCCGCCGTGCCACATCTATCGACTAGCTCCTTTGTATGAGGGTAAATCTTGGAGCAGTCTATAGTCGTGCGGTGGTATTTCTCCTCAGGCATTTACCTTCCTTTCGATCCGGTGGTGCTCGGAACGGAACTGCCGGTTGTCTTCATGAGCCCAGCTAAGTGGGCACTGGCCCTCGACGGTTTCCCAGCCCTGGAAGGTACAGGTATGTTCGTACTTCTCGTTGGCCGGAGTTTTCTCGCAGCTGATCTTGATGTATGGTTCGAGGAACTTGTAGCGGCTGACGAGGATGTCACGGGCCATCCGCATCACGGTGACGATCTCCCACTGGAACATCGAGCAGCCGCGATAGGCATAGACGTTGATGAACTCGCGGAGCGGATACTCCATCATGATGTAGTTCGTGGTACCCTCGGGCAAGACGTAGCGGGCGTCTTGGTACGAGACGTCTGCGTCACAAGCTGCGACGTAGGCCGCTCGCGCGGCGTTGATTGCCTGGATCCAGAGGTTGCGAACTTCGTCGGTCGAGTTCCAGATCGACTCAGGCATCCTCATCTCTGGATTGTTCCCGTAGAAGCTTGCGCGCATCGACTGCTGATGGAACGCAGCCTTGCGCGTTCGAACGATCTGATGGGTGCAGGCTCGCGAGACGCCGGATACCTCGAACACGATCACCTGCGACTCAAGCGCGGTCTGGAGTCCGCCCTTCAGCATCTCCTCCCAGTCACGGGTATCGTTATCCGGCCCGACGAGGTTGATACCGATGGTCGCCCTGGTCGCTCGTGACAAGACCTGCTCGAACTCGGGATTGAGTCCCTGGACGAGCTTGACAGTGATACCGTCGTCGCCGATCTGAATGAGACCGTTCGAGTACGGCGAGACGTGATGTCCATCGTTCATCGAGTGCCGGTTGAACGAGACGTCGCGCAGTAGCGGTGTTTCTGGGTGGTTCTCCCATTCTCGGGATCCTCTGTAGGCCATAGTTTCATTTGGTACGGATGGAAACATGCTCCCTCCTGCTGTAGTGGGGCGACGGGTAATCGGAGGATACCCGCCGCCCCATGGTTTTCACTCCTTGCTAGCGAGAATCTCCTTGCCGGCCTTGGACGTGACGGCTGGGACACTCGTCTTGAAGCCTGAGAGTGCGGTCGCCCTAACGCCGAGCCGCGCCGGTCGCCCAGGCGACGGGTTGGTTTCTCGGGTGAACGGGTTTCTTACTGGTGTACCCTTCTTGACCGCCGGAGATACGCGGAATGAGAGCTTGAAGTAAGGGCTGACCTTGACGGTGTTCCCTTCGGCTAGCTCGTCCGCGATGATCTGAAAGAAAGTTTTGATGACCTCCGCGACGTCCCTCTTGGAGATCCTCATCTCTTCAGACACCTCCGAGATCAGAAAGGGCAATCTCACTTCCTCAGGCATACTCCCTCCTAGTTCAGTACCCGCATCCGGGCGGTTCGTAGTTTAGCCATGGGCCGAAGCCCGCGACTTTGTAGTAGGCATAGGCTGCCTTCGCCTGCGCCCACACGTTGCTTCCGTAGCCGAAGGTCGCTCGCTCGCTCGCTCCCATCTGGAAGATCCCGAGATATTGACCATTCTGTGCCCACGGTGCGTACGTACCTCCTGTTTCGCATTTGACGATTCGCATTGCAGTCGCGCAGTTCGCTCCGAAGTAGTAGCATACTGCTCGGAGTGCTTGCTGATAGTTCGATGTTGCCTGGGCTGTTTGTCCCGTCGCGCCCCCTAGCACGACTAGGAGGAACACGGTTAGTGTCAGCTTGCGCAAATGAACTCCTTACGTCGATTGCACGGCATGTGTGGTCGCCCTTCCCTTGCCACACTTCATGCGCACCTTCTGATCGCATCATCATGCGCACCCTCTCAGTTCTCGTCCTCGTCGTCGTCTTCCGGCTCGGGCTCGGGCTCATCGCCTGGCTGCGGCTCAGTCTGCATCTCACCTCCCTCATGGCTCGATCACCCACATTTTGTTGACGTAGACCTCACGCGCTGCTCGCCAACTAGGCTTGGCTCCTTCTACGAGAACGATGTCCTCATTCGGCTTGATCTTCCAGATCATATTCTTGAATGCTTGATACTTCCAGCGAGTGATCCGAATAGAGAGAAGATCACTGCCGTCGTATCCGGCCATTAGACACCACTCGTTTAGTTCCGGATGGCGAACGGTTGCCGGGTCTAGCTCCTCGCCCGTTCGAGCGCGGTTGACTTCGAAGATGTCACGAAGGTTACGATGGACAATGACGCCGATCCAAACTATTGGGACATCCTCGCCACGCTCATATGGAACCTCGATTGCGGTCATGTTCGGAATCGGTAGTAGTTCCCCGCTATGATCCTTCATCGTTGGAAGATCCTTCTTCACCGATGCGATTATCTTGTCGAGTCTCTCGATGCCGAATGGATCCTCGGCCGTCGCGTAGTCTACGAGCTTTGTGATTGTCTTTGGCCCGATACCCGAGACTTCAATCAACTGTGGCCAATCGAGCTTGCCGACCTTGTTATCGCGCCACTTGATGATCTTCTCGGCCATCGACGGCCCGACTCCATCGATCTGATCGAAGCCAGGACGCAGGCCGCGCCGTCCCTCGCGCTTCCAGGTCTCGTCCGACTCGCGGAGATCGTACGGCAGGATCTTGAAGTTATGCTTGATCGCATCCCGTAGCATGATCACCTGACCGTCGAGCTTCGCTTTACTCGTGACCGTCGCCTTCGCATTAGAGCTACCACCGGCCCCGCCACCGCCGGCAGTCTTCTTGTCTTCGCGTCGGAGCATCGCCGTGTAGAACGCGCTCGGATGGTGACGCTTGAACCACATCGTCCACCAGGCTATGTAGCCGTAGCTGACGGAGTGGGCGGCGTTGAAGGCGTAGGATCCGCTGGTGGTGAGGTCTCCCCAGATGGAACGCGCGAGTTCAGCGTCGATTGCTGGAAAGTCCGATCGCTCGTGAATCGTGCTTGCGCCTTCCCAGAACCGTTCCCACTGCCGGTTGAACTCTTGATCTCCGAGCTTGCGGCTGATGATTTTGCGGATGTAGGCGGCGTGCGTCCAGTCGAAGTTTCCGATTTCGCGGACGATTTGGAGGATTTGCTCTTGGTAGACGATTTGATATTGGGTGAAGGCTGTAATATGTTCAAGTGCAGGGTGGCGGAGATGTGGCTCTTTTTCTCCCCGTTTGATATCAACGTAGTCTGCAACCGCGCCATTGTGGAGCGGGCCAGGACGCGCGAGGGCAGTAACATGACAAACTTCATTGAAGGTGTCGGGTCGGACGGATCCATTGACCATTCGACAAGCTCGCCCCTCAAACTGAAATATTCCGACGACATCGTTCTCCTTGAATCCCCTGATGGTGGCATCGTCCTCGATGGGGATCTCGTAGAGGAACGATGATGGTTTGCCTATCATCTTGCACATCAATACGAGCGCGTCGAGCGCGGAGAGACCTAGTAGGTCAATCTTGAGTACGCCCAGGTACTCCGCGTCATACTTGTCGATAGCGACTACCTGGATCATGCGCTTCTTGACCTCGCGTTCCAGGATCGGTGTAATGATGGTAATCGGCTCGTTCGAGATCGCTACTCCGGCTGCGTGGACTCCGAAGGACTTGACGTTTCCCTCAAGCTCGGTCGCCTCCATAATCTCGGGATGGCGCTCGACTACTCCTGCGGCTTGCTCGAACTGCTCGATGGTGTCTAATATGGTCGCACTCGCACGTAGGTCGCCCGAACTGCGTTCCAAAAGAACGTCCTTGATTTGCTCCACTTCGTACTTTGGGATTCGGTGAACGCGGGCGATGTCGTCGAGAGCGAGTCGGGACTTGAAGGTTTGAAACGTTCCGATCTGATTGACGCATTCTCTTCCGTAGCGTGTAACCAGATAGTCCACGATCTCGCCGCGCCGGGATGACTCAAAGTCCAGGTCGATGTCCGGGAGATCCATTCGCGTGATGTCGATGAAGCGTTCGAAGACGAGGTGTGGGAATACCATAGGGTTGACTTCTGTGATTCGCAACAGCCAACAGACCAGGCTCGCCGCCGCTGACCCGCGTGCAGGGCCAACTCCAATTGCTTTGTCCTTAGCAAATCGTACAGCGTCACTGACAATGAGAAAGTAGTCAACGAAATCCTTATCCTCTATGATCGACATCTCGTATTTGAGTCTCTGCGAGTAGCGGCGACTGTCGGCATGGCTGAGCCGGTCGCAGCCTCGGAATACCCATCCTTCCTTCAGCCAGTCGTGAAACAAATCGACGCCGCTGTGGCCGTTCCGGGCCGGATAGCGAACCATAGGCAGGCGCGGTAGCTCGACCGTACAATCCTGCGCGATCTCCTCTGTCATGAGGATCGCGCCGATAGCCTCCTGCCTGGTGAGGCCGGTCGCGACGAGTCGGTTGAGGATGGAGCGGTCGGTTGCCGGCGGACAAAGCTCGGCGGTGTAGCCCCAACTCTTCGCCAAATCTTCCGGAGTCTGTTTCCCTCCGCTACGAAGAGCATGTAGCACCTTCTGCAGTTCTTTCTCCGTCGGTAACGTGTAGTGGCAATCTAGAGTTGCGACAAGCGGCACACCCGTTTCCCGAGCAATCCGAGCCAGAAGTGGATTGGCACGACAGGTAGCCTCAAGTTCAGGAAAGGCTTGGACTTCGATAAAGTACGAATCGCCAAAAACGCGATGGAAGCGTTGAGCGACGGCAAGACCTCTGCGTAGACTAGCGTCAGACGGTGATATGCCCTTACCTCCAACAGTCGAGCAGAAGAGTAACGATCCTTGACAGCCAGATAATGCCAGGATGCCTTTTTTGTGTCTAGCCAGCATTCCTCCCGAGACGGTTGGCTCATAGTAGAATCCCTCCATGTATGAGCGCGAGACAAGCTTGAGAATGTTCTGGTATCCGATTTGATCTCGCGCTAGTAGTGTTAGGTGATTCTTGAGCTGCGTCCTCCGCTCAGCGTCGATCTCGCCGGTGTACAACTCGATACCGAAGATCGGCTTGATCCCCGTTTCCTTTGCAGCCTGTTCGAACTTGACGTGCGACATTACATTTCCGTGCTCGGTCATCGCGAGCGCGGATCCGTTCAGTTCCGATATACGCCGTACGTGCGCATCAGGGAGTTGAAAACCGTCGAGGAAGCTATATGTGGAATGATGATGGAGCGACGTAAACCGGAGTGGTCTTGTAAGACGAGGATTGCGACGTGTAAGTCTTTCCTTCCGTACCAGCGTCGGAGTCTCTGGATGATCACATACCCTCCCATGGGCATCGAGTTTTGCGTGGTCGGGGGACTCGCCGCGTTGCACCCGGCCAGTCAGTCCGAGCTTCGCCTTGCCTGGGCTCTCACCTCGCTGTATCTTCTCAGCCACGCATACCTCTCTCCAGCTGTTTGACGAGGAACGCCGCGTAGTTGATCATATCGAGCGCGTCCTCAACCATGACATCTATCGTTGCACCGTTTGCATAGGCGTGTTCCAACCGGGTGACCCGTTCGCGTAGCTCGCGAATCTTGTCGCTGGGAGGGAACTCAAGCCACATCTGTCCCCTCACCATCGACTTCCCCATATAGATTGAGTTGGCCCGATCTAGAACCGCTCGATGCTCTTTCTCGAAATCCGTCAGTGGCATTCTGCTCCTTCCAGTCTTCGAT
>Ga0126379_10000123_pt1 | contig 36787 bp, 48 predicted proteins | sample PanSoiMetPlot_24_FD_92640 | JGI IMG/M metagenome (GOLD analysis project Ga0126379, IMG submission 92640) | Tropical forest soil microbial communities from Panama - MetaG Plot_24 | ecosystem: Environmental > Terrestrial > Soil > Tropical forest > Bulk soil | place: Panama | collected 2016-02-17
ATCCAGTAATCCTTACCTTCCGGCGACGTGACCATAATCTTGCCGGTAGGAGCGAGTTTGAACGGGCCGGTCACGCGCGGCCCGGCGGTGCCGGTTTTTTCGATGGTCTGGACTGGCGGTTTCGGCACGGGAGCTGCACCGCCGCCGACTGGTGGTGTGGCCGGGGGAGTGTCTCCGGGCAGGAAGCGGCTCTGCGCGTGGAGATTGTCTTTGTATCGCGCCAGGTCGCCGGTAAGTTTCGTTTCCAGATTCCCGAGTTTCTCCCGGACCGTCCAGGGATCGTCGGTCATCTTCGGGAACATCCTTTCGTAGGCAGCCTGATCGGAGGACCGCAGCACTCCTCCCTTGATCAGATCGCCTACGGTGGCCTGGATCATCGACATTTTTCCCTGCAGGCCTTCCCACTTGGCACCGAGCACCGGAATCTCTCGAAGCGTATCGCTCCAGGGACCGGTCATGAACCTCTTGGGGCCAGTCAATTCCTTTCTCATGTCCTGGACCGCAGTGAGGCCGTCCTCGAGAGTCACTAATTTATTCGATTCGGTGTCGGTCAGTTTGGTGGTGTAACCCTGCGTATATCCGCGCGAGGCGAGAATCCGGCCGACGTGCTCCTGTTCCTGGGGCGGCAACTGATCCCACCGCACCTTACCGCTTTGCACATCATTCGCCCGATTCACGTACGGCGCGTCTTCCGCAGCAATCCGCGCGGTGGCTTCTCCGCCGGCCTTGGCGACCGCTATCCCGGTCTCTTGTTGCACTACTGATCCCGGTTTAGGCACGGTCTCGCCGGGCTTGCCGGCGCCGGTCCAGAGTTTGATCTCGTCGAGGTTCCTGCCCACGAGGTTGCCATATAAGCCCTTGAGATAGGGCGAGGAGGCGATCGCATCCGCAAACTGGGACGGATCATTCATCGCCTTCACTTTCTCCTGAAGGTCCTTGATCTCCTGCAGGTGCTGTTTATCCGTGAACTCGACCCACTTGCGAGTCTCCTCGCTCTGGTCGCGCAGTTCTTTGTTTCGTTTGATTCCCAGATCGACCGACTGATCATACGTAAGCGCCTGCTGCCCCCAACTCTCTTTGCGGGCCTGAAAGCGCGGATCGTTGACGTCCATGTCGGTGAACTGGCGCGCCTCAGGCCAGGTGATATAGCCTTTACGCGCTGCTTCCGGCAAGAGGCGGTTCTTCGACTCGTTATCGATCATGCCGTTCGAGATCCGCACCATGTCTTTGCTCTCTCCCTGGGCATTTTCGAGTTGTTTCGCTTCGATCTCAAGCTGCGACTTATGGGCTTCGTTGATGTTTTTAATCCACGGGAAGGCGCTCGCCCCGCCGACCTCGAGCATCCGCTGCCAGCTCGGCAGCCCGGGAATGCCGCCGCTCGGAAATGCGGGCACAGCCGTCGGAGCCGCTGCCGGCGTCACTGGCGTCGTCGCCGGAGAGGGCGGGGCTGCGGCAGGAGCCGTCGGCGGCGTGACATCCGGCAGCAGCGGTTGCAGGGTTGCCCCCGGTAAGCCGAGCCCTCCGGTCAGCGGATATCCGGTCACCGTTCCCGGCTGCTGCGGTGGCGCGATCGGCGCGAACAGCGTTCCCAGGTTAGCCGGAGAAACGCCCGGCGCTGCCGGAACCTGCGTGGTATCCGCTCCGGGTTTAAACAGATTCGCCAGACCGAGCGCCTGCTGGTATGCCAGCCGCTGCTGTTCGAGCCCGAGCTGCCGGGTCTGTAATTCGAGCGGGAAGAGCTGGCTCTGCTGCATCAGATTCTGAAGATTCAGAAGCTGCCCGTATTGCTGGAGCGGCGACACCGGCTGGGCGGTAATGTCGACGGGCCGTACGGCGAGAGAGATTTGAGGATCGAGAGCCATAGAGTTACGCCATCTACTTCTTTCCGAACATCCGCATCAGGTTCTGCAGGTTGTAATACCCGCCGATCGCATTGCCCGCGCCGATGGCCGCATTGCCGAATCCGCTGAGCGCCTGATTGAAAGCATTGGCGCCGCCCACCACGCCGCCGGCCTGCGCCGCCGCGCCTCCGGTGAGCAGGTCGGCGATGTTTTTCTGGGTCGCCAGCACGTTGGACGCGACCGTGTTCGCGGCATTCATCCCGGCCGTCCCGCCGTACTGCGTGCCCTGCGTCAGCCAGCCGCCCGCCTGCTGCGCGGCACCGGTTCCCCACTGACCGGCGAGCTGCGCGGCGTTCATCAGGTTGGTGCCGGCCTGGCCGCCGGCTTGCAATCCCTGTCCGGCGACCGACTCCAGTTGCTGCTGCTGGGTAATCCAGCGGTTGAAGGCGTTCTGCATCTCGGCGCTGGCCAGGTTCTGCGACTGCGACTGAAGCGCTGATGCGGTCCCCCCGCCGAGCGCTCCCCCGCGGGCCGCGGCCGATGCCTGGAGCGCCTTGTTGGCCATGTCGATGCGGAACTGATAGCCGGGATCCAGGTTCTGCATCTGCTGCATCCCGAACCCCTGGCCCATCAGATTCGCGAGCTGGCTGGTCGCCTGCTGGCCGGTCTGCATGTACGGCTGCAGAAACGCATTCGCGCCCTGCGCGGCGGTGGTGACTCCCTGCCCGGCTTGCTGCGCCGCGGTGGTCAGGTTGCCGCCGGCGGTATTGGCGGCGGCAATCGCGTCCTGCGCGGCTTTCAGGGCCGCGGCGGTGATCTGGGGGTTTACCTGACCTAGCTGATCCTGGAATCCGGCGATCGCCTTCTGCGCGGCCTGATACTGCAGGTTGGCGGCATTGTTGGCGGCGCCGGCTCCCTTGACGCCGCCCAGAATCGACCCGACTCCGCTGATTCCCGCGCCTATGAGCGGTGCAGCGACTGCGGCTGGCATACTTCCTCCTCCCTCTCTTCCGTGCGCTCCTGGGCCTCGCCTGCTTCAATGGGCGGCAATTGATCGGGCCGCGAGATCCCGAGCATCACCTGATCGAGCAGCACGCCGTTTTTCAGGTACGACGCTTCGTTGACTCCGAAGACTTTCATGCCGGCCCGGTAGGCGAAATGCAGCGCCAGCCGGTTCGACGCCGGCACGTTGGTCACGATTCGCCGGCAGTGCGAGGCGTACCACATCCACATCGGCAGCAATCGCGCCGCGAGCTGCCCGCGCTCGCCCCAGGCGCACGGCAACAGCGCCGTATGCACTTCCCAGCAGACGCCGTTCTGCGGGACGAACATCCACAAACCCAATAAATCCGCGCCTTTCTCGTGGACGTCGCGCACGATCACGTACCAGATCGAGGGATGTTCCTGCGGGTAAAAGTCGCCGGGCGCCGGCGAGTAGTCGTCGGAGAGATATTTCCAGAGCCGGGGATGCGTAAGGATGCTGCGGATCAGCTCGTAATCGAAGGAACGCTCGAAAGCGATCACGGGGAAATCCAGGTTGCGGAGATCGAGGTGCCGGAAGCATAGATAACGCTGGCGCCGGTTCCGCCCGTTTTCCACGCCTGTAGTTGCACGGTGTTCCCTACGGCTGCGGTGAACAGCCATTGCTGCGTGACGGTTCCGCCGGCCCCGGGCGCCCCGGTAAGAATCGCCTGCCGGGTGCCCCCGGCGCCGTTCTGTAGCAGGTTCCCGCTCAGGTACGCTCCCGAGTCCCCGGTCCCGCTCAAATAGAAATAGAACACGCCGCGGATCAGCCACTGGCCCGCGCGGGAAAGGGTGAGCAGTGTGCCGGAAACCGGTTGCCCGGATGTCGTCAAGGTGATGTCGGCGGAAGCGGAGCCCAAAAGCACGATGCCCGTCTGTGAGGGCGTGGTTTCGATCCATGCGGAACCGCTCCAGACAAAAGAACGCGCCGGCGAGTCGGTGGTGCGGAAAGTGAACCCGGCGTCGTTGGCCCCCAGATCCGTAGGTCTCTGGTCCGGCGTGAGCGTTCCCCACATGCTGCCCGCGAGAAAATGCCACGCGTTCGCCTGCTGCTGGTAGATCACGCCGCTGCGATCAGTCTCCACGTAGATCGTCCGCGGAGGGGTCTGCGCGTTGGCCGCGGGACGGTTGGCGTGCAGACCGTACTCCACCAGAGTGGTCTCGATCCAGACGGTTCCGCTCCAGATGAATGTTCGCGGCGCATAGGTGTCGCTCGCGTCGGTGGACCGGTACTCAAACCCGGCATCGTTCGCGCCCAGATCCGTGGGCCGCTGGTCCGGCGTGAGTGTTCCCCACATGCTGCCCGCGAGAAAATGCCAGGCATTCGCCTGCTGCTGATAGATCACTTCGGTGCGGTCGGTTTCGACGTACAGCGTGCGCGGCGGGGTCAGGGCATCCGCCGGCGGGCGGTTGGCGTGAGTCCCGTACAGAACGAGAGTCGTTTCGACCCAGACCGAACCGCTCCAGACGAAGGTACGCGGCGCATAGGTATCGCTTGAATCAATCGAGCGGTACTCAAACCCGGCATCGTTCGCGCCCAAGTCGGTGGGCCTCTGATCGGGTGACAAAGGGCCCCACATGGTGCCGGCGAGATAATGCCAGGCGCCGCCCTCGTTGACGTAGATCACGCTCTGATCGCTGTCCACGTAGATCGCGCCATCCGGCATGTCGCCGGCGTTGGGGCGATTTGCGCTCGTCCCCTCGGTCACCAGCGCATTGAGCTTGTCGCCGGTCTGGCCCCAGTAGTAATACCACTCCTTCGCCGTCGTATTGCCCCCCGAAGGATCGAGCAGGGTGGTGCGGATGGGCGGAATCTGCGGCAGATCGTTCATGCGAATCCCGGCGTGCTCTCGAGGTAGGTGTCGATCAGGGCGACTTTGCTTTTGGCGGTGATGCCCACCCGGTAGACGCGATCGCGCGATTTGCCCAGCCGGCGGAAGACCGCCCGCTGCGTATAGTTTCCGCTGGGCGCGGCGTTGGTGAAGCGTCCGATGCTGTCGTTGAACGTATGCCCGTGATCGTCGCTCCAGTCGAGCCCGATCGCGGGCGCTGTCGTGCTCGAGCTTTGCGCGCCCTGCTCCAAAAGAACCTCGAGCCGGTGATCGTAGTGCCACTGGTTCTCGTTGATCAGATGCGGAAAAGCCCGCGTGTACTGGATCAGAGCGCCGTTGTCGTCGTAATAGTTCAGGCTCTGCTGATAGAGCGTCCCGCTCACCGGGTCGCCCACGATATGGGTTCCGTTGGCGCCCCATTCGGGAATGAACGTCCCATACCACGGCAGGTATTTGGTATACGCGCTGGTCGAAGCGTTCCAGCCGGCGCGCTCGTGCCAGAGCCCCTCGGTCAGGTCATAGACCCAGGTGCGGCCGTTGTTCCAGAAGTTCACCACCCAGAAAATATGCCCGTTCTCGGCGTATCCGTAGCTCACCGCGTCCCACACCCGGTATCCGGCCTGGTTCCACTCCTGCTCCTGCGCATGAGTCGAGATGCGCTGCGGCTGCAGGCCCTGCACCCGGTAGGCGATGGTCTGGCCGGAGTTGCCGCCGCCCAGATAGCAGACGCTCAGCCCGACCGAGCAGGGCGCCCAGCGGGCCACGCTGCCGTCGTGGATCATGGCGCCGGCGACCCGTTGAAACGGAAACGGCGAAGCCCCGACGTCGCTCCAGACCTCGATCGAGTCGGTGCCGAACAGCCAGAGTTCCTCGTGGTCAGTGAGAATCGAGTTGATGTTATCGGGAGCGCCTTCTTTGATGCCGTAATCGAGCGGGTTCCAGCGGGTGCCGTCCATCAGCGCGGAGATGTTGAACTGCCGTCCGGAAATGCCGGTTCCGCTATTGGCCACCCGGTTCACGATGAAGTACCCGTCCAGCACGGCGCCGGTAATGCCGTCCACCTGCGCCCCCTGCGCCGCCTCCCAGACCACGTTGGTCTGCGCGGGCAGGTTGCGGTCGAGGATGATGGTGTGGTCGTTAGGGACGCCGGTCATCACGTAACTGACGTCGTCGATGAGAATGTTGCTCCCCTGCCAGGCCGGCAGGAACGGTCCCGGCGTGACTGAATTGACCAGCGTTCCTCCGGGGCTGCCCGAGAACGTGTTGCCGGTCCCGGTGATCGCAAAATTCGCCGGGACGGGTCCCGAGCCGTTGTCGCAATAGACCAGGCCGCCGGACACGATCATGAGCTGGTTGCCGTTAGAAAAGATCTGCGCCGGATCGGGATCGGAGGTGCCCTGCGCAACCGTCTTAGCCGAAAGCGTGGTGGTGCCGTCGGAATGTACTTCGGTGTAATTCGGCCCGTGGATCACGAAGCAGCGCCCGCCGCCCGACCAGATGCAGCGGATCTTGAACGGGGTCAGCGCCGCGAAGTACTGCAGGCCCGGCCGGCCATAGAGCACCAGGCGCGCCGGCTCGTTGGGCACTTCGACGGCTTCAGGGATCAGGTTCATGGTCTGCTGCGCCGCGGCGACCACCGACAGCGAGGTGTAGGAAGGACCGGCCAGAGAGATTTTCACGTTATATGATGTAAGCCTTCCCCATGAGCCTAGAAACCGTACCCACCCTGGCCGGCGTCGAGGCCCTGATTCTCCAAACCAATGCAATGGACAACGAAGAGGACCGCATCCGGGTTCTCTGCGACCACGTTTATTCGGCGGAAGATCTCACCATTCCGCCGGCCGATCCCTTTTCCGCCGAATACCGCTCCTTCGTGCTGGGCGTCTGGCGCACGCTTACCGGACGTGCCGAATACTGCGCTGGAGAATGCGAGCTGTCGCCGTTTCTGACTGATTTCGACAACGTCTTCCGGCTGCCGCCTTACAGCTACGGTTCCACCGACATGCTGGGCGAGTTTCTGATCACCTACGGCTTCATCATCAAGACGATGGGATTGAAAAGCGGTGCGCGAGTGCTCGAGTACGGCGCCGGCAATGCCCAGATCCTGCTGCACCTGGCGCGCATCGGCTGCGACGTGACCGCCATAGATCTCGAGCCGCGCTACATTGCCCAGATCCGCGAACAGGCCCGTCGCATGGGCGTCGGGGCGACCGGGATTGTCGGCACTTTCGACCAGGATCCCGAGGGTGGTCCTTACGATGCGGTGTTGTTTTTCGAATCCTTCCACCATGCGCTCGATCATGCGGCTTTGATTGAGCGGCTTTCCCGCCATCTGAAAGATTCCGGCATCCTGGTCTTCGCCGGCGAGCCGATCATTCCGGCCGGCGGTTACTGGCGCCCCACCATCCCTTATCCATGGGGACCGCGCTTCGATCTGCTCTCGCTGCGCTCGAGCAAAGCCTACGGATGGCTCGAACTGGGGTTTCAGGAGGAATATTTCACGGGGATGCTGGAGCGCTACGGATGGACGGTTACCAAATATCCCTGCCCGCTGACCTCGCGAGCCGATACTTGGATTGCGCGGCGTCATCCTTGAGGTCCCCAGGTCGTGGTAAACCACGGATCGTTGCTGCCGGTCGGACCGCCGCGGCCGATGCACGGCACATCCAGGACCGGCTTGGGCGCATTGATCGATTCGATGCGCAGGAGCGCTTTCTGCGCGTCGTTGCGCACGTCGGCGTCTACCTGACGCTGGAAGTGCGGACCCAGGCGCACGGCGAGATTCAGCACCAGAGCGTCTTCGTAGCCGGGCGGCACGAGCACCACGTCATCGGACGTCAGGAAGGTTGAGACCACCTGCCAGATGTACAACTCGAGGATGTAGCCGGGAACCGGCTGCGGGTAAATGTAGAGCGTCGAGAGCGGGTAGTCATAATCGTCGTACAGCGCGTAAGGAATGGTGTTGGCGATGTCCTGCACCACGATGCGCGACCACTGGAGGTCGGTCAGGAGCGCCAGCGGCCGCCGGATCTGGGGCATCGAGTAGATGATGTTGGCCCGGTCGATCTGGACCGGCCGCGGACCGTTCAGGTCGGCGACCGTCTGCCCCGTGGGATCGATGCCGATGGTAAAGATTTTGGCGCCGGTCAAAGCATATTCGTAGCGCGCCATCGAAAAGATGAACAGCCGGTCGCAGGTCAACGAGCCGATCAGGCGGTTGAGTTCCTCGAGCCCGTCCTGATACTGGGCGGGCGAAGGCGTGCGCTGCGGGCCGAGCGTTACCCCGGCTTTGCGCAGAGCCGGATAGATCAGGCCCTTGCCGGCGGCTACCGGGACCGTGCCGGCGCCGATGCCGCCGAAGACGTTCTGATTAAAAAGAATCTGGTCCCAGAGTGGATTCGATGCAGTCGCGCCCATAAGCTCAATTCCAGGCCGAACCGTCCCAACGGAACAGATAGCTGCCGTTCTGCGCGATCGTGCGTCCCAGAACCGTCACCGATCCCGCATCGGTTTTGTAGATGCGCAGGGTTCTTCCCGGCCAGGTGGCAGCCGTAATCGCAGTAACCGCAGTGCTTCCGGTGAGGTTCACATTGGGCACAAACGACGGCGATACCGAGAGGGTGGCCGCGGAAGCGATGGTCACGAACTGATCGTCGTATCCCACGCCAGAGATCCAGCTAGCGGGATAGTTGCCGGTCGGTAAAAACAGATCCGCGACCGTGTGCCCCTTGTTGATATTGTCGATGCGGGATCCGGAGCCCAGGCCAGCCCCGGCATAGATGCCGTACTGCTGGGTGCCGGTCCCCGGACCGTCGATGTTGTTGCCGAGAATGTTGCCGGTGATGATCACTTGCGGGATCGCCACGCCCAGCATGACGCCGGTACCTCCGTTGTTGTTGGCGATCCGGCATCCCTGGATCAGAAACGAGCTGCCGGCGTTGAGCACGATCCCGTTGCCCGCCCCATCGATGAATTGGGAATCAATCAGCGAAACTCCGGTGGTGGTGCCCGGCCCGTCGACATGGAACCCGTCGCCCGAAGAGGAGCCCCAATGCTGGTTGAACCGGGACTTGATCACTGATCCCCCCGTAGCCGGATGGATATAGGTTCCGTAGCTCGAATTGTGGTCGCAGAAGCAGCCGCTGGCGGTGACCGAGGCTACGGTCTGACCGTTGGCCGGCGCGATTTCGAGGCCGTAGGTTCCATTCACCAGTTCGCAGTTATGCAGTCTGGCGTCTCCGCACTCGGTGATGCGGATGCCGGCATTGAAACTGGTGGAAGACGTGATCACCAGCCGTTCGACGATGCCGGTATTGTTGCCTCCCGGCCCGATCAGGACTCCATTGCCGCCGTTTAATTCGGCCATCGACACGTAGCGGATGGTGTACCAGACGCTCGCAGAGATCGTGATCCCGGTGGATACGTGATAGAGCAGCAGATCGGAAATGGTGGTGTAGCTCTGGTTGTTGAGCTTGATGGCGGCGCCTGAAGTGGAAGATGCCTGTCCCACGATCTGCATGTCTTTGAGCGTGTTTCCTCCCTGCGTGCTGGTGGAGTCGAACTCGAAAATATCGATGTTCGGGGTATCCATGATCACGGTGGTTGCGGTCGCTCCACCGCCTGCGATGGTCACCGACTGGGTGGCGATCTTGATGGTGGCCTGAAGGTGAACCGTACCGAACGGAAAGCGGATGTCAACCGGCGCACCGGCTCCCACCGAGTAAAGCGCTTCCATGCATCCGGCGGAAGAACTGCGGATCGTCCAGGCTCCCGTATGGGCATTGGCGCAGGTCACGATCACGGTTCCGCTGGCGGCGCCCGAAACCGCCGTCCCTCCGGTGATGGGCACCGCTTCCGCAGTGCCGGTGCCTCCGGAAATGTAGAGGTAGTGGTTGCCGTCGGTGCCGTTCACTCCGATCGGGACCGGGCTCAAGGTGATGGAGTTCGATCCCACCACCAGCGATCCGCCGGGAGTCTGGGGTGCAAAGTTGTACTGGGAGGTGAGCAGTTCGGGAGATTGGCCGACTTTCGAAAGATTCGGCCCCAGAGCCGCTTCGATGGCTTTGACTTCGGCGGCCAGCACGTTGTGGTGCCAGGCGTCGATGTACATCGAGATCTTGGCTCCGGCCGAATGCACCGCTGCCACAGTTCCGTCGAAACCGCGTCCGCTCGCATTCACGATCAGTTGCGGATTCGGCCCGGAAACGATGCTGTCGATGGCCAGAATTTCCTTGTCGATCGAGACCAGGCAGTTGGCGGTAAAGCCGGCCGTCGAATTGACGAACAGGATCGTGTCGGCGGTTCCGACGCCCACCTTGAGCGTGGTCTGGATCAGGTTGTTGGCGACCTTGAGCTGCGAATCGGTCGCCACGGCGGCGGGAAATACGGCAGTCGGTGTGCTCATGGTTTATCCTGGAGCGGCGTTCGACGCCTGATCGACCATAGCCTGCGCCGGAGACTGCGACTGCGAGCGCATCTGGTTGCCGGCGTTGTTCTGGACGATGGAAGCTTTATACATCTGCGCCTGCGCCGGCAGCGACGGGTCGGCCTGGGAGCGCGGATATTCCGGCAGGAGCGCCACCGCGAAGTTGTAGCGCAGCGCCTGCTCATATCCGGGGGGCATGTTGATCGTGTCGCTTACGGTATTGAACTGAGCGAGCAGGGCGTACATCCAGATCTCGAGGGTTCCGCTCAGGCGCGGCTGCGGCGCGATGTAGACCGTCGAATTGGGAAACTGATAATCGCAGTAGAGCTTTTTCACGTACACACTGGTGGCCTGCTTTTCCGGAACTGATTCCCAGCCGGCGGCGTCCACGATCTCGAGCGGCGAGTCGATGCCGCCGCAATTCACGCTGGCGGCCACGATGCGCACCGGCTGCATGTTGAGCGGATAGGAATTGCCCGCATAGACGCTGATCAACTGACGCTGGCGTCCGACCAGCGAGGCGCCTTCGGTGTTCCAGCTCGCGACCATCTGGTTGAGCGAAATGAAAGCGTCGTTCAGTTCGTTGGTCTCGAGGGTCTCGCCGGCGGCGATGGCCCCGATCAGACGAAACGAGGAATGAATCAGATCACTGACTGACGACATCGGCGGACTCCTTGGGCGGCCGGCTGCGCCGTTTCGGCGGCTCTTCGGGCGGCGCCGGGGGCTGGATGATGCGCGACCATTCCGGCCCGAGCGCCGCTTCTTCGTCTTCCGAGTAGACGGTCACCGGCTCCAGCGTCCGGTGAAACATCATGCGCGGATAATCAGGGTTGAGCGTGATCATGACTGCTGCGGATAGCCGTACTGCGGGTATTGCGGCTGTCCACCGCCGGCCTGCGCTTTGGCGGCGTCTTTGGCGGCCTGCGCGGCCTGTTTGGCTTGCAGATTGGCCCAGGCCGATTTGATCAGGGCTTCACTCAGCGAAAACTCCTGCCAGTCGGTCGAGAGCGATGCTTCCTCTCTGGCGTCGTTGATCACGCTCGGGCTCACATTCACGTTGAAGAACAGCTTCGGGTACTGGGGCTTCGGTGCTGCTGTCGAACCGGGAATCGCCGGAGCGTTCGCGGGATCGAGCGTCCACTCGTTGGCGTCGAGCGCGTCTTTCTCCTCCTGGGTGGTGACCACGAGCGGAGCCACCCGCCATTTGAGGTTGTAGTAGATCTCCGGCTTGTCGAGCGGAGTTGATTCTTTCGGTTGCGGCCCGGTAACCGGCGGCGGCGTCGTGGGCGGCTGCTGTCCGGAAGGCGGCGGGAAGCCGCCGATCTGTTGATTCATTCCTGTCCATTGATCGGCCATATGTTGTTTCCTCCTTATTGAACGACCTTGCAGGCCCATTCGGGACGGGTCGCGGCCCAGCCGAACAGCACGTCGCAGCGGGTCACGAACAGGTCGTTGATGATGTCGTACATCGAAACCATTCTTATGGCGCAGCCGGTGTCGGGATCCTGCTGGTTGGCGCCGAACTGAATGTTTTTCGGAACCTCGAGCGGCGCCATGCCGAGCGTGAAGGCGTCCTTGTGGAACGCGATTCCCTGGATGGAGAGCTGCCCGGTAGTTCCAGTGACGATGGTCAGCGGAGCGCCCGCAGCCGGCGAAGCGCTCACCGTCTGCCCCGGCATGGTGGTGACGATCGGCGGATAGATCGACAGCGTGGCGGCGCCGGTGGCATCGCTCGAGGCGTTGGCGAGGACGGTGAACTGCTGCAGGTCGGTCTTGACGGCGCCCGACACGCGGTTCACGCGAAACACGCTGGGCAGCGTGAAGACGTCACCGGCGTTGAGGCGCACCGCGGCGGCGGCGGTCCAGCCGGTAGTCGCGAGCGTGGATCCGGTCTGGTTGGCGGCGCCTACCTGCGGAGCCCCTCCGAGCGGTCCGTTGGTGTGAGTGACACAGTTTTGATCCATCACCCACTCGAAACCGCCCATAATCCCCATGCGGCCGCGTTCGTACTGCTGCTTGACCTGGCTCGAGGACTGGAACAGTCCCTGAAACGTGGTCAGCGCGGCAGTCTGGATCTTGGGAGGAATCACCATACTCCGGGTTCCGTCCATCGGCGCCGAGCTGGTGTCGAGCATTTCGCCGGCGGTCCAGAAGGGAACGGCCGTCGTGATCGGCGTGCCGACCGTGCCGACCAGGTTAGGCACGTTGGCGTCGGCCATCGTCAGGCCAGCGATATCGACGGCATTGGCCAGCGCGACCGCAGCACTATCGAGATAGCGCGCGGCGAAGTTGTCGATCGACAGCGTCAGGTCTTTCGAAGTGAACGCAAAGCCGACCACCTGCTGGTTCGAGAGCTGGAGGGTTTTCTGGTTTTCGACGACGTTCTGCGGGCTCATGACCGGGCCGGCCGATGCGACAAACATCACCGGGTCGCGGAGTCTGAGAGTATCGCCGATTTTGGCGCCTTCCACGGCGAATTTGTCGTCCCAAGTGTGGGCGACGGCGCCGGAGAAGCCGAGATTATTTTTGAAGCGCCGCAGGAGTTCGTTGGTGATGACCTGCGACGTTAACAGAGTGTTGACTGCCAACTTTTTATCCCTTCAGTTGGCGCACCCGTTCCTTTTCCCAGCCACTGAAATCGGTCCTGGCAAAGTGCTCGTCGTGGATGTCGCGTTTGGTCGAGCCCGCACTGGGACGCGATAACGGCGGCGGCGGTTTGGGTGCGCCCGATACTTTGGGTTTCGGGTTTCCAGCCGTAGAGGTCTGCGCGAACATCGCCGAGAGTTTGCCGATCTCGCGGATGGCGGAGACCGGCTGCATCTGGGCGATGCGCTGCAACTCGTCAGGATGCGTCGCCAGGTGATAGAGAATCTCCGCGCCGGCCTCGTCCTCGAGCAGGGCCTGCCGCGCCGGCATCACGCCGGGTCCGACTGGGTAGGGCGTAGCCTGCACCACCTCGTCGTAGTCCGGATGATTGCCGCGGGCGGCCTCGGTTTTCGAGGACCACTCGGTTTGCAGTTTCTCTTCCGCAGTGCGGGCTTCAGCCTGGATGGCTTCGGCTTTCTTCTGCGCTTCGCGCTGATCGAGTTTCCAGTCGGTCAGCGCTTCCTGGTACGCCTCGAGAGTCGGGAAGTCGTGGAGCTTGGGTTTGCCAGGCGGTTCCGCGGGCTTGGGCGGCTCCGCTTCGGGCGGCGCATGGGTCAGCTTCGCCTGGTTGACGGCCGCGAGTTGGGCTTTGAGCCACTCGTTGTCACGCGTCAGCCGGTCGATTTTGCGTTGCCTGGATCCGCCGCGACCCGGTTTGCCTGGCTCCGGTTCTTCCTCTTCCTCTGCGGGCTGGGTTTCTTCCGCTCCTGACTGCGGTACGCTTTTGGCCGGCGGAGTTTCCTCCGCGGCCGCAGGTGGGGCCTGGTCTTCCTTCTTCGGTAGCTCACCCGTGCGGCGCCAGTGATCATACTCCCGGTAATCGGCCGGGGCCTCGATCTCGGCTGGCGTGGTTTCGGGCGCGCCTTCCTTTATTTCATCAGACATAAACTCACTGCATCATTCCGGGCGGCGCCGGCGGCGCCATGCCAGGGGAGGAAGGCGCCGCCGGCGTTCCCGCTGGCGAAGCACCCGTACCACCAGCGGAACCGGTGAACATGCGGCCGATCATGGCTTCGGCGAGCGCCACCTGCTGGGTCAGTACGCCCAGTGATTCAGGCGCGCCGCCCTTGGCGATCCCGGTGATCAGGTCGACCTGTGCTTTTAAAGCCGCTTCGCGCTCGTCGCTCTTGGTCTCGATCTCCTTGGTGTCGATCTTTTGCTGCGCGCTCTGGAGAGCCTGCGTCAACTGCTGGATCATGGCCTGCGACTGCTGATATTGGGCGGCCAGCATCTGCATCTGCTGCTGCGCGTTGCCCGGCTGATCCTGCAATCCCGGCGGCAGCGTTTTCCGCAAGCGGTCGGCGAGCTTGTCGGCGCCCGGAAAGTCGGCGTTGTCGAACAGGATGTCGCCGGCGATCTGCAAGAGCTGCGGATACGCCTGCGCGAGCTGCGTGAGCGTCTCCCAGGTCTCCTGCCGCTGCGTGATCGAAGTGGGGCCGGCACTGGCCACCACGTCGTACTGGCCGCTCGCGAGGTCGTAGCATTTGATCTGGCCGTTCCACTCCTGGAACTGCTGGTTGACCTTGACGATCTGCTGCGCGCGGTCCTCGCCGAGAATACGGACCTCGCGCGGCATGTCGTAGATCTTGGGGATCAGGTCGGTGAGGATCACCCCGCACTGGCGGATGGCGCGGTTCAGGTTGTCGATGAAGTGCGCGTTGGCTAGACCCGCCTGCGACTGCCGCTGGCGGATGGCGATTCCGCTGGTCTCGTTCGACTGCGCGCCTAAGCTCGCGTCGAAGATGCCGGTGGTGGCTTTGATGTCGTCGGAGGCCTGCGCGGCGCCGAGCGAGAGCGCTTGGATGGGCGGCTCGAATACGTTGCGCTGCGGCGGCGGCGCCGGATTGCCGGCGATGTCGACCGGCTCGTACTCGAGGTAGGCGTAGTTGGTGGTGTTCGCGCTGGCCCAGCGGTTGTCGCGGAACGCGCCTTTCACGCCGATCCACGGCGCTTTGGTGCCGAGCAGAACGGTTTCGGCTTCGCTCGAGCGATAGAAGTTGTAGAGACGCTGCGGGTCTTTGGCGAAGCGGATCAGCGAGAACAGTTTGCGGACGCCGTCGACCCACATCTCTTTGCCCAGCACCGGCAGAATCGGGATCCACTGCCCCGGCCATTCGCCCTCGTCGAGGATCTCGATTCCGTTGATCTTCCTCCAGCGGACGACCCGCTGTTCGGTCTCGCGCTCGAGCGGCTTACCGTCGGGACCGGTGGCGATTTTCAGGCCCTGCGGCATCGCGTCGGGAATCTCGTCTTTGTACTGGGAAGTTCTAGTTCCGTCCGGCCATTCCACGCTGGTGAGCGTGCGTTTCTTCGTCTCCACCGTCCAGTAGCGGGCGATGCGCACGCCGGATTTGGTGATCCAGTCGGGCACCGGGTTGCTCAAGCCTTCGTAGAAATTCAGACTCGTGATCTGGCTGTCACCGTAATCGGCTTCGTACTCGTCGCGCGGGATGACCTCGACTTCGAAGGCGTAGGCCATGTCGGCTTTGTCAGCTTCGCGCGCGTAAGGGTCGATGTACACGCTGAACTGGTCGGGGATGCGTTCGATGCGCAGCTCCTGGTCGAAGGATTTGGGGCCGCAGTAGCGTGTCGTGACCTTGAAGAAGCCGAAGCCGCAGGCGGTCGACTGCTCGAGTGCGCTTTCGTAGACTTCGTCGGCTTTACAGACGTCCTCGATATGGCGGATCATGCCCTCGATGACCTTCGCCGTATCGGGGTCGGAAGTCGAATCGACCGGATAGACTTTGATGCCGGCCTGGTTCATACGGGCTTCGTTGGCCGCCATGTTCAAAGGTCCGATCAGCTTATTGAAACTGAGGCAGGGCCGGCTGCTGAGACCGGTGGTACGGCTCCTGCGGTCGGCGTCGTCCCACTGCACGCCCGAGACGAAGCGCAGATCGTCGAGCGCTTCCTTGCGCAGGTCCCGCTCGGCGTCCTCGCAGAGCTTGAAGCGTTTGCGGGCTTCGGACAGGATGCCTTCGTCAGATTGCCGGCGTGCCATTTATCCGAACGCGATGTCCTGCTTACAGTAAGAGAGCGCGATCGGTCCGCCCTGCGGGCCGTTGTTGCCGCGAAAGTAATAAGCCAGCGTGCCCATGTTGCGCTGCGCCTGGTTGTAGAACGAGCCCCACGGCACGTTCTCGGTGTAGTAGAAGGGTGATCCATAGGAGAACGGAGTCGGTTGTCCGAGATAGAGCGTCGGCTGCTGGTCGAGCAGCAGGTAAGCGAGTTCCAATGCACTCGGAATCGAGAGGCAGTACATCTCGCTGACGGGTTGAAACGTGCCGTCCGGCGAGATGACTTTCACGCGATCGAGAAAGACGGGCGTGTAGGTTGCGACATCCGGGGTCTTGCCGAGCTTGGTGAAAATCTCCTGGATCTGAGAAGGCCCTACGTAAGTGCTCATCGTGTTTCGTTCCTTCCCGATGGTCCGGAGTCATTGGTTGACCCCGGACCCATCGTGTGCGAAGACTATTTCGGTGTGGGGGTCGGGGCGATCGGAGGCGCCGGAATGGCCGGCGGCGTTGCTGGTCCGCCGCCGATGGTAGGCGGCTGTCCGGGCGGAACGCCCACCGGAGGCGGCTGCGATGGTCCGCCTCCTACTGTTGGAGGAAGACCGCCGATGCCTTGCGGAGGCGGGCACACCACCCAACCATGACCGGGCCACCATCCGACTGTCCAGGTGCCCCAGATCGGATGGGTGACCACGCCGGGAGGATGCGACGAGCCCGGAGGAAGAACGATCGGATTTTCCGGATGGCTTCCGGGGGCTCCTGGAGGAGGACCGCCGATCGGGTTAGTGACGTGAACCGGGGGCTGTGCGGGGCCACCGCCTACTGTCGGAGGACCACCCGGTGCGGGAGGCTGCGGCCACATTCCCGGAGGACCTCCGGAAGGAGGCTGTCCGGGCCACATCACCGGTGGCTGGATCGGTCCGCCGCCCGGATGCAATCCGGGAGGCTGTGCGGGTCCGCCACCGGGAAACGTTGGCGGTCCGGGCGGAACGCCTACGGGCGGCGCAAAGCCGGGATGAATCGGTCCGCCGCCTACGTGCGGTGGCAGCGGCTGTCCAGGCCAGGTGCCGGGAGGCATCGGAACTCCTCCGGTCCATCCGGGAGGGCCACTCGGCGGCAGGGGCTGCGTGCTCGCCCAACCGGGAGGCACCGGGCCGGGAGTGGGGTGCGTCGGGGGTCCCGGCGCTACTCCTACCGGCGGCGGTCCCCACATTCCCGGAGGGGGAGCGGGTATGCCCCAGCCGGGATCGACATCACCCGGAGGACGGCCCCCCGGAATTGGGCCACCGCCAACATGGCCGGCGAGTGGCATGATCCATGCAAGAAATGGAGTACTCATTGTTTAACCTCTGACGACCAATTTGTGCAGTTACGGCCCGTATCGCTTAGGCCGGCGTTTGAAGACTCGGATGGCGATTCCCGCCAATCCGCAAAGAATCAACAAGCGTGGTTTCGGCTCCGGCGTGTCGCCGCCAGGAGCGCCGAATGGCGTAATCGCCACGGTCTCGTTGTCGAATAACGAGAGGCTGGCGGATCCGCCTCCGCCCGTGATAGCGATGTCTTTCAGGATGCCGAGCGTGCTCGGCTGCGTCAGGAAGCTGACGCTGTCGCTGGCCTGCATGCCGCCGGAGTTATCGAACACGTTCAGCGAACGGACGAAGGTCGGGCAGTTCGCTCCGGCGAAGGCGGCGCCCACGCACAGCGTCTCCGCGATATCGACCGATCCGCCTCCGCTCACCCCGAATCCCGCCATGCTGAGAGATTCGAGAGTGATCTGGTCTACGGTGGTGATGGTGTAGCCGATCAGAACGTCCAGGCTGGTTCCCGCGGCCGCGGTAAACGGAGCCTGGAAGTCGAAGCCGTCCGCGAGCGGATCCACCGAAACGCTGCCGTCGGCTAATGCCGGGGCGTTGCCGGATTCCGAGAAGCGGAAGTTATTGAAGACCAGGTCGCCTTCCGAGCAGGAGAAGCCGCTGGCGTTGTAGCTGTGCAGGCTGGCGACCACGCAGGGCAATACACTGGCGTTGGCCGCTGCACTGAAGAGCAACGCCAGGAACAAACGATGATGTCGCATGGGTCAGCTTCCGTTGCCCTGCATCAGGTTGCCGAGATTGTTCGCCACCGGCCGACGTTTGGATTTGGCCGGCGGCGGAATCTTCGCGCCGGCCTTGCGTGCGGTATTGAGCGCGATCGCCACGGCCTGCTTAGGTTTGGTGCCGCTTTTGATTTCGCGACGTATGTTCTCGCTAATGCTGGCTTTCGATTTACCCTTAATCAGCGGCATATCATTTCCTGTCGCGCGTCACGCGCACGTTGGTAAAGCCTTCGCCCTGTAGTCCCGGTATCTGGCGGCGCACGTCGGCGTGGATGCGCGAAACCTCCGTGGCGCTGACCGGGCGGGAGCGCCCCTGCTGCGCCTTCAGGCACGTATCCAGCGGGGTATCCATGACGATCACGGCGGTCTGCGCTCCGTGCCTGCGGGCGATCGAGAGCGCCGCCTTGCGGACCGCGGGGTTCGCTCCGGTGGTGTCGAACACCACGTCGCGGCCGGCGGCCAAGTGCTGGTTGAGCTGCCGGTACGAATCGTGGAGTATGTCTCCCGGCGCCTGTTTGGTTCTGCGGTCATTGGTGACGACCGTGCCGAGACGCGCAGCGTAGGTGCTTTTGCCCGATCCGGGCGCACCGATCAGAACCGTCAGCCGCGGCATGATCAGTCCTTCTCGCCGGGCTCTGCGCTCTCACTGATGTAGGGCGGCAGCTCGCTCTGCCGGGTCGGCGTGCCGTGGGCCTGTTTAAGCGCGTGCATCTGCGGGTCTTTGCACGGCTTGCCGGTTTTCATGTCCTTATCGCCTTCGTTGTTCTGTGCCATTTACTTCTGCTCCATCGTTCCCTGGCCCTTGAGGCTGGCGGTTGCGCTGCCGGCGGCGCCGCCGCTGCCGGGCCCGTTGAGGGTTTTGCTGCCGGCGTTCTTCGGGCTTCGCGTGCCCTGTCCGGCCTGCGGATCAGCGGTGCCGTGATGCGTTCGCACCTTGTCCATCTGCGGGCCGCCGCTCGATTTGCGGCTGGCGAAATACGGTCCGTTTCCCATTCGTTGCCTCCTATCCCATCCAGGATTTCAATGTTCCTCACGGATAATCTTCAATTGCCGGTATTCGAAATTACCTTCGCGCCCGGTATCGAACTTGACCCGAGCTATACCTAGACCGGCGCGGACGACGGTTCCGTAGTCTCCCTCTGAAAATTGCTCACGATCGGATCCACGCAAGCGCACACGCACTCCCCGCTCAAAATTAGAAACGTGATTAGGTAAACAACCGCCGGTAAGGTTGCCGATCTTGCACCGCCCTGGAACAGGCCTACGGCGATGAGGGGAATATTTACTCATTTCATCCCATCCATGAACCGGGCATCTCTCCTACGAAGCGCCACTCCGGCTGTTGCTTCGGCGCCACCGGCGGCACCTGCGCCGCAAACGTGAGCGCGAGCGCGTCGCCGCGGTCCGGGCTGGCCACGCCGCGCTTCTGCATGGCGTCTTTGCTCTCGAGCACGAGCTGGTCGCTGCGGTTCAGGTGCGATCCGGGCGCCGCCAGATCGGTTTCGAGCACGATGTCGTCCGCGGGTATGGCTCCCCGGGTGAGCCACTCCTTCATGCGGTTCCACATGAAGGCGCGCATATTGGCCTGGTGTCGATCGGGAGACGGGCCGCCAAAGTTGACCTCCACCACGTTGTCGAAACCCATCCCCTTGAGGCGCTCGACATACGGCGCGCCGAAAGCACTGTCGACGAACAGCATCGAAACCTGCCGGCCAGGCCGGCGGTCGTTGAGGACTTCCGCGAGGCGCGCGAGTACGCCCGAGCGTTCCTGCGAGTGCTCGCCCGGAATCGCGATCGGCGGGATCGAACGGGCGTCGCTGCCGCGGCGGAACCAGACGACGTTCCACGCTTGCCCACCTCCGGAAACGTCCATTCCCGCGACTAACGCATCATCAGCGAAAGTTGCCACAGTGCGCTTTTTCGCGGCGTCGATACGGTCCTGGTCGATGAACTGGAGATCGCCGGCCCGCGGGGCAATGCCCCGGACGCGGACGCGGACGTAATCGCTGTCCTCACCGTAGTCAGCGATCCACTCGGCGATCAGATCCTTGTTGGTGAAGCGCGATTCGCGCGAATCGATGCAGCGCACGTTCCAGCGGTCGCGCAGCTTGCCGAAGCAGATCTCGTAAAAGCGCCCGCTCTTGCGCGCCGGCTGCCCCCAGGCGAAGAACATGGGCTCGCCGTCAGTGAGACCGCCCTGGGCCACGTCCCAGATCTCGTCGGGGATATGGCTGGCTTCGTCGAACATGTACCACGAGGTCGACGTGCGCGCGTGCTGGCCGGCGAACGACTGCGCGTTTTCGGCCTTGCAGGTCTGGGCGACAATCTTCCAACCCGCGGGATCCTGTTTCGAGTAGATGCCGTTGCTGCGGATGTGGAACCAGTGGCCGGTGACGCACAGGCGTGTCCAGCGCTGGATCGCGGCCCACGTGCGGCTTTCGAGCTGCGGGTACGTGTTGGCGGTGACGGTGCCGATCGAGTACGGCCTGGTCGAGAGAATCCAGTCAGCGATCCAGGCGCCGAGCGTCGATTTGCCGGTGCCGTGACCGCTCGAAGCCGCCATCAGCACCGGCATCACGGGATCCGTGCCGTTGAAGCGCCGCTGGCGGACTTCGTTGCCGAGATCGATTAGGAAGCGCTCCTGATTGGCGTCGGGGCCGTCCTCGTTCTCGAGTTCGGTTCCTTTCTTCCGCCAGGGATAGGCGAAATGAACGAAGCGGAGCGGGTCGTCGATGAAGCCGACCATTTCGTCAGCGAGCAGGAAATCAGGAGCCGGTGCGGGCGAGATCATCGCGTTTCATTTCGAGCAGACGTTGCCGGCCTTCCTGTAGCCGGCCGGCGATGTCGATCGAGCCGGAGAGTTCCACAGAAGTGCGATCGCGGTATTTGTTGGGCATGGCGCCACGGGCGAGGAACAACAGGACGGTGTCGGACTCGCAATCGATGGCGCGGCGCACGACTTCGGCTTCGATCACGTCAGCGAATCTGGTTTCTGCCTCAGCGAAAGCCGCGCGGTAGACCGCATCGGTTTTGAGTTTCTGGTAATGCGTATCGCGGGAGTAGCCTGCGATCTCACAGGCCAGGTTCACGCGACCGGTGTCGGCGAAAGCTGCCAGGAATTTCCTCGCCTTTCTGGCAAAGCTATAGCCCGGCTGGCTGGATACGGGCGTTATGTCGGATTTGTCAGTCGTTTGAAAGTCCATACGCCAGGTGGGTTGTCGGCAGTTTCGCGGCAGTGCGAGTATTTTTGATTCGTAGGCGGGCGTCCCGCGGGCAGCAGGTCGAGGTTGTCGTGGACGGCGATCAGTGCGCGAATGCGCTGGCGGGTGCCGCGTCCGATGGCGTGCCCGTTCGCCAACATGCGTTGAGCCGTCGGCACGGAGACATAGCCGAGCAGGTCGTCACCGGAGCCGTAAACAGGCAACAGGGCAGGGGAGGGCATAGGAGAGTTGGGAGTTCCAGGATTAACGTGGCGGTCCGAGGGCCCACGGTAGAAGCGCGATCCCATGTGAACGCGCGCGTGATTTTTCCCGTAGCGTACTATTGATTCCAATGTAAGTCAAACAAATCAGGAGCTTGCACAGGAAACAGTTCACGTTCGCTGTCTTGCACGCAGCCTGACACTTTCATCAAATTTTCAGAATGAAAAAAGTACTGTTTTATTTGCAAATCAATTGCATAAACATAGTACTTTCTCGGAATTCTCTGCAACCAGGAAGGATTCTGCTGAAGCGCGATATCCAGTTGATTTCCAAACTATTTCGACAGCGTTACAAGCACGCCGTGAGCCTACTTTCGCAGTTTGCAATATAAGCTAACAATTCTTGTTAGTTCTTTGCCCGTCATGAGGTTAAAAATGGGATTGACAGGGATTCCTATGAAGAATAGGATTTTCCGACAGAGCCTTCTGAGGGCAGATGCAGACTGGAAAGCCTGCAAGAACACGGTGATCCGTCGAGCGGGGCGGCATCCCGGCGAAAGCATCGAATAGCTGTACAAAATTCCGCAGCAGGAGTGTGTCGATTGACGAAAACACCTCGCGTAAATGTGGAAGTGAGCCAAGCCGCTCACTTGCGGCTGATGGCGGAAGTATACCGCCGCCAGCTCAAAGAGGGCCGCGGAAAGACGTATCCCGTATGGCGGGTCATCGACGATTTATTGATGAGCCTTCCGGAACCGGATGAGGAGCCGAATCCTGCGTACTTTGAGGATGCCTCATGGCGATGAGCATTCAAAGTACATATGCAGTGAGCCTATTTAATGGGTGTCTATATACAGTCGCGGCATATACACCCGGTTTGTATTCTGGTAGTATATGCGCCCTTCCGTTACCCGGAGCCAGTTGCGGCGTGCCTTTGCCGACACGGTGCGGATTCTGCGGGCACGGACGGGGATTTCGCAGGAAAGACTGGCGCAGGAATCGGGCATGGACCGGGTATACCTGGGCTCGCTTGAGCGCGAGAAGCACACCCCCACGCTCGAAAGCATCTACCGGCTGCTGCCCATCCTGGACGTCACGTTTACCCAGTTCGCCGCCGAATTCGAGCGCGTACTCTACAGCCGCAAACCCTGACTCCGCAGGAGGCTGCCATGCCGGCTAGCGACACCGGTGTCTCTGTACTGGTGCCGGCGAACCAGCCCGCACCGCTCACCCGCGAGCAGATCACGCTGATCAAAGACACCATGTTCAAGGGCGCGACCGACGACGAGTTGAAACTCTTCGTGCAGGTCTGCAACCGCAAGAACCTCGATCCGTTCTCGCGGCAGATCTACGCGCTCAAGCGCTGGGACGGAAACCTCAAGCGCGAAGTGACCACCTTCCAGACCGGGATCGACGGATTCCGACTGATTGCCGAGCGCACCGGCCGCTACGAAGGCCAGGACGGCCCGTACTGGTGCGGAGTCGATGGCGTGTGGCGCGACGTCTGGCTGGACAAGAGCCCGCCGCTGGCCGCCAAGGTAGGCATCTACCGCACGGGATTCGTCAAGCCGCTCTATGCAGTGGCACTGTACACCGAATACGTGCAGTTGAACCGGGAGAGCCGGCCGAACTCCATGTGGACGAAGATGCCCGCCAACCAGCTCGCCAAATGCAGCGAGAGTCTGGCGCTGAGAAAAGCCTTTCCGGAAGAGCTGAGCGGTCTGTACACGTCCGACGAAATGGGCCAGACTGACAACCCGACGGCGCCGGCGGACGCGAAACCGGATGCTCCACCGCCCGTGGCGCTCGCGCCCGAGGACTCGTTGCACGTCTTGGAGATGTGGAAGCAGATCAAGGGGTCGGAACTGGAGCGGCCGAACGGGTCGATCAAAGATGTCTGTGAGATCTTCGCCAAGCTCAAGGCGCGGCTGATCGAACTGGAGGGGGAGGCGGGCCAGGCGGAATACTACCGGGTTTTGAAGGAGTACGGCAAAGTGGAGCACGCCAACCAGTTGCGGCAGCGGGCCGCGCAGACCGCCAGCCTGCACCTGTTTCACGCTATCCGGCAGGCGGAAAGCCGGATCGATCCGGAGCCGGCGGCAGAAGGCGAGGCGGAGCCATGAAAGACCTGGCGCCGTTGTGGAAGATCAGTGAAGATCTGGATGCGCTGGTGAACAGCGCCGAGACCTGTCCGCCCGAACTCGAGGCGGAGCTCGAGGCGCGCATCGCCAGTTACCTGAAGGATGAGGTGGCGAAAGTCGACCGGGTCGGCGAAGTGTTCGCGTCGCTCGACGACATGGCGGAGAATGCCCGCCGCGAGATCGGCCGGCTGCGCGCCCGCGAACAGTCGGCCGAGCGGACGAAGGAGCAGTTAGCCAAGTATGTGTTGAGCGTACTGCGCGAACGGGACGGCCGGCCGCTCAAGGGCCACAACGTGACCTTCAGCGTGCGCCACTCGGAGGCGCTGATCGTGGACGATCCCGAGCGCGTGCCCTTCGAGTGGAAGCGGCAGACGGTCTCGGTCGACATTCCGAAAGATCCGTTGAAACGGGCGTTGAAGGCCGGCAGTAATATTCCGGGCGTGCATCTCGAGCAGCGCGAGAATTTACAGAGGAAGTAATGAGCGAGGATCCCGACCGGGCCGAGTGCCCGTCGTGCGGCTCACGGAATACCGACCCGATCCAGTGGTTTGGGCCAACTGGTGTGACCAGTCCGGACGGTGTCGAGGAGTGGCGGACGCAATACGGGATCGGGTGTCACGACTGCGGCCGCATCGAGGAAATCTCATGAGAAACGTTCGAGTGGAACTAATCGGCAAAATGCCGTTACTGATGCACGCAGACAATATCGAGTGGGCAGATCAAATGGAAGAGTGGAAAAATAATCCAGCCAATAAAGCTAAATCGAAAGCCGGCGATGATCGCACGCCGCCCTGGCGATGGATTGGATGCTTGAACTTCGACGAACCGAACACCGGAGTCGTTACGATTCCCTCCGAATACATCATGAGTTGCATCCGGCGGGCTGCTGCTGAGGTTCCCACTGGACAAGGAAAGAAGACATTCAAAGAGCGGAGCCAGAGCGGGATTATCGCTCCTGACTTTCACTGGTGCTTCCAGAATGACGCCAAGCCCATTCCCATGAGGGAGATTCAAAAAATGCGCGCTCTTACCACGTTTAAGGAACACGCGGAAGCCGCTGAAGACCTCGGCTTCACATTGTTCGTGAAGCGGGCGAAGATCGGAACCTCGAAACATATTCGAGTGCGTCCCCGCTTCGATCAGTGGAGTGCATCGGGCGAGCTGATCATTATTGATGACGGAATCAACAACCGGGTACTGGGCGATATCTTCAAGATCGCCGGCAGTTTGAAGGGCCTGGGTGATTGGCGTCCCAGCGCTCCTCAGAGTCCCGGACCGTTCGGGACGTTCGAGGCCAAGATTTTTTCGTAGATTTCCGGCCTGGCACGCCTCGGCAAGGCCCGGCGCGGTACGGCATGGCGTGGCCGGGCGCGGCCCGGCAAGGCGAGGGCGCCAATGGCGCAGGAGGTTCCATCCAATGGGTAAGACATTTCGTGGTGGCGTCCCTTATGCCGTGGACGTAAGGCGTCTCACGGAAGCATTTCCGGGTCCTTCATTGACCGAGGGGCGCACGATTACGCATGCGCAACTGGAAGAGATCGTGAGCGCAAGCAGGGCTAGTCAGCGATATTACGGCGTGATCCATTCCTGGATGGCGCGCATGAAAAACGCCAATGGGATTTTCATCATCTGGCAACGATCCGTGGGCCTGAAAGTTTTGTCTCCGGCTGAGATTTTAGGTTTTGCCGGCACGAAAACCCGACAGAAAATCGGCCAGTTGGGCAAGGCAGTGAGGATTTATGGGCACGTTGACCGCAAGAGATTAGACACGACAGGGCAGCAGCGTTTTGATCACGAAACACACGTACTATCGGTTTTAGAGGACGCCGCGAGGGCAGCCAAAAAGGAGATGCCGATCAATCTCGCCCCGATTCGCTCCTTGCCGAAACCCGCGATCATGCGCGAGGCATAGTATGAGCAAAAGATTAGGCGCGGCAAGGCACGGCTGGGCCGGGCTCGGCCAGGCAGGGCCTGGCGAGGCGAGGGCGCCAATGGCGCAGGTATGAGGCTCTTTATGCTCGGCTGGGCGATTCTCCTGACCTTGGCGGCGCTGGCGGGCATCGGGATTTGTTCCGTCCGCCGGCAGATACGCTTACGCAGGGAACGGCGGGCGCTCCTGCATATCACCGGAGTGACTCCGTGGTGGGGGCAACGATGACACAAACGAAACCTTGGCTGGATGCGATCGACGATACCACCAAGTGGCTGTCGCTGGCAGTCGCGAGCCCGAAACCCGCGACCTCGCTGGACTGTCTGTACAAGGCGATGGTCGCCATTACGCGCGCAGTCCGTGACCTGGAAGAGGAAAGAGAAGCCCATGAGCGACAACGCCTTTGAGAAACATTACCTGATCAGCGAGCTGGCCAAGCTCTGGAACATCTCGGTCGAAACCGTGCGGCGGGCCGTACTGGCGGAACCGGACGTGATGAAGTTGACCGGCCCGAGCGGCAAGACCAGCTATCGCATTCCGGAATCGGTGGCGCGCCGCATCCATACCAAGCTGGTCGCACCGCGCCAGAGGCACCCGGAGCTGCTCCGGAAATCATGAATTCACTTCACCTGAATCAGCGGGGTTTTGATACGCGCGAAGGCGGCGCGCAACACGTTCGTCAGCCGCTCCTGGCGCTCCGGAACCCATTTCGAGTACGACTGCCGCACGACTTCCTCGGTGTCGCCCAGCAGGGCGGCAATGTCCGCCACAGAAGTCCCATTCTGGAGCAAAATTCGGACCAACGTATGCCGAAAACGATGATGGCTCGGCTTTTCCTCGAATGGTGGACACAGGTCCCACAGTTTATCGAGGCGTTTGCGCCAGGTATTACCAAGTACGCAGGGATCTTCAGTAGACCGCGCGCCGAAGATGTATGGCCCCCACTTTTTTTCGCGCCGGCGGATGATGTCCTCGAGCCATTCGGGCACCCAAGTATCGACCCATTTGCCGTTTTTGATGGCGCGGAAATGGACCTTTCCTTCCCCGGTCATGCGCGAAATGTGGAAGGTCGCCATGTCGGAGATGCGCAATCCCGTGTAAGCGGAGATCAGGATAAAATCCGCAATATCTTCACCAAAAAATTTCTGCGGCGTGTTCGGCGTGTGGGGATAGCGGGCGCAGGCGGTCACCATACGGGTCAGTTCGTCATCGGTGTACGGAGATTTCGGTTTGGGCTGTGCAGCTTCGAGCTGTTTGCGATTGCGGGCGCGCTTGGTTTTCTCTACCGGATTGCCAGCGATGAAGTTTTTGTGTTCCTCAAAGAAGTTGCGCACAATGCCGAAATTCTTCGCGTGGTAGCGCAGCGAGCCTTCCCACAACAAGCGGAATTCCTTGATGTCGTCGGCGGTCCACTCATCCACGTAGAGGTAGCCTTTGCGATCCGTAGAAAACGTCTGGAGTTTCTTAAGCACGCAGCGGTAGCGGCGAATCGTGGCCACCGAGGATTCGTTGGCCTGAGTTTCGGCAAGAGTCCGATCCACTGCCTCGGCGATCGTCCGGCGCGGTTTCCCCGTGGGCGAAAGTGGGGACACAGGCGGCGGCTCCGGCGGCGCATCGACTCCGTAGCGTTCCCAGTTCTCAGCGACCGATCGGGCTTCCGCCCAGTGGACGCGCTTCGTGTTGCGGCGGAATTTGGGGTTATCGCCCAGCTTGCCGGAGGCATAGATGGGGCAACCGCATTTTTTCGATTTGGGGCGCAGCTCGTCGCCCTCGTAGGTTTGGGAATCGCGCTTGTGCCCGGCGGGGCAGCGCGGGGGGCCGAAATGGCGGCGGTACAGATTCAGCATGCCAGCAGTATATCAGAATATTCCACCATTCCCCACAAATCAGGCGAAATTTCCAGTAACACCCTTATTTTTCAATGTACAGATTTGGTTCGTAAGGAAAAATGTATAAGTCAATCACTAAGCAACTTAGCGGTATTCTGTTGCTACCGTTGCTCTGGTTCCACATGGTTCCTACGTAGTATTCCCCCCGATTCCCCACGGAGGCGCGGATGAGCCGCTTCCGCCTGACAGCGCCGAAAGCCGTTCCGAAAGAGAGCGAAGTCGCGAAAGCCTGCGTGAACTGGCTCGCGTACCACGGCTACAAATCGGAGCGGCTGAACGTAGGCTTGTTCTTCACCCAGGACGGCCGGCGGCATCCGGAGGGGCGGGCGGGGCGGCCGGATTACGTGGTGGTGCACGCGAAGTATCCGGGGTTTTATCTGGAGACCAAAGCGCCGGGCGGGAAACTTTCGCCGGAGCAAAAACTGGAGCACATCAATCTGGAGCGAGGCTGGGGGATTGAAGTGGCGGTCGTGGATAGTGTGACCGCGCTGATCGCCTGGCTTGAGGAACGGGAAAAAAGAATCAGCGCGCCGGTGAGAAGCGAGCGCGCTGAAAGTGGAAGTTAGTCGTCTACCGAAAAACTGATCAACGATTTCGCATTGCGCGACCGACTCGCAGATGGAGTCTTGAGATGATTTCAGCTTACACGAAAAACATTACAGAACGGAAACGTTCGGGAGCCGGGCGGTGATGGCGGGCAAAGCGCGCGAGCATGACCCGCTGCCGGCCAACCAGGAAGCTGAGCGCGTGCTGCTCGGATATCTCCTGCAAGGCGGGACCTGGCCGGAAGAAATCACGGTGCGCGACTTTGTGCCGGAAATCCATCAAATCTTGTGGCGGGCGATGAGCGCCATCCATGCGGCGGGAGAACCGATCGAACGCACGCGGGTGGCGGTCCAGTTAAGCGAGCGCGAGGTGAATCACATCGGCCGCGGGTATCTGGCGGATCTGGGCGAGGGCTGTTATCCAGAGATGCGGATTGCGCCTTACGTGGCCAAGCTCAAGGACGCGACCTGCAAGCGGGACCTGCTCCATCACGCGCACATTCTGACGGCGCATATTCATTCCAACGACCGCACCGCGGCGGAGCTGGTCGCGATGGGCGCGGAAGCCTTCGCGGGTCTGGGCCGGGAGCAGAGTCCCAATGGGGAACCACCCTTGACCGTGGCGAGCTGGCCGGAGCGGATTGCTCCCGCTGCGCTTTATGGCCTGGCCGGCGAAGTGGTGCGCGCGATCGAACCGCACACCGAAGCCGACACGGCGGCGTTACTGCTGCAGTTTCTGGTCGGATGGGGTTCGCTGGCCGGCCGCGGACCCTACTACATGGCCGAAGCGGATTTTCACCACACCAACGAATATGTTTGTATCGTCGGCGCGACCAGTAAAGCGCGCAAGGGTACGAGCTGGGGACGGATCCTGGTGCCGCTCGCTCAGACCGACGAAGCCTGGGCGGAGAACTGCCAGATTTTCGGTTTAGGCAGCGGGGAGGCGCTGATCGACGCAGTGCGGGAGGACAAGCGGGCGCTGGTGCATGAAAGCGAATTCGCGCGCTTGCTCGCGGTCATTGCGCGCGAGGGTTCCACCATGTCCTCGACCCTGCGCACGGGCTGGGAAAGGGGCATCGTCGCCTGCCGCACCCGGGGAAAGAAGAAAGAGCAGGAAACGGGGGCGCACATCAGCCTGATCGGGCACATTACGCGTGACGAGCTGTTGCGCCGGCTGAGCGATACCGAAGTGGCGAACGGGTTCGGCAACCGCATTCTGTGGGTCTGTGCGCGGCGCAGCAAGAGACTGTCGCGCGGCGGGGGCAGCGTGGGGTTCGGCGACCTGCTGGAGAGATTGCGCGAGACCACGCTTTGGGTACGGCGGCAAGGCAACACGCAAATGAATTTTGATGAGGCGGCGGGGAAACTCTGGGACCGGGAATATAACGAACTGAGCGAAGGCAGAAGCGGGATGCTGGGCGAGATGACCAGCCGGGCGGAGGCGCACGTGGTGCGCTTGAGTCTGATCTACGCGCTATTGGACTGTTCCGAGGTGATCCAGGAAAAGCATCTGCGGGCGGCGCTGGCGGTGTGGGACTACTGTTACCGCTCGGCCCGGTTTATCTGGGGTGACGCTTTAGGCAATCCGGTAGCGGATGAAATTCTGCGGGCGCTGAAGGCCGCGGCCGAAGCCGGGATGACGCGCTGGGACATCATGAATCACTTTTCGCGGCATAAGAAGGCCGGGGAACTGGATCAAGCCTTGGGGATGCTGGCCGAACGCGGACTGATCCGTTTCGCGTCCCAGGATACAGCCGGAAGGTCGGTGACACGGTACTGGTGTTTATGAGGACAGCGGGGGTATGCGAAGAAAGCGATATAAGCGAAGAAAGCAGAAATAAAGGAGTTAACCCTTTCTGCGCTTTCTGCGCTTTCTTCGCATACACCCCTAGAGACCGTCCCAGATATCCCTCAACTAATAGAAAATAAACAGGGATGCAAAACCGGTAAAATGATCACCCGTGGGATTGCGAAGAAAGCCTTTCTTCGCATTTCCCCAAGGAGACGCAAAAATGAATACAGCCGACGCGATTCAACGCACCCTGGAATCTGTGAATGAATATGACCGCAACATGGAACCGGCGAACGTCGTCGACGGATTGTTTGCCGTGGCTCGCGGCCTTCAGGCCATAGCCAAGGCTCTTCGGGAATTGGGCAGCACCAATGTTCACCCGGAAGAATAAAAAAGGGTGAGGCCATGACCGGCCTCGAGTACGTCCTCTACCGAACCGCCCGCCAGCTCCTGACGCCGGCGGAACTGGCGAAGGCCCGCGACCTGGCCGCGAAAGCGGAGCGCGGCGTACCGTGGTCGCGGAAGAAATTGCGGCGCCTGTTGGTAGCGGCGGTATTCCGGGAACGGCGCGAGAAGAAGAAGGCAGCATGATGGAGCCTCAAGAGATCAAGCAACGGGTGGAACACTTAAGCCGCGAGATGATAAAGCTGGGGGCCGGGGAGCCGCTCGACGTTTGCTTCCTCTCGAGCCTGGTCCAACTCGCGGCCATCCTGCACATGATCCCGGTGGATCCGGAGAAGGAAAGCGTCTCCTTCCATGCGCTCCGGCTGGTCGTGGCTGAGCAGCTCGATATCGCCTCTCAGATCCTGGAGCCTGAGGAAGAGCCGTTGCCGCAGGTTCCCCTGAACTGAAAAAGCCCGCCGAGGGCCGGCGGGCAGGGTTTTTCAGTAATCTCTTTTTTCGGATCGCCGCTATTTTATCGCAAGCAGCAGGACGAGCAGGATCAGGTTCAGCACAGCGGAGATCCAGAAGCGGAGTTTCCAGCGGGTGACCTCGCGGCAGGGCGTGAAGCCTTCGGCGTAATCGGTAGTAGGCATAGAATCTCGTTAATAGGTGGTCTGCCGCGGAAAGAGTGTGTCGAAGAGTCCCTCGCTGAGCGATTCAGGGATGACATCTATCCACGGTAGAGGTGTGCTGCTCCCATCGATCAGCTCACCGTTGGCGGCGTAATGGTACCAACTGAGTACTCTGTCTTGCTTAGTCGGTCGATAAAATTGCTCATGCTCTATCCAATAGTCACCGGCAGATTTATCGTATTTGGTCCAGACCATGACGCCATCTCGCGTCTCTCGCCGGATGGTCTGATAGTCCAGGTAAAGTTTAGTTCCCCTAACCCCTTCAGAAAACAATGTCCAGTGGGTTTCGGCCCATGCGGCAGCCATGAACAGGGCTGCGAAGATTATTAAAGTAAAAAATCGTTTCATATTCTAATATCCTTTATTTGCATATATATACGCGCGCGCGCGCGTTTTATTACCGCATCGGCAGATATTCCTGCACCGGCCGCGAAGTGTGCGGATTCGGCAATTTGATGCGCGTGATGACGATCGCTTCGCCGGGCTGGACGCCCATCGAGCGCAGGCGGGCATTTAACAGCCCGCCCGCGGTATCGCTGAGGTAGAAAACGCCTTCCTCGGCGGAGAAGACGTACTGCGTCGTGTCGCCCGGCCAGCGCTCGTAGTATTTGCTGGCGACCTCGAGCCCCTGCGCGTAACGCAGGTGCAGGGTTACCGGGACTTCGTACTCGAACTCGATCTTAGGCTGCACGGTTTTGCCCCTTGGTGACGTTGATAAAGGCCGACAGAAACAGCGAGCGCACGTCGTCGCCTTTGACCAGACCTTCATGTTTCGCGGAGTGCTTGAGCACCGCGGCGTACGCGTCGATCAGGGCGTTGGACTGCTCGACCAGGAACGCTGCCCACGCCGGCGCCGCGGCCGGCGCGGACTGCGCCTGCTTGCGCTGCTCGACCAGGCGGATGGAAGCGGCGAGCTGCTGCTCCAGCTCCGTAGGCGGCGCGGCGGGAACTGCCAGCGTCCCGTCGACCTGTTCGCCGACCGTCACGCTCTTCGCCACGATCCACTGGGTGCGGCGTTCCGGGCCGCGGCCGGCTTCGGTTTTGGTGATGTCGACGGCTTCGCCGGGCTGGACGCCGAGCGTGCGGAACTGCTGCATCAGGATGCCGCCGACTTTGTCGGAGACGTAAAACGTGCCCTCTTCGGCGGAGAACATGTACTGCATGCCGCCGTAGTTCGACTCGACGGGCTTGCCGTCGATGGAGCGGAGATGGAAGGTCTCCGCGATGTTGGTCTGAAAACGAATGATCGCCATGTTATGCGACCTCCGGAAAGTAGAGGAAAGCGCTCTTGCAGCGGTCGGAGCAGTAAAGCGAATCCCAACGGGAGAGGCGCGTCTTGCAGTTGACGCAGGGTTTCTGGCGTTCGGCCGCCTCGCGAGCGTCTTCGCGGGCAGCTTCCTCGGCGCAGGTATCGCACGCGTTGTAATTCCAGCCCTCGAGCCAGACGAGCGTCTCGCACGCTTTGCCGCAGTTCTGGCACTCGTTGACGGCAACCGTTGCGGTGACGTCGTCAGTCTTGGGAAGGGGATCGTAGTAGTGAAACATATTTGCCTTTCGCGCTTTTAAGCCTCGCGGCTGCTTGCTACAAGATCATTATGCCGTAAGCGGTTCTGGCATGTCAAGACATAAGCGCTTGTGGTATGGGTGAAATTGCTAGAAATAACCGGTTATGGTAATCTGCGGATGATGGCACTGAACGATGAAGACAAAGCATGGCTTGACGGCCGGTTGGAATCTCTCGAAACCAAGCTATTGACCGCTTTCCATCAGTGGGCTTCGCCGGCAGAGAGCAGACTACGGCGTCACCGGGACAGCATTCACGATCTGGAGGTGGACCTGGACGCGCTCACCGCTCGCGTGAAGGCTCTGGAGGAAAAGCCGAATGGCTAAGCGTAAGAACGCTGCGGCCGTTGCGCTTGGCCGGCGCGGCGGGAAGAAAAAAGTGCCGAAAGGCTTTTCGTCACTCAGCCCGGAGCAACGCCGGAAGATGGGACAAGCCGCCGCCGCGGCCAGGTGGGGGAAGAAGGGGAAATGAAGACGTTATACGACACCGACTTCCACGCCTGGGCGCTCGACCAGGCGCAGCGGCTGAGGGCCGGCGAGAAGATCGACGCGGAGAATGTAGCGGAGGAACTAGAGACTTTGGGGAAAAGCCAGCAACGGGAACTGGAAAGCCGTATCGCGCAAATCATCGAGCATCTGCTGAAACTGCACTTCCTGCCGGATTACTTGCGGGAACCCAATGAACGGGGCTGGAAGGTTTCCGTCATCAAACAGCGGGCCGCGATCCAGCAATTACTGGAACAAAGCCCCAGTCTCCAGCGGATGCTCACTGAGGAAGTTTTAGCCGAGTCCTACCAAGACGGCCTGGAGTCGTTCCGCATCACTGATTACGAAATGCTGGGGAGTGCTCCTGCGCAATGCCCGTTTACGTGGGAGGAAATCTTGGAAGGAAAAAAGGGGAAATGACAGACGAGGAACTGAGGCTACATCTCGAATCTCTGCACGCCAATATCGCGGAGCTGACCGAGACGACGCAGAAATGGGTAGAGCAGACGATACGCCTGGACCGGCGCGAGCGCAAAGGCCGGGAAGCTCTGCTCTCCGGGATTGCCGCCTATCTCCGGGCTCTGGGGAACGGCGAGGACGAACCGGAAACCAACGGCTGAAAGGCCCATACTGGTGATGGCTACATGACTTTTCGCGATCAATGGCTGAAGGCGGCAGAACAGTACCGGCGCGGTTTTTCGTCCGTCGCTATTGGAGAAATTTCCCCTCTAACTCTGGAAGAAGTGGAGAAGTGGTTTTATTGTGGCGCCGCTTCGATGGCAAACCTCTTGACGCAAATGATCATGAATAATCCGGCGGAAAGTGGCGAAAAGACACTGGAGCTATTCGACGAAGTGACGAACCGCGTACGCCAATGGGCCGATCGCGCCAAGAAGCCGCCGATTCAATGAGGCCCATACTGGTGATGGCTGCATGATATGGCGGAACCCCGATATAGTCAGGCACTTCAGCAATTCATCCACGATTGGCGCCCCAACGATCCGGAGTTGGATAAGCGGTTTCTGGCGGATATCAAGGAACTGCTAGCGGCCATCCTGAAACCGCCGGCCAGTGTTTTCGAGGTGAACACGATCCTTTCGTCGGTCGGAGGAGGAAAAGTCGTCTTGAGGCTGGGAGAGTATGAGGCGCAGATGGATCCTTTGGACGCGCAACACCTCGCGCTATCGCTCATGGAAGGCGCCTCCGCCGCACGTCTCGAATCGATGCTCTCGCAATTTTTCATGGAAAAGCTGGGCGCGTCCCAAGAACATCTAGGGCTCGTCCTCGCCCACTTCCGCCACTATCGGATCGAAGAGATGCAGAAGGAACTGGATGGGGAGTTTGCCAAAAGAGGTGTGATTCCTCCGGAGATGCCATGAAACCTTAATAGAAAAGGCCGGTCGCACCTCCCCGGTGGCCGGCCCTTTTCTGAGTCCTTTAGGTCGGATCTTATCTGCAGTGATTCTACCAGCGTCGGGGGATTACTCGCTTCCGGTCTTGGGGCGGCGCCGGGCGCGGGGTTTGGCTTCCTCGGCCGGCGTGCCTTTCGCCCGCTGCTTAAGTTCCTCGAACGCCTGCTCCGCAGCCGCCTTGGTCATTTCGCCTTTGACCGCGATCGCTTCCGGACTGCCTTCGGACTGACGCATCAGTTCGAGGATCCGCGGCAGCGAGGATTGCGGTGGATTGCGTTCTTTGGTCTGGAGGAGCCCGTCCGCGATCAGGTCGTGCATCACGTTCGCCCAGCCCGGCTTTTCGCCCGATGCGATCGCCTCGTTGGAAACCCATCCCGGCTCGAGCCCGGCGACGGTCTCCGCGTTCAGTCCATACTTGCTCAACGCCGCGGCGTAGCGCTGCGCTTTCATCTCGACATTCTGGGCCTTGATGACGGCGCCGGGAGTTTTCCCGGGCACGGGCTCCGGGGTCCACTTGGGCGACATCAGCTCGCCGAGCGTCTGGGGCGGCGCCGGCGCTTCGGGCAGCGTGCCGGACCGGCGCATCTCGTCGGCCAGCGCTTCGGCGACGGTCTGGCCTTCGGGGATCTCGACCGTACGGGCCGCTCGGGCCGGGGCAACGGCCGCCTCGGCCTGCGCGGGCGGCAGTTGGCTCACTTCCGGCGGGATGGGAGCGGCCGCACTGGCGACGTTGGAACGGACCTGAGCGATCTCCTGGGGTGTCGGCGATTCGACGCCGGCGGCTTCGCCGACCATGCCCCACTCATGGGGGTTGAAATCCGCCAGATGCCGCGGCGGAATGTTCTGCCTGACGAAATCGGTTAACGCGCTGACGCGCGCTGCGTTGACAGGTGGCGCTTCCGGGGCGACAGGTGCCGGGGCCGGCGGCGCCTGGCTCAGCACGGCCTGGGCTTCGGCCTTCTCGGTTTCGCTCAGCTTCGACGGCGGCCGCCCGCCGCTCAGATCCTGCGCCAGCTCGGTCGTCGTCATGGGCGGCGCCGGCGGCTGTTGCAGGTTGCGCAGGTCCTCAAGCGTCATCGGCGGCGTGCCTGCGGCCGGCGGCGTGTACGTCACCTGCGCGGGCTGCTGCGCGACGTTCTCGTGCGCCTGAGCGAGGTGTTCGTACATCGTCTGGTCCTGCGGGCGCAGAGAAGACCAATCGACGCCTTGCGACTCCGCGTAGACCTGACCCGGAGTACGCGCTACGGATGGTGCCGCTGGTGGTGGGGATGTCCCAGGAGCTGTAGCACCCGCCGCCGCAGCCTCCCCCGCAGGCGCATCATACGCTGCCGTCCCTGCCTGCCATCCCTCCTTGAGAATCTCACCGGCTTTTTTAGCAGCCCCGTATTTGGCGGTGGAAAGCATGCCGTGCGGACCGCCCAGCACGCCCGAAGGCGCTTTCTCGATGCCGGCCTGAACAACTTCGCGGTAGCGCCGGCCGAGTGCCTCGACCGCTCCCCGGACACCCGCCTGCATGCGTGTTCCGGCGGCGCCTGCTTCCGCTTCCGGCAGGATATCGGCAATGGCAGCCGCGTGTTGGGTGATCCCACTGGCCTCGAGGAAATCCTGCGCGGCTTTCGCCCCCAGACCGGCACCGGAGAAGACCATCGCCACGTCGCCGGCCATGCCGACGGGATCGTCGTACCAGGCGTTTTTAAACCCTTCGAGCGAACCGTAGCGCTGTTTGTATAGATTGACGATGCCATCGACTACCTGCTGATGTGACTGCCCCATAACCGGCGCGAAGCCGCTTTTTTCGCTCATTCCCTGTAGCAGGTTGGTCACGTTTTCGAGCGTCCCGGCAGGATCCGTCAAGGGCTCGAGGATGCGACCCAGACCTGTAGTCGCATTGTCCAGAAAGCCCTTGAAGGTCTTCTCCGGCGCCGGCGGTTTCGCGGACGGCGGTTCCGAGAGCGGCGGCAGGATCTCGACAGAAGCTTGCGGCCCCGCCTGGGGCGCTGTCTGATCCACGGGAATCAGCCCGAGATCGGCGTATGGTTGTGTTGCCGGCGCTTCCCGGTTCGCTGAACCCAGTTTTTTCGTGCCTAGCGCGACGTAGTTCTGCGTCTCCTGATACGGAGGTACGCCACCATAACGATCGACCGCGCCCGGGCCGGCATTATAGGCGGCGAGCACCAGGCGGGGATCGCCGTTATAGCGATCGCTCAGTTGGGCCAGATACTTGACACCGCCATCGATATTCTGCGCCGCATCGAGAGAATCGGTAACCCCCAGGCCGCGGGCGGTCGCCGGCATCAACTGCATCACCCCTTGCGCACCGGCGCCGGATACGGCGCGCGGGTTGTAGTTGGATTCCATCTGAGCGACGACGTGCGCCAGGTTGCGGTCTACGCCGTAGCGCTCGGCGGCAGCGTCGATCATTCCCGGAATCGGGTTATCCGCCGGGATCAACCCGAGACCGGCATACGGATTCGGCATCTCTTACTTTCTGGTGAATCCCTGTGTCTGGGCTTGCGGCCATTTATCGGCATCCATCCAGTAATCCTTACCTTCCGGCGACGTGACCATAATCTTGCCGGTAGGAGCGAGTTTGAACGGGCCGGTCACGCGCGGCCCGGCGGTGCCGGTTTTTTCGATGGTCTGGACTGGCGGTTTC
>Ga0126379_10000124_pt1 | contig 36761 bp, 48 predicted proteins | sample PanSoiMetPlot_24_FD_92640 | JGI IMG/M metagenome (GOLD analysis project Ga0126379, IMG submission 92640) | Tropical forest soil microbial communities from Panama - MetaG Plot_24 | ecosystem: Environmental > Terrestrial > Soil > Tropical forest > Bulk soil | place: Panama | collected 2016-02-17
CGTATGGATGACAACGGTATCGCCGACGGAGAACAGGGGCGCCGTCGAGCGGGGGCGATATTCGACGCGGAAGTTTCCAGAACTGGCGCCCAGGGGCGGAACCGTGAAATCTTCGGATAACACCGCGACCCCCGGCGTCACGATTTCGAGTCCATCGATCGCGCGTTCGTAGTCGGTCACGAATGACGTGACGTGCATTTCGCGCGACCAGAACGTTTGTGTTTCGGCGTTGCCGCCCGCGTCGACGATCCAGCCGGCGGTCCGCGATGCCCAATTCGTCGCGCCGATCGACGCCAGTCGCGGATTCCCTGAGAATGCGGGTTGTGATCCCGTCCCCGTCGACGTCAAGACTTGCCCGGTTGCGACCGCCGGCAGGCCGACCAGGGACGTCGCGCCCGCGGCGACGACCAGATCACCCGGCGTCCAGGACGCCCGGCCGGTTCCGCCCGATCCGACGGGTAACGGCGTCGACAGGAGCAGCGCCCCGCCGATCGTCACACTGCCGTTGAACGTCTGATTCGCGGTAAACGTGTTGGTATCCTCCGCGCGAATCAGCAGCGTCCAGGCGCCCCCGTTGCGGCGCGTATAGACTTCGCCGGTCGCCGTGTCCAGGTACGTGTCGCACTGGACGCCGCCCGTCGGCGCCCCGTTGCCACTGGAAATCGTGCACGGGCCGGTATTCAACGTCAGACGATCCACATAGACGGACTGCGCCCCGCCGCGGAGTCCCGCCAGGACGATCAGGATCGCGACGGCGGGGCGTCGTCTATTCCACATACGCGACCCCGAAGACGTCGGCATTGGCGACACTGGGTTGTAACTGGAGTTCATAAAACTTCGCCCCCGCCGTCAGCGTCACGGTAAACACGACGGTTTGCCACGCGGTCCCTGTGACGGGCGCCGACGTGCCGGGGGCGGCGATCCCGTCGGTGACGTTGTAGAGGCGCGCGACGACCGACGGGCCGGCGGTCGCGACGCGCAACCGCGCCGTCACCGTCGCGACCGTTGATCCGCGCGTCGTCGTGTCGATCTGGATCTGGATCGCCCCTTGCCCGATCGCCGCCCCGCCGGTCGCCGGGACCCAGGCGCCCGCCGTCGCCGTGCGTTTGGCTTCCAGGCCCGACCCCCCCAGGAAATACGACGTCCGGCCCGTCCCGCCGCCGCCGCCCGTCGGCCCGCCCGTGGCGGGGGCCGGCAAGACCGCCGCCGCCGCGGTCCCCCCGATCCCGGACCACTGACGAAACAGCACGTCGGCCGGCGGACTCTGAAACGCCGTCCCCTCTAGCGCCGTGACCGTCCGCCGGAGCGATCGATCCAGTGTGTTGGTGATCTGGACGTCGGTAATCAGAAAGACCGCGGATAGGCCGCGGGTCGGCAGATTAAGATACTGGACTTGTCCCGGATGCAATCCCAGATCGTCCGTCTGGTACTGCACGCGTTTGGCGACGACGGTCCCCGTCGTCAGATACGCCTGTCCATAGGCGATCGCGTCGGCGCGCGTCCACACATCGGGTTGCGCGACCACCATGTCCCAGATCCCGCGCGCCGCTTGTTCCGTGGCGTTGTCGACGACGACGGACACGGGATACTGCGCGATGTAGTCGATCGCGATCGCGTCGCCCGCGGGAAACGGCGCGTCCCCGGTCCGTTGGTAGATCGTGTGGGTAACGGCGTCCCACTGGACGGCATACCCCGACGCGGGGGTCCCGGGTTCGTACGGTCCCAACGCCAGATTGACGCCGTTGTGCATGACAACCCCCGGCCAGTCATTGGTCGCGGGAAAGTCCGTCGTCCACTGCCGCGCGACCCCGTCGGCGGTCCACGCTTGATGCGTGCGCGCCGTGCCGGATCCGATCTGGACGATCACGCGATTGCAGTACTGGCCGGCGGTCCGTTGCGGGTCGACGGTGACGTCGCCGATCAGGTGCCCGTCGCCCGCCGCGATGTCGAACGGCGCCGCGCGCGTCCCCGCCTGGAACGCGCGCAGGACTTTGTTGTAGTCGATTTCCCAGAGATAGCCCGCCGCAGCCAACGCGCACGCTTCCCCCAGGGCGTCCCGGACGACCTTGTCGTACGCGTAGGGCACGGCGGGTAACGCCGGCCCGTCCGCCTGGGTGGGATCGAGCGTCACGCCCGGGAGATACGCCAGCATCGCCGTCAGAAAGGCTTTCAGACTGCCGGCGGGGACGGTCGTCGCGACGTGTTGCCGTTCGGCCAGTCCGCTGTAGTCACTCGCCGTGATCGTCGTCACGATCGGCGGCAACCCCACGCCGCCGACGCCCGCTTCGGCCGCGCGATCGATCGTCCCGCCGAAAATGCGGACGCCGTCTTCCGTGATCACGATGTCACTGTCCAGGGCGGGGCGATAGCTGCCGTTGGTCGACACGACGCCCAGGCGCAGCGTATTACGCGCGTTCTGGGTTTCCGTGATCTGTAGCGAATGCATCGTCCACCGTTGCACGACGCCGCCAATCGTCAGGACGTACGTCGCCATCGTTGACCCCGATTAGCGATTCAACCCGTTCGTGTACACGTAATCCGCCGTGGCGCGCGCGATTTCGCGGGAATCGACCTGGACACTGGTTTGCAGATTGATCGTCCCCGACCCGCCGGCCGGTTGGCGCAGCAGCGCCGTTCCCGTCCCACCGCCCAACGCGGGCCCGCCCGCGGTCGCGAGTCCCCCGGGCGCCCCCGGCATCGGCAGGTTGTAGACCGCTTGCGCGACGTCGTTCAGGAACCCCGTCACGGCGGTCGACCAGTCTTTCCAGGCCGACTGGTTGTCGGCCAGTTTACTGTTGACTTGATCTAACGCCGCCGCCGCCGCGGTCGCGGTTTCCACCGTCGCTTGCGCCTGTTGTTCGTTCGACACGGTGACGACGTCGGCGGCGTTTTGTTGCGCCTGTTTCTGTTGGTCCAGGGCGTCGGTCACTTGCTGGATCGCCGCTTGCGCCGCGGCGGGGTCGTTGCGCCCGACGCCCTGGGTCAGCTTGATCCACAACTGTTCGCCGGACTCGCCCAGGTCGTCTAACTTTGCATGTAGGGCGTCAAACCCGCCCATGGAATTCGCAAACGATACGACGGCGTCCCGTCCCGCCGTGCCCATCCCAAACAGTTTCGAGATCAACCCGCCGATCGCTTTCCCCGCTTCGATCGCCGCCGACACCATCCCCATGATCCCCGACGAAAAATTCAGGATGCCCGACAGGCTGGACGCTGATCCCGCTTTCAGGTCCGCGAAACTGGTCCGCATGTCTTTTAGGGCGCCCGTCGCTTTCCCCATGTCGCCGATCATCTTGCCGACGTCGCCGCCCACGGCGGTCGCTAGCGTGTTGAACCCGGTTTCCAGGTTTTGAATCGAGACGCCCATTTCCTTATTCTTCGCGATGATCGCGTCGGCGCCGGCTTTGAATCCGTCGCTGACTTTGAAGCCCAGGTTGTCGAAACTGGCGGACGCCTCAGCGAGTTTCCGCCCCAGGACGTCCAGTTCGGCGCCTAATTGGGCTTCCTGGGGAATCGCCAGCTTCACGGCGGTCCCGAACTTGTCCATGCCGTCGGTACTGACGGACAGATTCGGGATCATCTTGCCCGTGACGTCGACGATCGCCAGTAACCGATCGGTCAGCCGGGCCCCTTCCCCCTGTAATTTCACGGCTTCGTCCGCGATGTTGTTCAGTTGCTGTTCGGTAATCTGCCCGCTGTCGGCGAGTTTCCGGAAGACAAGGTCCAGGATTTTCATTTGTTCGGTCGCCGCCCCGCCCGAATACTTTTTGAACGCGGCGTCGACGGCGTCGGCGAATCGCTTGGCTTCGTCTTCCGCTTTCTTCCACGCCGCCCGGGTCTTCTCGCCGAAATCCTCCGATTCCGCTTTCAGGTCTTTCAGACGTTGCGTGATATCGTCGGTAAACCCCTTGAACGGTGCGGGGTCCGGTGGTTTCATTTTCGCGATGTCTTGATTCAGATCCGTCACGGCTTTGTCGGCGGCATTCATCCAGCCGATCGCCAGGGACGTATTCCCCGACAGATCGACCAACGCGGCGGCATAGTCACTCAGCGATCTTTGATATTTCTCCGCGGATTCGCCGACGCCGGTAATGGATCGCTGCAACGCATCCAGGAGTTTCACGATCTGCGGATCGGTCACGATCGCTTTGCCGACCGCTTCTTTGAAATTGTCCCATTCGTTGGCGATCTGTTTGATGCGCCCCGCGTAGGTTTCCGCTTCCGCCGCCGCCTGTCCGCCAAACTTGCTGTTGATCGCGTCCAGGACTTCCGACATGTCCATGCCGGGCCGGTAAGCGTCGCCCAGGAGTTTCCCCAGCTTGCCGATCGACTCGCCCCCTTCGGCGAACGCTTTGGCGACCAGCATCGTCGCGTTCTTCAGATCGATCCCCAGGCCCGACGCCAGATTCGTCGACGCCGTGAGCGCCGCGTCCATTTGGGCGGGGGCAACGTTGCCGACTTGCGTCAACAGCGATTCCATTTCGTTGATTAGGTCGTCGCTGTAGACCGTCGTGCGCTGGAACTGGGTCGCCAGATCGTTGAACGCGGCGATCGTTTGCGGCGTCGCGGTCCCTTGGGCCATCAGGGCGGTCGTCATTTTCTTGGCGGCGAGTTCGGCATTACCGTACGCGGTAATCGAGTCGCCGACGAACTCCGTCAGCACGCGAAACCCTTCTTTCGCTGTGTCCAGGATTGCCGTCCCACTGATCAGCCCCAGCATCGTCCCTTTGATTTCGGTGCCCAGATCGCCCATCGTCTTCGTCAGTTCGGTCGGTTCGGCCCGTTTCGTCGCGTCGCGCAGCGCGATCATATCGGCGGGCGCCTGTTCGCCCAGGGCGGCGTATTTCTTGATCGCGTCGTCCAGGAGTGCATTCAATTTCGCTTGTTCGGTTTCCGTCAGGGCGGTCGCCCCGCCGATCTTGCCGACCGCGACCACGGCGGTCTGCGCCTGATCGATCAAGCGTTGCCCGGAAAAGTTTGTCACCATGCGGGTCAACGCGCCTTCCGCTTTCGATGCGCCGCTGTCCAGCGTGGTCAGTGACGCCGCCGCTTTGGTGACGGCGTCATAGAAGCTTGAAAAGTCCGCCTGGAGTTTCCCGGTAACGGCCGCCATGGGTTATGACTCAATTTTCGCGAGTTCATCGATCAGTACGTCGTAGACATAATCGGGTAACGCCAGCACGTCGTCATACCTCCAGTGCATCGTCCGACAGATCGCTAGATCGCTGACGATCCGGTCGCGCCAATCAGGATTTTTTTTTCCAGATCCAGATCGGCGTCGACCGCGGCGACATGGGTTTCGATCGCGGTCTTGATTTCCACGAATGAATCCCAGTCGAGTCCATCGACGACGACGGCGAGCTCATCCCCCGTCAACCCGCGGATGGGTACGCGCGCGCCGTCGTCGTCGGTCAATGTCCAGTCGAGCAGATACGCGACGACGACCGCCAACCCGGTCGCCAGGGTGTCGACTTGCAACGGGGTCACGCCCGCTTTGTACATGCGCGCAAACATGGCGCGCCGTTCGCCATTGGTCAGCCGGCGGCGAATCATGATCGTGTCGCCGTCGGAAATTGGCAGCGTGACGGTTTCGGGGCGCACAAAACGGGATCCCATAGGTTCAATACTCCGGGGCGCCCAGGGTCGCCAGGACCGCGGTCGCGCCCACTTCGATCGACGTCACAGGAAAACAAAATAGACCGATGCCGCCCGGACGGGGCGCCGTGAACAGTAACGGCCGTTGCCGGATTTGGAACTTGTCGACGCGGGCGATCGTCGCCGTCAGCTTCCAGACGCCGTCGCCGCCGACCTGGGCGGATTCGCGACTAATCGCCCAGGTCGGGAGTTCGGCGGCGGTCCGATAGCCCCAGACGAGCGTCGCCCCGCGTCCGCGGAGCGTCAGCCGGGAGAGCACGCCGATCCTTGCGCACGCGCGTCAGGGGCCGACGTGGAACGTCCACGGGCCGGCGGCTTTGAATTCGCCCGATACGGCGGGCGCCCCTTCGACGGTGCAGTCGATTTCGGCGTCCAGGTACGCCAGCCCGTCCCAGTAGAAGGGGGCTTCCGTCGAATTCGGGACCAACTTCAATAGGCCGGGGGTCGGCGCGTCGGCCGCGTCGAACAGGATTGGCGACGCCGCCGGATCCGAGTTCCAGAACCCCGACACGGTCCCTGATACGTCTTTCATGCCCGGGACATACACTTTGTTGGTGTCGCCGAAGCAGGTCACGTCCTGTTTGTCGGTCTTGAACGACGCCTTCCACTTGTTGAGCGAAATGATCTCGACTGGGGTCGTCCCCGCGGGGTCGTACATCACTTGCCCGTACCGCCCGCTTTTGATCGCCATGATTTCGATCCCCTTCCTTACAACCCGGAGTTAGACCGCGCCCGTCGGCGCGAACACCACGTGATAGGTTCCCCCGCGATAGCGCCATTCCAGATTTGGATTTTCCGGATCGGTCATCTTGTCGATGACTGGATTGACCCGGTGCGTAGTCATCCATTCGTATCCCGTGACCGCGATCGGTTGATCTTCTAGGAGTTCATCGATCCGATAGGCCGCCGCGCGCATGTCGTCGGGACCGATCATCGACGACAACGCGGTCGCCAGAATTTCATAGTGGGCGTCTTCGATCGCGCGTCGGCCGAATTCGGCCACGTCGGTCGCATCCTGGATCTTGACGCTGACAAACCGCGTCGCCCCGTTGGGACCGTTCAAGTAATAGACGCCGTTCGGCATGAGCGCCAAGAGAGTCGGATCGGCGCCGAGTACCGCAATGATCGCGTTGACGATCGCCGACGTATCGCTGGGCGGCGTGCGGCGCGGGGCGGCGATCATGATCCGTCCCCCGTGACGATCAACCCTGCGCGTTGCAGGACGCCGATCAGATCGATCCACATGCCGCGGCGTTCGGTAATAATCTTGGCGCGCGCGCCGCGTCCCGGGGGGGCCGGCGGCATGACGCCGCGGTCCGCGCCCCGATAGGATCGATCCGTCGTCCCTTTTTCGTAGATTGTCGCGTGCGGGGCCTGTGATCGCACCTGGACGCCGGCATAGAATCGTCCCGTGCCGGGAAGCGTTTTAGCGACGACCCGCCCTTTCAAGGTGCCCGTTTTTTCGGGATAGCCCGCGACGATGGCACTGACGGCGCGGTCGCCATGCGCCAGGACAATCGCCCGCGCGTCGCCCGTCAGATCGTCGGGCAGCGATCGCAACGCCGCCCGGAGTTCCTCCAACCCCGTCCAAGCAAACGTCACCGTGTTCATGTCGCCGCCACTTCCGAACACTGGACGACCAGTTCGAAGCGTCGCCGGCCGGGGTCGTCGACGCCGACGACATAGAGCACGCGCGCCCCGTCGACCAGCCGCGACGCCGTCGTCACGTCGGATCGATACGGGCCGGTGACGGTGACCGACGGTTGCGTCAGGACGCCGTCCCGTTTCGCCCGTTCTTGATCAATCCCCGTCAGTACGTCCATCGCGACGTACCAGTCCGGCGGGACCGCATCGGTCCACGGTGTCATGACGACGTCGCCGTCGATCGCCTGGGCGGGCGCGGGATTCTGGACCGTGACGCGATGCCACGCGCGCAGGCCGGTCGGAATCGGGGATCGGATCGCCATGGCTTACCCGGTCGGCGTCGGCGTCGGCGGGGCGGCGAGTGCGGGATCGCGATGCCGCCGCAACAGGTTGGTAATCGTCGGGGACAGTTGCCCGATTTCTAAATCGTGTTCCGGTCCTTCCTTGAATTGGTCGTCGCCGCGGAACCGCCACAGTTCGCCCAGTTCCAGCAGGACCGCCGCGCTAATAACCCAATCGGGCGTCACGGTTGGATCGACCATCAACGGGTTGACCGTCGGCTGTTTCAGATAGTCGACGATGATCGCTTCGGCCATCGTCAATTTGTCAGTCACTTCCTGTTCAATGGGATCGATCGGCGTTTGCCCCAGCACGATCGGCAACCGCAAGTGTTGGACCGCCTGGGCGACCGTCACGTACATCCCCATGTCAGCCGCGCCCCCGCGCCGCGTCGAAGACTTGATCCCAGTCGCGCCCCCGCGGGCCGGCCGGTCCGGTCGCGCCGTCTTTCCCGGGCCGGCCACATTTGACCGCCAGGGTCCAGCCCGTCGTCCGGTCGTCGGGTTTGCTGGTCGTCGGCGCGTCGCAATGCCACATCGATCCGCCCCAGGTCACCACGTCGCCGCGCGCGTAGCTGGCGCCCGCCTGGAACACGCCGCGATAGCGCGTGACGGGCAACGCCACGGGAAACGCTTTGACGACATCCCCACGGGTAAAGCGGATCGTGATCGTGCGGTCGCCGTCGTCGTCGACCGTCAGATCGTCGAATCCCAGCCCGTCCAGGCCGTCGCGGCCATCGGCGCCGGCCGCGCCCGTCGGACCCGGGACGGGCGGTCGGGCTTCCACGCCCGCGATCCGTTCGCGCACGGCGGCGATCGCGTCGGGGACGCCCGCCAGCACGCCCAGGCGGGCGTCCAGCGTGACGACGCGTTCGGTCAGGGGCGCCAGGGCGCCCGCCACGACAGCGCCCACGTCGTCCCCGCGGGCGCCCAGGGCGACCGTCGTGTCGTGGTCGGCGGCGACGGTCCGTGCCAGATCCGCGACGCGGCCCTGGACGACGTCGACCGCCCCTTCGATGCGCGTCAGCCGGTCGACCACGGGGCGCATCGCCCGATCGACGGCATCTAGGACCGCGTCGGCGATCGCGTCGACGTCAGGCTGCATGACGACTCCGGATCCCGCGCCGGATCGCCGCGGCGACGTCGGTCCCAAACGTCTTGCCGGCATCGGGAGGGCCGGCCGGCGGCGCGGGCGGCGTCGCGGGCGTCGGTTTCGCGAACGGATCCGCTTTGTCGCGTTTCGCTAGGGCGTTCAGGGAGTAGTACTGCTGTTGCACCATCGGCGAGTCCCCGCCCGTCGCCGGCCCGACGCCGTAGTACTTTTTCCGCGCTTCGTTGGGCGACAGCACGCCCGCCGACTTCGTCGCCGCATCCGCCCGCGTTTTCGTGTCCATCCAGATCAAATCGTCGATGTCGAATTCGGTCCCGTACTGCGTCCCGTCGATCGGCGTCAGCAGGCCCAACCCGACGTCTAACGATCGTTCGATCGCCGTCAGGAGTGTCTGTAAACATTGCGAGTAGTACAACTGGACGAGCGGTTCAATGTTGGCGTAGGGCGGCGGGACGCCGATCCCGATCATGTAGGGCGCGACGTGGAAACACGCGCACACGTCGTCGGCGGTCCATTTCAATTGGTCGATCAACTGCGCGTCGACCGCCGACATGGCCATCGCGTCGTACTTCAACCCGTCGCCCAGGACGGCGATTTTCCCCATGTTGTCGCCGCTGAAATTGTCCCGCCAGTAGGCGGCGAGTCGTTGCGCCGTCTCGTTCGAAATCGCGCCCGGCGCCAGGAGCACGCCGCCCGGGTGGGATCCGTTGGCGAAAAACGCCGTGGAGTTCGCCTGGATCTTGAGGCCCTGATACGCCGCCATGCCGCACGCGTAGATCAGCGACACGCCGACCAACGGGTGATATAGCGCGACCATGGGATCGTGGATGATGTCGTCGGCCGGGACCGTGATCGGTTCCGGGAGTTCCGCCAGATAGTCCGTCTGGAGTTCGTAGTACACCGACCCGTCGGGCGCGACCAGACACCGCACGCGTTGCGGGGCCAGGACGTAGAGTTCGCGCACGACATTGCGATTGTCGCGCGCCTTCAACACGTACGCGTTGCCCCAAATTAATTTCGTGACGATCCACTGTTCGACAAATTTCTGGATCGTTTGATACGGATTCGGTTTGCGGAGCACGGCGGAAAACGCTGGCGTGGACGTTTCGGTCCAGATCCCGTCGCTCGTTTGCTGCACCAGCCGCAAGCACAATTTCCCGATGTCGGACGCGATCAGAGTGATACAGGCGTAGACCGCGAAATACGACAGGACGGAATCGGCGCGGAGCACCATGTTTTGTTGCCACGCGCCCGTAAACGATTCGCGAATGACGGGCCACCAATACCCCGCCCAGCCGTACCCCGCTTGCCCGATCGGTTGCGCGTTCCCCGGCGGCGTGACGTTGTCGACGCCCGTCGCTTTCGTGCGCCGCGTAATCGATAGGCCGAACAGATCCACGCGTCAACCCCGATGCGCTTTGCGTGGCTTGGTTTTCGCGGCGTCGACGGTGCGATCGTCCGACACGATTTTCGCGCGCCCCATCGCGACGATCGTTTCCAAAAACACCTTGTCGGCGTCCGTGCCCGTGATTTGATCGCCTTCATACCATTCGCCATGGGTCGCAAAGTCCGTCAAATAGGGGACGGTGACTTCGACGGTCAGGCTGGGGACGGGCGGCGGCGGATCGGCGGCGGGCGCGCGATCGGCGTCGTGGGCCTGGGTGTGATGATGCGTCATAGGTTCGCCCCCCTGTCCCGGCTGGACGCGCGCCCCCGGGCCTACCCGCCCGGACGCGCGTTCCTCACCCCTTACGCGACGTAGGTCTGTTGCGTGTACTGGACCGTGCCCGCTCGGGCGCGTTTCCAGTTGATAAACCGATCGGCCCGCAGGCCGACCAGATTGTTCTGCCAGAGCGACGTCAGGATCGTCGTCGCCAACGCGGGATTGTCGGGCGCCGAATCCATTTGGACCGACGCTTCCCGCGACACGTCGATTTCGACGCCGCCGTCGTCGGCCATCAGGATCCCTTCGCCGTTGACCATGATCACGTTGTTGCCGACCGCCTGCGACGGAATCACCCGATACCCCATGACGATCCCGCCGGTCGGGGTCATGTCAGGGAACAACGGTTGCCCCAGGTTGTTCAGGGCGGACGTCAACGCGAGCGCGTTGGTTTCCGACATGATCAGCACGGCGCGCGCCGTCGAAATGTAATTCGGGGCGCCCAGCATCGCCGACGCCAACGCCTGGATGTCGGTCCGGGCGTTACTGGGCGTCGTGCCGGCCGACGTGATCGGCGTCAGGCCATTCGTGATCGACGCGGGCGACACGTTGGCGACCGCCGCTTTCGTCGGGTCGGTGAACGCGACGTCCAGGAATTGCGCGATCCCCGCGATCATGTCGGCGCGGATGACTTCCTCCGCCGACGGCGTCGACACGCGCGCGAGTTCTTCGGAGATCACGATAATCCCCGTGCATTTGGCGATGCCCAGCGTCGTCGCCGAAAACGCCAGCTTCGACACGGGCTTCGGCGCCCCTTCCCCGACCCACGAATACGACCCGCCGCCCGTCTGTTGCGGGACCGACACGTTGAACGGGACTTGTCGCAGGGTGCCGATCTTGCCGATCACGGTCGCGGGGCGCAGTAACGCCATGAATTCCGACGCCAGGGGCGTCAGGGGCGCCAGCGGACCCGCCCAGGTCGCGTCGGTCGTCGTGCCGGCGGCGACCGCCGCTTTGATCGCTAGTTCGACTTCGGGGGTTGAGTCCCGCCACTGTTTGGCGATTTCTGCCGCCTGCATCAGATTGCCGCGCGCGATCGCGATGGCGCGGACGTAGCGAATGAACCCGGTCGCGGGCGGGACGGTCGATTTGACGCTAATCCGCGGCGACGCGCCGCGCGCGTTGGCGCCGTCGGTCGGGTCGGTGCCGGTGACGGGGACGGCGGCGGCGAGATTGGCCTGTTCGGTCGCGCGCAAGCGGACCAAATGCGCGTCGATCCCTTTGATGTCTGCCGCCAGGGTGTCGAATTCGTCCGCCTGGGCGCCGTCCAGGGTGACGCCCGCGTCGGTCGCGGTCGCCATCAAGTCGACTTGCCGTGCCGCTTTCGCGGCGCGCGTCGCTTCCCAGGTCTTGATCTGGTCGCCGTACTTGTTCACAGCCGTACTCCGAATCGCGCGCACGACGCGCGCCGACGGTCCTACATCGCTAGGAAGGGATTCACGGGCGCCCAACGCGGCGCGGTCCAGGGATTTGATCGTGTCGATCGTCGCGCCCGCGTTCGCCGGAATCGTCACCAACGACAATTCCAGGACTTCGGTTTTCAGGAACCGAAACGCTTGCGTGTCGGTCATGTAGGTTTCTTCGATCGCGCGGAACCCGATCGACACGGCGGCGAGTAACCCCGTAGTGATCGATTGCCACGCTTCATCGATCCGGTCTTTCAGGGTGCCCGGGTCGTCGATCGACGGCAACGTCGCTTCGAAGTCCAGCCCGTCGGCGGTCGGCGGGAAGAACCGCACCGACCCGACGGGGCGTTTGGTGTCGTGGTAGAGCAGCAGCGGGACGGGATTTTTGAACGTGATCCCCAGGGGTTCGACGATGTCGCCCAGGCGGTCGGGTTCGGGCGTCGACGCTGTCCCCGTGATCGTCCGCGTGTCCGGGTCCGCACGTTTCACGCGCAACACCGAATAGGCGCGGGTCAGCATGGCGCGAGTATGCGCCCGGTCGATCGGTACTGTACGCCAAAGCCCCGATTCGGGGGGTTACGTTGACCTATTTGCCGCCGCCATCGCCGTGCGGGACCACGCGCCGATCTTCGACGCGTTCGTCGATCAGTTCGCGGACGACGTCGGAAATCCCCGTCCCGTTGGCGTCGGCCACGCGGACCAGTTCCAAGCGTTGTGCGGGCGTGACGCGCACGACGAGGCGCGCCGACGCGGGTATCCCATAAATCGGTGGACGTCCCGGGGATCGTTTGTCGGTCATGGACTCCCCCTTCCGCCCCCAATCACCACGATCTGATACTCCGGGTCGCGCGGTTTCGGGACCGCGTGCGCCCGTTCGCCCATGATCAACGCGACCGCGCCGTCGATCCGTTTCGCGGGGTTCTTCGGTTTGACCGGCCGGATCCGCCCCGCGTCGTCGGTCTTGATCGCAATGTGTTCCCAATTCCAGCGCAACACCCGATGCCCGTCATGGACGATCCGCCGCCCCTTGATCAACGCTTCGACGATCTGGGACGGTTCGGAAAACATTTTGTAATTCTGCAACACTTCGACGACCTGCAACCCGCCGCGGTCGCGTAAATTGGTCGCCAAGTCCGTCGCAAACGCGGGGTCGTACCCGATGGTCCCACGTTTCAGGGCGGGATAGCGCGGGACAATCTTCGTCGTGATGTCGTGATAGATGCGCGAGTAGTCGATCACGTCGCCGTCGGTCGCCGTAATCAACCCCTGTTCCGCCCAAATCGAGTAGGGGACGCCGTCGGTTTTCTCATGCTGGCGTAACGTGTTGGCGGGAATCCAGAAGAACGGTTTGACGATTAGATCGTAGTTCAGTTCGACGCGCGCGGACTCGAGTACGCCCGTCTCCGGGTTTTCGGTGACGACGTCGACCAGGAGCACACGTTCCAAGTAGCGGCGGAACACGACGACGAACGCCGCCAAGTCCCATTTTTGCGCCAAGTCCAACCCCGCCGCGGCGTCCAGGCCGACGACGTCGGCGTCGGCGATCGCGGGGACGGCGCACGCGTCCCACCAGTCGATCGGAATCCAGGCGGTCGCTTGATTGGTCCAGCGGTTCAAGTGGTAGCGTTCGAAATCGTTCCGCTTGCGGGGTTCGGCGCCGGCTTCCCGCGCTTCCTCCGCGATCGTGTCGTGTTTGATCGTGATCCCGTGTCCGGGGTTGACGCGCGCCCACACGGCCGGGTCGTCGAAGCGGTCCCCTTTCGTCGCTTCGAAGACGACGGGCAACGTCGCGTCCAGGTCGGCGACGTTGCCCGATAGGACCCGTTTGGCTAGTTCGTATTCTTCGAAACAAATCCCTTCGTCGTCGTCGCCCGCGTGCGTGATCATGATCAACAACGGTTGATCGCGTTTCGCCATCGATTTCCGCAACGCTTCATACAGGTCGCGATTCCGTTGGGCGTGGAGTTCGTCAAAAATGATCCCGTGCGGGCGGAACCCGTGCGCCGTCGACGCGTCCGACGACAACGCCGTCAACGTCGAATGGATCGCCGGCCACGTGATCGCGTTCTTCACGATCGCGCACCCCTCCGACAGATCGGGCGACCCTTCGACCATGATTTTCGCGTTTTCGTGGACAATGCGCGCCTGATTCCGATCGGCGGCGACGGCGTAGACTTCGGCGGCGGGTTCGCCGTCGTAGCGCGCGAGATAGATCCCCAGGCCCGCGCCTAATGGCGATTTCCCGTACCCCTTCGGACAAAACGCAAACACTTTGCGAAACCGACGCAACCCGTCCGCCGCCCGCCGCCAACCAAACGTCGGCCGCACGATCAATAACGCTTGATCGTCGCGCAACTGAAACGGTCGGCCGGCAAACGCGCCGATATGGTGTCGCAGAAACAACGGGAAGAACGCTTCCGCGCGATCAGCTTTCGCGGCGTCGAAGTAGTACCGCCCCGCGTGCGTTTCCCAGCGGTCGCGCCGCGTCGACCACGTCGCGTCAAAGGGAATCGTGACTCCAGGCCACCGATCGACGGGCGCGCGTCCCGCCCCATACCACGGACGCGGGGCGCGGGACTTCGGCATCGGCGTCAGTCAATCAATTCCGGTTCGATCGTGTACGCCGTCAGCGGACGATTCGGTTTCCCGTCCAGGCGCCACGGGCGGACCGTCGATCGCGCCTTCCAGGTTTCCATCAGCGACGCCAGATCCGGAAACACCAGGGCGTCGTCGGGATTGCGCGTCAACCGCGCCAACCCGATCCCGCCCGCGAAATCAACATCGATCGACAGGAGGTATTGCGGCGGATGGTAGAACCCGTGACGGTCCGCGATGATCTTGATCCGGTACGGCATCGGCGGTTACCCGTGGATTAAGGGACCCACCAGAATCGGCGGCGGCGTCGGAATCGGGATTGTGGTATGCCGCCACAAATGCAGAACGTTTGGATGGACGTTCACGTACTCCGATCGACGCGGATGTAACTGCATGACGACGGCGTCCCCGTCCCAGAATTGATCCTTCACAAACGCCATTTCCCGCCACGTCGGGATCCGGGATTGCCGCCCGCGGTACGCCTGAACCGACACGTGTTCCCACCCCCGCGCGATCGCTAAATGGGTTCCATCGCTCGCAATGATCAACAAACGCCAGCCCGGTTCGACGCTGTCCAGATCAAACGCGCCGTTGTTGCCGTCCGCCGCCGACGATCCCATCGTCGGATGATCGTGAATCCGATGGCGTTCGGGGACGTGGAACAAATCGCCCATGGTTATGTCCTGACGTAACACTTCCGCGACGGGTCGTACTGCATCTTCAGCCTCCCTTTTCAATCACCGATCATCAGCAGGATCACCCGGCCGTGTCGTTCCTCCGCGGCGACGACGCCGGTCGTCCGATCGATGTACTTCCGCCCGTCGGCGTCGAGGCGGTACAGCCCGACGACGCCGCGGTCCGTGTCGACGTAGTAGCACCGCGACGTGACGTCGACGTCATCCAGGAACACCCGCGCCCGCGCAGCGCGCTCTTGATCCTGCTCAAAGCGAGCGTCGATGATCGTCATCGCGGTTCCATCGGTTCGGGCTTCCCAGTGCAAGTGATCGCGATTGATAAACCCATACACGCGCGCAGCATGTCCGCGATCCACTGTTGCCGTGTGTCGGCGAACCAGTTCACCCGCGCCCCGTGTCGAAGAACTTCGCCCGCGCCGTGTCGACCGCCGCGCGCGTCGATCCCGGCCCATTGACGACGACCCGGGACCGTGACGTCGGCGAGAATCCCAATTGATCGTCGACACGCATCAACAACTGAAGGGTCTTGTTCGCCATGCCGCGGACGGGGTTAGGTTGCCGGTACCCCTTCCCCAGCCGGACGACATGCGTCCCGGCCGCGGCGTCCGCCAGTTGCGATCGCCACGTCGCCCAGAGTTCACAATGGGCGATCGCCAACGTCCGGTCGGCGATCGTGACGATCCCGATCTTGATCGCGGGCACGATCGCCCGCGTCCATTCCGCGCGCGCAACGGGGTCGGTGAGTTCATTGGGGATCGCCACGTCCAACGCGTCGGGCGTCGGTTCGCGCCGGTTCAACGGACGTTTGCCCGGGTTGCCTCTGAGAATCTTGAGCGCCGTAGGGGTCGGACGGGGGGACGGCATGGGGTGTCCTTACGGTTGCAACGACGTCGCGACCAGGACAACGCGCGGTCGCGATCCAGTGGATGGGATGTTACCCAGACGACAGACTGCGGTCATGCACGGCAAGCGACCCATGCGGTTTGGGACGGCGATCGGATCAAACATTCGTCTACCCCCCAGACCCGCCGCCACGGCGCCGCGCGTGTCGACGACGATGATCAATTGTCGACTTCGTTTGGTGACAGCGTCCGCACAACGCTTGTAAGTTCGACCACTGCAACCGCCTGGGGTCGGCGACCGATTCGAAGGGGACCACATGGTCCACATCGGTCGCCGCCGTGATACGACCGACCCGTCGGCAGTGTTCGCAGAGCGGATGCACCTGGAGATAGCGTACGCGCAGTCGTTGCCACGGTTCGTCGTAGCCGCGGGCGGTCCGTGAGCCACGTTGGGCGTCCCGGACGCGGTCGCAGATCGGGCACGGACCACGCCCCGTTAGGACATGATTGCGGGCGCACAGACGGCGCGGGGCGGTCGGCATGGCGAAATTATTGCCCCTGTCTCAGGACCCCTCCCCGGGGATCTGATTGATATTTTGTGTTCCGCCGCGGGCGGGCGTCGCGGATCCAGCCCCCCGTCATTTCCTACCGCCACGGTTGCCAGACGGCGGCGAATCGTCCCGCCGCCCAATCCGCCGACAGGCGCGACGCCGACGTCCAGACATAGCGGGCGACGTCGGGATTGTGCCCGGTCCGGACGACGTGCCACAGATCCAGATCGTCAGGCGAGAACCCGTCAAACGATCCCGACTCGAATAGCAGTGTCACCCCCTGTCCGCCGCGGGCGTCAAACCCGCGGCGGTCGTAGACTTCGACGACGACGGCGATCGCGTGCGGGGCGTTGTCCAAGACCGCGCGCCCCACGGTCACGACGTCGCCGACGCGCAACGGACGGGACGGGGCGTTTGTGGTCATACGTCCTGCTGTCGATTGTAGCGGTCGGCGCGGGCGACCGCGCGCAACACGATCGCGTCCAACGATGCCGCAATCTGCCGCGCCGTGGCAGACGTCACTTCCTGGGCGACGACGATCAACGCCAGGACGACGACCAGGGCGACCCGTGATCCCGTGTAGACGGCGCCCAGCAAGACGACGATCACGACCAGTCGAACGCCATATAGGATCGCGATCATGTTACGCCCGTTTTCCCAGGAAGCGGGCCGACAACCAATTGATCGTCGCTTCCTGCATTTTCGGATCGGCGTCGGCGAACACGTCGACGAAATCGCGCAACGCGCGCACGAACGGATCGTTGACACGCGGTCGCCGTCGTGGCCGACGGTCCGCGTCCAGGACGGCGCGGACCTGTTCGCAGTGATCCTCTAGCGTCGCATCGTCGACACCCCGTCGCGGGGCGTGGGGATCGTCCGTCATACGATCCCCGCCGCGGGCGATGCGCCGATGTAGACATGGAACGAATAGCAGTCGTTCCGACACCCGACCAGATCGATCCCGCCCTGCGCATTCGCCTGAATCGGTTGATGGTTGTCGATCGCGGATTCCAGCCGGAGTCGGAGTTCCTCCAGCAGCGCGTCCACGACGGCGGGCGACAACGCGCGCCCGTTGAAATTGATCGTCCGGTCGTTGGTGTGCATCAGTCACGTCCCTTTCTTCTAGATCGCTGTCCCGTCGGGCATGCGGACCCCGTCGCCTGATCCCCAGACGACCGCGCCTTTCGACGCGCGCGTACAACACGCCAGGAATCCCAACGCGTCATGCTGGTCTTCGTCGGGATAATCGCCAACAAACGACAGAATCGCGGAGAACTCGCACGCGCGGATCTTGTGTCGGTTGCCCTGTTCGCCGAATTGTTTCAGCGTGTCGACTAAGCGAGATTGAAACTCGCCGATGTCCCATCGCGATCCGTCGGGCGGAATCGGTTCGTTGAATGTCACTGGGACCGCTTGATAGTCGATCCCGTCGACGTCGCCGCCCAGGTCATCCCAGAACCCATAGCGCCCGCGGGGATCGCCATCAGCAAACCAGGACGTCACTTCGGTCGAAAAATGCGCCCAACACGACGCGCCCGCGCCGTGCGCCTGTTGTCCCACCCACTTGAAAAAATCGATCGTCGGCCGACCTGGAACGTTGCCCAAGTTCCATTCGCCGCCCGGGGTGAATTCGTCGACGGCGTTGGCGCGACAGAGTTTCCCGACGATCGATTCGAATCGCCGTTTCAGATCGTCGGCGGACAGATCGTGCGGGTCGGCGTCTTTCGCCCACAGCCAGACTTTGACGTACGGGACGCCCAGGGATTTCAAGTACAGGCAGTCGTCCACGAATTGTTCTTCACTGTTCCCGCCGTCGACACGGGCGTTCCCCCACCAGCGCAGCCAGTGGGTATAGCCGCGCGCGGCATTTTCAGCGACCATCCGCGGCCACCACTCCCGCCGGTCGTACTTGTAATCGAGTCCTTGGACCAACCGTTCGGGATGCTCCAACGATCCGCCCGACCACGGGACATTCCCGGGCACGAACGGCAACCCGGGCACAACGACCGACCAGAACGATCCCCGTAAGAAATCGCGCGCCAGCGACGGCGACGCGGGGAGCGTTTGATCGTAGCTGGTCGGCGTCGGACACGTATAGCAGGTCGGAAAGACCAGCGGCGCGCGCGTGACGGCGTCGCCATACACGCGATGATGCGCGAACGTGATCGGGGTCATGAAATCACATCCATGACAAACGCGCACGACACAAACTTCCCGACGCTCGGATCGCTGTACTCCACTTGCCCCGTCAACGCGCCGAATTGATTCCCGTCATAGATCGACGGCGATTCGTACCCCGCGCGTCCCTCCGCGGCGGGTTTCAGGTAGAACTGTGCGCCGATGTCGCCCGAAAATTGCGTCGCATCGATGCCGAACAGATCCCCGGTTTGCACGTGAACCAGTTGAAAGTACGCGTCGGGTTTCGTCAGTTGAAACTGATATCGCGCGTCGTTCCGGTCGGCGCCGTCCCAAATCAGACCGCGCCATCCCCGATTGAGACTCCCGAACGGGCCTGTGTTGGGTTCGTCGGCGCGGGCATATTTGCCGGCCGGTCCCTTAATCGCCACCAGTTTGCTATCCATACGCTTCCCTTCCTTCCGTCGATACGGACCGCGTCGTGCCGCGGTCACGGGAGCAACCACGCCAGGACGACCAGCGCGAACGCCGCGCGCGTCAGCTTGTCGGGCACATTACCGGACAGATACGCGGCGACGCCGAACAGGACGAACGCCAGCACGATCACGAGTAGTCGCAGGGTCGGAGTCATGCGCCCCCCTTTGCTGCCCCAGAAGTTCGTCGACCACGGGCACGATCCAAAAGTCCCGCCAGTAGTGCGCCGCGGCGATGCGATCCCGTTCAGCCGGCGTCCAGGTCCGCGGTCCGCCGTGTCGGCCGGTGACGATCCAGACCCACCCTTGTCCGGGTCCGGCCTGGACGAACGCACGGATCGCGCGCAACCGGCGGACGTCGTCGCGTGTCATACGTCATCCCGGAATACCCAGTCGGCGACGACTAGGGCACCGAGCACCACGACGCCGACGACGACGCCCGCGCCAACAACGACGGTCCGCGCGAGTCGAGTAATCGCACACATGGGGTTAGTCGCCGCTGTCGACCGCCGCGCGTCGTTCGGCGCCGAATTCGCCGGCATCGATCGACGCGCCGTCGTCGGCGGGGGTGTCGTCGTCGTCGTCAGCTTTTTTCACTTTGACTTTCACGTCGTCTTCCCCGGGGATCACGGTGATTTCGATCCCGTCGTGGCGGTAGACGACTTTGTCGTACTTTTTCATCAGCGACAGCGCATGGATTTTCAACGCGTGTTCCCGCGCCGTCAGTTCGATCCGGGTGTCGCGAATGTTGGCGTACTCTTCGGCGACGTCGTCCAACGCTTTGATCGTCCGCCCTTCCAACCCGGGCAACGTCCGCGTGTGCGCCCGCTTCGGGATCGTCACCGTCGCTGTCCGCTTGCGTTTCTTCGCCATGCCCGTCCCCCTGTTCGTGTAAATAGCGTTCGACGTAGTCGTCGACGATCGACTGTTCGATCAGGTCGATCGCCAACTGCCGCACGTCGTCGAACGTGCGCGCCCGGGTCGGAAACCGTGCGATCTTCGCCATGCCCGTCTCACGCGACCGTGTCGATCCAATTCGGTTGATCGGGCGCCGCGTCGGCCGCCGCTTCGACGGCAATCCAGGCGCCCGGACGGGTCACGGCGTACCGCTTGCGCGTATGCAGGTCGACGACCTGGGCGTCGTCGGCATACAGCACGCCCGTCAGGGCGTCCAGGACGGCGCGCGCCAGCTTGTCGACGTCGGGGCGCGTCGTGGGCGCCCGCCGCCGGACCGATGCCGGCCGCGGCAACGCGAACGTGATCGCCAGAGCGACCGGTCCGACAAACGCCCCGCCGCCGGCCGCCACGACCGCCTGGGCGCGTCGCGCGACCCGCGCTTCCCAGTCCTTCGACCGCGGGTTGTCCGTGGTGACGACCGCCCGCGGCGCGCGCCCCTGTCGGACGGCGGCGCGCGCCCAGGCGAGCGGGACGAACGCGCGCGCCGACCCTTTAGGTTGCGCCGTCCCATTCACGACGAATGCCACGCGCCGCGGCGTCATGCCGCCCCTTTCCGCCGCGTCGCCCGGTCGACCGCCTGGATCGCCGCGTCCAGGCGGGCGCCGTCGGGATACGCGAACCCTTGCCGCGCGCAGCGCCGTTTGACCCCTTCGATCGCGTTCGCCAGGGACGACGGGTCGGCGGCGAATTCAGCCCGGAGCATCGCGCACACGATCCGATGCGTCGGCGTTTTGGGCGGTATGGAAATCCCGCGAACGGAGTGAGCGGTTAGTACACGGACGGTACTCGAACCCGTACCTGTCGATCGTGGCTTTGTACCTGTACTAGTGGTTGTGGTTGTGGTTGTGGATCGCGCGCGCGCGCGCGAGTCTCGGACGCGGTCCCGGGGAGACATCCCGCGAGACTTCCCGGTAAATCGACCGTTGGGTTTTTTTCGCTGTCGCCGTTTCTTCTCCCTCCACTTGCGCCGTTCGTGCTTGATTTCCGCGCGAGATTTGTTCCAATCAAAATAGTCGTGAAAGCGATAACCGCCGGTCGTTTTATGCCATAACCGCACGTCCGTCAGGGCGGCGGCCACCTGGGTCGGATTCCGAACCAAGGGTGTGCCCGTCACGAAACTACTGGGAACAAAGCCATTTGTCAGGTACGTTCGCGTGTAGGTCAACGCGTCGACAAACAACGCCAGAGCCCGCCCGGGTCCGTCGCTGTCCCCCAGGAGTTCCCCCGCTTTCAGGATCTTCGGATGGCGCGATAATTTGTCGTCCAGATAAAGCACAGGGTCACCCGATTTTTTGAATGTCCAACGTAAACCGGCCGTGCGGGTCGGTCGTCGTGTACTGCCGTTTCAGATCGGGCGGCAGATCGACGCGCGACTGGTTGCCCCAGCGTCCGGCAATCGCAAACTTGCCGACGACCGCCGCGGTCACGCCGCGCAATCGCGCTTTGACGTCGGCGTCCAGGTCCGCGTATTCCTTCCCGATCGCTTTGATCGCGTCGCGCCGTTCTAACGCCGCTTCCAGATCGGGATCCGTGAGAACAGCAGCGCCGGCGTACTCGAGCGGGGGATTACAGACGGCGCCGTACCACGGGCAGCGCCGGCATTCCGTCGGGTCGTCGGCGAGAAACGGCGGCAACGTGCCGGCGTCGACGGCGTCCAACACGCGTTCCGCTTTCGTCAGGAAGGTTTCGACGCGATCTAGGTTCGGTTCCAGTTCGACGGGCAGTAACTTCGGGAGTCCCGATCGATCCAGCAGTAAGAACCCGAAGGGTTCGCCCGCGCCGAACAGATACGACAGCAATTGGTGGGCGCCCGACTGCGTCCAGGGATTCGCGAACAGGTCGGCGAACGTTTGGATCCGATCGACGATCAGGGGCGACCATGCTTTAATTTCCAGGGGCGCGCGGACGCCGCCGCCCAGGTCCAGTCGCGCGTCCACCTTGCCGACGATCGCCGGGCGCGATTTGCGGTCGCGCAGGACGAAGCGTTCTTGCTGGGCGGTCACTTTGAACGGCGGATCGGCATCGCGCCCGATCCGCGTCAGGTCCGCCAGGAGATCCCGTTCTCTGTCCTCGCCGCGCCGAAACTTCGCTAGCGTGTCGGCCGGGAACGCCGGCAGCGTGTCGGGTTGCGTCAATTCGAACGCCATGCGGCGATCGCACACGCGAAACGCCGACGCGTAAATCGATCCGTGCGGCGACGTCGCGCGCGCGCCCCGTTCCAGGAACGCGCGCCACGCGTCGTTGATACTGGCGGCGTAATCGGCGGCGGCGGTCGTCATGGGTTTAGACTGCCGCGTCGTGTGGTTGCTGATTGATCCGTAACAACCGATTACCGTATGACCGTGATTTCTTTTTGAACACGCGGGGAATGCGTCGCCCACCCGTGGATCTTGACAATGGTCCTTCGCCAGCGATTGCCCGGGCTTCGCGGTATGCCGCCGTGACCGCTTCCTTCGGCGTCGCTTCAGCGGCGCCCAGGGGCGCCGCTAGTGGACGTGTCCGTTGCGCTTTGTTTGTGGCGCGTCGCACTTCCTTGCCCGCCGCCGTTCTCAGTCGTCGCGCCACTTTTGGGATTGGATTTCGCAATTGGAACGAAAACGGTTCAATTGGATCGCCGGCGTCGAATGCGATTACGTATCCCTGAACTGCGTACGGCGTCAGATAGACCAACCGTCGGTCACCACGGGTAAAACGGATCGTCTGGGTGTCAACTTCGATCCGCGTCGCGTCCCTGACGGTCCGCGCGATCGCCTGGGCAACGACGCATTGATACGAATTACTTCGTTGCGCCCGTTCGATGTCACGCTCTGTTACCGCGACTTTGATTTGTGTCGTTTCTCTCGCCATTTTGAATCCCCCTTTTTTAGAGTCGCAACGCCGCTTGCCGTCCGGGGCACACGATCCGCGTCAGGCGCGCGTCGCCGTCGTACGCGTCGGTGATCCAGGCGCGCCCGTCCGAACTGCGGAGTAACGCGCGCGCGTCGTGGAGTTCGCCGATCCTGACGGTGACGAACGCGCAGTCGCCGAAGCGATGGATCGGCCGCGCGCGCAACGCGGGCGCGATCCGCGCCGCCATGTGATAGACGTCGATCAGGCGCGCGGCTTGGACGCGGAACCCGTGAAACCAGACGAACAACGCCAGGGGCGCGTACGTCGCGGCGTCGATCATGGCGGGTTCCGTCTCGCGGAACGTGACGTCGATATCGGGCGCCCAGTCGGGCCGATCGAAGCGGGCGCGGATCGCCAGCTTCGCGTAGTGGTTGATGACCGCGACGACGTCGACGCCGCCGACATCTTCCGCGGTCGACGTGAACAGGAAGTCCAGGCCCGGAAACAACCCGCGGCACAACGCGCAGAGTTCGTCGTACACCCAGGGCGCGTATCGATATCCCCGCATGGCGTGATCGCGCATTTGTTTTGCTCTTTTACGTGTTCGCGGTCCAACGATTTCGACGGGACGGCGGTAACGGCATTTCCCAACCCTGCCGGTAATAGACGCCGTAACAGCGACTACATAAACCGCGCGCCCTATGCCTCCTGCCGCATTCGAAACACTGTTCGGCGACAAGCACGGTTAACCGCGCGTGCGCCGCATGGGTGAGTAATTCCAGGTTGGCCGGGTCGTTGTCGCCTTTGTCGCCGTTCCGATGATGGACGTCTTCGTCCGGTCGCAGACATCGACCGATGCGACGTTCGACGATTAACCGATGCTCCGCGATATAGCCTGTCGGATTCGCGCCAGCATGTTGCGGTTGATACACAAAGCGATAACCGGCGGCGGTTTTGGTATAACCCCGCTTGTTTGTCGGCGGGACGCCCCGCCGGTTGTGCCCCTTTGACCAATCGCCGGACACGGTTCGTCCGCATCCACACGCGCACTGATTCATTGGTCGTCCGATCCGGGTTCGCGGTCGGCGGGTTTCTTGCCGAACACTTCGTCGACGGTCGGCGCCGTCGTCTTCGGCGCGCCGTTCTTCGGCGGCGGCGGCGTCTTCGGCGCGGACTTCGTCGCGTGTTGCTGGACCCAGTCGTCGACCTTGACGGTCCATTTCTGATTCGGATGGTTCTGGTACTTGGGACAGCCGTAAAACGGCGGGCGTCCGTCTTTCCCGGGCCGATAGACGCCAGGGGCGCCACAGACCGCGCACACGGGCGGATCGATCGCCGGTCCTTTGTCGCCGAATCCGCCGACGCGTTCGTTCTGGGTGCCGAACCCGCGTCCCTTCCGGCAACGGTCGGTCGTCTTCGGCGTCCCCGCCCAGGCGCGTTCGAGTTCCTGGAGCGGTACGGACTTCATCCCCGCGAGTTCGCGCGTGATCCCGCCGTCCAGATTCGCGCGCGCCGCTTTGCGGACCGCCATGTCCAGCGCCGCGCCGGTCTTGCCTTTGCAGAAATCGTCTTTCGACGATCGGCCCCCTTCCATGTGTTCGACGATTTCATGGGTCAACGTACATTCGCCGTCGCCCGTGATCTCGTACATGAAATCGCCGGGATCGACGCCGACGATTTTTTCGGGGGCGCCGATGTTGTAGATCCGAATCCCCCACAACCCGCGGACGCGGTCGCAGCCGGCGTCTTCCAGGTAGGCGACGATCTGCCCGCCATCTTCGACGCGGGCGCGAAACAAGACCCAATCTTCGGGATGGGTCGCACGGATCGACGCGTAGCGGAGCGTATCGAGAATCTGGACGCGCGCCGTGATGATGTCGACCGCGTCCCCTTTCAGGGCGGCGAGTTCGCCCAGGGTTACCGGGACGTCGGGCCGACGTAGCGTCGACGTATCGGCGTGCGGACTGTCGGCGACGATCGGATCGTCGTCGACGTCATGGTCGCGGTCGCGGGAATCAACTGGCATCGGCTTACCCCCTTCGTCGTCGGAGATGTCGCCCGAATGGGCGTGGGGACATGGGTTCGGTCGCGCGGACCGCGGTCCCGAACTGTTCGGCGGTACAGCGATCACACAGGAGTTCGCCGCTGCCGGCCCGCCGGTAGAACGGCAACCCGCATGACCCACACGCGTCGACGCGGTCGTCGCCTGGACCGTCGACGACGATGCGATCCGGCCAGACCCAATCGGGGCCGACGGCGCCAGGGGTCCGTTGCAAGCGGACTTTCCAGTACGACCCCGTCCCGTCGGAACGCTCGCAGCGTAGGAGCACACCGCGGCGTCCGTCGACGCGAACGCGCAACCCGTGGCGGAATCCTTCCGTAGATCGACACGCCATGACGGGGTTACCGCGACGACGGCGTCGACTGTTCGTGGTACTTCGGAAACCGGACGGGCGGGGCTTCGACGATCGTCAGCAGTTCGTCCGCCGTCAGGTTCAACGCCGCCGCCAGTCGGACGACAATCAGGAATTCAGATCGCCGGATGATGCGGCGTTGCCGGGGATCGACGCTTTCCCAGCGGGTAATCAGGGACGGATCACACCCCGCGCGTTTAGCCAGGGTCCGTTTGTCGATCTGGGCAATCTTGCGGGCCAGTTTAAGCGACATGATGCACCTTTGCCCCAACCCTGAAAAGGGGACCATACACCCGTCGCTTGACATGAAACAAGATTTTTCTTACGGTTCAGACGGGAACCCGCCCACGCAAAGGGGAACTTATGCCACGTCGTACCCGTCGCCCGCCTCTGCATTTGGATGCCACGACGTTAATGCGCGCGGGCGATCGCGTGACTGCGTATCGGTTGGCACATGGTGTGAAACGCGGTCACCGCACGTATCCGTTATCGCAAGAAATCTTAGCGCGGCGCGCAGGAGTATCGGCCGGATGTATACGGGGCTTCGAAACGGGGACGCGTCGGACAACCGTGCCCAAGATGACACGGATCGCCGCCGCCTGCGAACTGACGTTCGACCAGTTGATCGCGCCGACCGCCGTCCCGATTCCGTCGCCCCCGCCCGACTTCGTCGTCACGGCGGTCGCCGACGTCGAAGCGATGGAACGCTTGACGTTGACCGACGAAGCGTTCGCGATCGCGCGCCTGTTCAGCGTCGCGCATACGGAAGTCCGGATCCACGTGAAACAACTGTTGCGCGATCACGTGACGCAGCGCACCGATTCGCGCGCGCGTCGCGTCGTGCAAACCATTCCCGTGACGGTTCTGGGGATCGTCACGCCCCCGTCGGCGATCGCCAGCGTCGCCGATGTCCCGTCCGCCCCTGTCACGCTGACGTCGTTCTTGTTGCGAGTGCTCCAAGCAACGCCGGAACAGGTCCAGGCCGCGGATGCTGCTATCACCCGGACGTCCGGCCGGGTGACCGCCTAACCCCGTTGGTGAATGTGTTGGCATGTGTAAGGGAGACAGGGTGTTGTTATGAACGGCGTCCGTTTTGTCGATGCGATCGAATCGCGGTTACTGGCGTTGGTCCAGATCCACGCCGAATTGTTGTTGTACGACCCCACCGCGGCGTCGACGTTAGAAGGGTTAGAGCGTCAATGCCTGGACGAAGTCCGCGCCGCACGCTCTGCCCGGGCCGGCCGGCCCATCCCGTTACGCCTGATCGTGTCCAATCCCGCCCTATCATGACGGGTGCGTAAAATCCGACCACGTCGTACGTAATCGCACCACGGGATTTCGGACGCCCGACCGCCGTGTCGGGGTTTGGGATAGGAGCGTTCGCGCATGGCTGAGTCCGACGCCGACGAAGATTTCATTTGGTCGATCCCGTGGCGCGCGTGGTACCGTCCGCTGTCGCTGGGACTCACGCGCCACTTCGCCGAAGCGGGACGGTACCGCGGGGCCGACGCCGCGGCCGTGCTGGCGCGGGTCAATCAGAACGGCGTGGTCGCCGCGTGTCTGATTCCTGTCGCCTGTCTCGCACCGCTGAGCGATCCGCGCCCCAGCTTCGTCCCCGACATGGGACAGTGCCAATTCGTGACGGACGCGGTCCGGAAATTTGTGGCGAACGGCGCCCCGCATCGCTGCGACGAATGGATGGACGAAACCGGCCATTGCCGGTTGTGCGATCGGGTCGTGCCATGACCGACGACGATCGCACGCGGACCCAACCCGGCCATTACTACGGCGACGATGGGCGCCGGCTGCATGACCTGGGGACGACGAATGCCGGCCGTCCGCCCGATGTGGTCATCTGTCGGCGCGTCGCCGACTGCCCCGCGGCGACGCCGCCGCCCGGGTCGAGTGTCGTTCCGTGTGCGACGTGCGGGGCGGCGGTCGTCACAAATGCCGCGAAATATCCGACGGTCCCGCGGACCTGTATGCAGTGCGCGCACATCCGACCGGAACCCCTATGAAAATCGACCTAACGTCCCAGACGATCGTTGCCGACTTTTTCTGGTCGTTTCGCCGCGACGTGATTTCGCCCGACGCGCCCGCCGTCCAAGTCAACGAAATGGGGAAAGCATTTTACGCGGGCGCGTCGGCCGTCCTGTTCGCGTTGATGGAAATAACCGACAAACCCGACGACGCGGGCGTCGACCTAATCGACCGTCTGTACCGCGAATGCCACGCGTTTGCCCAGGCGCCCGACGTCGACGCGCCCGCGCCCGTGCCCGACATCAATTTCACGACGCCCGACCCCGACGACATCCGGACACTACTGAACGATCTGGGCGGCAGGTTGAAGAACGATGTGCCCGCGGGATACGGGTTCGCGTTACTGATCTTCGAATTCGCTGGACCCAATCTGTTTTACCTGTCGTCGGCCGATCGCGCCGACATGATTAAGGCGATGCGCGAGTTCATTACGCGGGCGACGCAATAGAAAGGAACGCCATGGCGATCCGCATTAATGCCGACGATACGATCGTTGACGTCGCGCCCGCGAACGGGCGGGAGTTCACGTTACCGGAACTCCAGGCGGTCGTTGGCGGGTACATCGAAGCGGTCTATTTGCGCGACGGGCGGATTCTGTTCTGTAACGAAGACGGCAAACGCGATCGGTTGCCGACGAATGTTGGGGCGACTGTGATCGCCCGCAATATCGGATTCTTACCCGATGACGACCACATCGTCGGCGACGTGATTATCGGGACGCGTCGCGAAATGGGCGCGGACGATGCCGACGACGAATAACCGGGGGGACGCTATGTCTGACGCCGTCGTATTCGTCCTGGGCGCGTGCCTGTGCTGCGGGCGCCTGTTCACGTTCAATCCGTGGCGCGTCCCGTCGCACCAATGGCACGGGACGCGCGAACCCATTTGTCGCGACTGCGTTGACCGCATCAACCCGCGCCGCGTCGCCAACGGGTTGCCGCCGATCGTGCCGCTTCCCGGCGCGTACGACCCCGCCGACGACACCGACTGGATCGACGGGTAGCGATGCCGACGATCTATCCCTCCCGTTCCTGTTTCGACGATGCGATCGACTTCATCGAAACGCGCGTCCGCGAGAACCCCCAGATCGTCCACGGGACGTCATTGCTGCTGGTACACGGCATCGCGATCGCCCCGCCCGATCACGACGGGTCGATCGTGACGGGACAACCGTTCGCCCATGCCTGGGTCGACGAACACGACCGCGCCGACGGCGACGTCGCCTGGGCTAGTGGCATTCTGGACGGCAGTCGCGTCTATTACGCCGTTCGCCGTCGGGAGTTCTACCGCTATTTGCGGATTCGGCGGTTTACGCGCTACACCTTGCGGGAAGTCTGGGAGCACAACCAACAATGGGGCACGTATGGCCCGTGGCGCGACGAATACCGCGCCCTGTGCAGGGGGGGACGATGACCCGGATCGCGCCCGGGGTCTATGACGACGACCGCGGCGGGTTGCATATCTACCCGTCCGAACTGTTACGCGCCCACGGGTACGCCGATACGCCCGCCAATCGCGCCATGCTGGTCCGCACGTGGCAGGCGTACGCCCAGGCCCACGGCATCCCCTGCGACGTGTCCGACGACGACGGCGACTTAGGGGCGACTTAAGGTCGCTTTGCTATACTGGACGGCGGTCCCCGTCAGGGTGACGGGTGACCATTCCGAAGGGGCGGGACGGTATGACAGCACAGGAAGTACGCGAATTGGCGGCGGCGGGGGCATTAGCCCGGGCGCGGGCGTTGGTGATTGAATTCCCGGAAATCTGGCCGGCGTTAACCCGACTAGCGAACGGGTCGACGCCGCGGCGCGTCGGGCGTCCCCGGAAAGCGGACGTCGCCGTCACGCCCACCCTATTCGCGGGCGCGGAGTCCCCCGCCGACGTCGCGCCGACCCGCCGCCCACGGCGGCGGAAGTCCCGCATTTCGCGCAAGGGGCGCAAAGCGATTTCCGACGCGATGAAACGCCGTTGGAAGAATGCCGCGACCGCGACGACGACGGCGGGGAAGTAGATGGCGACCCGGGGCGACTTCGTCAGAGAGAACCGCATCGCAGCCACGATCGGCCGGGACACGACCGCGGCGATCTACGCGCGCAAGTCGAACGAACAACGCGGCGTCAGCGAAGAACAGAAATCCGTCGCGCGCCAGATCGACCACGGGACGAAGTTCGCGCAGGGACGGGGCTGGACGATCCCGGCCGACTTCGTCTTTGTCGACGACGGCATTTCGGGCGCGGAGTTCGCCAAACGCCCAGGCGTGCAAGCGTTGCGGACCGCCGCGGGGAAGTACGCGCCGTTTTCGAAAGTGATCGTCCCCGACCTGGATCGCGTCGGGCGCGAATCGGTCGAAACGGCGATGCTCCTGAAAGACCTGGACGAAGCGGGCGTCGAAATCTGGACGTACCTGGACGGGCAACAGATCCGACTCGATTCCCCGACCGACGTCCTGTTGATGCAAGTCCGGAACTACGCGAACGCGATGCAATTGGCGGCGACGCGCAAGCATGTGTTAGACGCGTTGCATCGGAAGGGGGACGCGGGGTATTCGACGGGCGCCAAAACGTACGGGTATCGGTCGCAACGCGTCGACGGTCCCGACGGCAAGTACTCGCATGCGATCAAGGTGCCGATTGACGCGGAAGTGGCGATTGTCCGTCGGATTTTCGATCGCGCCCTGACGGGCGCGGGGTCGTCGCGCATCGCGCGCGAACTCAACACGGACGGCATCCCCGCCCCCAAGGGGGGCGAATTCGGCTGGAACCCCGCCACGGTGGACGACATCCTGGAACGCCCGTTGTACAAGGGGGTCGCCGTCTACGGCAAGACGCGCAAAAAAAACAAGTGGGGGGCGGAACACTACCACCGTTTACCGCGCGCCGACTGGCGATGGATGCCCGGGTGCGCGCCCGCGATCGTCGACCCCGCCGTGTGGGACGCGGTCGCCGCGATGAAAAAAGTGCGGAGTGACCGCTTGAAAGCGAACGGCGGCGGGAAGGGGGGCATGTTGCGCGACGGCGAGTCGAAATACACGTTTTCAGGGTTCGCGCGGTGCGCGGAGTGTGGCGGGACGATGTTTGTCAAACCGCGCCGCAAGTCGATTCGCGACCCGGGCGGGTTGGTCTACGCGTGTTCGTCGTATCAACGGGGATGGGCGCGCGCGGGGCGCAAGTGTACGAATGCGACCCGCGTCCCGATCGGCGCCGTGGACGACGCGATCGTGTCGGCGATCCTGAACACCTTGCGCGTCCACTTCGACCCCGCCCACATTGCCGATCGGATTCTCGCCGACCTGGAACGCCGCCAATCCCAGGCCGGCGTCGCCCGCCTGAAAGCGGAGATCAAGCGGGTCGAGCGCGAACGGGACAATCTGGCGCGGGCGATTGCCCGGGCGAAGAACCCCGACGCCGTCGTCGACCAATTGAACGCCCGCGAAGACGACCTGTCGGGGTTGCGGACCGCCCTGGACGCGGCGACCCGCCAGACGGGGATCACACTGCCGACCCGGGCGAAACTGGTCCGGGACATTGCCGGGAGCCTGGACGGGTTGACGACATCGCTGTCCACCCGGAACGTCCGGGCGATCCGGACCTTGCTACGTCAGGCGTTGGTCGGCGGGGCGTTCCAGTTCACGGTCGCGCCCGCCGTCACGAAGCGGACCCGCATCAACGGGACGAACACGGGCCGATTCGAGATTACCGGGCAACTGGACGCCGCGCCCGTCTTGCACACCCTAGCGGGCATTGATCCACACAGTGGGGCGCGGGGCACCCCGCACACCAAAGTGTGGATCATGCCGATTCGCACCATGGCGGCGTAAATCGCGGGGCGTTCCCCGCCGCCGCCCCCCAGGTCGCCGCCGATCTGGGGGCACTGACGCCCCCCAGGTTCCCGCCGACTTGGGGGGCGTTGCTACGTACGGGTATAGTCCGCCGATGCACGACCGTCTGTTCTATATTCCTCAACGCCGCGGGCGACCCCGAACCCGCCGCTGACGTCGTCGCCTGGGGTGAATGGTTTGAAACCGCAAACCGTGTTGTCCGGTGTACGCGGATCGACGCCGCGGGACATGCGGTCGACGTCCCCCGCCGCGGCGAATCAATCCCCGGATGCGTATACGTGTCGACGGTGTTTCTGGGTCTGGATCACAACTGGACGGCGTCGGGTCCGCCCGTGCTTTGGGAAACCATGATTTTCGACGGTCCCCGGGACGGCGAAACGCACCGCTATCGATCGCGACAACTGGCGATGCTTGGACACGCCGCCGCCGTCGGCAAAGTCCAGCGCATCCCCGCCGTTGGGGATGACCCGCGAACCCCGACCGTATAAACGCCCCTACAAACGCCCGGGAATCCCCCCGGGCGTTTGCATGTCCGACGTCTGACGGACGCCAGGACGGGGGCGCCCCGCGCGACAGCGGGGGTCCCTAGTGTAATCGTCGACGGTCGGCGCGGACATCCCCTTCCGGGGCGGAATAGATGGGACGCCCGCCGCCGGGTCCGTCGACGAACCTGCGATCACGGACCCGGGGCGATCGGCATGACGCCCGCGATCAGATTCCAGTCGGTCATCAACTGTGATTCGATGTCGGCGTCGCCCGCCGCTGTGACGACCGCACTGGCCGGGAAACTGTACGCCGTCGCAAACGCCAGCAGGTTCGGCCGTTCGACCAGCCAATAGCAGATCGGCGGCGTCGCGCCGATCAGGTTCTTGATTGTCTGGTTGGCGTAGTTCCAGCGGACGTCGTGATACGGCGTCGCGGGATCTTCCTGCAAGACTTGCCACGCGACGTTGGCTAGACACGAGCGGACGCGCGTCTGGAACGTCAGGTCCGCCGCTAACGCTTGTTGCGAGTACGAATCATTCGGCATCGCGATCCCCTTCCTGGATTACCGCATCGCGTAGACGCGATGGTGCACGTACGGGGTTGACGGGGGTTTTGGCGGATCCGGTTTGGGCGGGGTCGGGTCCGGCGGCGTCGGGCCGGGATCGGGCGGGACGGGATCGGGCGGGACGGGGTCGGGCGGCGTCGGGCCGGGATCGGGCGGCGGAACGAGCGGCGACAAGGGGACCGCCGTCACGTCGTACGCTTGCCGGCGGATCTGGCCGGGTTGTTCCGCTTCCGACGACGACAGCGCAAACAGGACGACCGTCCCAAACGCGCGCGCCGTGTGCCACGCATCGACGCCGACGGGGACGACGACGATCCCGTCGGTCGACGCAAACGGATGCAGCACGATCCCGACGGCGTCACTGTAGTAGCTCACCCACCATGCCCCGTTGATGTAATGCGCCTGCGGACGCCACGCGCGCCCGACCTGTTGCGGGATCGGCAGACCCGCCACGCGCAGGTAATTCCCTTCCTGCCAAATCGCTTGCCGCCGGCCGACGATGTCCAGGTCATAGGCGTGTCCGGGGGTAATCTGCCATGCGGTCCCGTCGGGTTCGCGACAGATCGTCGGGCCGGTCGATTGGTACTGCGGTTTGTGGCCGATCGCGCCTGTCGTCGCGCCGACGGCGAGTAACCCCGCGTCGGGCGCATGCCAGCCGTCCGACGTGAACAGGCCGCGTTGCGGACCCGTCCCCGCCAACCACCCGGCCCACACGCCGCCGCCGGCATAGCCGCTGTTCCAGCCGGCGGCGTATTGAGGATTAGCCGGATTGAGAACGGCGCGACGGATCGCGCCGGAGGATTGGACATAGACGGACGCGATCCAGTTATCGTCGCCATTGGCGAAAAACGCGCGATCGTCGTCGATCCAGCCGCCCCAGGCGCCGCGCGAGAACGCGACATTGTCGATCGACGCGAATCCGCCGCCCGTCCCGTGCCCGACTTGTTGTCGCCCGTTAATCGTCGACATCGGTCGCCCCTTTCCACGTCCAGAACGGTCCGCCGAATAGGAGATGCCACAGCAGCGATCCGAAGATCGCCCCGCCCAGGATCCGCCAGACCCATCGATGCTTGATGTGTTTTTTGATCCACTGCGACAGATCGGGCCGATGCGTATGCAGCAAATACCAATCAATCGCCAACACGCCGACCGCCAGGGCGACCCAAATCCAGCCGGCGACGTTGGACGCCGCGGGGTCGTCGACGGGCGGGACATCGGGACACTGGATCATTTCGGTTTGGGCACGTACGTCCAGGCGTCGACGTTCAGGTCGTAGCCGTCGCGTTCCAACGCTTTCAGTTTTTGCTGTAACGCCGCTTGGGTTTGCTGAAATTGGATCGTCAGCAATTGCACTTGCGCCTGAATCAACTGCAATTTTTGGACGTCGTTCTGGACCTGGGCATGGGCGAGTTCGCCCGGCGGCGGCGGGATCGCGCCCGGCAACGCCGCGGCGATCGCCGACGGCGCCGCGCCATGGCGGGTCGTCGACGCATAGACGACGGCGACGACGCCCAGGAGTGCGATCCCGATCGCGACGACAAAACGATTGGTCATGATTTCCCTTTCGTGGTCGGGACGATGCGGGCCGGCCCGATCTTCCCTTCGGTAATCAAATGTTGCAGAAGTCGCGCATCCAGAGACGTCGATCCTGGCGCGACGACCAATTCGCGAATCAACCGCGGCGCGTCGGTCCCTTCCGTGTGGACGTCGACATATTCCGTCCCGCGATTGTCGGCGTAGCGGATCGTCAGATTCCAGGACGACCGCACGGGCGGCGGCGATGCCAGCGTCGTCGACGGCGGCGTAAACAACGTCGCGGGGGTCGTGATGGACAGGCCGACGATTTCATAGGCCCGGATCGTCGCGTCCACCGTCCGCGGATGCGTCAATTCGGCCCGATCCTGGGTAAGCGCCAGCAGCACGACGACGACGAGCACGCGCATGTTACTTACCTCTCAAGCGCATTTGTAGAGCAGTCCGTCCGTACTCCCGATGCAGACGTGATTGCCGCCCGGCGTAGCGTACATGTTGGGCATATAGATGTACGTCCCGCTGAACCGCGTCGACCCATCGCTATTGAGATCAAGCGTCTGACTGTTCCCCGCCGCGCCGATATGGGTTTGCCCGTTCGTAATGTTGAACGCCCCGCCGTAACTGTTCGATTGAATCTGGATTTGATCCTGCGCGAAGAATTGGACGTTGCCCGCGACGTTGACGTTAGATCCGGCCGACGAAATTTGGACGTTGGCCCCGCTGAGCGTCATCCACGCGCCCCCGTCCCATTGCAGGCCGATCGACGACCCGTTCCACTTGTACCAATTGCATTGCCCCCCCGTCGGTCCGCTGAGGGAGATCCCGCTGGTATTCAGCGTCGCGCACCCGGCCGTCAGGGTGGAACTCGTAATCGTCGACGACGTGATCCCAACCGCCGACAGATTGCCGGCCGTAATCGTGCCCAGGTTCGCCGTGATCGCCGATAGCGTTGCGACACTTAATTTGTCCGCCGTGATCGTGCCGGCGGCAATGTTCCCCGCGGTGACGGTCCCGGCGGCGAGATTGCCGCCCGTGATCGTCGCGCCGGCAATGTTCCCGCCCGTGATCGTCCCGGCGGCAATTTGCGCCGATGTGATCGTCCCGGCGGCGAGATTCCCCGCCGTGATCGTCGTGCCGGCAATGTTCCCCCCGGTAATCGTGCCGGCGGCGATCTTCGCTCCTGTGATCGTCCCGCCGGCAATGTTCGCCGCCAGGATCGTATTCGCGGCGATTTCGGTCGTCGTGATTGTCCCGGCCTGGATCTGGCCGGCGGTAATCGTGTTGGCGACCAAGCGATCGCCCGTGAGACTGGCGGCGCGAATATGGCCCGATCCGATCTGGATCTGCATTTCGACATCGTCGAAGTAGAGCGTTTGACAGGTCGCGCCCGACGCCCGACACGTGTAGTTATACAAATCGATTGACAGCCAATGGACGTTCGCCGGAACCGTGTACGTAAACTCCCGATGATTCCAGCCCGTCGACGCGACCGAACAATTCCCACAGACGTCGGTAATCGACGTGTAGGCGACGTCGGACCCGCTGGCGGCGGCTTCCCGGACGTAGCGGACGTACCCCTGGGTCGACGTACTTTCATTCAGCCGGACGTACAACCCGGCCGACGTTTGTCCGTTGACGTCGAACGCGATCCGATAGGTTTGGCCGGCGGCGACGGGGATCGCGTAATAGATCAGACTGTTGAACCCGCCGGCCACGGTCGCGATCCCGGCCATCATCGGCCCTTCGGTGCCCAGCGTCGTCCACACGATCGACGCGCTACCGCCCGCGGTATCGTCCTGGGACCAGCCAGCGAGTCCTTCGGTCGCCGTCCGCCCTTCGAACGCCGCATTTTTGATCATGTTGTCGCCAAACCCCGTCGCTTGCAGACTGCCGACCGTGATCGAATTCGCTTGGATGTTCCCGCCGTTAATGTTCGTGACCCCCGACCCTTCGCCGGCAAGTGTCAACGCCACGCCGTCCCAGGCGACGCGCGTCCCGCCCGGCGTCCCCAGGCGAAACTTGTACGTCCCGTCACTGTCGCGCCCGGCCCATAGGCCATTCGCGCCCGTGCCAAACCCCGTCGGGATCGGGTTGCCGATCGCCAGACTTGGCGCCGTCGGCGAGAGACTAATGGTTTTCGTCGCGCCGTCGTACAGGTCTAACGGTAGGCCGGCGATTTCCGCGTTTTGATCGGAGATCCGCACATAGTGACGTCCCGTGAAATCGCCGGCCAGGATCCCGTATTCGCCGACGCCCGTGAGTCCGCGCAGGTTCCCCCAGCGGGTCCGCGGCGTGACGCCATAGGTCGGCGATCCGGCCCACGTACTGACTTGGACATACGGCGTGTTGACGCCGTACGCGCCAACCGCCGCACACCCGTTCACACAGACCGCGGGCGTCGACGTCGCGCCCGACAGCGTGTAGGTAAACGTCGACGCGCCCGTGACCGTGACGACAAACGCGCCGTTGTACGGCGGTTGGGACGCGCCGGAAATCACGACCGTATCGCCCGTCAGAAATCCGTGCGGCGTGTTTGTCGTCGCGGTCGCGGTCGTCCCGGCCGACGTCATGCTGACTAACTGGGTCGGCGCCGTCGCGTTGGTTTCGACGAATCCCTGTCCCGACACGCCGTAGTCCAGGACGATCGTTTTCGCCGGGACGATCGCCGCCCCCGCCATCGTCCCGCCCGTGTTGACGCCACTGCCCCGCGTAAAGGTCCACTGCTGATACGTCGGGTTCGTCGTGTCGGGTCCACTGACGGTCCCGATCGCGTCACTCACGGTTAACGCCCCGCCGCCGCGGGAATACGTATGGATGACAACGGTATCGCCGACGGAGAACAGGGGCGCCGTCGAGCGGGGGCGATATTCGACGCGGAAGTTTCCAGAACTGGCGCCCAGGGGCGGAACCGTGAAATCTTCGGATAACAC
>Ga0126379_10000125_pt1 | contig 36759 bp, 50 predicted proteins | sample PanSoiMetPlot_24_FD_92640 | JGI IMG/M metagenome (GOLD analysis project Ga0126379, IMG submission 92640) | Tropical forest soil microbial communities from Panama - MetaG Plot_24 | ecosystem: Environmental > Terrestrial > Soil > Tropical forest > Bulk soil | place: Panama | collected 2016-02-17
GGCCGAGGGCGCGCTGGCGGCGATCGGGCTTGAGCCCTGGTTGCGCGCCACGCCCAAGTTCGGCGTCCAGCAGCGCGCGCGCTCGTCGGGCATGGGCAAGCGCATCGGCTCGGACATCCTGAAGTTCCTGAGCGGCGACCAGATCGCGGTAGGGCCGGTCCACCCGATCACCTGGAAGGACGCCAACGCGCTCCTCTATCCCGAGGACCAGGCCATGGAGCAGCGGCGGGCCGAGGGGCTGACGCGGGCCGTGCGCGATCCGCGCCTGGCCATGGCGATCCAGAACGTCGCCACCCGCGCGCTCACCTATCTGCAGGGGAAGCTGCCACGGATCGTGATCCAGTCGCTCGCCGGCGACCGGACCGTGAAGCCATCGGCGCTCGACTGGGCTCGGTTTCGGGACGTCTGGGAGGTGGCCAGCAATCCGGAGGTGGTGCTGCGCGCGCTCGCCGAGGGCTCACTTACGCCTGACCAGGTGGAGACCGTGCAGGCGCTCTACCCCTCCCTGTACTCGGCCATCACGCAAGAGGCGGTCAACCAGGTGATCACCATGCGCGCCAAGCGGGCGCGATGGACGCTGAGCCCGGTCAAGGAGCGCCTACTGGCCACGCTCCGCCAGATGGAGGCGGGGAAGCTGGAGCTGGGCGCGGATATCCAGGCGCTCTACGCGGGCAAGGGAGTCTCTGGCCAGCCCGCTCCGGGCCCGGCACCTCCGCCGAGCTCGAAGAGCCTCAAGACCAACACGGCGTCGCGCGAAACGCCTGGTCAGCGCGCCGAGGAGCCAGTGATGTAATGCCGCTGATCGACTCCGCCACTAAGAAGGCGCTGCACGAGAACATCCGCCGCGAAATAGACGCAGGCCGGGATCCCAAGCAGGCAGCCGCGATCGGCTACTCGATGCAGCGGCGGGCGAAGAAAAAGAAGCGCAGCGGCTACTAGAGCCCGAACAGGGCGCGGGCCGTGTTCACACCGTGCGCCGCCCCGCCCACTACGTCGGCAGCGCGCTCCTTCAGGTTCCCCTCGCGAATCGTGTCGGCCATCTTGACGGCGGAGATCAGAGGGACCCCCTTCTCGACCAGGCCCAGCACCAGCTTGGCGACCTCAGAGTCGCCCTCGTTGCGGAGGGCACTCAGCGCGGCTCGGTTGGCAGCGCCGCCGATGATCTGCTTGGCGGGCTTGGCGATGAGTCCACCAGCCACCGAGGCGGCGGCCGTGACCGGGCTGTGCGCCAGTAGCGCGAGCGTAGCGGCAGCGCTACCGGCACCGTGGCCCAGGTTGAAGTGGAAGCCCTTGCTGCCCTCGGCCTTCGCGGCCAGGCGGTCACGGAGGGAGTTGGCGGTCGCGATATCCTGATCGATGGTCGTCAACGCGGTCGCCGCCCTGCGCGCCTCGGCCCCACCCTCGCTGCCGACCGCCTCGATGTGCTTGGCCAGGTAGTCCGCCAGGAACTGCCGCACCTCGGGGTCCTTCTCGCGCGACACGAGCTCGCGGAGATCCTTGGTCGGCGTAACAGCGTGCTGAAGGTCATCCACGCGGCGGCCCAGCTGGCCATCCGCCTCCACGAGGCGGCTCGTCTTCCAGCGGTCGCCAATGTCGCGGGCAGCATCGCGGAACTTCTTAACCTCGGGCCCCATGCGAGGCTGCTTATCCAGCTGATTGGCATGCGCCTCCATGGCGTCCACCAGCTCGTTAGTCTTGAAGCCTCCGCTGCCGTTCTCGGCGCGGTAGTCGCCCAGCGCCCCGACGCCCTCCCGGTCGATCGTGTCGAGGTGCGGGCGCGCGGACTCGTCCATGGCCTTGACCCGCTTCTCGAGAATCTGGGCTCCCTTTTTCGGTCCCCTCGTGAGCGCGTCGGCGACATCGTTGTCCCGCCTCACCAGCTCTTCGGCCGCCGCCGCCTCGTCCTCGCTCAGGTTCTTGATCGCCCCGACGACTCGCTTGGGAGCCCCGCGGGTCAGGAGGCGCGCGCCGCCGGTCAGGGCGGTCCCAGTAACCGCGCCAGCCACTCCCTGCTTGGCCGCCTCCTCCGCAGCCTCTCCGGCGCTCTTGCCGTGGGAGAACGCCTCGCCAGCGCCGGTCGCGGCCCCATAACCGAATCCCGATGTCGCCGCCTTGGCCAGCGGCGCGGCTCCCCGCATGAACCCCACCTCGGGGATCGCGGCAGCCTCGCCTACGCCGCGGACCAGGGCCGTGGAGGTAGTCGCCAGGGGATGCTGCTCGCGGGCCTGGTCCAGAGCGGCCGCTCGTCCCGCGCGGCGCTGCTCGAACGTGAGAGCGCGCTCCTCGGGGGTGTAGAGGCCACGAATGCCTGGAATCTTGGTGGCCAGCGTGTCGGTCGCGGCCCCGAAGATCGGACCGAGCCCGAAGACGTTGGAGCCCTCGCGCGCGATGGCGTCGATGACGCCGCGGTCCTCAGGAGGCTTGGGGGCCTCGGGCCCGAGCAGACCCAGCTTGCGCGCCTGGTCTGGCGTCAGGGTCTCAGGCAGATCACCCGCGGCAGGGGTCGGCGTAGGCGCAGCCGCCGGGATCAACCCCAGCTTTTGAGCCTGCTCGGGGGTTAGCGTTTCGGGCAAATCGTCGGCCGCCATCGGCTAGCCCTTCACAAGATGGTAGTTCCCGTCGGCCCCCAGCTCATAGTGGCCCTTGCCATGGCCGCTGATTGGGATCGTCTGGGGCGTCGCAGGGGCGGCTGCCTTCGGTGCGGCGGGCGCGGCAGGCGCTGGGACCTCGGCCTTCGTCTTGCCGCGCGCAGGGATCCCCTCCTCGTTGCCGCCATAGCCGCTCATGCCCGCGAAGTGCCGCTTCTCCAGGTCCGCGTAGTAGGGCGAGTCGCTGAACCCCTCTTTAAACTCCTCGTACTTCTCGCTGCCCAGGCGCTGCAGCTCCGCGTAGGTCGCTTTGAGCGCCTCCTTGACGTTGGCTTTGGTGGTGTCGCCCCAGCCGCCGGTGTCGCCGCTCTCCAGGCGATCCTGAAACTTCCCTTTGAGCCCACCGAGGTGGCTCCCAAATTGGGCATAGGCTCCCTGGGTCACGGTGCCGCCGCCGCGCGCGGCGATGATCATCTTGTCGAGGACCTGCTGCTGGATCGCCGGATCCGTGGGGTGCTCATCCAGGAGCCGCATGGAGGCGCGCAGCTCCTCTTGGCCCTTCTTGATCTTGTAGAGCCCTTCTTTGTCGGCCCAGGTCTTGGCCTCGTTGGTGGCCAGCCGGCGATCCTGCAGGGCGAGACGCCTCTCGGCGAGGTCGGCACCCTTGCCGTGGGCCGCGAGCTGCTTGTTTAGCATCGCGCGCTGGTTGGCCTCGCGCGCCTTCGCCTCGCGCTCGCGCTCCGCCATCTCCTCCTGGCGCGAGTGGATCTTCTCGTCGTACTCGGACTCCTTCTGCAGGGCGTGCAGGTAGGTCTCGTTGCTCTGGATCTCGGCGGCGGACATCCCGCGCCGCTCCAGCTCCGCCTTGGTCTCCTGAGCGATCGTCTTCCAGCGAGCCGCAAACAGGGCGTCGTTGTCGTTCTGGGCCGCGCGGTGGTTCGCCTCCATGTCCTGCATCCCGTAGCGGGCCTCCAGGACGTCCTCTTTCGCGGCGGCGACCTTGGCCTGCTTGCGCCGGTAGTCGTCCTCCATCATCTGGTCGAGCGCGATCAGCCCCTGGTTCCGGGCCTGGCCCACCTGCCCGATCTTCGCCGCCCCAGCGTTCTGCAGCCCCTGCCCGATTGAGCCCAGGGCGATCATCAGCGCGGCCCAGACCCTGTCGCCGGTCCCTTTCCCCTCGAAATAGCCCTTGGTGAGGTCCTTCTCCGCCTCCTGATGCGCGAGCTTGCGTGCCTCCATGGCGGAGGTCCGCTCAGCGCGGTCCTTGGCGCGGCTCTCAGCCGCGACCTGGGCGGCAGCGGTCTCCTGGTCCTGAAGGGCCTTCTCCTTATCGGCCTGCTTGATCTTCGCCTGGGCCGCGATCTTGGCCAGGTCCGTCTTGTGCTGGTCGACCTCCCCCTCGTAGGCGGTCAGCTTGCGGTGGTAGTCGATGTCGTTCTGGACATCGACCTTGGGGTCGCCGGTCTGCTTGGGCGGGGTGGGCGGGGGCCCTAGCGGCTTGAGGACAATTTCCTGCTCCTCGGGCTTCCCGCCGCCAGGGGGGACTTCGCCGGTCGGCCCGGGAGCCGTAGGCGTGGGGGCCAGCTCGGGGCCTGGCGGCGCGAGCTCGTCCCCCTGGGGGGTAGGGGCCAGGCTGGGCGTCGGTACGCCTACGGGCGGCTCAGCGGCCTGGGCGGGGGTCACGAACTGGGGCGTCTGGAGGGCGTCCGCGTTCTCCTCGTCCTCCGGCCGGATCAAGTCGGGCAGGGGCCCCGCGACGTCGCTAGGGTCCATCCCGTAGGTCGCCATCAGGCTGCCTTCCGGCTGCGACGGAGGGCTTGGGCCGACATGGCCAGCGCCGCGCCCAGGGCATTGCCGACGTCGAGCCGCAGCCGCCCGTCGCCGCCCCGGTCAACCATGGCGCGCCCAGCGGGCCCGCCGCGGAGGGCGTCCTGCGCCATGATCCCCACCCGCGGCCCCGGGGCCGCCCCAGGTACGGAGGTGTCCCGATACCGGAACGTGAACCCCTCCAGGGCGTCCGCCAGGCGGTCCAGGTTGGCGGGCGCGATGTCCGTCTTCTCGCGGACATCCGAGAGGGCCTTAATGACCCCAGGGGCCGCGCCGACGATCCCCCCGGCAAACTGCAGCTTGGCCGCCTCGTCCTTGGCCTGGGCGTCGGCAATCGCCTTGGCCGCGTCCAGCGAATACCCCTGGGCCTGCAGCTGCGCCATCAGCAGGTCGTGGCGGTCTTGCTGGTTCAGCTGGGCCTGGGCGGTCGACAGGTCCTGCTCGTTGCCGCGGATCCCGGCCAGCGCCCCGGTCAGCTGCTGGCGGGCGGTCGCCTGCTCCTGGGCGCGGAGAGCGCCCGCGTCCTCCCGGGCCTTGGCCGCGACATCCTGGGCCCCCATCTGGGCCCGCCGCAGGACCGAGCCCGGCGAGTGCCCGCCCTGCAGAGCCGCCGCCAGGCCGAACTGCTGCGCGCCCGCGCGCGCGGCCATGTTGCGTCCCTGGATCTCGGCGGCTGAGGGGACGTTGCCGGTCGCCGCGTCCTGGAGCCCGGTTAGGTTCTGGAACTGCAGCCGCCGAGCGGCGTCGATGAAGTCGGGGCCAGTCGGCTGCCCGGACCCGCCAGGCCCAGCCCCAGGCGGCGCAGCGGCCCCGGTAGGAGTACCACGAAACGCGGACTGGCCGGTCGGGCCCGGGGCCACATCACCCTGCGCGGGCTGCACGTTGGGGCCTCCAGGCGCAGGGTTAGTGCCCGCCGGAAACGGCGTCCCACGCTGCTGGGTCATCGTGGTCGCGCCCGCTGGGGGATGAGCGGGCGGCGGTGCCATCGGGCCCATGGCCATGGGCGGGGCCGCCGCAGGCGGAGGCGCGGTGGACGGAGGGACAGCGGTCGACGCGGGCCCATACCCAGCGCCTACGGCACCGCCCCGCTCGATCTGGTTGGTGATGCGCCCGCGCTCCTGGCCATAATTGCTGGATAGCTGGCCCAGCTGCCTTTGCTGATCGGAAAGCCCGGCCGTATCAGGACCGCCGAACAGCCCGCCGATCGCGCCGCCTACCTTCTTGGCGTCCTCGGCATACGAGCCGAGGGTCGACTGGCCGGTGATGTCCTTGACCGCCTGGCCCGGGTCGTACGAGAGGAGGCTCTTGCCGGCCCGGAGCGTGGGCGACCAGAGCGGCATCGCGTAGTCGAAGGCCTTGCCAAGATCGAAATCGAAGGGGATCCCAGCCATACCCCCGTGCCGCGAGTTACGTAAGGCGCGCCGTCGGGGCGTACAGCTTACGCAGGCCCTGCTTGATCCCTACGATCAGCGAGATGCCAGTGACGGCCATGGCGGAACTGTCCCCAGTTGCCACCTCAAACATCACCAGCTGGAAGCTGGAGACCTTCTCGATGCGGGGCCGGAGCTCCCAGGCCCACACCACCTCGGTGGCTTGCATGAGCCGCGATTTATTGATCCCGACATCGGTGTCGGCGTCTCCGTTAATGAACATCGAGACGTGGATCGTGTGGTCCTGGCGGGTGAGCCCCACGCCCTGGATCCGGTACAGGCGCTCGTATCCGCCTACCTGAGCCATCGAGACCCAGGGGGTCGAAAGCCCCATCGTGTAGATGGCAGCGCCCTCCAGATACGAGCTGTTCGACTCGGCGTAGACTGCGCCGTTCCAGTACGCGCCCAGGTCCCGCCAGACGGTGGCGGTGTTGGCAGGCTGCAGCTCGTAGACCGACCAGGCCCAGGAGACATAGTCGAGGACCAGCGTGAAGCCCGCGATGCTGTAGAGGCGGACCTGGTTCTGTTGGGCGATGTTGACCGCCGCCGAGATCTGGAGCGCGTTGTAGAGGTCGCGCAGCGGCTGCCCGATCTGGGTGGTGCCAGGGATCGGCGAGCTGACCGACAGGCCGCGGTCGAGCATCTGGTAGCTGCTGCCCCCCTTGAAGATCACGCCGTGCATGAACGTGACGACCGACTGGGGGTTCTCGGTCCCGATGCCGATGGCGACGGTGGCAATGTTGAACCCACCGTTACCAGCAGCGTCCGGACCATCGCCGCTAATGACATAGATCCGGCCCTTCTTGAAGACGACCACGCGGTCGTCGAGCGCGGCCAGGGCCGTGATGGGCGTGGCGTCGACCTCGCGCAGGTTGATAACAGTGTCCTCCGAGAAGCGCGGCCCCTGTCCATCTACGAACAGCGTGGAGGGCCACAGCCGGGTTGGGTCGCCAGCATCGACGATCCACAGGCGGTTCAGGGCGTTCAGGACCAGCGAGGTCGGCGGCAGGGCGTCTGCCTGCAGGATCCCGCCCTCGGTGTAGAGGGGCAGTGCGCTCGCGATGTCGGAGTCTGCCCGGCTGTCAGTGATGGTCCCGCTGGTGGCGTTGATCGAGTTGGCCTGCTGGGTAATGAGCGTCAGCTCCTCCGATTCGTTGGCCGCGGATCGGTAGATCTCGATCGAGAGCGTCGACGGATCCCAGCCGGACAGGTTCAGGTACTTAAAGACGATGTCGACATGGCCGTCGCCGCCGCCGAGAGTCACATCGAAGGGGAGCGATGGGGCCGAGCGCCAGACGTTGCCGTTGTTATCCCGCCGCACGAACACGGTCTGGTAGCGATAGGTCGCCCCAGCAGTCATGCTGCCGAGCGCCCCGGGCGTGATCGAGATGATCTCCGGCGCGTAGGGGAAACCGACCTCTCCGTAGTTTTTCCCGTCGAACTGGCAGAGCTGGCCGCCGGTGGCCACGAACAGCGAGTCGATCGCCTCGACGGGCCGCCCGACCGGTGCAACGGTGCCTGAGACCGGATAGCTGAGGGTCAGCGTGCTGGCCCCGCGAATGAGGTCGACGGAGCTGGCCACCGCCTCGACCTCGGTCACGTCCGTCAGCGCGATCATGAAGCTGTTCGAGCTGGATGCTGCCTGCGACTGATAGCCTCGGCCCGGCGGATAGGCCGATTCACGGTAGGCCGTGGCGAGCGGCGCGGGATAGGTGCCGGTCGGCCAATCGGGCCGGACCGCAAACAGGCTGTCGCCTGCCCAGATGAGAATGTTGACCGAGCCCTGCTTCCACGCCTTGCTGGCGAGCTTGGCCCACTTGTAGATCATGGTCCCGGTGCCGCTGATGCCTTTCCAGATTTGAGGGACCGTGCCGACGGCGTCGATGTACTCCCAGACCGCCTCGATGGTCGCGGCACCCGTGGACGTGTTGTAGGCGGTCGCGCCGTTGTTAGTGGCGGTCTTGGCCTCCGCGCCCGCGTACAGCACCGTCGTCGTTACGGCCTGTTGGTTGCCGCCCGAGGTGGTCAGGTTGAAGTGGGAGCGAGCGCCGTTGGTGGTGTCGAACGAGACGATGCTGCGGGCGGTGCCACCGCCGAAGTTCAGGACGTACGTGAACATCAGGTTAGGCACGACCGTCGCGGCGGCAGCGTCCTTGACCGTGTAGGTCGTGAAGGCCAGGCCGCTCGTGACCAGCGTTTCCAGCAGGTTGCCGCCAGCGTCCTTGAACGCGACCGCAAACCCGCCGCCGGTCGTGGTCGTGGCGTCAAACACCGGATCGACAGCCAGGGCGGACAGGATCGTCTCCGTCGGCGTGGTGCCGATGGTCGACAGGTTGAAGTCGACCATCGTGAGCCCGGTCGCCCCGATCGTGAGTCCGATGGCGTGGCCCGAGATGAACACGCAGTGCGGGTGGGTGGTGCCAGCTTTCTCGTAGGTCTGCACCTTCTGGCCGCTGACCTGGTCGATCAGATCAAAGACGGAGTTTCCCGGGCCCCGCTCATAGCCGACCAGGATGTAGCCAGAGCCGATGGCCACGTCCGAGCCGACGTAGACCGAGCTGACCAGGGAGCCGCTGCGGTTGATCGGCGTCTCGGTCGTTGCCACGGGTCCATCGAGCCCCGACCGCACGGTGCCGCCGGTCCCAGACGCGGCCCACTTCTGGGCGTCCGGCGAGTACACCGCGATGGGGGTCCCGCCGCTATAGCCGATCGAGGTGAGCGCCTCCTTGTAGGTGGCCAGCTGCCAGGACGTGGAGATGGTCCCGCCAGCGGTGGTCGTGTTGACCAGGGCGGTCGCGCCCTTGCGCTTGACGATCTGCCCCGTCCGGTCGATGTAGGCGTTGAGCAGGCCCAGCGTCCCCTCGCCGATGGGCAGCACCAGATCGGCGTAGTCGCGCCGCAGCCCTTTGCCGAGGGGGACGAAGACGGTCGACTTGCCGAGGGGCATCACCCCGTGCCGCGCGTACGATTGGGCTCAGACGTATCCGTACTTTGCGCCGGTCGTTCGGTTGTAGTCGCAGACGATGTCGGCGTCGGCGCGCGCGAAGTCGAGGATCCGGACGCTGGCCACCATGGCGTTGTTATTGGCCCCGCCCGAGAACCCGCCAACGCGGGTGCGGCCCCCTCCCGTTGCAGCGCTGGTCGTGGGCAGCGTCGCCACCTTGACGCCGTTGATCCAGAGGTCGATGTTGAAGTTGCCACCACCGCTGGATTGCCGCCGCACCGCCAGGTGGTTGAGGCGGAGGCGCGGGCCGATGTCGACGGGCCCCGGGAAAGCTGTGTTGATGGCGAAGTCGGCCCAGGACCACCCGGTGTTGCCGTAGTAGATGGCGTATCCGAGCGTGTCGTACTGGACGAAGGTCTGAACCGTGGTGGCGAAGATGTCGTTTCGGGTCCGGTACAAAAACTCGATGGTCATCTCGCCAGGCAGATCAAACGCCGACACGTTGGGCGCGATCAGGTCGTTGCCAGCGGCATGGAAGTCATAGCCCATGATCGACGTCCCGAACGTGTCGAGCGTGGCGTAGACCGCACTGCCCGAGACGAGCGCCAGATCGCGCGCGTTGCCGGAGGTGTCCGCGAGTGTGCCGTTCAGCTGCCACAGGGCGACGGTGCCGCTGATGTTCGGGTGGTAGCCGATGTCGCCCAGGCGGCAGGGGTCCTGGGTGCCGCCCCACGCTGGCCCCTGGATCGCCATCCCGCCGCCGAGCATCAGGAGAATCTCGCGCGAGCCGTGCTGAACGAGGCGATCACCTGAATGGCATAGGTGGTCCCGCTGGCGTTGCTGAAGTTCAACGAGATGTCGCCGCCTGAGGTAGCAGCCGCCAGCGTGAAGCCAGCCCCGTAGGTGTGGCAGACCGTGTCTGGGATCAGGTGCGTGGCCAGGGCCGCCGCGTTCACGGACACGCGAATGAACTGCGTCTCCGAGAAGATCACCGTCCCATCAACAGCCCAGGCGGTGGCGGTGGCGGTCACCCAGTAGTGGTGGCCTGCATCGAGCGCGACCGTGGTGATGTGCGTGGTCCCGTTGGCCAGCAGATCCGACTCCTGGACCGATGGCACCAGCTCCTGGACCACGCCCTCGCCGCTGCCCGCGAAGCCCGCCGAGCCCGACCACACGGTCTCGCCATCGGGGCCCAGCACCAGCACCTGCCCGCCGTCGCCGGTCTCGGGGCGGCCCACGAAGGCCTGGGTGAGCGAGTCGAAGCTGCGGCGGACCGCCAGGATGATCCGGTCCAAGATCGTGCTGCCCCCCGGGCTCCCCGCCGAGACCGGAGGTCGGAACGGGACCATCTGGTTCATCCGCCCCAGCCTACGTCGGTGATCGTGTGCGGGTTTTCGTCCTGGACGGCATCATCGAGCATGTCCGCCCGCATCTCCTGCAGGCGCACGTCGAGCGTAGCGCGCGTGTCGCTCTCCTCGCGCCAGAGCCCGCGGCGGCCCGCCTGCAGCTCCAGGTACTCGACCCACCGCTCCAGGTTGGTGTCCAGGTGCCAGGCGGCGTCCGTGGGTCCCGTGGGGAGGGTGGGCGCAGGGACGTAATAAACGCGATAGTTCGCCGCCGCGATTTCCTGGGGCTGGATCTGGAGGTTGGAGCCCAGTACGTGATAGCGGCGGTTCGGGCACCAGGGGATGGCCTTGATTGGGAGACCCCACCACGCGAACGAGTAACCCATATACGCGGCCCGCTCTTGGAAGTTGAACGGGCGGAGGGCCAGGCGGTTGAACGTGTCGGGGTCGGAGTCCACGCCCTTTACGCGCCGGAAGGTGGGCGTCAGCGTGGTGAGGTCGAAGCTCGACGAGCTCCCGGTCAGCGTGAAGTCATGGGTGGCGTAGAACGTGTCCCGATAGGCGTTGGCCACCCAGCCGTGCAGCTCGACGATCGCGTTCTTGATGTGCCGATACCACTCGGCGTCGTCGATCTGGTCATCGTCGATCTTGTCCGCCGTCTGTTTCGCGGCGAGGATCAGGTCAGCAATTGCAACCGCCACAGCGCCACCCGGGCACCGCGGTCAGCAGTGCTCCATCAGGTCTTTGAACGCGTCATAGGCTTTGTCGGAGTCGACCCCCTTGACGCCGATGGCCCGGAGAAAGTCGGACATGGCGGAGACTCCCGCCGCCTTGTCGGCGTCCTCGTCCTCCGACTCGGCGTCCGACTCGGGCTCGTCGCCCGCATAGTCCTCGCTCCCCTTCCCTTTCATCTTGTCAGGGGAGGGGAGCCCGATCGCGATGAAGCCCTTCTTAGCCATGGTTCACGCGTCGAATCCAATCAGGGTGAGGTGCACCTTGGAGCCGTCGGCAAACGCGGCGTCCGCGCCGGAGCTGGCGAGGATCCCCTGGACGTACAGGGTCTGCGTGCCGACGTTGCGCGCGTTGCAGGTGTTCGCGTTGGTGTTGCCGAAGGCCGTGTCGTCCGGCCCCTGCAGCACGCACCCCACCACCACGACCCGCTTAAAGGCGCGGTGGAGGGTGACGGTGAAGCGACCGGTCTTCGCGGCGGTGGCTGCCACCGTGAAGCCACTCAACGACGTGCCGTCGGAGGCGGACACGGCGTTGGTGGTGATGGTGAACCGCCCCGACATGATGACCGGCAACGTCGCCGCTGCCCCCTGGCAAACCTGAATCCCGGTCGTGACTTGGTAGGACATCGTCCCCCTCTTAGGTGCGGGTCGGCAGGATCAGCCGGCCATTCCAGCCCGGGGCGTGGCACTTCAGGTTGGCGTAGTAGCCGCAACGACCCGCGTACGCGTCCGCCCCGGACATACGCAGGAACTGGTTGCCGTCCAGGTTGAGGATCTTGGGAACCATCCCCAGCGAGATGACCTCCCAGGTATCCCGCTGCAGCGCCCAGACGTCGTTGATGTCGCAGAAGCGATCCTCGACGACCTCGGCCCCCTCGAACTTGAACGACTCAAACGCGATGTAACCCGTCGCGCTCTTGATCTCCGACCCGCTGTAGCGCCCCTGGCTCTGCAGGATCTTGCGCAGGTCCGCCGCGCGGTTCGGGTTCATGATGATCAGATCGACCGCTCCGCCGAGGCGGTTCACCTCCGCGGTGATGTCGATCGTGCCGTTCAGGATGTCGCCGCCGGTCGTCGACTGGTCGATGCACACCCCGTAAAAGGCGCTCGACTTGCGGCGGTCCCAGCCCGGGAACAGGTCATTGGCCGAGCTCGGCGCGGTGGATGGGATCCACGCGGGCAGGCCCGACATCTTGTAGCGCGTGGAGACCGAGGAGACTTGGCGGTCGCCCTCGCCGATCACAACGTCGCCAACCGCCAGCAGCGCGATCGTGGACATGGCGGCCGTCCAGGTGACCGTGCCAGCCGTCAGGTTCACGCTGTCGACGGTGAGCGTGGCACCAGCGGCTCGTGCGTCGCCGGTCTCACTGGGCGCGAAGAAGTAGGTCTGGCCGCGGTTGAAATTGACCGCCGATTCGCGCTTGGCCAGCGTCATCACCGTGGAGGTGACCGAGCTGGTCGAGGCGATCGTGCCGACCGTGCCGTAGCCCGACCGGAACAGGTCCACCGAGGCCTGGCGTCCGACCTTGCGTAGCGCGGAGTCGATCGAGAACTGCAGGGTCGGCATGAAGGCGTTGAGGTCACCCTTGGCAGCCTCGATCGCCATCCCCTTGATCGTGAAGCTCGCGAAGTCCTCGATCAGAGGCTCCGCGACCTGCACGCCCTGGATGCCGACGGTTCCGGCTTGGGTCTCAGCGACGAACATGTCGTGCGAGCGCCCGCCGACGTCGTCCGAGATCACCGGATAGTTGACCGTTGATCCGCCAGCGTTGGTGTCCTTCCCCAGGAGCGCAAACGTTGGGCTCTTTTTGAACGCGAGGGTCTCAACGAACTTGGGCGAGTAATGGATCTTGAGCAACGGGGCCGCGTTGCTCATATCGATAGCGACGTTGGGCGCAGCCATCTCCCGGCTTCCTTGCCGCCCACCTCGGGCAGCTGTTTCGTGTTAGCCCCTGTCGCTATCGGGGAGCGGCGCTTACGCTGGTGCGCCGTTTCGCCAACGTGCCGACTGTTACGAAACCGGAGCGGAAGGCTTGCCGTACCGGGCGAGAATCGCGGCCATGCGGGCTTTGCCGTCCATCGGCAGCCCGTCGTCGCCATCGGGCTGTGGCGCGGAGGTGCGGGTCATGCCGTTGGTGAGCGCCGAGGGTGGCTTGGCGGGCTCGGGCTTCTTACGCGGCCCCATCCCCTCGTCGGACAGGTACTTCTCGACCTTGTCCGCGATCATCCAGACGATCTGATCGGGAACGTCTCCGTGGAGCTTGTAGTAGGCCTCGATCTCGCCCCAGATCATCTGGTGCCCGAGCGCGCCGGTCGCGCGATCGTGTTTGGGCGAGGCGTCGATCGCCTCGAACACCTTTTTCTGGGCGGACTCGATCCGTTCGGCGCGGGCATCGGCCGCCGCCGCCTCATCCTCCTGCTTGAAACGAGCCTCGATGGCGTCCAGCCGCTTGGCCTCGGTGGGGGCCGCGTCGTCCCCCGGCGAGTCCACCAGGGCCTTGAGGTACGTCTTGACGTCCGGGTAGCCGCCCAGGCGCAGCAGGGCCGCCGGGTTGCGCTGCACCTCACTCCGAAGGTCGTCGTACTCCTTGGCGCGCGCCTCCAGCGCCTTGGCGCGGTTCTCGCGCTCCAGGGCGCGCTCAGCGCGCTTGGACGCGGCGGCCAGGATCTTCCGGGCCTTGGCTATCTCGGGCGTTTCAGCGGCGGCTGCGGGTGGCTCCTCGCCCTCGGCGGGCTTGGCGGGCTCTGCTGGCTCCGTTGGCGCTGCTGGCGCGGGTTCGGTAGGGGCAGGCGCTGCAGGGTCCGCGGCAGGCGTTGGATCGGCAGGGGTAGTTTCATCGCTCATTGTTTAACTTCCCGAACGAGGTTTGGATGGCGCGCGCCGCGATCCGCCATTCGAGGCAAAGGCGGCGAGTAAGCGGGCGATCGTCGGTGGACATGGCAGCCACGAGGTCGCCGCATTCCTGCAAGTAGTGATAGAAGCCCAGCGATAGACGAACCGTCGGCCGCGTGGCCTCAACGGGAGGGGCGCACGGTTGCGTGGGCTCCTCAACGTCGTCCTCGATTCCCGGGATCATGCCGCCGCCAGTTGGACCGGCGGGATCGCGCCAGCCTCGGGGGCCGGAGGAGCGCCGCCGCCAGCGCCAGGAGGAGGCGCTGCCTGCGCCTCAGGGCCACCCGCAGCCGCCGCTCCCACCACGCCATTGATCTTGCCTTGCAGCCGCTTGACCTCGTCGAGATACACGCGGAGGAGGTCGAGGTTCTTCTCGGGAACGTCTTCGAGCTCGCCGAGCTTCAGGTAGCGGACGCCGTTCTTGAGAGCCAGGGCCAGGTTGTCGTACTCGGTCGGCAGCTCCGCCTTCCCGTCGATCAGGATGTTCTCGATCTGCTGCGAGATGCGCATCTCGGCGGCGCGCTCGAACGAGAACTCCGCCTCCGGATCCAGGTCGTCGAGCGCCGCCTGGGCGCGGTCCTGATCCCACACCCCGCCGCGCACCAGGTTGGTGACGGTGTCGATGCGGTCGGCCGGAGTCTGCGACAGCAGGTTCTCGGGCCAGGTGTCGACCACGAAGTCCGTCTCCGTGAGGTCCGCGACCTCGGACCAGTCGATGGTCTGCAGGAACCTGTAGCCCGGGACCTTGGCGACGACCGAGTACGACTTGTTAGAGCCGTAAACGAGCTTGGCCATGTTGACCGCGATCTTGGCCAGCTCGACAAAGAACGCCTCGTAGCGGGCCTGCCGGACCGCCAGGCGGTTCTGCTGGATCTCCATCGAGGAGCGGACCGCCTCGCCGGACTCGAGACCGGCTTCGCGCTGCCCAGCCGCCGCGTTCTGGTTGATCCCGCACAGCTCGTAGGCCTGCTGGACGTGCTGGTTGAGCATGTCGTAGGGCTCGCGCGACAGCGCCTGCACGGTGAGCGCCTGGGGCGCGCCGCCGGTCCCCTCGATGAACGAGCCGATGTCGTTGCTGATGCCGCTGCGGTTGATCTTGGCCCCCTTGGGGAGCCACCACCGCGGCACGCACGCCAGCTTGATCGAGCGGTGGATGCGGGTGAGGAGGTTGTCGATCATCAGCTGGATGGGCGCGACGCCCTCAGCCAGCGAGCGACCCCACACGCCCGTGATCGCCGGATCGCTGACCAGCAGTACGAAGGGGACCCACTTAAACTTCCACTTCTCCTTGCGCAGCAGACAGCCGGGCTCATTGCCTGGGATCACGATGGCGTGGAAGCCGTCTTTGCTGGGCAGGGAGCGGCGATACAGCTCATAAACAGGGACCATCCGCGTGTTGAGACCGTTGCCGCTGGGGTCCTCGGAGCGGGCGTGGATGATCGCCATCTGCTTTTCCGGCGAGTCGCCAAACTCGTCGAGCAGGACCGTCTTGTCGATCAGCCGCTTGCGCCCGATGACCTGGGCATTGTTGAAACCGTTAAACCCTGCCGAGGCGTCGATCAGGATCTCGGTTGGGAGGATCCGCTCGATCTTCACGCGGCCGTCGTAGTGGCAGACCTGCAGGACCCCGCCTCCCATGAGCGCGTCATCCACGCAGACCATGCGGCCCAACTCATAGACGTCGTTCTCGGAGAAGATGCCGTCGTTGAGGTACTGCATCTTCTTGACCGCGCGGTGGGTCCGGCCGGTGCCGCCGGAGGCCAGGAAGCGAGGACGCGGGCGCGAGCGCGAGATGGTCGCCGCGTACGCCGAGATGACCGACCGCAGGACGTTCCAGACCTTGCGGTCGTAGAGCGTCCACAGGGGGACCATCGTGGACGTGGCCCCGACGGGCATCAGGGGGACCGCGGCGTTCTCGTACATCGCCACGTGGGTCGCGGCGGTGGCGCGGCGCATGATCTCGGACGCTGAGTCCTCGACCGCGCGCGAGTACTCGAAGGCATAGCGAGCGCGCAGCTCGTCCGGCACCTCCTCGGCCCAGAAGTCGATGTCAGGCTGGGCGGGCACCATGGGCTAGGACCGTTTGCCGTTGGCCTCGACGATGGCCGCCGCTGCTTTGTCGATCGCCTCCTGGTAGGCCTTCCCAGGATCGAAGTCCTCCTCCTCGGGGCCGCCCGCCGCCATCTCGGCGGACCTGGGCTGCGGCCAGGCGGGCTGCAGCTCTAGGCACATCTCGGGCGTCTCATACTTGGTCACGCCGTGCGCGCGGAGAGCGCCGAGGAGCCCGAGCAGCGCCTCCAGGTCGTCGTTGGACATCAGTCCGGGTGCCGCCTGTTACGGATCGGGCGGCACGCTGGCGATGCAGCCGCGTCTCACGAAGGCCGAGGCAGCCAAGCGAGAGCTGGACCGGCGTGCGCGACGGGCCCGCTTTGATCCTATCGCCATCTGTCACCCCAAACAGGCGGCGGTGGTGGCGGACCCGTCGCGCAACCTGGTCGTGGTCGCCGGTCGGCAATCGGGCAAGTCGTTCGTGGCGGTGCTTTGCGCGCTCCTGTGGGCTCGTTCAACCGAGCGCTGCAACGTTGTCTACGTCTCCGCGACGTACGCCTCGGTCAAGAAGATGGCTTGGCAGCCGTTGCTGGCCATAAACCGCGAGTACGCCCTCGGCGGCCACCCCAACTACACCGAGCTGTCGATGTCGTTCCCCAACGGCTCGACGATCTACCTGCTGGGCGTCGACTCCGAGAAGTCAGCCGACAAAGCCCGCGGCATCCCGCGCCTGGTGGGCGCGATCGTCGACGAGTGTGCCCGCTACGACCCCGATGTCCTCCGATACCTGCTGCGTGACGTGATCCGGCCGGGTCTCAGGCCCATGGCGGGGCGGATCATGTTGGCCGGGACCCCGAGCCCGCTCGGGAAAGTGGGCCCGCTGTGGGAGGCCCGCGAAAATCCCGCGTTTTCGCACCACACCTGGGACGCCTACGACAACACCAAGGTCGGGACCCGCGAGCAGATCGAGAAGATCATCGAGGACGACCTCAAGACCGAGCTCCAGGGGCGCGAAGGGGCGTGGTTCCGACGCGAATATCTCGCGGAATGGGTCGTGGACGAGGAGTCGCGCGTCTATCACTTCGACGAGGACCGCAACACCTACGACCAGCTGCCCAACGACCTCAACATGTTCGCGTGCGCCGGCGACATCGGCGTGCGGGACGCCGACGCCATGGCCATCGTGGGCTGGAACGACGACCGGCCCGACCTGTATCTGGTCGAGGAGGTGATCCGACGCGGCCAAGACGCGCTCGATATGGGCGTCGAGGTCGAACGGGTGTGGAACACATTCAATCCGATCGTGCTGGCCTTCGACGGAGGCGGCGGTGGGCTCAAGACGATCCTCACCATCCAGCACCTCTACCCCAACGCGCCGATCAAGGCGGTCGACAAACCCAACGTGAACATGCAGGTCAAGGCCTTGAACCAGCTCCTGCGCCGCCTCAAGGTCCGGCGCGGGTCTCGCTTCTACGAGGAGGTCCGCAACAGCGAGTGGCTGCACGGGATCGTCAACGGACGGATCCGCGAGTACGGCCACAGCGACATCGTTCCCGCCATGCGCTACCTGGCGGTCGAGGTGCTCCAATACCTGCCCGGCGAGCTGGAGGTCTTCCGGGCCCCGCCGCCGAGCCTCCAGGACCGATACCGCGAGCAGGCGGTGCGGGAGGCCCGCCGCGTGCGACAGAACGGTGGCATCCAGGGCCTGCCGCCCGTGGACGACGAGGGGCGCGACTACCTGGAAACCACCGAGGAGCTCCCCGAGCCCGGCTGGAATCCGTGGGGCGGCGGCCAGGCCTGGTAGGGGGGGGCATAAATAACTCGGCGCGGCCCGATTTACGTCCACCCCCCATCCACCGTGTTGCACACGGTGAGTAACACGATTACTGTATGAGACATGAAAAACACCACCGACCCCCTGGTTACCGCGACCCTAACCCGCAACGAGTTTGGAAGTGTCCGGATCCGATTCACGGCCCTGCGCGCTCCCGGCCAGAAGATGCCGACCGGCGCGGAGGAGCGCCTCTTCAGCGCCCGCATCTACGAGCTGGCCGCCGCGATGGAGCGCGCCCTGGCGACCCTGGGCGAGACCTGGGCGGTCAGCGCAAGCACCTGGGACCGCAAGATCGACATCGAGGGCGGCGACAATGACCTCCCCGCCACCATCGAGAAGTTCGCGCGCCGGATCCTGGCGGAGTGTTCGATCCCGGTCGCCACCGAGGGCCTGGCCAAGCTGAACCGGAGGGCCCGCTAACATGGCCCCCAAGGTGCGCGAGGCCTCCTGCACCGAGGAGGTCAAGGCGCTGGTGGACTTCGGGATCACGGACCGCAAGGGGCGCGCGATCGGGGCCCAGATCGCAACCTGGGAGGCGGAGTACGTACCGGTCGCCGCGGATCAGGCCGACAAGGACTACGGTCCCGAGGGCTGGTACATCAACCGCCAGCCGGGCCGCTACTACGGGTTCCGGCCCTGGGCGACGCGCAACGGGAAGCACTACGGGGCCATGCAGCCCAGCTACCTGTACGCGACCACCGAGGAGCGCGAGGCGGCCATCGCCAAGTACCTGGACAGCGCCCGCAAGCGCAACGCCAAGCTGTTCGCGCCGGAGGAGGTGACAGTTGCCCGCCCCCGCTAACCACGCTGGCCGCACCCGTGAGGACCGCAAGTTCCTGACGGCCCCGGTCACCAAGGACGAGAAGCGCCGCGCGGTCGACAAGGCCAGGCGGCTCAAGATCTCGGTCTCCGACCTGGTTCGCCTCGCGGTGGAGGCGTACGAGCCATGAGGACCTGCCACCACGGAGAGCCCAGCGACATGATCTGCTCCAACTGCGTCGAGGAGGAGAAGCTGTCCCGGGAACAGATCGCGCACGCCCGAGCGATCCGCCTCCTGCGCGACTGGCTGCACGTGTCGGGGGCCGACGCCAGCTTGCGCCGCCGGACGCGGGCCCTGATCCGCACCTGGGATAGCCGCCGCCTCTAAGACCGCCAACGGCAACACCGCCAAGGGGGCCCCGACCGAGGGGCCCTTCTCATTGGGACCGCTGGGCACAGGGCCATGGCGAAGCGCAAGGACAAGCACCTGGCCGCAGCCGCGCCCCTCACTCTAGGAGCCCCCATGGTTGACGCCGACCGAGACCCAGCCGATCCCGATAGCGCGGCCCACGACGCGCTCGTGACCCTGCTCCAGCAGACCAGCGAGAACACCTTCCCCTCGGGGGGCGTGTTCGACGGGATCCTGACCAGCGAGAACCGCGCCGTCGTCGTGGCCCTGGCGGCGATCGGGCTCATCCTGGATAAGCGACTCGCGATGAGCGAGCGGCAACGCGGCTAATTTCCCTCGCGTCCACTAGTCTCGTTTGGCATGCGCCACCCCCTGGGCGACCACGATCGCATATAGCAGCGAGCGGGCTTGATCCCCCGTCAACACTTCGATGTCCTCAATCGTGGCGTGGTGTAGCTTCCCGTCCGTTAAGCCTCGGGGTCCCCACCGATCGGGTAGTGGAGCTGCCGATAGTCGTCGACCACGAAGGTCAGCTCGCTAATCAGGTCCAGGGCATCGGGCGGGAGCGGCTGCGAACCCTCTGCCAGCTCCATCCATCTCAGGAGCGCCTTGGCCTGCAGGTAGTCGCTGGCGGTCTCGATCTCGATCTTCATGCCCGCAGCCTATCGCGTCCCCTGGGTAAGGTGACCACCCTATTCCAGTGTCACGTGAAACACGCTACCCATGCTGGTGCGTGCGGCCTGACTAACGTCGGTGCTAGCAATCGGAGTCAGGGGGGTCCCGGGCCTTGTAAACCCGGGGCCCTTCGGGCTTCTTAGGGTCCGCCGCCTCGGACCGCTCGGGTTTGGTTACCTCATCTCGAAAATGAGGCCCTCCGCAAGGGGGGCCATACCAAGCCCACTTTTTGCCCGGGGCGGCGGTTAGTCTTCTGGCGGTCAGGCGTGCCCGGAGTGGCCACAACGGGATCGTCCTGCAGGGCGATGGGGGTGCGGGCGTGGGTAACCACGTCCCGACTCCCACGCGGGTTCAAATCCCGCCCCTGACCACTTACTCGCCAGGCCCGTAGACCACCAGCGTGTGCGCGATCTGGCACCAGGGCACGCGCACGATCCCAGCATGCGTGCGGATGTCGATCCCGAACAGTCCCTCCGTCCCGTCCACGTCCCACAGCACATCGATCGGCCGCGCGATGTGGGGCAGCTGCTGCACCGAGGCCAGGGCGATCTTCCGGTACCGCGTCACCTTCCCCAGATTCGGCGGCTCCACTAGAACACCGGCCGGAGGCGGATCCCGTGCTGGCGCGCGATCATGGTGGCGACGGGACTCGTGCGCGTGGTCGTTTCCAGGCATGTCAGATCAAACCCTCCCTCCTGCAGAAGCCGCATGGCCACCTTCGCCTGCCGGTACTCGGCCCGCACATACACGTAGTCCACGTGCTTGGGCGGCTCGCCCACCAGCCAGCCCACGATCACCCTGGGCGTCTCCGGCGGGTGCGCCACGATCGCCAGCCGCCTCCGCCCTTGCATCGTCAGCAGCACCTGCAGGTGCGCGCGCAGCCCGTCCAGGTAATCCTTCCCCTCGATCACCCGATACTGCTCGCGCGCCGAGCGCGCCCACGTCTCGAACACGTACCCCACGTCGTCGCTATCGAGCGGCCGCACCGCGATCGGGATCAGCTCCCCGGAGTGGCGTCCAGCATGCGATCCCAAGTCCCTCGCCGATCCTCACGCATCAAATCCGCCACGACCGGATCCGCCTCCAGCCGTCGCAGCGCCCCAGGTCCTGACGGTATCCCCTGACGGTATGACACCCCCGCCCTGCGGAGCCGCCGCAGGAGCCCAGGGTCACACGCCTTGACCAGCTCCCGGAGCGTCAGTGGCCGCTTTGCCTCCGCCTGCACGTAGGCCACGATCTCCTGCACTACCCGTCGTACCGTTCCATACGAGACGCCCAGCCGGAGCTGTCGGCAGATCTCCCGATACCCGACGCCCTGGGCGTGTAGGTCCAGGATCGCCCTCCGTACCCCGGGCCGGAGCTCCACAGGCGCGCGCCCACCGCGCCGCTTGAACCTCCGCATCCTGCGCCGCCGGAGGTCGAACTTGGCCCTGGCCCTCCGTACATCCGCCGCCTCACCTCGACCGCCCAGCAGGCCCAACCTGGCCTCCGGGCGGCTGGCCCGGCCCCCACGCCCACCATCGTACGCAAACCGCCTCACGCGCAGCCTAGGGCCGTCTGACGTCCGTATTACGACCCGATCCGGGTCGGGCATCCCCTCGGCCGATAGACGCCGCTCCCATCGGCAAAAAAGTGGCAGTGGGCCAGGCCTCCGCCGCGTCGCCCCCCGATCGGGGGTCAGCGACCCCCCGGGGTACCCCCCCCGCCCTGTTGATTTCATTTGACACCCCCCCGGGGGTTTCGCGGGTTACTCACCCTGAGCCTCGACCAGGGAGCCCAGCTCCTCGTCCGAGGCGCGGGCCGGATCCCATCCCACGGCAGCCGCGCGGGCTTCTGCCGACAGGGACCGCACCACAAACGCTAGAGACTGCAAGGCCTTGAAGTGTTTCTGGTCCAGCAGCCCGCCCGTCTTCTCGACCGCCTCCAGCATGCTGATCTGGCGGGAGGTCAGCTTGCGGAGCGCCTCGATCTGGTCGGTGAACGAGCGGTCAGGCTGGCCCTCGATCTGCTGCCGCAGCTCCGCCTCGCGCGCGGCCTGGGCGTCTAGGATCTTCCGGCGCGTCTCCGCCTTGCGCTTCAGGAAGACCGACCGGTCGAAGTCGTCCCCTTGTTTTCCCCCAGGTACAGAGAGGCGCGGCCAATCCGGCACGCGTCCAACCTTGCGACTTTCTTAGGCCCAAGTCGAGCGCGGAACCTTACGTGGGTTCCGAGGTCAAGGGGCAAAAACGAGAAACGCCACCCCTTGCGCGGGGGCCGCCGCACGAAAATTGGGTCCGGCCCACAACATCCCGTCAAGTCCCTTCACGCCTGACCAGCCGCAGGGCTCCCGGATACATCGGCCTCATCGTGCCGTAAAGCACCAGGATCTTAGGACCTTGGCTGGGCTCCAGATGTGGGCAGGGTTCAGGAATCTGCTCGCACGAAGGCAACACCGCCAGCGCTGACACGGCTGTGGCGGTCTTGAGGGCCTGACGCCTGGTGATCCGCATCGTTGCAGGGGTGGGAATCGAACCCACTTGGTGGGGTTATGAGCCCCATGACGCTCCGGTCGTCCACCCTGCAGGCCCACATTGCGTCGGCCTGCCCGGTCAGGGCAAGCTCGTGAACGGAGGTTCGGCGAGATGCGTGAGATCCTGACTTGGTTCGGCTGGTTCGGAGCCATCGGTCTCGGGCTGTCGTTCGTGATGGGCGTGATCCGCACGGTCGTGCAGCGCGAGCTGGACAGAGAGCGCCGTCGCTCGGGTCCGCCTCCGTCCTCTGGGTAAACCGCTAGACCACCCGTGCCATCCTGGCCGGGGCCGACGGGCTTTCGCCCAACGGCACTACGCCCTACCTGTTGAGCGACCGCAGGCTGCTAGCGCGGGGGTGGTCCTGGTGGTGGCACTCACCCGCGCCTCTGACCTGTTGGGTATCTCGCTCCGACCGGGCCCGCTGGCCTGCCAGCTTCGCCAACCTTCCCAGGCTACCGGGAGTCCTGGGCCGCGTGCGACCGTGAGGGTTGGCTTCCCGCCACACGATACGGGCGTGCGGGCCCGCGGGGCCATTTGGGTTCTCGACCTTGCGGTCTCCCCTCCGTCCCCCTCGACGGGAAAACTGAAACTGTTGACTGCCGACCCCGGGGTCGGCAGTTTCAACCAGCTGGGCTCGTGCTTCACGCCATGGGACCGGCACCTCCGCCGCCCCTGCTGGTTTCGCCGCTGGCAGGGGCGTTTTTCGTCCGCCCGTCACGCCACGCCCCACGGCCCGAGCAGGTCTGCCCACTGCTCGAAGGCTGCTTGGAGTTTCGGCGGCAAGTGACCCCACGGCAGGCGCTCCTCGACGATCCTGCCTAGCTCTCCTCGCAGAGCCGCGTCCAGATCTTTCAACTCGCTAAGGACTACCAGGTACAGATCCTCGCCTGGCGATTTCACGATCCCCCCTTCGCGAGCAACCGCATCGCTCGTCGTTGCAGCCCCACGCTGGCGCGCACGAGCAGACGCGCTAACCGCATCAGGACCGTTGCCGTTAGGTGCCGGATCGATGCGCGCACGACCTACACGCTGGCAGCGCGATCGTTGCTTGACCAGCACGAAAAAACAGCCCGGCGCGTCCTCAACAGCTGCCGCTAGTTAGTTCGAGTTCGCGATCTGCGGCTCGTTTTCCCGTTGCCCACGATCGGGTCGTAATGCTTGGTTGCGATCTGTGGGGTTGCTGCTCGTTGTGGAGCGGTCCCAACGGAGGTGAACCTAATGACTGCGACGTCGTTGGACGATGTATTGGTCGCGTTTGCACACGCACGCGAGGATCTGGCCAAGGCCGCGGGCACATGCCAACGCCTGCAGAACGAGCTCGACTTCGCCCACCGTCACGAGCGCGAGAAGCGGGCGCTGGTGGACCGCCTGCGCTCCGAGGCCATGTCGCTCATGCCGCGCGGCTGGGCCCAGGAGGTCGAGACATGAGCGGCGAGCTGATCAAGCAGGAATCCGTGGCTGCAGTGCGCGTCGAGGAGAGCGAGTTTACCGTCGACGACCTGGTCCGCCAGGTGGAGAAGATCCGCGAGGCCATGCGGCGCGTGATGCGGGCTGGCGTCCACTACGGGACCATCGAGGGGATGGAGAAGCCCTCGCTGTGGAAGCCCGGGGCTGAGGTGCTTTGTATGCTGTTTCGGCTTGCGCCGGAAATGACTATTGTCCGCGCCGTCGAAACCAGCGACGAGATCACGTTCGTGATCCGTTGCGACCTGACCCAAATGTCGACGGGCGTCCGTTACGGGTCCGGAATTGGTTCCTGCTCGTCGCGCGAGAAGAAGTACGGCACGCGCCAGGCCCAGCGGACGTGCCCCTACTGCAAGCGGGCCTCGATCTTCGTGTCCAAGAAGGAGCCAGGCTTCTACTGCTACGGCAAGGTCGGCGGCTGCGGGCGCAACTTCCAGCCCAACGACCAGCGCATCACCAATCAACCCGTCGGGACCATCCCTAACCCGGACATTTGGGAACAGCACAACACGCTGCTCAAGATGGCCCAGAAGCGGGCGCTCGTTGCGGCGGTGCTGGCCTGCACGGCAGCCTCGGACTCGTTTACGCAGGACCTCGAAGACAAAACCGGCGAGCCCGAGCCCGAGGGACCCCCTGCGCCGGTGCGCGGCCCGCACCCCGAGGGCCAGACGGTGGGCAAGCCCGAGGCCCAGCCGACGGTGACCGCCACCGATACGGGGCCGGGCCCGACCATGAAGCAGCTGCGGTTCTACTACCGAATGCTGGAGCAGCTGAACGTGACCGAGACCGAGGCCCTGGGACGCGTCGGTGAAATCGTCGGGCACAAGGTCGAGGCCCCGGAGGACCTGACCGGGCCGGAGATGTCGCGGGTGCTGGACCACATGCAGAAGGCCGTCGAGGCCAACACCGGAGGTGCTGAATGAGACTGAAGAAGAAGATCAAGGTGGAGCTGAAACGCGCGCCCATGCCGAGCTGGATGCGATTCCAGCAGGACGTGCTGCAGCTCCTGCGCGATGCCCTGCGACCGCCGACGGCCGAGGGGATCCACGTCACCATCGACACCGTCGCTGGCGCGCGCGTCTCGGGCAAGGTCACGCGGGCGTCGGTGTTCGGGATCCACGTGACCAGCAACGATCACTCGCGGGCGCTGGCTGCGTACGTGCCCCTGCAGGCCATCGACGTGATGGACATCGAGCCCACCTGGCAGGCCGAGCAGCTGCACCAGGATCCCAACGAGCCAGGCGAGGATCAGCCGGAGCCCGATCCGGATCTGCCGCCGCAAGATGACGAGGCTGCGCCCGATGCCGCAGTCGTGCCCTAACTGCCGGCAGCCCGTCCGCTGGTTGTTGACCACATTCGGGGAGCGTATGCCCGTCGACGCCGATCCAGTCCCGGGGGGGACCATCGCGATCGATGAGGCTGGGCGAGCCGTCAAGGTCGCGGGATCGCCGGACCGACGGGCATACGTTCCCCACTACCTCACCTGCGCGCGGTCGTATCTCGCGCCGAAACGAAAGCGAAAGGCCAAACGATGATTGACGCGCGTCACCTGGGTCCTGGGGGATATTGCGGGGAGGCTCGACACCTCCTGGCGGAGAACCTGATCTGGACGGTCGACGACCTCCGGCGCGACGCCTTCGTCGCCATGGTGGACCTGGGTGGCGCGCGGTTTGACGCGAGGACGACAGCCAAGGAGATCCTCGACGCGGCCATGCGAGCGCTGTCGCTGTCGGACCGCCTGGCGGTGGATGGCTGGTATGCCGATTACGTCGAGGACGTGCGGCGCGGGACCATCCCAGCCACGCATGTGTTCAACCGAGTGCTGGCGATGGAGCTGTCGGGGCGTGTGCTGCCGAAGACCGAGGGGGCCGGGCCCTCGACGATCTGGGGCAACGTCGACTGTGCGTGGTGCACCTCGGAGTCGACCGGCAAAGATCCCGAGACCATCGCGGTGGTGCTGCAGCACTACCTGGACAGCCCAGGCGATCGGCCGCCGCCCCAGGAGGACCTGCACCTCGCTTACCTGGGCCTGGCCTGGGCGGAGACCAACGAGGTCGAGCGCGCTCGCGTGGGTCGCTGCTTCCACCGCCCCGCCGGCGAGCCGCGCTACGAGTGGTCGCCGGTGCTGGGCGATCACGAGCTGGCGGCGATTTGGCGACGGGTCCGGCAGACGGTGGCTGCACCACGCACCGCCTCGGTGTCGGCCTATTGCGAGGTCTGCCCGGCCCGGCGGCACTGCCAGGCCTGGCTCCTGCCAGCGGTGATGGGCGCGCACGAGGCGCTGCGTCCGTTCCAGCGCAAGGGCGGCCCACCGCTCAATAAGCAGACCGCGGGCAAGGCGCTGCGGATCGTGGGCGCGATGAAGGACGCCGCGGCGCTGGTCGAGGGGCAGCTGCGCGCCTACGCGCGCGCCGAGGGGGGGATCCCCGACGGCCGCGGCAACGTGTGGGGGCCCGTGCAGGGCAAGGGAAAGCAAACCGGTGAGGTGTTCCAATGGCGCGAGGACAAGTAGTCAGCTACGTCGAGGACCTCGACGACGAGGTGCGGGAGCAGGCCTGCGGGCCTGGCGAGAACATCTTCCTGCGACCCAGTTGCCATCCCACGTACGGGCTGTTTCCGGTGTATCGGCCCGAGATGAGCTGCCTCGCGTTCCTGTGCGCGCACTGCGGGAGCGAGTGGGGCCCGCGCGTGGTGATCGCCCACGATCCGCGGCGAGCCAACTAGTGGCCTACCTGATCCACATGGGCGATTGTCTCGATCCCGAGACGGGCCTGGCCACATTGGGCGATGGCGCGATCGATCACGTGATCACCGATCCGCCCTACGAGGCGGAGGCCCACACCTCGGCCCGACTGGTGGCGCGCGGCGGAGGCGTCCTGTGCGAGGAGCCGCTGGATTTTGCGCCGATCACCGAGGAGGTGCGCCGCGAGGCGGCTCTGCACTTCGCGCGGGTGGCGCGGCGGTGGTCGCTGATGTTTTGCCAGGCGGAGGCCATCGCGCTGTGGCGCGACGCCATGCAGATGGGCGGGGCCAGCTACCGGCGCTCGTGCGTGTGGATCAAGCCCGGGGCCAAACCGCAGTACTCGGGCGATCGGCCCGGTATCGGCTACGAGTCGATCGTCGTCTGCCACGCCCCGGGGCGCAGCACCTGGAACGGCGGAGGCCAGCTGGGCGTGTTCACGTTCACGGTGCCGCAGCACGGTCGCCTGCACATGACCGAGAAGCCGCTGGCCCTGATGGAGACGCTGGTGCGCCTGTTCACCGATCCCGGCGACACCATCGTCGATCCGTTCATGGGCTCCGGCACGACGGGCGTGGCTGCCGTCCACCTGGGCCGCAACTTCATCGGCTGGGAAAAGGACCCGCGCTACTTCCGGGTGGCGCAGCGACGGCTGGCGCGCGTGCGCGAGCAGCTGGAGATTCGAGCGGAGCGGCCCGAGCCGATCCAGGAGGAGCTCCCGCTATGAAGCTGCCTAACCTGCCGCCGATCTACCTGCGCCCGCCCGATGTGCGGCGAGCCGTGATCATGTGCCAGGCCGAGGGCCAGTTCCGATCACATGATTATGTGGGTAAGGACGCGGTGTGGGACCAGGCCCAGCGGCTGCGGGACGTGTTCCTGCAGTTCCAGTGTGAACGTTGCGGCAACGTTCGGCGGTGGGGCAACGAGACCATCGGGCTCCAGCATTCCCGGACTGACGCTGACGCCGAGGCTGCCGTTGCCGCCGAGCTGGCGGAGGCGGAGGGCGACGGATGAGCTGCTACCCAACGATCCTGGTCGCCAGCAAGTTCGTGACCTGGGTGGCGTGGAAGCGTCTCCCACCCGAGCTGCGCGCCCAGGTCAAGGCGAAACGCCATCCCCAGGGAACGTTTCTAACGGCGCTGGGCCCAGCTGGTTGGCCCTGGGTGCAGGAACAGGCCCAACGTTGGGGCGTCCGGGAATGGCGCAGGGGGGCATGGCGGGTGGTGAAAGGTAATAGTCTTATTTTGACTATCGGTGTCCCGGGGGGGCGACGGTAGTGTCTTCTACTGATGGGCGTTACCTACTTCGTGGCGGGGGGATCCAATCCCCCTACCTCACCACGACCGAGGCGGCGGCCTATCTCCGATACCAATCAGGGGCGGCGATCCGCCAGGCGAAGGCTCGCGGGCTTCTCAGGCCCGTCGGGCGACGCGGTCACACGGACCTCTACCTGGTGTCGGACTTGGATCTGTACGCAACCAACGGAGGACACCATGGCGAAGCGTCAGCGCAACAAGAGCAACAAGGTCGGCAAGAACATCTGGAAGGTCCACGGAGGCTTCATCGTTCGGGCGACGGTCAAGAACCCAAACCGTCGCTGGCCGCTCGATACGGAACGGTTCGTGGCCACCACCTCGAAGAAGGAGGCGATCGCGGCGCAACGAAACCTGCGGGACGAATTAAGCCATACCGTCCGCGGCGACGTTGATCAGGGACTCAATATCCTGTTTAGGACTTTTTGCGCAACGAGGATCGAGCGACGCGTTGCCACTGGTGACATCAGCTCCAACGCCACCCTGAAAAAGGTTAACGCCCAGCTGAAACACGTTTTGTCAATATGGGGAGATTTTTATTTGGACAGGGTCTCGCGCGACGCGGTAGAGAGTTGGTATGCCGAGCTGTGCCGGATCGCCCGCGGCGAGCAGTACAAGGGGCGCAAGTACAGCCCCTGGACGGTGCGCGGGTGGTGGGCCGCGTTTCGGGCGGTCATGACCCAGTACGCGCAGACCTACGGGCGGATCGATCCGGCGCAGGGGATGGACAACATCTCGCTCGACGGACACGTGACCTACACGCTGGCGGAGTCCTGCAGCCTGACGCTCGACGAGATCCCCTCGTTCATGAGGGCGACCAGGAAGATCGCGCCTGACCACCTGGCGCGCTTCTCGTTCGGCATGTTGACCAGCCGCCGATCTGCCGAGCTGCGGCCCCTGCGCCGCCGCGGGCCGGACGCCGACATCAACTGGGAGACGGGCGTCATCTTGATCCGGCGCTCGCACACCATCGGCGAGCCCAAGCGCGGCACCAAGACTGGCGAGACCTTCTCGATCGGCCTGCCGCGGTGCCTGCTGGACGTCCTGCGCGAGCATGCCGACAGGCTGGACCGGGAAGGGGACACCAGCGATCTGCTGTTCCCAGGGCGAGGGGGCCGCTATGAGAGCGACAAGGCCCTCGACCAGGTCCTGCCGGAGATCTGCAAGGAGGCTGGCATTTCCAAGAAGCTGACCAGCAAGTTCATGCGGCGCACGTTCCACGACCTCATGCGCGCCGCCGGGATCTCGGACCTGCTGGTCAAGTCCATGGGCGGTCACTCGATCGTCCACATCCCTGGTGCCACCCGCAAGACGCTGGCGGCGCTGTACAGCACGATCAAGCCCGCCGAGCAGGCGGCGGCCATCGAGAAGATGGCGCGCCTGTGCGGCGTGTTCGATGGCGACGGACCCACGCTGGTCCGGGGCGTTTCCGCCCAGCCCGAGGTCGCGTTTGATTGCGACCTCAAAGAGGCGGCATAGAGGGGCCCCATGGGGGCCTAGGAGGATAGCGGCATGGCTGCACCGGCGTTGCAGAACGGAGCGAATCAAGGCGGGCTTGCCAGCAAAGGCCTGGCGACGCTGGGCGCGAAGACCTGGGGCGACGCCCTGCGGTTCATTCGCGTCGAGCGCGGTTTCAGCTACAAGGACGTGGCCAACAGCGTCTGCCGGGATCGTCCCAACGATCCTCGCAACTGGGAGATGGGCGTCAAGGTGCCGGACAAGTACGACCTGCGCCGCCTCTACAACGCGTTGCCGAAGCTCCGACACGCGGTCCATCTGCTCCCCTCCCACCTCCGCGAGGACATCCCCCCTCCGACGGCGGACGCACCACAAGCAGCTCCCTCGGTGTCTCCGTCGCCGGAGGGGCCTCCGGGCTCTCCGGCGGAGGTTGCCACGGCCATGCCCGCGTCCGCGCCCGCCCCGACCACCGTGGCCCCGGAACCTACGATGGTGATCTCCACGGTCCCGGACCCGCTGCCGCCGCAGTGGAAGACGTTCGGGGAGGCGCTGGAGGCGCTGATCCGGCGCGAGAAGATGACCCAGAGCGACTTCGCCACGACCTCGGGCCTCGGGCAGAGCACCATCTCGGCGTACGTGCGCGGCTACCGCATCCTCAACGACAAGAAGCACCCCGTGGGGATGAGCCATCTTGTATACGAGCGGCTGCTGGCGCTGTTGCCGGACCTCAAGTACGCCCCGCGCCCGCGGGTCTCCTCGAAGGCGTTCCAGCAGATCCCGGGCCGCCAGACCGAGGGGAACAAGATCCCTGCCAAGCCGCTGGTCCCGGCGGCCCCGAAGGGCGCTGTGGCGCGCCCGCCGGAGGACGACGTCGCTGTCCGAGAGCGACGCCCCCTCCCTCCCATGCCCGAGACGCTGCGTAAGCCCGCCCCGGTCGTCGCGCCTGCGACCATGGTGGATAAGGCCAAGGCGATCGGTGAAGCCGCTGCCGCATGGGGCGTGGCCATCGTCAACGTGGAGCGGCTGCGCGCCGAGCTGGCGTCGGCCGAGGCGGAGGTCGTAACGACCTATGAGCGAGTCCAACGACTCGTCAAACCAGGGCCGGGTTCGGGCAGCTAAGATCCGAGAGCTCGTCTCGCAGCAGCTCCGATTCGCGCGGCACCAGATCGGATTGACACAAGCACAGCTCGCGGCGATCGCGGGCATCAAGCAGACACTGGTCTCCAAAATGGAGCGAGGGCAGTGCCTTACGATCCTCAACCTGACGATCGTGGCTCAGGCGCTAGACGTCCCGATGGCGCGGTTGTTCACGGACCTGTAAACGCCGAAGCACATTAGTTGGTAACCCGGGCGGAGGGAACCTTCGGCAGAAAGTGACTATTTCGAAATGAGGTGGGCGCTGGTTGGCTCACGCGAGTATCGGGATCTGCAGGCGGTGCGCGAAGTGGTGCGGCTATTCCCCGCGCGTGGGACGGTGATCGTCTCCGGGGGAGCGCGGGGGGTAGATCAGGCGGCGGCGGAGGAGGCCAAGAAGTTAGGACTGCCGGTCGTCGAGTACCTGCCGGATTGGCATCGCCATGGGCGGGCGGCAGGGATGATCCGCAACAGGCAGATCGTCGCCAACGCCGACGCCGTGATCGCGTTCTGGGATGGGCAAAGCAGAGGCACGCGGCACACCGTTGAGTTGGCTAACAAGGTTGGGATCCCGGTGTACCTGTTCAAGGGGAGGCGGAAATGAAGTTGGAGTCGCGAACCGAACACGCAGCGGCGCTCGATTGGATGCAGTGGGTGATGAAGGAGCATGGGCCCCGCATGCCGGAGCCCGTGGGCGCGTGGTTCAACCATGTGGCGCGGATGGTCGACCAGTATGAGCGGGTCCATTACCCGATCGCCGCGCCCGAGGCTGGCGATCCGTGCTTCGACTGTGGCCACGTCCACGAGGGGCCGGAGACCGCCTCGCCCTACGAGGAGATGCCGCCGGGCAAGGCGTGCATCAAGTGCGCGTGCAAGGTGCGGACGTGACCTTCACCTTCCACGTCTGGGAGCCCGTCCTGTGGTGCTGGGCTGCGTTTGCGGCTGGGTATCACCTTCGCGGGCGTCTCGATGTGTGGCGCATCGAGCGGTGGTTGAAGGAGCTGCCGCCCGAGAAGCGTGGGCTCGTATCGCAATTTTTGGAGGAGGTAGTGAATGCCAAGAAGCAGCGTGACCGGCCGCGACCCAACTAGGGAGCGGCCGTGTCCGCGGTGCGGGAAGCCCGTGCCGTATTGGAAGGTGGGCGGGTTCACCGTCCAGAGTCGCCACAAGAACCCCGAAACGAAACGCTGGTGCGTGCGGAAAGATCCGCGGAAGGATCCGCCATGAGTGACCACGAGAGACACGCGGTGCTGTTGCCGACGGCCTGGGGCGAGGACACGCCCCGGATCGTGCGGACGTCCTGGCGCGTGCCCTGCGCCAGCTGCGGGCAGCCCTGCTTCATGTCGACGGGCGGCGCGCGGTACGCCAACGGTTACCAGCCCCAGTGTATCCCCTGCTTCGAGAAGGCCATCGGCCCGGACCGCGCGCGGTTCGCGATCCGGCAGGCCATGCAGACTTACTACCAGGCCCACGACGCGGGCTGCTGCCCGGCCGGGATCTGCCCGGTGATCGGCTGCCACAATGGCCCGGCGGAGATCAATTAGCGTGTGGCGCTACCAGCTAGTGCGACGGGTGTACAAGAAGGGGACGCCACAGGAGGAGGCGATCGTCTCGGTCCATGAGGTCTTCTTCCCGTCGCCGGACACCGAGATCCCGGACTCGATCACCGAGACGCCCATCAGTGCCAGCGGCGACAGCGTGGTCGAGGTGGCTGGCATCCTGCGGATGATGGCCAAGGCGCCTGACTATCCTCTGCTCAACTGGGATGGGTTCGGGATCGGCTCGCGGGAGCCGAAGTTCGCCTTTTACTGCGATCGGTGCCCTGGCGAGTACCTCGCGGAGCTCCCGATCCTGAAATGCCCGGTGGGCCATGGCGATGACGTGTAAGGCAGAGGGCTGCAGCGCCGCCAGGCGGCCCGAGAACATCCTGTGCAGGCGCCACTGGTTCATGTTGCCGTACGGGCTGCGGCGGCGGATCTCGCAGCGCGAGTCGCTGTCGGACGTGAAGAGGCTGGAGACGATGGCGATCAAGATGATCTGGGACCTCGAAAACTCGGTGGTGCTGAGGTGGTCAGGGACGATCGGAGGCGGTTCATGAACGCGCCTGAAAACGAGCTGCCCATCTGGGTCATCTTCCACAACCCCACCGACTACCCCGGCAAGTACGTGGTGCGCGTCCAGCGGGCTGGGCCTGGGACCCTGACCAACGACCCCATGCCCAGGGCGGTGGTCAACACGCTGGAGGCGGCGCGCGCGGCGATCCCCTCCTGGTGCGTGTGCCTGGGCCGCAAGCTGGACGATGTGCCGCAGATCGTGGAGGTATGGTTGTGACCGATGAAACGCCTCGGCCCCTGGATCCTGGCCCTCGCGGCCGTCCTGTTCCTGTTGGGCTCGGTCTACTTCTGGAGCCAGCGGTGACCACCCCGAAGTGGTTCAGCTGGGCCCAGACGATCGGCTCATCGACCAGCGCCTACGCGTACGCCAGCTGGTACGCCCCCCAGCCATGGCCGCCGCCCGTGCGCGCCACAGCTAACCCCTACGCGGCGGACCCCGACGCCAGGCACCTTGCCCGCATGAAGCGAGACCTCGCGGCACCGTGGCCCCCACGGAGGCCCACGTGAGGCCTGTGCTGGCCATCGTCCTGGCCCTGGTGCGCGTTCTGGGTGCGGCGTTTACCTACATGATCCGGAGGTGATGCGTGCGATACAGATTCCAAAAGAGCTGGTGCTCTGCCTGCAAGCTGATGCAGTACCCCGGCGAATGCGGCCACCCGTACCTGGTCGCGCCCGACGTGAGCCCGCGGCGCGTCCGGTTTGGCCTGACCCCGAGCGACGGGGCCGGGATCAAGGCGGCGGCGCTCGCCGAGCTGGTAAAACAGATCGATGGGGGAAGACCTGGGGACGCGGGCTCGCAGAAACCGCTATTCAAGCCACTTCCGCGGCGTTAGAGGATGCGCGGCGGAACCCTCACAGGGTTCCCTAACTCCGCGCACCCCGCCCTAAGTCCGCGGCGCGTGCGGAGATGCGCGTCACCCGCCACCACCGACCGTATGGGGTCGTAACAACGTTTGTGGGGTTTTTCGTGGGGGCAACATGGGCGACATCGAGGACCTGACCAAGTACCGGGCCGCGCAGGTGGCTGCCGTTAGGCGCCTGGTTGAGGAGCTGCGGCAAATAGTCAGCAACGGGATAGTCATTTCCTGCGTTTGCCACCATGGGCAAGAATACCATTCTCGGGTCGGGTGCTTAATTGTTGGTTGCGGTTGCCCTGCCGAAACTTCCCACTTGATCGCCCCATGTCCTCCGGGGTAAGCCCGATCGCAAGGGGAGCGGTGGCCCCGGGCGACTTGGCGGGGCCAGCTTCCCGAACTTCAAACCGGAGGCTGGAATAGCGTGATCGACAACGACGACCTACGAGTGGCCGAGCTTGAGGTGCTAGCCGAGCTTGGGACGGCTGACGCCAATAGGATACTGGAACAGCTGCCGGTCCGGCTTAAGGCGGACCGTGCGCGCGTAGGCGCGGATCTGCAGCGCCTGGAAAAGAAGGGCCTGGTCGCCCGCGTCGCGGGCTTCACCCTCACGCAGACGGGCCGCGAACTTCTGACCGCCATCGCGACCATCAAATCGTCATTCCCGGGCCAGGGCCGCGTGGCACAGCCCCACGCCAACGGCGTCGCCAAAGAAGAGTAGCCTCTAGTCCGCCGCCATGGCCCAACGGTAGGGCGACGGTTTTTCTAGCCCGGAGTGTGCCGGTTCGAGTCCGGCTGGCGGCTCCTTGCCCCCCCCGTGGCCTAATGGCAAAGGCGACGGTGTTTAGATCCGGAGTATGGGGGTTCGAATCCCCTCGGGGGGACCAGTAGTCTAGAAATGACTTAGGCCACCATGGCTCAGGGGTTAGAGCGACGGCACGTCAAGCAGCCGGAGTGGATGGGTTCGAGTCCCATTGGTGGCTCCGTTTCCCTCCGTGGCTTAACGGCAAAGCGACGGCAACCTAGGCCGGAGTATGGGGGTTCGATTCCTCCCGGAGGGACAGGCTTTAGGCGCTCAGCGTGCAGCGGGCGAAGGCGTTGGCGGAGAGCTGCGTGCAGCCGGTGGCGTTGGGGTGGGTCCCATCCGAGGTCAGGATCCCGGTCGTCACGTTCGAGCCGTTGTTGGCGATTTCGTAAGCCTGTTGCATCGCTCGCTGGTTGATGAAGCAGGCCCCGGTCTCCATGGCCACCCAGTTGACCGCGTTGGCCACGGCCTGGATCAGGCGCCCGACGGCATCGGGCATGTTCTCCTTCACACACGTGGGGCCGACGAAGGCCAGCTTGTTCGCGGCGCGTCCGCTGCCGGTCCATTTGGTCACCATCGAGCGGCAGGCGGCGACGGTGTCCGGGATCTCGGTGTGGAGGGTGGTGTCGTTGATCCCCCCCTCGATGAAACAGGCTTGCGGGTTCAGCGCCAGCACGTCCGCGTTGAAGCGCGCGTCCATCTGGGGGAGCGTGTTTCCCGAGACGCCCTTGTTGCTGGTCGTGATCGCGCTGCCACCCAGGCCCGAAAGGCCCGAGTTGATCGAGGTGATCAGCGGGTTCATCCATGGCGTGGGGCCCGGGATGCCTGCCGTGATCGAGTCCCCGATAAACACGACCAGATCGGCGCCCTTGATCAGGATGTTGACCGTGGGCTGGGGGCCCCAGTACGGGTTACGGAGGAGGTTCGTGCACGGAAACTGGCATTGCCAGATCTCGGTTAGGAAGTCGTAAACCTGCTGATTGGTCGGATAGGGCGAGGCCCATTCGAATCCGCCCACCACCTGGCCGTTGAGGAATTCGCCGGGGCTGAAATTCCCGCCGAGCAAGAGCCCCGTGTACGAGCTGGCCCCCGCGTTGCCGGTGACCACGTAGCCGCCGCTAGTCGAATAGGGCTGGGTTACGTTCATGTCCACGCGGGACGTGGCGCCGTTGAATTCGGCGTAGAGCGTGTTCCACTTGCCCGCCGTGGGGCCGATGCCGTTGGCTCCGCCCGAGCTGATGAACGTGCTGCCCGCCATCCCGAGCCACGGCGGAACCGAGCTATTTAGATTGAGGAGGGTCCGATTCGTTCCGGGCGTGCCATCGGTAAACGTGTGGTTCGCGCCGTCGGCGGTGTTCTGCTTGACGATCATCAGCCGCATGTATGGCTGCGACAGGCTGCCCTTCGTGAACAGCAGCCGGCGGTCGCCGCCAGCGCTGAAGTCGATGCTGTAGCCGCCCGAGGCGGCCTGGGCGAGCGTGGGGCCGGTGCCGCTCGGAAGCGTGGCAGCCTCTCCTGCGCCAGCTTTGTTGCGGACCACGCCCGTGGGGATGGCGCCGCTGACAGTGAGCGTGGAGTTGCGCTGGCGATCGTAATCGAACGGATCCAGCCACCAGGTCAGCGACGCCTGGTTGGGGATCCGGAGGTGAAACGTGTTCGGGCGGCCGAAAGCTGGCATGGCTTACACCGCGTAGATCTGGTTGATGTAGAGCCAGTTCACGCCGTCGAATTGGAAGTAATAGGCGATGACCGAGGTGGGCGTCGCGCCGGAGACGACCAGGTTGCCACCCGCCAGACCGCCGTTGGCAATCGTCATCGAGAACGCCGTGGCATCGCGACGCACGATTTCGACCACGGTTCCCGCGGGAGGCGATCCCGTCGTGCCGAGGGTGATGACGTGGTTGCCCGTGTATGTGGTGGCGGGCAGCGTGTAGCGGCTGGCCTTGTCGGTGCCCGGGTTGATGGTGACGTCGGCGTTGGTGATGGCGGTGCCAGAGACCGGCGTGGTCGCGTTGCTGGAGCCGCCTCCTCCGCCTCCTCCGCCCAGGACCCAGCGGAGGCTCGGGCAGCCGAGCACCGTCTCGACGTTGGTGTGGTCGATGGTGGCCGTCGAGACCTGGAGGCCCCAGGAATTGGCCGCGGTGTCGACTACCGTGATGCCGACCGGGAAACCCGTGGGGTCCAGCGTGGCGAGGTCGATGACCTGCACCTTGAGGACCTGAGGGACTTGGGCGTTGGCGTTGCCCGCAACGACAGGGATCAGGGCCACGTTAGATCTCCTTCCCGACGGCAATGACCGTCAGGGTCCCGGTCCCCGACGTGAAGGTGTAACCGACGCGCAACCAGTCATAGGGGTACTGATTGAAGTTCACGCCGAACGTCGCGCCCGCGGAGCCCGCCGGGTTGGTTGGCGCGGTGCCAGTGGGCGTGACCGTGAACCAGTTGCCGGAGCTGGCGGTGCCGTCGGCTGAGTCGTTGGAGCCGAAGAACGTCCAGCTCCCGGTCGCCGCGGTCCCGGTGAACGTGTATTCGAGACCGATGTTGTCGACCGCGCGGGTGTAAAACCCATTCGAGCTGATGTTGGCGGTCATCGCGACCGCATCAACCATCCGAAATCGAAGTCGTACGCTGGCCATCGCCCCTCCTCGGGTTTGCCGTTTCTGAGCGGCTGCTGGCCACGTGCCCGGTGTTACGTAACGGGCGGCACTCGGTGTGTTTCCACCGACGTCTCCAGCTGGCGATAGCGGCCAGGACCTGGAGGCCGAGGGCGCGCTGGCGGCGATCGGGCTTGAGCCCTGGTTGCGCGCCACGCCCAAGTTCGGCGTCCAGCAGCGCGCGCGCTCGTCGGGCATGGGCAAGCGCATCGGCTCGGACATCCTGAA